>Ga0268265_10000413_pt1 | contig 45876 bp, 37 predicted proteins | sample KBSSwiS52_FD_190355 | JGI IMG/M metagenome (GOLD analysis project Ga0268265, IMG submission 190355) | Switchgrass rhizosphere microbial communities from Kellogg Biological Station, Michigan, USA - KBS Switchgrass S5-2 (SPAdes) (version 2) | ecosystem: Host-associated > Plants > Roots >...
CGGGCGGCGCGCATCGCCCGCGTCCTCCGCAGGCTCCGGACGCGGGCGCTACGCGCCGTCCTCCTCCGCGAACGGGCGCTCCGGCGGCCTCCTCCGTGGTCCAACACTTCGCTTCGCTCGTGTTGGACCACTGCGGAGGCCGCCTCCGCGCCCAGCTCGGTTGCGTGCCGCTGGGAGGTTGCGAACTGAGCTTTCGGCTGAAGAGGTGCGTAGTTCTGCCTGGCCGGTGGATGGGTTGGTGACGTGTAAGCGGCACGCACCCGAGCTGGCCCGGAGGCGCACCTGCGCGGAGGCCCGGCCATCGAGCGCAGCGAGATGGTTGGGCCGCAGCGCAGGTCGCCGTAGAGCACGTCCGCTCCGGAGGACACGGCCCGGAGGTCCCTTGGGAGCGAAGCGAGCAAGGGGCCGGAGGGCCGTGCCCGGACGGAGCGGACCAATGTCACAGCCGCAGGATGAGGACGCTGTTGAAGCCGCCGGCGCCGCGGGCGACGACCATCGCCACCCGGGCCGGGCAGGGCCGCGGCTCCCGGACCAGGTCCAGCCCGTAGGAGGGGTCTGGCTCGTCGAGGTTGCCGACGGCGGGCAGCACGCCGTCGCGCAGCGCGAGCAGGGCCGTCGCCACCGCGAGCGCGGAGCCGCCGGCGCACAGCCGACCGACCAGCCCCTGCGGCGCCGTGACCGCGACCCCCCGCGCGCCGAAGACGTCGCGCAGCGCCGCCGCCTCCAGCGCGTCCAGATCACGCGAGCCGGCGCCGTCGGCGAAGACCACGTCGACCTCACCCGGCGCGACGTCGGCGTCGGCGAGCGCCCGGCGCATGGCCGCGGCGAGCCACACCGGACTGTCAGCCGGGCGGCTGTAGTGATGGGCGTCGTGGGTGGCGGCGTAGCCGGCGATCTCGCCGTAGACCTTCGGCGCGCCGCGCCGCGCCGCCGCGGCCGGGTGCTCGACGAGCAGCGTCGCCCCGCCCTCGCCGGGCAGGTAGCCGTTCGCCCGCACGTCGAACGGCTTGTACGCCGCCCGCGGGTCGACGGCGGTGCTCACCCGGCCGCTGGAGAGGTGGCAGGTCAGCGCGTACGGCGTCAGGCCCGACTCGGCGGCGCCCGCGAGCACGCTCGCGGTGCCACGCCGGATGGTGCGCCTGGCCTGCGCCAGGCTGTCGATCCCGCCGGCGCCGTCGGCGACGACGACCCCGCTCGGGCCTTTCAGGCCGTGGCGGATCGAGGTCTGGCCGGTGGTCGCCGCGTAGAACCAGGCGATCGACTGGTAGACGGACACCGCGGTGCGGCCCCGGGTGTGCAGGCGGGACAGCTCCTTCTGGCCGAAGTCGTTGCCCCCCGACCCGGCGCCGAAGATCACCGACGTCTCGTACGGGTCCCGCGTCGCCGGGTCGTAGTCGGCGTCGGCGAGCGCGAGCCGGCTCGCCGCCATGCCGAACCACGTCCAGCGGTCGGTCTGCACGATGAACCGGTTGTCGAGATAGTCGTTGGGATCGAAGTCCGGTACCTGCCCGGCGAGCCGGGCCGCGTAGCCGGACACGTCGAACCGGGTGATCGGGGTGATCGCCAGGTCGCCTCGCAGAGTCGCCGCCCAGAACTGGTCGACACCGACGCCGTTCGGCGCCACGACGCCAAGGCCGGTGATGACCGGCCTGGCCAGCGGAGCATCCTCCCCCGCGGCCGCATCCGCCCCAGGGGCCACCATCGTGCCCGCGCTCATTGATCTGTCTCCTTGATGTGTCCGGCGGAGGTCTGGGAGCCTGCGTGACCGGCGTCGCCGGCCACGCAGGCCCGCGGGCGGATCCGCGCCAGGAAGGACCCGCGTCCAGGTGTACTCGGGCTCACGCCGCCCGTCCGGGGGCCGTCAGCACGATCGCGGACTGGAAGCCACCGAAGCCGCTGCCGACCGAGAGCGCGACGTCCACCGTGTGGTTGCGGGCGATGTTCGGCACGTAGTCCAGGTCGCACTCGGGGTCACGGGTGGTCCAGTTCGCGGTCGGCGGCACGACGTCGTTCTCGATCGTCAGGGCGCACGCGGCGACCTCGATCGAGCCGATCGCGCCGAGCGAGTGCCCGACCATCGACTTCAGCGAGCTGACCGGCACCTGATAGGCGTGCGCGCCGAGCGACCGCTTGAAGGCTGCCGTCTCGTGCCGGTCGTTCTGCTTGGTGCCGGAGCCGTGCGCGTTGACGTAGTCGACGGCGCCCGGGTCGACGCGGGCCTCGTCGAGGGCGAGCCGGATCGCCTCGGCCATCTCGAGGCCGTCGGGCCGCAGGCCGGTCATGTGGAAGGCGTTCGAGCGGGACGCGTAGCCGCCGACCTCGGCGTAGATGTGCGCGCCGCGGGCGACCGCTCGCTCGTATTCCTCCAGCACCATGACGGCGCTGCCCTCACCCATGACGAACCCGTCGCGGCTCGCGTCGAACGGCCGGGAGGCGTGCTCCGGGTCGTCGTTGCGGGCCGAGGTCGCCCGGATCGCGTCGAAGCAGGCGATCGAGATCGGTGAGAGCGGGGCGTCGGACGCTCCCGCGATCATGATGTCCGCCTCGCCGTCGACGATCAGCTGGTGCGCGTAGCCGACCGCGTCGATGCCAGAGGTGCAGCCGGTCGACACGACGAACGCCGGGCCGTGCGCGCCGAACTTCGTCGCGACCTCGGTGGCCAGGCAGCTGGGAATCAGCGCGTGGTAGAGGAACTGGCTGCCGTAGCGCGGGTCGACCTCCCAGTGCCGGCCGCCGTCGCTGACCGCGACATACTCGTTCTCCAGCCGGGTGGTCGCGCCCACCGCGCTGCCGAGGCTGACGCCGACGACCGGCCCGTCGCCCGGCTCGGCACCGCCCAGACCCTGGGCGGCGAACTCCAGGCCGGAGTCGGTGACCGCCTCGGCCGCCGCGACCAGCGCGAACTGCACGAACCGGTCGTTGCGGGCCACCTCGCGGGGAGTGAGGCCCGCGACGATCGGGTCGAAGTCACACTCGGCCGCGACCTGTGAGCGAAACGGCGTCGGGTCGAAGAACGACAGCCGCCGCGTCGCGGTGCGGCCGTCGGTGATCATCGACCAGAACTCCTTGCGGGTGGTGCCGCCCGGGGCCACCACGCCGACGCCGGTGATGGCCGTGCGTCTGCGTCTCATGCGTTGCCCACGTGCGGGTGGGGCGCGGCCGCCTGGGCGGCGGACAGCTGCTCGGTGTCGACATGCCCGAGGTCCGGCCGGGGGGCGAGCGGCCCGGAGCAGAAGACGAAGAACGCCTCCTCGCTGCCGTGGTTGACCAGCCGGTGGCGGGTTCCGACCGGCAGGTGGACGCCGCTCTCGGCCGGCAGCAGGTACTCCTCGCCGTCAAGCTGGATCGTCACCTCGCCCCGGACGCAGAAGAGGAACTCCTCCGAGTACGGGTGCCAGTGCTCCGTGACGATCTCGCCGGGCGCGAGCGTCAGCGTGCCCATGAAGCCGGCCTTCGAGCCGACGGTGGCGGGCGACAGGATCGTGCGGATGTCGCCGCCGCGGCGGCGGTTCGCCGGGACGTCGTGGATGGACTTGATCTTCGCGGCGGCCGTGGCGGTGGCGGCGGGTGGGGTCATCGGGCGCTCCCCGCGGTGGCGGTGGCGGTGGCGGTGGCGGTGGCGGACGCCGCGGCCGCCGCCTTCTCCACCTTTTCCTTGATGGCGGCCTGCTCGCGCGGCGTGTTGGTGTTGATGCGCACCACCATTCCGGGGGTGTCGACGGGCGCAGTCGGCTTCATCCGGAAGTCCTGGACCCAGCGCATCCGGGTACCGGAGCCCTCCGGGCTGTACGTCCACTCGATGTGCATGAACTCGAACGGGCCGGTCTCGACGCGATAGGCGCGGACCCGGTGGTTCACCGGGTCCAGCGTGCGCTCGGAGACCCAGCTCCACACCTGGCCGTTCTCGTCGGGGTGCATCGCCAGGCGGAACTTGAAGGTGTTGTCCCGGGCCTCGAGAATCTCAACGGATGCATACTCGGTGAACAGGTTGGGCCAGTTCTCCAGGTCGTTGGTGAGGGTCCAGACGGTTTCGATGTCCGCGTCGATCCAGATCGAGTTGTCGGTGTGCCCGTTCACGGGGTTCTCCTCGGGAGTAGGTACTGCCTCAAGGACGGCTGGTCTGGTTTTGGGAATATCCGCGCAGGGCTGGTCGCCGGCGGGGGCGGCGGGACGAGCGCGCGGGTCTGCCTCGCGGCGCATCCGGGCTGGCCGGGGCGCCATGGGGGTCTCCGCAGGTGGCGGGGTCAGGAGTGGCGGGAGGTAGCGTCGAACTCTCGACTAGCGCGCGGCGAGCGCCAGGTTCACCGCGTCCAGGATGTCGGCCAGGGTGTAGCCGGGCGGCGGGTCGGCGGGCAGCTCCACGTTGTATGAACCGAACACCTCCGACTGCAGCTGCAGGTAAGCTAGCGAGTCCAGCCCGATGTCCTCGAACGTGACGTCGAGTGTCGACGGCAGGTCGGACTCGGGAAGGCCGGCCTGAGTGACCAGAAAATCGAGCAGTGCGGTCGAGTCCCAATGCTGGGGCATGCTTGACCCTCCTCTGAGGCGTAGCTGTCCAAGAATTACCACCGATGACGGCCGGTGAGCACATGAACCAGCTGTCAGTGTCGCCGCCGTCACTTTCCTGCCAACCGAAGAGGCGCGCAACAAGATGCCGCGGCAGGTGCCGGCCAAAAACGTCACAGAAATGGCACACCGACACCTCGTCAAGAAAAATGGGCAGCATGATTCCACGCACCGAGCGAATGCCGAATTGAGGTCGCCGGGAACACGGATGCCGCCCCCGGCTCGCCGGCGCGTCACCTGCTCGCGGCCAGCGAGAAGGCACCCCGTGGTGCCGGCGACGCCGTCCCGCGATGGACAGCGCCCGGATGGATCGCCCTTCCCACAAATCCGGCCGGTCCAGCCAGGTCCGCGGTGCGGGCGAGGTGCGTCGGTGTCAGGTGCGCGAGCGGCGAGGGGTGGCGCCGCGAGCGCGCGGATAGTGCGGCACCTGGGGTCACGGGTCCTCGGCGGGCCGGGTGAGTCACGCCGTCATGGCGAGGCACGGGCGAACCGCGCCTCGCGGAGTCGCCGCAGCCGGCTGGCATTCGAAAGATCCGGCGCGGCCAACCCGCGCGCTGGCGGCTCGGCGGTCGTCAGCGCACGGAGTCCGGCGTCCAGGAATAGAAGCTCCTGGCCATCGCATCCCGCGGGCCTCGCCACGTCGCCGGGTCATAGGCCTGGACATACGGCGCCAACTTGGTGTTGACATCGACGAACAGCGGGTGGTCGCGGACGTCGGCGAGCGGCGCGGAGATGCTCTCCTCCGCCTCGATGAGGTGGAAGTACAGACCGTGGAAGGTGAACAGCTCGCGCCGCGACACTCCGACGAGGTGCGGCAGCTCGCCGGCGTCGGACTCGGCGAAGATGTCCGCCACGGACTGCTCGTCCGACGGGTTCAGCCGAGCCACGATCAGCGTGCGGTGGCTCACCGCGCACCCTCCACCGGGAACTGCGCGGGTGGGCGCGGTTGGGTTGTCGACACTTTCTCTCCTCACAGCACTGTCGGTCGATCAGGCCGAGCCGTGAGAATCGCTCCGGGTACCGGCGACGCCGTGGCCGAGGCGTCGATCGCGGCACCGCCGAGGTGCACAGGCACCAGGCCTGGTGTCGCAACCGGTCCGAATGCGATGTCTCGCGGAAAAGTCTCTGCTCAGCCGCCCCGCCTCGTCCGGCATTCCCGGACGCCCCCCATGGCAACTAGTTGCGCTGGCACACTGTTGCCACAACAACTTGGCTTAACACAACGGTGCTACAACCATCTTCCGGCCCAGACGCCAGCCGGCCTCATCACGTTCACACCGACAGCCGACGTGCGCGGCTCACGGCTCACAGCGTCTCGAGTTCACTCCGTCGCCGCACTCATCGCCCCCCGTCGATCGCCTCGGACGACCACTCCGCTCGCTCGCTCGTTCGCTCACAGCCAGCCCCGCCGCTTGGCGAGAATGCCGGCCTGGAAACGACTCCTGGCATCCAGGCGGCGCATCAGGTCGGCAACCATCCGTCGCACCGTGCGCACCGAGACGCCGAGCGAGCGGGCGGCGGCCTCGTCCTTCGCGCCGTCGGCGAGCAGCTGCAGCAGGAGCAGCTCGGCCGGGGACGGCGGCGCGTCGTCGGCGACGTCACCCGCGCGGACGTCACCCGACCGCCCGTCGGACTCCCCCTCCGCCGGCTCCTCCACCCAGGTCGCGGAGTCGTCCAGAGCCCCCCGTGCCGCCCCGGCACGATCGTCGAGCTGGCGCTGGCCGACCGCGCCCACCACCGGCCGGGCGCCGGCCAGGGCCAGCTCGCCGTTCTCCTCCGCCACGCCGAGACCACCGACCTCACCTGCGCCGGCGGCCGGGACGCCAAACCGGTCAGCGTTCTCCCACAGCTGCTCGAACAACGCAGCCGCCAGACCCGCGAGGTCCGTGCCGCGCACGACCATGGCGGCGCTTTCCGCGGCAGGCACCGGTGCGCCCACCAGCCCGGGCGCACCGGCTGCAGACGAGGAGGCGCCACCCGAGGCGCCTGACAGCCGCACGACGCCGACCCGCCCGTCCACGATCGTCAGATCGACCGCCGGGTCGTCGGCGAGCCGGATCTCCGCGCCGGCTGTCACCACCTGGGCGAGATGCTCGACACCGGCCGACCACGGCGGCGCCGCCCGCGGGCGGGCGATGACGGTGCGCACCCGCACGCCGCGCCGCAGGGCGTCGAGCTCCAACGGCAGCAAATCGGCGGCGAGCTCCGCCAGCGTCGCCCTCGTCCGCACGGCGACCACCTCACGCCGCGCGGCGCCGACCATCCCCACCAGCTCCGTACGCATCGCCGCCCTGCTGACGACCCGGTCGAGCTCGATGCCGTCCGACGGCTCCGGCCGGCTCGCGCGGAACTCGGAGACCAGCGCCGCCACCTGCGCGTGCGCGCGGATGAGGTGCTCGTGCCGACGGATCAGCTGCTCGTGCTGAGCCTGGATGAGCTGTTCCAGCGGCCCCTCGGGATGGGCCGGCACAAGCCGGCCCCGTCCGTCCGGTGACGCCACCAGCAGCGACAGTGCCACGAGCCGGTCGCGGGCACGCGTGACCACCGCCACCGGCTGATGCAACGCCGCGGCTGCTCCCTCGATACTGAGGTCCTCGTCGCGCAGCCACAGCCGATAGAGCGCCGCCGTGACGTCGTCGAGCCCGAGAAGATCCAACAATGCGCCTCCGCCCGCCAGTGCACCGCCCCCTCGGGGTCCTTCTGCGCGCCGCGCACCCCCCGCTCCCGGTACTGGCCGGGAGCATCCGAGCGAGACGACCATGTCCTCGGGCTGTGGTGGCGGGCCGGCATCCCGCCGCCGCCCGAGGCCCCGGGCCGTCCCCGCCTGGTCAGGTGCCGGCGAGATCGTGCTCGCGCTTCTCCGCCGCCACCACGTCCAGCGCATGCCGGACCAGTGCCACCAGCGTCTGGCGAACCGACTCCCGCCGCCGGGCGTCGCACATCACGACGGGCCGGTTCGGCTCGATGTCCAGCGCCTTGCGAACGTCCGCTACCTCGTACCGCTTGGCGCCGTCGAACTGGTTCAGCGCGATCAGGAACGGAATGTCCCGCTCCTCGAAGTAGTCGATCGCGGGGAACGAGTCGGCCAGCCGACGGGTGTCGACCATGACCACGGCGCCGATCGCGCCGAGCACCAGCTCGTCCCACATGAACCAGAAACGGTCCTGGCCGGGAGTGCCGAACAGGTAGAGAATCACGCTGTCCAGCAGGCTGATCCGGCCAAAGTCCATGGCCACCGTCGTCGTCGTCTTGCCGTTGACCGCCGACGTGTCGTCGATGCCGATGCTGGCCGCGGTCATGGCGGCTTCGGTCGTCAGCGGGGTGATTTCACTGACCGAGCCCACAAAGGTGGTCTTGCCGACACCGAACCCGCCCGCAATGATGATTTTTACCGGGCTGGGGCTTGGCGCGGCGTCGGTTCTGGGCGACCTCGCACTAGAGGGCCTGTAGTCCACTGAGCACCTTCTCGATCAGGGCCTGGTCCGGTCGGTTCGTGGGGCGTGCTGGTCGGTGCACCGTGACAAGGCCCGCGTCGAGCATGTCGCCGACGAGAACCCGAACCACTCCGACCGGAATGTTGAGCCGGGCAGAGATCTCCACGATGGACTGCAGCCGCAGGCACAGCGCCGCAATGGCACGCTGCTCGTGGTCGAGCGACGTGGCCGCCGCCCGTCCATGCGACGTGGTGGTGACCAGCGCGACCAGTTCGAGCGAGCCCTTGCTCGGTCTGGTGCGTCCCCCGGTAACCGCATAGGGGCGCACGACCGGCCCGGCCTCGTCGTCGAACCACTCCTCGTCTCGCGACACTCCGACACTCCTCGGGATGTCCGTGCTGATCCTCGGGACTTTCGTGCTGACTTACGGTTCAGATCGGCAATGCTGCCTGCATCTCGGCGCGCAGCTCCGGGGTGAGGAACTCGCCCACCCGGGCAACCAGCAGGGCCATCTCATAGGCGATCAGCCCGATGTCCGCCCCGGGGCTGGAAAGGATCGCCAGACACGCCCCGTCACCGACCGCGGTGACGAACAGAAAACCCTGCTCCATCTCGACGATCGTCTGGCGGACGCTGCCACCGCCGAAAAACCGGCCCGCCCCCCTGGCCAGGCTGTTGAAACCCGACGCGACGGCGGCCAGCTGGTCCGCCGTGGCCCGGTCCATTCCCACCGAGGTGGCGAGCAGCAGACCGTCCGAGGAAAGCGCGATCGCGTAGGTGACCTCAGGCACCTTCTTCACGAGGTTGTTGAGCAGCCAGCTCATGTTCTCGGACGGCCCAATCGGGCTCATCAGGTCACCTTCCTCTGATCATCACCGTCTGGGGAACCCTGCGCGTCCGCCAGCCCTCGCCCGAAGTTGGTCTGGAAGGACGACATCATCGACCGGATCTCCTCCGGCGAACGCGGCCCGGCCACCGTCTGCGGCGGCCGATGCTGCGCCGCGCTGTCCTGGCGCAGCTCGGGCGCGAGGCTGGCCCGCCGCGTCCGGCGCGGCAGCCCGACCTCGGTGGTCTGCTGCGGCGCGGCCTGGCCCGACCGGGGACTGCGGCTACGGCCAGGGCTTCCGGGGATGCCACCGGCCGGCGTCGCCGGGCCGCCCAGCGGGTCCGCCCCGGGCGGGTAGGACGGGCCGCCACCGGGCTGGTGGTGCCGCGGCGAGGTCCGGTTCGGCAGGGGCAGGCCACCGCGGCGGGTGTCGTCGCCGCGGCGCGGCTCCTCCACGCGGCGCGGGGCATCGGCCCGGCGCGGGTCGTCTGCAGGGTGCTGCGTCGGGGTCACGGGCGCCGAGTAGGCGGTGGGGAACGCCGGTCGCGCGCGCGTCTCGCCCCCGGCCGGCGGTCCGCCGACCAGCGGGTTGTCGGGCGGCGGTGCGGAGGTGGTGCGTCGCGGCCTGTCGGCGATGAACCAGCTGGACCGGACCGTGGCGAACACCGGCAGGTCGTCGAGCAGCGGCTCGTCGTCGCCGCGGGCTGGCGGCAGCGGGCCGAACATGGCGCGCGGCCCGCTGTCCTCGCCTGGAAGCTCGGGCGGTATCGGCGGTATCGGGCTGGTCAGCGGCGGCGGGGGCGGCAGCTCCGCCGGGTCGAGTGCGCCGGCGGGCACGGGCAGGGCCAGTGCACCCGAGTGCGCGCCGGTCGGCACGGCCAGCTCCGCGGTCATCGAGCCCGGCTCGTCCGCGGGGAACGCCGGGTCTCCGCCGCGCCCGCTGCCGCTGGCGGCGCTGCCGTCCCTGGCCGGCGGCAGCGCGAGCCTGCCCGAGCCGAACCCACTGGATGCGCCGGACCCGCCGAGCTCGAGCTGATCGGCGTCGGGCCCTGGCCGGCCGCCACCGACGCCGACCGCGGCGAGCTCGCGCGCGTCGTCGCGCCCACCGCTGCCGGAACCGGCCGGCATGAGCTGGTCCTCGCCGTCGTTCGCCCGCAGCAGGGTGCCCGGGATCAGGACGATCGCCATCGTGCCGCCGTACGGCGAGGTGCGCAGCCGAACCTTGATGCTGTGCCGCTCGGCGAGGCGGCCGACGACGAACAGGCCCAGACGCTCGGACGTCGTCAGGTCGAACGGCGGCGGGTTCTCCAGCCGGTCGTTGAGCGCCTTGAACTCGACCGGGTTCATGCCGAGGCCGCGGTCCTCGATCTCGATGGCGAAGCCGTTGGAAACCTCGTGACCGGTGACCTGCACCGGGGTGTGCGGCGGGGAGAACGAGGTGGCGTTCTCGATCAGCTCGGCGAGCATGTGGATGACGTCACCGACCGCGTGGCCGCTGATCGCGCCGCCACCGACGGGCAGGATCTTGACGCGGGTGTAGTCCTCGACCTCCGCGACGGCACCGCGGATGACGTCCTTGATCGGAACGGGACGACGCCAGCCACGGGCCGGCTTGGAGCCGGAGAGGACGATCAGGTCCTCCGCGTGGCGGCGCATACGGGTCGCAAGGTGGTCGAGGCGGAACAGCTCCTCGAGCTCGTCCGGGTCGGTCTCCTTGCGCTCCAGCGCGTCGATGATCTTCAGCTGGCGATGGATCAGTGCCTGGCTGCGACGGGCGAGGTTGAGGAACGTGTCCCCGATGCTCTTGCGCATCGCCGCCTGCTCGACGGCGGTGCGCACCGCGACCTCGTGCACGGTGCTGAACGCGTCGGCCATCTGCCCGATCTCGTCCCGGGTGGTCACCGGGACGGGGAAGGCTTCAGCATCGAGGTCGACCGGTTCGCCGCGGTGCAGCCGCTCGACGACGTCGGGGAGGCTGTGGTCGGCGACCTCGAGCGCGCCCTCGCGCAGCCGGCGCAGCTGGCGGATCATGGGGCTCGCCACGAGCAGCGCGATGAGCACCGACAGCGCGAGGACCAGCGCGACGGCCAGCGAGTTGATCGCCGCCTCGCGGGTCGCCTGGGTCGCGATCCGGTCGGCCGTGGCGGCGAGGTCGGTCGCGATCCGACGCTCGATGTCCTCCATCCTCGAGATCTTCTGTGCGGAGAGGGCCACCCAGGCGTCGGCGTCGGTCGTCGGCTGCTGGCCGGCAAGCGCCGCGGCCAGCACCGAGTCGATCGTCGCCCCGACGTTCTTGGCCAAGGGGACGACGGTCGACTGGTAAAGCTGGAGTTCCTCGGGCGTGGCGGTGATCAGCAGCTGCGACAGCCAGCCAGACTCAACGCCGGTCTGGCTCTGGATCTGCAGGATCAGGCTCGGGTCGGCCTGCCGGAGGATCAGAATTCGAGTGATGTTGCCGCGTGCCTGTACGGCGGCTTCCTTCGCCCGCGAGATCGCGGTCAGCGTGGCGGCACCGGAGATCAGGTCGGTGTTGTGGCTGCCGGACGCCACCCGGGCGTCCACCTCGAGCAGGTCGGTGACCAGCCCGTCGTAGTAGGTGATGTCCTGCTGCAGGGTGGCCTGCTTGCGGTCGACGGACTGGCGGTAGGCCGCCAGTTTGGACAGCCGGTCGTCGATGCTGGCCAATGTGTCGCCCAGGCTGTTACGCGCGCTCTCCGGCAGGTTCCGCGCGTCGGTGCGGTACTCGGCGACCGCGCGGTCCACCGGCGGGCGGACATCGGTGAGGACCCGCTGGACGATGGACGGCGGCATCGCGTAGCCCGAACCGACCACCGTGTGCGAGCCGTTGCGCTCCGTCTGCAGCACGGAGATCAGCGCATTCGCCTTGACGGCGAAGCCGGCGAGCGCCTTGATCCGGTTCGCGGACGACACACTGTCGAGGTTGCCCCGGACCTGTATCCCACTGAGCACGGCAAGGGCCACCAAGGGGACGATGAGAATTACCACCAGCTTCGAGCGGATGGGCCAGTTCTGGAGCATCCGGTCCTCTCGTCCGACGCCCGACGTGCAGAGCGCCTTGGGTACGGGGCCACCTGTACGGCGACTATGTGGGTGAACGACGTGCCGCGCCGTCCGCGTAACTGCCAACTCGCCAGCCGGACGATGCGAACGCACGCGGGGACCACGGATTCCTGGTGGCCTCCCTGGCCGCGCCCCATTGCCTGGAAGGTAGGGGTAACTGTACTGACCCCTTGCATCCACTAGATGACGGGGCATCGGCAAGCGGCCACCGACCGCACCGGATCGAGCCGAATCGCATCGCCAGAACAACGGGACACGGCCACCGTTTTGCGAGCGGCCACCGACCGTCACGCACCGTAGTTCCCTCCGGCGAACAACCATCTCACCTGCCCGCTCGGCCACGCGGGCCGACCAACGGCAAGAACGAATCGAACCCGCAGGTCGAACAACGGAACGGAATGGTGCGCGCGGGGCTTCACGCTCGGTCCGGCGGAGGATCGCCGGCCATCGCCGATTTGTACACGGAGTAATGGCAGCGAGCACTCCCGGCCCTGCAGATGATCACCATGATGATCGTCACCTCCGTGGCGCGGTCATCGTCAGGGCCATCCACCCCGTGGCGGCGTCGAGAGACCGCGAGGGCGGTCTCCCGCACCCACCTCGCACCCGGCCTGGCCAGCACCGTTGGCACGCGTCTGGCACGCAGCTGGCACGCAGCTGGCACGCAGCTGGCACGCATCGACGGTCGCGGCGGCGACCAGGGGATCGCTGGCGGTCCGCCGGCGAACCGTCGGTCCGGTGACGTCGCAGGCCGTCGCGCGCCCTGTTGTGATGCTGGCGGGAACCAAGCCACCTCGGCGTAACAAACGGAACTTGCTGATTCTCCGGGAGGCCGGGGCGACACCGGTGACCGCGACCGGTGACCGCGACCGGTGCCCGCGGCAAAGTCCAGGTCATGGCACCGCCACGGCACTGGCACCCCCCGTGGCCTGGGCGGCACCGCCAGTCGCCTCCGGTCGGCGCGCCTTCCGGTGCGACACTGCGGACATGGTGGCTGCGACACTGCGGACATGGCGGCGGACATGGCGGCGGCCCCATCTCCGCGGGATCCGGCGGTCCGCTAACAAGACGGCACTTCTCGGCCTCCACCGCCGGTGCACACTAAATCGGCACCGCGTGCCGAATCGATGGTCTTCATGTGGCCGTGCACACATTCCCGGCACATCCACGGCGCACGCGTAGGCAAAAGCGAAACGCGCGGCACAAAGTGTCTGTCGGCCCTGTCCCGCGGGACCATCTCCGGACCAGTTGACACCAGGCGCCGCGCATCGTTGAAGCAGTAACCGTCGTTTCCGTGGCTGCGGCGCATCTCGCCCGGAAGACCACGAACAACCGGCTTCCGCGCGACGTCGAGATCGTCGATACGGACCCGCGGCGTCACCCGCAGGTCGTCCGGTACGGGCCGCGGGTCCCTGGCACGGCAACCATCCGCGCATAGCGACCGCCACACGACTACCTGGGGTGATCGCGCCGCATCTCCAGGTGGCGAATCCTCGACGCCCGTGGGCACGATGGGGCAGTCGACAGAAGTGGGGGGCGCATGGCGGACCAGGCCCACGACCAAGACCGCGCGGGCGGCACCCGCCCCGGTGACCCGGGCCGCCGCTCAGACCCGCCGACGGATCCCCTTCCCGACCTTCCAGAGCACGCCGGGCGCACCGAGCAGAAGGGCCGGTCCGAGCAGCGAGGTGACGCAGGACGGCCCACCAGCGCGGGGAACGCCGCCACGCGCCTGCGCTGGCCGGCGGCGAGTTCCGGACCGTACGGCTCGGGGTCGTCGAGTCCCCGTCAGCCTGCGCGACCGTACCGGTCCACTGCTGGACGCCCCGACGAGCCGCTGCCGTGGCACGACGCCGACGGCCCGGGCGGCCAGCCAACCGGCCACGGAGGCCGGCCAACCGGCCACGGGCATGACGGCGACGGACCTGACGACCATGGACCTGACGACCGTGGGCGGGGCGGCCGTGGTCGGGGCGGTCACGATCAGGGCAAGGAACAGCGGCACTGGAATGCCACGACCGCGGGCCGGCCCGAACACCCGCATCTGGTCGAATGGGCACACCGGGCCGACCGCGTCGCGGAGCGAGCCTTCTCCTGGTTCGGCCGGCTCGCTGATCAGGCCGCGGCGCACCTGCCTGCCCACCCGCCAGCACCACCCATGGCGCCCACCACTGCCGCCGTGCCCACCACGGCCGCCACTGCCGCCGTGCCCGCCGACGCGGCCCGGACCGCGGTGCGCCCGAGGGTGGGATATGCGTTGCATACCGGCGAGGCGGACGCGCATCGGCTCGACGTTCAGGCCAGAGCGCTAGAGCCCGGAACGACGGAGTTCCTCACCAGACTGGGTCTGGGCCCAGGATGGCGCTGTCTGGACGTGGGGTGCGGGCACGGTCAGGTGAGCGCGCTGCTGGCCAGCCAGGTACGTCCGGCGGGACGCGTCGTAGGGGTGGACGGCGACCGGGCCTCCCTGCAGGTCGCTCGCCGCACCGCGCGGCAGCTGGGCGCACGGGTCGCGTTCCTGAACGCCGACGCCGCCAGCCTGCCCGCCGCGCGCGGCCAGTTCGACCTGGCCTACTGCCGGCTGCTCCTTGGGCACCTCGCCGACCCCGTGGCGACGCTGCGGGCCATGGCCACGGCGGTTCGCCCCGGCGGCGTGGTCGCCGTCGAGGACATCTACTTCGCCATCCCCGCGGCGCCGGCAGCGCGGGAGGACATGCTCCCGGACGTCCTGACCGCGTTCATCGAGCTGATGACCCTGACCGTCCGCACCCAGGGCGGTGATCCGCAAATTGGACCTCGGCTGCCCGCTTTGTTCGCCGCGGCCGGCCTGACCGACATCACCGTCGGCATCGCCCCCGCTTCCCTGCCGATGGACTCGCCAGCGCAGGTGACCGACATCCTCGACGCGAGCCGGGACGCGACACAGGCTGCCGGCCTGGCCACCGTCAGCGACCTGGACAAGCTGCGCGCCGCCCTGCTCGCCCTCCCCTCGGCCTCACTGACCTCCGCCGCCAAGACCGCCAGCCTCTACCAGGTCTCCGGCCGGCGGCCGCCCCTCGTCCCTTCCGCGCCCGCCGGCGGGCGCGGAGCCTGACCTTCTGGCCCGCGCCCGAGGCGTCGCACGCGGGCTCAGGCGAACAAGGGCGAGCGTGGAACCCAGCCGGGCAGTGGCGGCTCGCAGTTCAGGCCCTTCTCGACGAACCCCATCCCGCGGTAGAGGTGAACGCCGACGACGGTCTCGTCGGTGTAGCTGGGCGACAGCTGCGGCCCACCAGCCTCGACGGGCAGGTTGTCCCTGTGGTGAAGTCCGTCGAGCAGGCCACCCATCAGCCCAGCACCCGTGGCCGGGCCGGTCCGCCCGGTGGACGTGCCGCCGTAGCCAGGCCAGTACGACGTCTGCAGGTCCTCGATGACGTACCACCCCCCGGAGCGCAGGAGCGGGAACAGCGTCTCGAACGAGGCGAGCTGGTGGCTGTTGAGGTGGCTGCCGTCGTCGACGACGATGTCGAACGGCCCGTACCGCTCGACGACGTCGGTCAGGAACGCGGCGTCGTTCTGGTCACCCACGATCGTCGTCAGCCGCTGCTCGTCCAGCGGCGACTTGTCGAACTTGTCGATGCCGTAGACAAGCGCGCGGGGGAAGTAGTGCTTCCACATGCGCAGCGAGGCCCCTCCCGCGGTCGGCACGATGTAGCCGCCGATACCGATCTCCAGCAGCCGGATCGGACGATCGCGCAGGTGGGCGAAATGGCGGTCGTAGTGCTGGGTGTACCAGTGCACACCGCCCCACTTGTCCGAGCCGAACCGGACAGCGAGCTCACCCAGGTCGGGCCGGTACGGGCCGCAGGCGGCGACGACGGAGTGCGCGATCCGCGCGAGCGGCTCCGCGCGGTCCAACCACCACGGCTTGCCGGCGCGCGGCACCTCGGGCGCCTCGCCGAAGTCGGTGCTGACCCGGCGAGTGACGGCGGACGCCGCACTCGGCGGGCCGAACACCGAGGCGACGAGCTCGACGAGGTCCTGCTCGACCAGGAGCGGTGGCGCGTCCGCCCGGCCGGGCTTCACGGTCACGCCACCCGCGCCGACCCGCAGGACGTGGTCGACGACCGTGTCACCCACGCGAAGGTCGAGCTGGACGACCTCCTCGTCGCAGGCAGGCGGGACGATGCGGGCTCGCACGTCGTCCACGACGACCTGGGCGACCGCGTCGGCGCCGTAGTGGTCGATCAGCGCTCTGATGTGTTCCACAGGGCCGCCGGCGGCGACGATGAGTGCTTCCACCAGTTCCTGCTGCACGCAACGCTCCCTATGATCGCGGTGGCTCGGGTGCCGTACACGCCCTAGCTGGCGCCAGCGTGCACCCGTAAACCTACTGGCTGTGCGCAAATCACTTGAAAGTCAACAAGAGGCCAACCGCACTGTTGTCACATCAGGCGGTGCGCCAATGTGCTATGGACAGCCGTTCGGGCAGCCGCACTGGCGCCCATACCGTCAAATCCTTGGAACCCGAGGCCGACCAGCCCACCAACCGACCGGTCAGGACGGGTCGCCGGGGAGGTCCTGGGCGGCGAACCAGCCGACCCAGCGGCGCTGTCCCGGCGTCTCGACCGCGCGGGCCCGGTAGTGACGGCGAGTCCAGGCCACGGCGTCGGGCGCCGGGTGGCCGGCGAGGATCGCCATGCAGGCCAGCACCGTCCCCGTCCGCCCAGTTCCACCGCCGCAGGCGACCTCCACCCGCTGGCCCGCGCGCGCCAGCCCGTAGGCCTCCCTGATCGCCACCGCCGCGGCCGGGGAGTCACGCGGCGTCCGGAAGTCCGGCCAGTCGAGCCAGACCGCCGGCCACGCCGGCTCCTCCTCCTCGACCGACCTACCCGCCGGGATACGCCTGGGCAGGCCCCGCGACCGACCGAGGTACAGCCCGAACTCCGGCAGCGGCCCGTCCGGCAGCTCTTCCCGCCGCCCCCGGCCCCGGACGTGGGTGCCGTCCGGCAGCGCGATGGCTCCGTTCAGTCGAGCGGTCACAACCGTAGTGTGCACAGCCGTCACACACCGCCTTCGCCGGGTTGTCAGTATGCGGGCTATCCGCCTCCCGGCCGGGCCGGTGACCATCGACGGTGAGGCAGGAGGCCGGGGACGGTGAGCCGGAGGCCGGGGACGGTGAGCCGGAGGCCGTGGGCGGTGAGCCGGAGGCCGTGGGCGGTGAGCCGGAGGCCGGTGGGTGAGGTTTTCCCCAGCAAGGACTGGTGGGTCTGCGCGGTCGTGCCGCCGGGCACGGCGATCTACGGTCGAGTCGACATCCCGGGACTACGGGACGGGCGGCACGCAGCCAGGGCGCGCCGATGGCGACGGACAGCGGGACGCGAACAACATGACCACGCGACCAGACTCTCGGCGGGCCCGTGCCCGCGCGGGCACGGGCACACGGATCACGGCGACACAGACCACCGCGACACAGACCACGGCGGCAGGGACCACGGCTGCCCGCACCATGGCCGCCGCGGACGCCGGCACTCGCGGGCGGGCCCGATGACAGGGCCGAGTGGCGGCACTCTGGAGATCGCAGACCGCACCGGTGGCGGCCCGGCACGCGCCCTGGTCGCCGCGCTGCGCGCGACCTACTCCCGGCGCAGCTGGATCGCGACGGCGTTCGCCGCGCAGACGCTGGTCTTCGGGACGGTCACCTTCATCGTGACGCTCGTCTTCGCCGTCGTGGGGGTGTCGTCGTCGTTCTTCATCGTGGTCGGCCTGCCGCTGCTCTGGGTGGCGCTCGCCGCCGCGCACCGGTTCGCGCGATTCGAGGCCTGGCGCTACGCGGCCTACTTCGGACAGCGGCTACGCCTGCGGCCGACGCCCGTGCCCAGCTCGACTCCGACGGGCAGGATCGGCCGGGCCTGGTCGCGGATGTGGGCCCGGATGTCGTCCGGCGGCAGCTGGCTCGAGTGGCTGTGGGCGGTGATCGTGCTGCCGCTGCTCGGCTGGGCCGGCGGCTGGATCGTCGCCACCGCCTGGGGCGGGGGGCTGGCGTTCCTGCTGTTCCCGGCCTACGGACCCGGCCTCGGCAACGGGGGCAGGCTGGTCGGACTCGATGTGGGCTACGGCGCCTCGGTCGCCATCCACGTCGCGGTCGGTGTCGCCGCACTCCTCGCGGCGCCGTGGCTTGCCCGCGGGCTCGCCGCCCTGCAGCTGAAGATCGGCCGCGGGATGCTCTCACCCAACGAGACGGCGGCGCTGACCCAGCGGGTCGCCGACCTGGAGTCCAGCCGGGCCGGCATCGTCTCGGCCTCGGCCGCCGAGCGCCGCCGGATCGAGCGGGATCTGCACGACGGGGCGCAGCAGCGGCTGGTAGGCGTCGCGATGACCCTCGGCCGAGCACAGGAACGGTTCGCCGAGGACCCGGACGGCGCGCACGAGCTCGTCGCCGAGGCACACGCCGAGACGAAGCGCGCGCTCATCGAGCTGCGTGACCTGGCCCGCGGGCTGCACCCCGCGGTGCTCACCGACCGGGGCCTCGACGGCGCGCTCGCCGGCCTCGCCGCCCGCTGCCCGGTGCCGGTGACGCTCGAGGTCGACGTCGCGCCGCGGCCGTCGGCCGAGGTGGAGGCGGTCGCCTACTTCTTCGTCGCCGAGGCGCTGACCAACGTCGCCCGGCATGCCGACGCCTCCGGCGCACGCATCGTGGCCCGGCGGTCCGGCGGCCGTCTGGAGGTAGAGGTCACCGACGACGGCCACGGTGGGGCGAGCGAGCGCGGCGGTACCGGCCTGTCCGGGCTGCGCGACCGAGCACTCGCCGTCGACGGCAGCTTCTCGGTGCGAAGCGCACCCGGCGAGGGCACGACCCTGCGGCTGGACCTGCCATGCCAGAACTGAACGACCTGGGGCCGACGCTGCCGTCGGCCGCCCGTCCCGCGCCCGAGGGAGACCGCACGATGGCCGCGATGGCCGACCCGACATCCGCCGCCGGTGCAGCCGGTCCAGCCGGTGCAGGCGGTCCAGCCGGTCCAGCCGGTGCAGCCGGTGCAGCAGCAGAAACAGAAACGTCGGATCCGACACCTGCCGCGGCGCCGGCGCCCACACCGCCCGGTGGCGGCGGCGCGGGCGGTGGGCTCGCCGTCGGCGGCCAGCCGCCGGCCGGCGATCCGCGCGGCGGCGCACGCGTCGCCGTGCTCGTGATCGGGGCACTGCTCGCCGTCACACTGGCGGTCGCCGCCGGCATCCAGTCCGTCAACCTGACCACCGGCCAGGAACGTCGCGACGAGCACGTCGCCCTTCCGGCGTCGGTGGACCGGCTGGAGGTGCGGACCTCGTCCGGCGATCTCACGTTCACCGGCACCGCCGGCGACGAGGCCGTCGTCGACGCCAGGCTCTCCGGCACCGTCCACCCGCCCAGGCTGAAGGTCGAGATCGACGGGCACACGGCGCGGGTCCACGCCGACTGCGAGTGGCAGATCATGCTCAGCTGCGAGGCCACGCTGCGCCTCGCCGTGCCAGCGGGCGTGACGGTCGTGGGGCGGTCCTCGTCCGGCGACGTCCAGGCGTCCGGCCTGACCGGGCCGGTCGACCTGCGCACCTCGTCGGGCAACGTCTCCGCCGACGACTGCTCGGGCGAGGCCAGGCTCAGCACCTCGTCGGGCAACGTGCGGGCGACCCGGCTCGGCTCGGTCACGGTGTCCGCGCACACCTCGTCGGGCAACGTCACCCTCGACATGGCGGTCGCGCCGCAGAAGGTGGACGCCTCGTCGTCGTCCGGCAACGTCCGGGTCACCGTGCCGCTGGGCTCGGCGACCTACGACGCGACCGCGCACACCTCGTCGGGGAGTGACTCGGTCCGCGTCGCCACCGACCCGCGGTCGCCCCGCCGGATCGACGCGAGATCCAGCTCAGGCGACGTCTCGATCCGCTACCCGGACGAGGCGTGAACCAGAAGCCAGCGTGTTGGATGAGCAGGCCAACAGGTGGGCTCATCCAACACACTTCCGCGGCCGGCGGTCGACCTGTGTCAGATAGGCACGCCCACGGACGGGCCCGTCTGACCCGGCTCAGGCCCGGGCCCCGGCCGGCGGGCGCTCCGCAGGAGCATCGGACACCCGGATCGGGTCTTAAGGGTCGAGGTGTCGTGCAGCGGACACCGCGGCGAGGAGCTGGCCCCCGGAGCAGTGGCACTACGATCCCCGGTATCGCGCGGCGGTCGCCGCTACGGAGCCAAAAACGTAATACCCGCTGCCACAGGTCCGTGGAAGCGCGAAAATATTCTCTTCGCACCCCCGACAGCCCAAGGATTGCGTGGGTGGTCGCATGCCTCACGACAGTGGTCCGCACGACCACGAAGACCCGGATGACCGGCTCGGCGCGCTCCGCCTGGGGGACGCGGCGCGCGTCGTGACTCGTTCCGTGGTAGGCCGGCGGTTCTTCCTCGCCGACCCACGGTCGCAGACCGCACCGGGACGGGCCCGGCTCGCCGAGATCGCGGACGAGCTGACCGACCCGGCCGCGGCCGCTCGCTGCTACCGCCGTATGAACCTCGGCCCGCTGGCCGAGCTCGCGGCGGCGCACGGGCGGCTCGCGCCGGTGCTGGCGGGTGTCCCGCCCGTCGGCGGCGCCACGGGCAGGCGGATTCGGACCGAGCTGGAGACGAATGGACTCGGCTGGCTGGGCGACGCCGAGGCGCGGCTCACGCACGCTCTACGCGCCTGGGACGCCCTGTATGCCGCACACTACGGCGTCACCGAGGCCGTCGCCCAGGTCGAGGCGTTGAGCCAGGCGCTGCGGGTGTGCCGCCTGGCCGAGCTCGCCTACTCGGACGGTGAGCCGGACTGGCGCGACCTGGCGGACGCGATGGCCGCCCGGCCGATGGTGCCCGCCGAGATCTACCGCTCCCGGCAGGGCCATCGGCTGCGGCCGCCGGAACAGGTCGTCCAGGCGGTCGCCGTTCCACTGGCGGACGTCGAGCTCGACCGGTCCGCGCTCGACGCGATCGCCGCCACCGTGTGCCCAGCCACCGTGTGCCCAGAGGACCGCTGACCGCCGGGACTGAGGACCAGCCAGGTCAGAACCAGCCGCGACGGGCACCGAGCTGCTGGAGCTGCTCGTGGAGCTGGTGGGCGAGACGACCGCGGTCGAGGTCGCCGTGGCCGACCCGCAGCCGGCTGAGCGAGTCGCCGCCGCTGCGCAGGAGGCCACCGCGGCGGTCGGCTTCCAGGACGACGTCCATGCCGTGCTCGTCGACCAGGAAAGTGACCTCCAGCTCCTTGATCCGGCGGCTGTACTCGCCGGACGGCTTGAGCTCGATCTCCTGGTAGAACGGCAGCGAGGAGCCGCCGAGGTGGCCCTTCTCGACGTCCGCCGAGTGGAAGTGGAAGCCGAGGTCGCCGAGCGCCGCGAGCAGCGCCTCCTGGATCGGCAGCGGGTGGATCGAGACCGGGTCGAGGTCGCCCGGGTCGACCGCGCCGGGGATGGCCAGCTTGGTGCGCACGCCGACCTTCATGCCTTTCAGGTGCCAGCCGCCGACGTCGGTGATCGGGGTCTGCCACGGGACCGGCAGCTGGAACCGGCCGCTGACCTGCTGGCCTGGCGCGATCACCAGGTTGCCGCCGATCTGCTGGTGGCCGAATGGGATTTCCTCGTAGTAGGTGCCGTCATCGGTGTCGATCTCGACGGTCGCCTCCAGGGCCACCGTGATCGTCTCGATCCGCTGGTCGACCTTGCCGCCGGTCACCGTCGTCGTGCCGGTGACGACCGCTCCGGGCCTCGTCTGGTCATGGTCCAGCACGGTCTCGACCTCGGCCGCCCCGACGCCAAGCCGAGACATGAACCGCTTCATTCCCATTGCGCACAAACCTTCCGACCGAGCGACACCCGTCAGGCCTTCTATTCGGCAATAGCTTCTTACTGGCCGGTGGGGGCCGCCGCCAGCGGGGGTCGGTCAGGCGACAGCGGTGCCGTCGGCGCACCCGACAACGGCCCCGCACGGCCGAGACCCCAGCGGCTCAGGCGGGTAGGACGCCGCCGGCGCCGGCCAGCAGCGCACGGCCGGCCGCCGGATGCCCGCTCAGCGTGGTCGTGACGGCGGCCGTCTCGGCCGGGGTACGCCGACCGACCGCGAGCAGGCAGAAGTCGACGGCGGCGAGCCGTATCTCGGCGACCAGTGGCGGGTCGGCCGCCGGGTCGGCCGCCACCAGCGTCGGCCGGCCGGGGCCGATCAGCCAGCGGCCCACCACCTCCCCGCCCCTGCCAGCGGGGGCGGGGGCAGGGGCCGCGCCAGCCGCGCCGCTGCCGGCCGGAACGCCGGCGGTCAGGGTGAGGGCGAACGGTCCGTCGGCAGGACCGGTCTCAGGGCTCGGCCGCCAGCGAATCCGGTCGAGCGCGAGCGCGAGCGCGGCACGCAGCTCCGCCGGGTCGAGCGGGGGCAGCCGTACCCCGACCGTCGCCGCGATCGCGTCGCCGTCGAGCCAGGTGCCCAGCATCCGGGAGGTCAGGTGGTCCTCAACGGGGGCCGTCCAGCCGAGCGCGTGAACCGGGATGCGGGCCGCCTGCGGCTCACGGCCCGCGAGCCAGGCGCACAGCCCGCGCGCGCCCTCGTGCCACGTCCGCCACAGCAGCACCGGCGGCCAGAACACCGGCGGCCAGAACACGGCCGGCCAGTAGGACACCGCCCGGCCCGGCCCCGTCCGGCCCGGCTGACCGTCCGTCCCGACCCCAGCGGCCGTGCCTCCCCCGCGAGCCGTCCTTCCCCCGCGAGCGGTGCCAGTCCGGCCAGCCCCACCGGTCGTGCCAGCCCCGCCAGTCCCGCCGGTCGTGCCAGTCCCGCCAGTCCCACCGGTCCCGGCGTCCGTGTCACCTGGGCCGCCCTCATCGGCGAGGCCCGCCGCGCCGTCCCAGTCCGACGCCACGCCTGGTTCGGTGGCGTCGCCGGCGGGGGCAGCCACGACGGCGGCAGCGCCGGCGGAGGCGGTGTCGACACGCGGGCTGCCCAGCGTCGGGGGATCGGCGGCTGGCTGGGCGAGCGCACCCGCGACCGGGATGCCGATCGCGCCGGCCAGCGCGGCGTCCAGGCCGGCGAGCCGGGCGATCACCTCCCGTGGCGTCCGGCCGTCGCGGCCCGTCGGGCGGTCCCAGTCACGGGTGGAGAGCTCGGCGAGCACCCGGTCGACGGCCGCCGTCCAGGCGGCGAACGAGGCCGCATACGCAGGCGCGGCGGCCACGGCGGGACGGCGCGCGAGCGCCGCCGCCAGCAGCGCCGCTCTGGGGTCGGCCCGGCCGTCGCCGGCCGGGCCGGCCGACGGCCGGGTCGGACGGGAGTGATCAGGCGACGATGGCTCGGGCTCGCCTGGCCGCGTCTGCCGACCGGACCTCGCGGGCGGCCCGGCGGCAAGCCGGGCGGCCGCGGCGGCCAACGACTCGGCGAGCGCCTCGTCACCGGCCGGGAACCGAAGCGGGTGCTCCCAGGCCTGCGCGAGGGCCGCGCGCGCGACCGCGGCGGCCTGGGCCGGGGACTTGCCGGCCGCCGTGGCGACGGCCAGCAGCCGGGCACCGTAGCGGGTGTAGGCGTCGGCGAGGGCGGTCGGGTCTCCGAGAACGAGCCGGTGACGCGGTGAGCCACCGCTCGGCGCCGGCCCGGCGCCAGGATCAGTCGCAGGCGCCGCGCCGAGGTCGGTCACCGGCCCCGCGCCGAGATCTGCCGGCGGATCCACCGGGAGCTCGGGGGGGCGGGAACCGGTCATGGCCACGGGCGAAGTGTCGCATGCAACGACGTCCCGATCCCCCCACGATCGCGATCCGCCCAACCAGAGCAACGCGGGGCCACTGTCCCACCGCATCGCGGAGAGGGGAAAGTTAGGTCATGGGGCGAGCGGGCGCGCGGCGGCGGGTGGTCCGGGTGACGGTAGGCGAGCCGGCGGCGGGGCTCGGGCGGACACGGTCGTCGCCGAGGCGGCCAGGGCGGGCCTGCTGCCGCTGCGCGGCCGGGTGCTGCTGGTCAGCGGACGGGCCTCGTTCGAGCTGGCACAGAAGGCGCTGCTCGCCGCATCCCGATGCTCGCCGCGGTCTCGGCGCCGTCGACGCTGGCCGTCGACCTCGCAGCCGAGAGCGGGATGACCCTGGTCGGGTTCCTGCGCGGCGACTCGATGAACGTCTACGCCGCCGCCCACCGGGTACGCGCGGCGGCGGCCGCCGATGACGGGACGCCTACGTCCCTAGAGGCGCAGAATTCGCAAACATCCGGGCGCGCAAGTCGATAGAGTCCGCCTTCGTGACCTGCATCGTCGGGGTGGAGCACAACGGGCGGGTCGTGATCGGCGGTGACAGCGCCGGAATCGGGGGATGGTCGGTGACCATCCGAGCCGACACCAAGGTCTTTCGCAACGGGCCCTACATCATGGGCTTCACCGACTCGTTCCGGATGGGCCAGCTGCTGCGCTACAGCCTGGTCCCGCCGGTGCCGCACACCTGGGACGTCGACCGCTTCATGGCGACCGACTTCGTCGCCGCGGTGCGCGACTGCCTGCGTGACGGTGGCTACGCGCGCAACGACTCGGGCAACGAGAGCGGCGGCTGTTTCCTCGTCGGCATCTTCGGCCGGCTCTACCGGATCGACTCGGACTTCCAGATCGGCCGCAGCGTCGACGACTACTTCGCCGTCGGCGCCGGCGAGGACTTCGCCCGCGGCTCGCTGCACGGCAGCGCCGACCTGCCGCCGCAGGAGCGGGTCCGCAAGGCGCTCGCCGCGGCGGTCCACCACTCCACCGATGTCCGGCCGCCGTTCCACCTCGTCTGGGACCCGGACGAACCCTCGGACGCGGACGACGACGAATCCGCGGACGACGACGAGTCTGCGGGGCCCGACGACTGACCGGCGGCGAGCCGGGCGGTTACCGAGAGCCGCGGCCGAGGCGTTCGCTGGCGAGCGCCGCCCAGGCGGACGGTCCGGCGATCGGGGTGAACTTGGCCGCGGCGTCGGTCAGGGCGGCGTACTGGTCGTCGGTGAGCTCGAGGTCGGCGGCGGCCGCGTTCGCCTCCACCTGGGCCACGCTGGAGGCGCCCGGGATGGCGATCACGCACGGGTGGCGGATCGTCCAGGCGAGCGCGATCTGCGCGCAGGTCGCGTCGTGCGCCGCCGCGACCTCGCGCACCACGTCGAGCAGCGGGGCGATGCGGGCCAGGTTCTCGGTGAGAAACAGCGAGTTCGTCGCCCGGACGCCGCCGGTCGGGCGGTTGGTGACGTCGTAGCGGCCGGAGAGCACGCCCTGCGCGAGCGGGCTGTAGGCGATGACCAGCCGGCCAGCACGCTGCGCGTACGGGATGAGCGCGTCGTCGGCGGCGCGGTGGACGAGGCTGTACGAGACCTGGTTGGACAGCACCGGCGAGCCGAGCGCGGCCTCGGCGGCCTGCCAGCGGGCCAGCGAGTAGTTCGAGACGCCGACCTGGTCGACCAGCCCGACGTCGAGCAGGCGGCGCATCCCCTTCATCGTCACGGTGTCGGCGACGATCGGGTTCGGCTGGTGCACCTGGTACAGGTCGATCCGGCGCACGCCCAGGCGGCGGGCGCTCGCGACGCCGCGCTGCTCGACGACGGCGGGCACCGGCACGAGCGGGAGCAGCTTCGTCGCGAGGAAGACGCCCTCGCTCGCCTCCTCGCCGGCCTCCCGCAGCGCCTCGCCGACGATCCGCTCGCTGCGGCCGAACGCGTAGATCTCGGCGGTGTCAACGACGGTGATCCCGAGCTCGAGCGCGCGGCGCAGGATCAGGTGGGCCTCACGGTCCGCGTAGCCGGCGCCGTAGCCCCACTCCCTCGACCCGAACTGCCAGGTACCCAGCCCGATCTTGGAAAGCTTCTTGCCGCCCTTGGCCGCGTCGCCGACTCCCGTGACATAGCGCATGCCCCAAGTCAACGCCAAAACCTGGCCGACCGTCCCCCGCTCCAGGACCGAACCGCCACCCAGCCACCGAAATCCGGCGAACCGATCGAGCCCGTCAGGTCCCCCGGGTCCGGGTGAGTGCCAGCTCGCCCGCGCGGACCCGCGCCAGACTGCTGTCGACGGCTTCGACGACGTAGGGCAGCGCGGCCACCAGCTCGGCGGCGGACTCCTCGAAGCCAGGCAGGTCGGCGACGCCGGCGGCGGCGAGCAGGGCCATCGGGTCGCCGAGGCGCTCGCGCAGCCAGCCGACCGGGTCGGCGGTCAGCGTCCGGTCGAAGACCCGCTCACCGGGCTCGTTGCCGGACATGGTCGGGTGGTGGTGCACCCGGTCGCGGCTGCCGGGCCCGCGCTCGACGGACTCGAACAGGTCGACCCGCAGCAACGACGTGTCGACCACGATCCGCTGCGACGCGTAGACCGACCCGCGCCACGGCTGGGGCTCGACGAGCCGCAGCTCGACCCGCACACCCCGCTCGGGGCCTTCCTGCCCCGGCGCCGGGTCCGGGTCGACGAAGTACAGGTCCCGGACGGTCACGGCCAACCGGTCGAAACAGAACACGCTGAGCATCCCCTGCCCCCTTCTCACGTCCCGCCAGCGTCACCCGTCCGGCGTGCGGCTGTCGAGACGTCCCGCGACGCGTCCCTTCCCTACCTCAGGCAGCGGCGCCGATGGTGCCAATCCGGACCCGCCGCCCAGGTGGGCCCGGGTCTGAAGGTGCTGGATCGCGCTCGTGTGCGCTTCCGCGGTCGGCAGATCCCGATCCGCCGCGTCGCCTGCGGGACGGCGATCGGCACGGTCCTAGCGCCGTAGCGATGCCACGGCCGGACAGTTCCATCGCCTGGCGAGCCGCGCTCGCACCCGGTCTCAGAGCTGGCGCGTCAGTCGGAAAGACTTGACCATGAAGCCGTTGCGCAGGGCGAGGCGATGGGCTTCGTAGCGGTGGGTGCCGGCATCGAGGTGGATCTGGACGCAGTGCTGGTAGCGGGCCTCCCGTTCGAGCCAGGCGAGCAGGCGGGAGCCGTGGCCCTGGCCGCGCGCCGACGGCACGGTGGACAGGTCGTCGACGGCGAGCACCAGGCCGTGCGCCAGCGTGTGCTGCACCCGGAAACCCGCCGCGGCGACGACCTTGCCGGACAGCGCGTCCGAGGAGCCCACCAGCCGGTAGCCCTGGGGACGCTGCACCTCGTTGACGAGCCGGACGAAGCCGGCCGAGGTCAGGTGCGGGCGCAGCTGGCGCATGGCGTCGTAGGCCAGCTCGGTCCCGTCCGCATCCAGCTCCTCGATCTTCACAGTTGGTATTTTGTCAGTCGCACGTCGTGATGACGGGTATCCGACCACACGGGTATGTCGGCACCTGTTGCCGGGCAGTCCCCTTGCGACCAGGCGATCCGCGCCTCGCGGGCCGACCGGCCGACCGGCCGACCGGAGCTAGATGCCGTGGGTCTGGAGCCACATCTCCAGGAGGGCAGCCTGCCAGAGGGCGTTGGCGCCCAGCCGGGTGCGGTTGTCGTTGGGCGCGGCGAGCATGGTCCGTACCCATTCGGGCCGGAAGATGCCGCGAGCCTGCGCCGCCGGGTCGGTCAGGGCGGCGGTCACCCGGTCGAGGAACGGGCCGGACAGGTGGCGGATCGCCGGCACCGGGAAGTAGCCCTTCGGCCGGTCGATGACCTCGGCGGGCAGCAGCGGGCGGCTGATGTCCTTGAGGACGCCCTTGCCGCCGTCGGCGAGCTTGCGCTGCGGCGGGCAGGCGGCGGCGAGCTCGACCAGCTCGTGGTCGAGGAACGGCGTGCGCGCCTCCAGGCCGGCGGCCATCGTCATGTTGTCGACGCGCTTGACCGGGTCGTCGACCAGCATGATCGTGGAGTCGATCCGCAGGGCCGCGTCGACGGCGGTCTCGGCGCCGGGCTGCGCGAACTGCCCCTGGACGAAGGCGCGGCCGGCGTCCGCCTCGAGCGCGTAGCCCGGGGCGACCATCGCGGCGATGTCGGCGTGCGCGCGGTCGGTGAACACTCCCAGGTAGGCGTCGAGGGCGTTGGCGCGTGCCACACCCGCCAGGGGCGGGTACCAGGAGTAGCCGGCGAAGACCTCGTCGGCGCCCTGGCCGGACTGGACCACCGTCACGTGCCGGCTCACCTCCTGGGAGAGCAGGTAGAACGCGACACAGTCGTGGCTGACCATCGGCTCGCTCATCGCGTCGACCGCCGCGTCGACGGCCGGCAGCAGCGCCTGGCCCGGCACCATGATCTGGTGATGGTCGGTGCCGAAGTGCTTGGCGACGATGTCCGAGTAGTAGAACTCGTCGCCGGACTCCCCCGCGGCCGCCTCGAAGCCGACGCTGAACGTCGACAGGTTCTCCTGGCCAGCCTGGGCGAGCAGGGCGACGATCAGGCTGGAGTCCAGCCCGCCGGACAGCAGCACGCCGACCGGGACGTCGGCGACCATCCGCCGGCGCACCGCGGTGCGTAGCCGCTCGCCGACGGCGTCGCGCCAGTCCGTCGGCGTCCAGCCGGCCTGCTCGGGCCGGCGGGTGAAGTCGGGCCGCCAGTACACCTCGTCGGTGCTCGTGCCGTCGGGCTCGATGACGCGGACCGTCGCCTGCGGGAGCTTGCGGACGCCGGCGAGGATCGTGCGCGGCGGTGGCACGACCGCGTGGAACGAGAGGTAGTGGTGCAGAGCGACCAGGTCGATGTCGGTGTCCACGCCGCCGCCGGCGAGCAGCGCCGGCAGCGTCGAGGCGAACCGGATCCGGTGCGCGTCGGCGGTGACGTACAGCGGCTTGATGCCGAGCCGGTCGCGGCCGAGCACCACCCGGCCGGTGTCCCGCTCGTGGACAGCGAAGGCGAACATGCCGGCGAAGCGGTCGACGCAGCGAGTACCCCAGTGGTGGTAGGCCTTGAGCACGACCTCGGTGTCGGAGGTCGAGAAGAACCGGTAGCCCGCGCCCGCCAGCTCGTCGCGCAGCTCCCGGTAGTTGTAGATGCAGCCGTTGAAGGCGACGGTGAGCCCGAGCTCGGCGTCGGTCATCGGCTGGGCAGCTCGTTCCGACAGATCGATGATCTTCAGTCGGCGGTGGCCGAGGGCCACCGGCCCGGCCGCGAAGATCCCGACGCCATCTGGCCCGCGCCGCTGCATCGCGGCAGTCATCCGGCCGACCGCCGCTACGTCCGCCGGCCGGCCATCCAGCCGTATTTCACCACTGAGCCCACACATGTCCGCTCCTGTCGCACGTCCTTGGACCCGCCCACCACGCCGTCAGACCGCCGTCAGACCGCCGTCAGACGCGCAGGACCCAGGTGTCCTTGCAGCCACCACCACGCGAGGAGTTGACGACGAGGCTGCCCGCAGGAGCCATCCGGCTGAGCGCCGCTGGCGCCACCACGGTCTGTTCGCCCTGGTAGACGAACGCCCGCAGGTCGACCGCCCGCGGTTCCAGCCGCTGCGCGCTGCCGCCGCTCCGGTGGCCGTCACCGGTCGAGTCGCGGCCGGCCGCCGGAGCGGATCCCGCCACCGCGCCGTTGCCGCTTCCATGGCCGTTGCCGGTTCTGTGGCCGTTGCCGATCGGATGACCGGTACCGCTCGGATGACCGTGGCCGCTCGGATGACCGGTACTGCCCGCCTCGCCACCGTCGCCCGCGGAATCCACGCCGGACCAGGTCGGATGTGTCGACAGGGCGACGAGCTCCTGCGCGACCCAGCGTTGCGGATCGGCCAGCAGCCGTTCGCGCGCGGCCGTCAGCTCGTACGGCTCGGCGGCCGGGCCGATGAGGACGCCGGCACCGCCGTAACCGTCGACCGGTTTGACGACCAGCTCATCCAGATGGCGCAGCACGTGGTCGAGGTGCTCCGGATCACCGCACAGGTAGGTGGGGACGTCGTCGAGCAGTGGCTGCTCGCCCAGGTAGTACGTGATCATCCTGGGGACGTAGGCATAGACGACCTTGTCGTCGGCGACGCCGTTGCCGGGAGCGTTGGCGAGCGAGAGCGTGCCGGCGGCGAGCGCGCCGGCGAGCGCCGGGCCTAGCGGCGCGCCGTCCGCTCCGGCCGCGGCGAACAGGTCGTCCTCGTCGATCCGCCGGTAGAGCACGTCGACCCGGCGCCGACCGCCGCCCGGCACGAGGTGGCTGACCAGCTCGTCTTCGACGATCAGCTGACCGGGCTCGACCAGCGGGATCCTCATCCGCTCGGCGAGGAAGGCATGCTCGAAGTAGGCGGAATCCTCCGGGCCGCCGGTCAGCACGGCGAGCGCCGGCTCGTCCCGGCCGGCCGCGTGGCCGTCGTGGCCGCTGGCCGCCGGCCGGCGGCCACCCGCCGCCGGCGGAGCGGCCGCGACGAGGGCGGACCGCAACAGCGCGGGCACCCCTTCGAGGCCGAGGATGCCCGACGGCGCCGACAGCTCCGGCACGGTGGCGCGGATGAGCCGCCGGATCGCGACCGAGTAGGCCGCCCCGGACGGGACCCGCAGGTTGTCCTCCAGCACCAGCCACCGGCCGTCGCCGTCGCGGACCAGGTCGATGCCGCTGACGGTGGCGCGGATCGCGCCGGCGGGCACGGCGTGGCCCCAGTGCCGCACCCCCGGCGAGGCGGTGACGGCCCAGTCGGGGACGATCCCGTCACCGAGGGCGAACCGGTCGGTGTAGATGTCGTGCAGGAACGCCTCCAGCGCCCGGACCCGCTGCACGAGCCCCGCGCTCACCCGGTCCCACTCGGCGGCGTCGACGATGCGCGGGACGAGGTCGAACGGCAGCGGGCGGCCCTCGGCCTCGCCGGTCACCCGGAAGGCCATTCTCCGGGCCTCCTGCTCGGCCACCAGGTCGGCCGAGCGGGCGGCGAGCGCCTCCGGGCCGAGCCGTTCCAGGGCACGCAGCACCCCGCGGTACGGGGAGCGGACCAGCCCGCGGGAGTCGAGGGCCTCGTCCAGGCCGCCGAGGCGCGAGCCGGGATGGCCGAGGTAGCCGGCGAGCAGCGTCGGCGCGACCCGGTCAGCTCGGGCGAACCCGCTGGACCCCTCCGGTGCGGGCCCGCCGGCCGTCCGGACGCGGCCGGCGCCGGCATCGCCGCCCGTGCCGCCCGCCGGGGCCGGGACCACGGAGGCAGGAACCGCCGAGCCAGCACGCTGCGCACCGGGGCCCGCCGAAGCGAGGCTTGCGGCGGTCAGACCCGCCACGACCCCGGAAGTGGCGCTGGCGGCGGCGGAGCGGGGGGCGGGCTCGACCTGGCGGGTGCGCGCCAGGACGAGGTCGGCGACGTCGGTGAGCAGGCCGCGGCGGCGGAAGACGCGCCTGGCCTCCGCCGCTGCGCTGCCCAGGTCGACGGCTCGCTCGGCCAGGTCCCCGACCAGCTCCCAGTCGCCCGCGGCCTCGAGCTGAGGCCGTATCTGGGCCACCAGCTGGGCGAGCAGGTCCTCGGCGGGAACCGGACCGGCGCCAGCGCCGGACAGCTCGATCAGGTCGCCCTCGAGCCCGGAGCGAGCCGCCCGCCACGTCGCCGCCCGCAGCAGCTCGGCGCGCGGGGGGCTGAAGGGCGCACCTGTCTCGACCGCCTCGACGGCGTGGCTCACCAGGCTTCGGAAGAGGCCGGCGATGAGCACCACGGTGTCGACGTCCGGGCAGGCGTCACAGACGCGCAGCTCGAGGGTGGGCAGGTGAGCCGAGGGACGGACGTCGAAGTAGACCATCCCGGGGTCGCTGATCACGCCCGACTTCACGAGGTCCGCGACCAGCTGCTCGTACTCGACGGCTGTCCGGAACGTCCCGGCCACGCCGGCGGTGGGCCAGCGCTGCCAGACCATCGTGCGCATGCTCGCGTAGCCGGTGTCGCCCCCCACCCAGAACGGCGAGCTGGCCGAGACGGCGAGCAGCAGCGGCAGCCAGGGCGCGACGCGGGTGAGGACCGCGACCGCGATCTCCCGGTCGGGGATGTCGACGTGCACGTGCGCGCCGCAGATGACCTGTTCGCGGGCGAGGATCTGGTACTCCTCGGTCATCTGCAGGTAACGCGGGTCGCTGTTGATCTCCAGGATCGCCGGGTCGACGATCGGGACGGTCCCCGCCGCGGCGGGGCCGAGACCGAGCGGCTCGGCCGCGGTGACGAGGCGGTGGCGCAGGTCGACGAGGTCGGCGCGCAGCGCGGTCAGATCGCGGGTCGGGGCGCTGTTCGTCTCGACGACGGATTTCAGCAGCTCGGGGGCAAAAGGGCCGGCGGGCAGCCGTTCCAGGATCTCCCCCGCTCGCGGCACGAGCTGCCGGGTGACCAGATCGAGGATATGGAACTCCTCCTCGACGCCGACGGCCGGAATCCGCGCGCCGCTCATGTTCTCCTACGCTACGTCGAGGCCGTTACAACGGCATGTCCACTGACCCGGGCCTTCCCGGCACTCCAGCCGACAAACTCGCCTTCCCGATATCACTGTGAGTGATGGTCATCACGGTCACTCGCGGCCTTCCAGCCATCCAGCACCGTCGTCGGGGTCCGACGGGCCGTGGGCCGCCGCTCGCACGGCTCCCCCGATCCGCACCCCAGCCGCCCCACCTGGCCGGGCATGGTTACGACGAGCGGTGGCCGGCTGATCCGCCCCGGCCTCGACCGGCGCCGGCGTAGTGTTACGAGCATGCCCGCGAATACCTGTCCGAATGCGCTGAAAATGGTTTCGGAAATCGTCTCCGCGGCTATTAGGACCGGCCCGTGGGAATTCCTGTCACGCACGGTCGGCCGGCGTGTTCGGGTGGGGCACGGGCGCCCGTGAGTTTCCATGCCGGTCACCCGCCCCGGAACGAGCCTGACGGCAGGCACCAAGATCACGGCCAAGGCGAGCTGTCCACCGAGCACGGCCCTGAAGACGGGTTCGAGCTCGAGGATCACGACGACCGCCAAGGCCACGAGCAGCACGGCCATGGGCAGCACGGCCATGGGCAGCACGGCCATGGGCAGCACGGCCATGGGCAGCACGGCCATGGGCAGCACGGCCCCGAGCGGCCCGGCCACGAGCAGACCGGCCATGGGCAGACCGGCCATGGGCATGATCATGACGGCGGCCACGGGCACGGGCATGCCGGACATACGCACCGGCCGTCGCCGACAGCAGACGCACGGCTGCTGTGGGCCGCGCTCACGCTGATCGGCGGCTTCCTGCTGGTCGAGGTCGTCATCGGCCTCATCGCGGGCTCAGTCGCGTTGCTGTCCGACGCGGCACACATGCTCACGGACGCAGGGGCGCTGGTGTTGGCGCTGGTCGCGATGCGGCTCGCGGCCCGGCCCGCCAGCGGGCGGCTCACCTATGGCTGGCGGCGGGTCGAGATCCTCTCGGCTCAGGCGAACGGCTTCACCCTGCTCGCGCTCGCCGTGGTGTTCATCGTCCAGGCCGGTCAGCGCCTCGTGCACCCCAACGACGTGCCGGGCCCGGCGTTGCTCGCCACGGCACTGGCGGGAGTCGTGGTCAACCTCGCGGCGACGGCGCTGCTGGCCCGCGCCGACCGGCGCAGCCTGAACGTCGAGGGCGCCTTCCAGCACGTCCTCAATGATCTGTTCGCGTTCCTCGCGACGGCCGCGGCCGGCGTCGTGATCATGCTGACCGGCTTCACCCGGGCCGACCCGCTGGCAGCGCTCATCGTCGCCGGCCTGATGATCCGGGGCGGGGCCGGGCTGATCCGCGACACCGGGCGGGTGTTCATGGAGGCGGCACCGGTCGGCGTCGACCCGGCCGAGATCGGGCGCGCGGTCGCCGCGATCGACGAGGTGGCCGACGTCCACGACCTGCACGTCTGGGAGGTCACCTCGGGCATGCCGGCGCTGTCCGCGCACCTGCTGGTCGACGAGGGGGGCGACTGCCACCGGGTCCAGGCCACCGCGCGGCTACTGCTGCGGGAACGGTGGCACATCGACCACGTCACCCTCCAGGTCGACCACGCCGAGCCGACCGTCCTCACGGTCACTCTCGGGCCTCACTGGCAGTGCTCCGTCGCCCCGCCCCCGGCCCCGGCCTCTCGGCCGGCCGACCGGCGGCCCGCGGCACAGCAGCCATCGGCGTAACCCGACCACCGAAGTGACGGCGCATCGGCGCAGCGCCTGGGGTTCCTGCCGGATCGACGGCGCTTGCGGAGTCGATCCGGCAGGACGGCTCGGTCCTGCTAGACAGAACCTCCTGTCCCTGGACCTCACCGTGATCCGGTCGGTGCCCATGGACAGCGACGTGACGCTCGCGGCAGCGGTCCGACATGTCGGGCGGCGACTGGCCGTGGTCGACGTGGAGCTCGGGTCCGGCGATGCACCACTGTGCGTACGCGCCAGAACCACGGTGGCGCTGACCGCCTACCGACGTCCGCGGTCATAGAGTCGCAGGTCGTCAGCGCGCCCGCCGAGTGCGGCCAACACCGGGCCACTAACCGTCAGCGCTCTGATTATCTGCACAGATAGTAATCAGGCATCTTCACAGTGTGTTACATTTTTCGTATCACACCGTGGCATTCGTTCACCCGTAACCGAATGACTACAGCACCCCCTGTAAGACTCCCGGGCGACATCGCTGCTGCGATCCACGCGGCCTGGCCGCAGGCCGCCAACACCCCAGGGGGACGACGTCATGGCGTTACTGCAACCGGCCACGAATCCCGACACCGCTCGACGGTCCGCCCACCCGGTCCGCGTGGCCCGGGTGGCCGGCGGCCTCGGCGCCGCACGCCCCACCCCCACCGCCCTGCTCGACGACGGGCGGGTCGGACGGCACGTACGGGTGCCCAAGACCGCCGAGCTGGTGGCGGCGCACCTGCGCCGCCAGATCGTGCGCGGCGAACTGGTCGAGGGCGACGCCCTCCCGCCGGAGGCCGTGCTGATGGAACAGTTCGGCGTGTCCCGCCCGACGCTGCGCGAGGCGTTCCGGGTACTGGAGTCCGAGGCGCTCATCTCGGTGCGTCGGGGAGCCCACGGCGGTGCCCGAGTCCATCGGCCGGACGGCCACGTGGCGGCCCGGTACGCCGGCCTCGTCCTGGAACACCGGCACACCACCGTCGCCGACGTCCAGCACGCCCGGGCGTCGCTGGAGACACCAGCGGTGCGGATGCTTGCCGAGGCACCGGCGCAACCGGCGCTGAGCCGGCTGCGCGCGGCGCTGGCCGAGTCGGCGTCGGCGATCAGTGTCAGCAGGGACGGCCAGGTGAACCACGGTGGCTTCGGGATCCCCGGTGGCCACAGCGGCCATGGCGGTCACGGCCACGGAGCTGGCCAGGCGGCCGTTGGCGGGACCGGTCTCGACGGCGCCGCCGACCCGCGGGTATCGCTGAACGCCTTCCACCACCTGCTCGTCGAGCTGGCGGGGAACCAGACGCTCACGGTCATCGACACCATGCTCCGGTACATCCTGCACACCGCGACCGGCCATCAGCCGGCCATGGACGACCACCCGGGCGCCACCGGAGCGGGCGTCATCGCGGACGCCCGCGGCTCGCTGGCGGAGCACCAGGAGACCCACCGCCGCGTCGTCGAGCTGATCGAGCAGGGCGACCCGGAGGCCGCCGAGTCACTCTGGCGCCGTCATCTGGCGGAGTCGAGCGATGGGTCGTCCGCGTCGGACCTTCTCGACCTGCTCGGCGGCTGACCGCGCCGCCCGGCCGGAAGGCCCCCTGCCGCTGGCGGGTCAGATCCAGTCAGACCCGCAGGCGGCCTTCCGGCTGGGCGCGGCTGGGCGCGGCTGTACGCCAAATCGTCTGGCCATATGGTGGAACAGGCCGCGTGGGACTAGCGTGTCGGCATGGCGCCAGCGGGTTTTGCCTGGCAGACACTCCCTGAGCCAGGCGTGCTGGCGCTCGTGGACACCTTCTCCCGACGCGCCGCGGCCCTCGCACGCCCGCACCCCGCGGACCTGCCGATCTCCGAGATCGTCACTGTCGAGCAGGAGATCCTGCGCTGGCTCGAACCGGCGACGCGCCTCGACGCAGAGATCGTCCTCATCGGCCGGCTCACCCACAATCCGATGCCCACACTGCGCGCCATCTGCTGGCTGATCGCCTCCTGGGCCGTGGTGCTGCACCTGCGTACCGGGCAGACACCGAACGAGGTGCTGCGTCAGCTCACGTTCGGCGGCGTCTGGCGCGGCCCCCAGGCTCCTGAGACCGAACAGGTCTGGGAGTTCCTCACCGCCCAGGTACGCGCAGGCGCGTTCGCCGCGCTGACCGACGACGCCGGGGCGGCGCGGGCCTTCCACGCCGCCGCGGCCACCCGGGTGGCCGGCTACCCGGAATGCCTGCTGCACCACAGCCTCATGGTCATGGCCAGCCTCTGGACCACCCTCGTCACCCACGGCGTGGAACCCAGAGACGTCGCCGCGACCCTCGCCGTGTACACCGAAGACGCGCTCGACCGGCCCGCAGGCTCCTTCCGTCCGCTCACCTGACGGCGGTGGGCACTCCCCCGCGGCCCTGACGGCTGTAGTCCGACGTCGCCGGGCGGGTTGGGCTGACCTGCGTGTCGTCGACGACCGGCGGGAATAGTGGTGGCCGTCGGGCCGAAAGGGATGACCTGGGCGGGCCGCAGCCGTTACCGTGTGCCGACCGGTCCGTGACTGGCCCGCACCCACTCGCCAGGCTGATCGCCTGGCCGGTAACGTGCCAGTCCCACCTCACCGCGGCCGGTCGGGCAGCGCGGGATCTCTCGTGCTCCACGAGGACGCTCCACGAGGAGGTCATCGCAGGCGATGTCCGCGCGACAGGTGCGCCGGTTCCAGCTCGAACGGGACGTGGACGTGTCCGGGGTGTCCGGCACCGGCACCGTCGCGTTCGGCGCTCAGGCGCCCGACGGTACCTGCGTGCTGTGGTGGGCTTCCGGCCTGGAGTCGACCACGATCTACCCCAACATGGCGACGCTGCTCGCCATTCACGGTCATGGGGGCATGACCCGGGCCATCTACATCGACCCGGAGATCTGGGATGGTGCCGCCGGCGCCGACGGCGACGGTGGCGGCGGCGAGGCCGGCCGGCATCTCACGCTGGGAGCGGCCGGCACGAACGGCCATGGCGCCCACGTCACGACGGCCCGCGGCCACGGGCCGATCCCGGAGACGTACGAGGTCGACGTCGAGGTCGACGTCGAGGTCGAGGTCGACGTCGAGGTCGAGGTCGAGGTCGAAACGGACAGGGGAGCGCTCGAGCCGGACGAGGAGCCGGCCCGGTCCATGACTCGCGCCACCACCCGCGGCACCCCGCGCGCGGCCGCACACCAGCCAGCTATCCGCTCAAGCCGTGCCCTGCGTCCGCCCACCCTGTCGTCCTGAGCCACTGCGCTGGCCTGAAACGCCGCCTGCTCAGGCCGCTGACCGGACCTTCAACGGCAGAGCCAGGGCATCGGCCGCGGCCGGCGTCAGGAAACGGTCGTAACGGGTGTCGCCACGCAGGTGGCGTTCGAGGTACGCGACCGTGTACCAGCGGGCCACCTGCTGCGCGAGCGCCGCGTCGGCCAGTGGCGGCAGACAGGTCAGCAGCGCGCCGAGCTGCATGCGCAGGCGAATCCCGGCGGGAACCCGCCCGTCGGCGGTCAGGTACACCTGGTCGCACAGGTCGCTGAACGAGTTGTGCGTGGCGCCGGTGACGACCACCTCGGCACGGCCTGGCGAGGAGGTCAGGTCCCGGAACGTCCGGTCGGAGTTCGTCCCGGGCGGCGTGACGCCGTCGGCGGTACCCGCGATCAGCAGGGTCGGGATCCGCACCCGCCCGAGCAGGCTCGCCGGCAGGGGACCGCTCGCCGGCGAGATCCCCACGGACACCCGTACCCGCGGGTCCGGCGGCGCGCGCAGGAGCCCCACCGACGACGCGACCGCCGTCAGGCCGCCGAAGGAGAAGCCGACGACGGCCACCTTGCCCGCCGACAGGATCGGGGCGAAGGGCCGTCCCGGGCAGAGCATCCAGTCGAGAACGGCGCTGACGTCCATCGGGCGGTCGCTCGCCAGGGCGAAGAGCGGCTCGGCGTGGCCTGCGGCCACGTCGGCCATCGTGTCGCCGGGATGATCCGGCGCGGCCACGACGTATCCGCGGCTGGCCAGCGCCTCGGCGAGCGAGGCGAACTGCAGCCGGCTTCCCGCGCTGCCGTGCGAGAAGACGACCAGCGGGAACGGCCCGGCCTCCGGCGGCGCGGCCGCGACAGCCACCCGGGACGGGTAGCTGACCTCGGGCGCGATCTCGTAGCGCGCCGGGGTGATCCCGTCGCCGGTCGGCCCGCCGCCCGGCGCGCGGGCTGCGTCGGCGGTGCTCGGCGCGGGCAGCCGCGACCGGGTCGGGTACCAGATCGACGTCACCAGGGCGCGGTGGCGGGCGTCGTCGGTGATGGTCACCGTGCGAAAGCCCACGCCGTGGCCGCCGGGCCGGTCCGGCTCGAGTGCGGCGTCCGCGCCGGCCGCGGCCGGTCCGCTCGAAGGCAGGTCGGTGGCTGGGGCGGTGGCCGACGTCGTCGTCGGCGTCAGCGACGTCGGCACGGTCGCCGGCTGCCCGCCGGCCGTCACCAGCACGGCGGCGACCAGCAGCCCGGCTGACCGAGCGACGCGCTGGCGAACCACCGCGACGCCCAGCATCCGGCCCAGGCCACGGCCACCCGACGACACACCCACGACACGGACGGTAATCGAGCCTGACCGATCGCGTATCCACGGTGCGGTCCTGTGACGTTCAGCAGGCCTTTGCGCCTACCTCAGCGCCCGTCCCGACCCCGGCCCCGACCTCGGCCCGGCCAGCCCGACCCGCCCTGTCCGGCGTGCCTCGGGCGTCAAACCGCGAGCAGCCGGACCAGGTCGGCGTCGTGCAGGTCCGCGGCGGTGCCGGCGTGGGCGACGAGGCCCGCGTCGAGGACGACGAAGCTGTCGGCCAGCTTGATCGCGGTGTCGACGTACTGCTCGACGAGCAGGATCGCGAGACCCACCTCCGTGTGCAGGCGCTCGATGACCTCCTCGATCTCGGCGACGATGGACGGCTGGATGCCCTCCGTCGGCTCGTCGAGGATCAGCATCTTCGGGCCGGTCACCAGCGCTCTCGCCATGGCCAGCATCTGCTGCTGGCCACCGGAGAGGAAGCCGGCGCGGCGCTTCAGGAACGGCCGCAGGCGCGGGAAGACGTCCAGCGCCTCGTCGATCGCGCCCTTCTTGCCCTTGGCCGCCTCCCACGTGACCTGGAGGTTCTCGTAGACGCTCAGCTGCGGGAACGTCTCGTGGCCCTGCGGGCAGTAGCCCATCCCCCGCCGCACCCGGTCGTAGGTCGGGACCTTCGTGATGGTCTGGCCCTCGAACTCGATGGAGCCGGCCGTCGGGTGCAGCACGCCCATGATCGCGTTCAGGAGCGTGGTCTTCCCGACGCCGTTGCGGCCCATGACGCAGACCAGCGAGCCCGCCGGAACCTCGAGGTTCACGCCGAACAGGACCTGGGCGCGCCCATAGGCCACGTCCAGCGCGCTGACCTTGAGAACGGGCTCGGTTGTCACGGCGTCGCCTCCAGGCCAAGAGCAGCGGCGGCCGCGCCGCCGGACTCGTCGTCTTCCTTCTTGCGGCCCAGGTAGACCTCCTGGACGCGCGGGTCCGCCTGGACCTCGGCGACCGTCCCCTCCGTGAGGACCTTGCCCTCGTGCAGGACGGTGACGACGCTCGCGAACCGCCGCAGGAACTCCATGTCATGCTCGATCACGACGACCGTGTGCTCCTTGGCGATCTGCTGGAGCAGCACGCCGGTACGTTCGCGCTCCTCCTTCGTCATGCCGGCGACGGGCTCGTCGAGGAGCAGCAGCTGCGGGTCCTGGGCGAGCAGCATGCCGATCTCCAGCCACTGCCGCTGGCCGTGCGAGAGGATCCCCGCCTTCCGGTTCGCCAGTTCGGCGAGCTGCGTCGTCTCCAGCACCTGCGCGACCGGGTCGCTGATGCCCCTGCGCCGCAGGAACAGCTTCGGGACGGCCAGGCGGAAGCTCGCCGCGAGGTCGATGTTCTCAAGGACCGTCAGGTCCTCGAACACCGTCGCGGTCTGGAAGGTGCGGCCGATCCCGAGCTTCACGATCCGGTACTCACGACGGCCGACCAGCTCCGTCCCGGCGAACCGCACCGATCCGGCGGCGGGCTTCGTCAGCCCGGTGATGACGTCGACGAGGGTCGTCTTGCCGGCGCCGTTGGGGCCGATCAGGAAGCGCAGCTCGCCGCGGCTCACGGTGAAGTCGATGCCGCCGATGGCGACGAACCCGTCGAACACGACGCGCAGGCCGCGCACCTCGAGCAGCGCCCCGCCCGTCTCGCCCGTCTCGCCCGTCCCACCGGCCCGCGGGGCCGGGATGGTGCTGGTCTCCTCGGACGTCGCCATCACACCGTCTCCTGGCTGTGCGCGCCCTGCTCGGGCACGACCACGGTCTGGTCGCCGGCCACCGCGACGGCCGGCGGCCCGGCGGGTGGGCCTGACCGGCCTGGCGGCCTGATGCCCAGCCGTCTCATCAGCACCGGGACGCCGTCGCGCAGCTGCGGCAGGATCCCGGCCAGGCCCTTCGGCAGGAAGGCGATGACGCCGATGAACAGCGCGCCCTGGAAGTAGGTCCAGGCCGACGGGTAGTCCTCGGAGAACGTCGTCCTCGCCCAGTTCACGACCACCGCGCCGATGACGGCACCGGCGAGCGAGTAGCGGCCGCCGACGGCGACGGCGATCACCAGCTCGATGGACGGGACGATGTCGAGCATGCCGGGGTTGACGATGCCGACCACCGGCACGATCAGCGCGCCACCGACCGAGGCCGTCACCGCCGAGATCGCGAACGCGATCGTCTTGATGACGGTCGGGTCGTAGCCGAGGAAGCGGACCCGGTCCTCGCCGTCGCGGATCGCCAGCAGCAGCCGGCCGAACCGGCTCGCCACCACCAGCCGCAGCAGCAGGAAGATCACCAGCAGCACGCCGGCGGTGATGAAGTACAGCGTCCGGTGGCCGTCGTCGGCGTAGGTGTCGATGCCGAAGAACGAGCTGAAGTTCGTCAGGCCGTTCGTGCCACCGGTGTAGCCCTGCTGGCCGATCAGCAGGATCACGAAGGCCGCGGCGAGCGCCTGGGTGAGGATCGCGAAGTACGCGCCGCGCACCCGCTGGCGGAACACCAGCAGACCGAGGATGGTCGCCACCACGATCGGCAGGACGAGGACCGCGGCGACGGCGACGATCGGGCTGCGGAACGGCTCCCAGAACGCGGGCAGCTTCTCGACGCCGCTCCAGCTCATGAAATCCGGGACGTGGCCGGAGCCGGCGTCGTGCAGCTTGAGGTACATGCCCATCGAGTAGCCGCCGAGGCCGACGAACAGGCCCTGGCCGAGGGTGAGCATGCCGCCGTGACCCCAGGCGAGGCCGATGCCGATCCCGACGATGGCGTAGCACAGGTACTTGGTGAACAGCGGCAGGCGGAACGCCGGGTCCAGCACGTACGGCGCGAGCACGCCGAGCACGATGACGACGGCGAAGACGATCCGCCACGGCAGCTGGGGCGTCACGACGCGGGCGCGCCACCCGCCCTTCGCCGTGGCCGTCTCGCTCTCCGAGGCCGTCACGGGGGCGCTCACTGGGTCTCGAGTTCGCTCCGTCGCCGCACTCCCTCCGCGGCCGTCCTCGTACCTCGGACGTCCACTCCGCTCGCTTGCTCCTGCGCTCACGTGAGCGCCCGGCTGCGAAGGACGAACATGCCCTGCGGCCGGCCCTGCAGGAAGGCCACGATCGCGACGAAGACGATCACCTTCGCCAGGGACGCGTCGGTCCAGAACTCGACGTAGCTATTGAGCAGGCCGAGCGCGAACGCCGCGATCAGTGCGCCGCGCAGTTGACCAAGGCCGCCGACGACGACCACGAGGAACGCGTCGACGATGTACTTCGTGCCGAGCGTCGGGCTGACCGTCCCGACCAGGGTCAGCGCGACGCCGGCGACGCCGGCGAGACCCGAGCCGATGAAGAAGGTGATCTGGTCGACCCGGTCGGTGCGGACCGCGCTGCAGGCCGCGAGCTCGCGGTTCTGCATCACGGCCCGCATCCGCCGGCCGGCCGGGGTCTTGCTCATGTAGAACCAGATCCCCACCAGGCACACCGCCGCGAGGACGAAGATGTACACCCGGTTGTAGGGGATCCGGATTCCGCCCAGGTCGGCGCCCCCGATGAGCCAGTCGGGAGCGACGACCTGGACGCCGCGGTTGTCGATCAGGTCCCGAACCAGCTGCTGCAGGATGAGGCTGACGCCCCAGGTGAGCAGCAGCGTGTCCAGTGGCCGCCCGTAGAACCTGCGGATCAGCGTCCGTTCGAGGATCACCCCGAACAGACCCGCCACGACGAACGCCACCGGCAGGGCGGCGATGACCGCCTCTTTCCCTGCCCAGCTCTGCAGCATGTACGCCGTGTAGGCACCCACCATGATGAACTCGCCGTGCGCCATGTTGATGACGCCCATCTGACCGAACGTGAATGTCAGGCCCAGTGCCGCCAGCAGCAGCACCGCCCCGATACTCAGCCCGATCGGCAACTGGTTCAGGAACCCGTTCACGTCAACCGCCTCTTGTTATCGTCCCGGCGCCGTCAGGAGGAAAGCCCCTTGGCCCACGGGTACTCGGCGCCCTTCAGATACGGGTCGGGTTTGATCGGGCTTCCAGAGTCCCAGATCGACTTGATCTGGCCGTCCGGGCCGATGAGGCCGATCCGGGCGGTCTTGTAGACGTGCTGGGTCGGCCCGTCGATCGTGACCTTGCCCTCGGGCAGGTCCAGCGCAATTCCGCCGGCCGCCTTCTTGACCGCCTCGACGTCGGTGGAACCGGCCTTCTCGACCGCCGCCGCCCACAGGTAGACGGCGTTGTAGCCGGCTTCCATCGGGTCGGACGTCACCTTGTCGGAGCCGTACTTGGCCTTGAAGGCCTTGACGAACTCGGTGTTCGCCGGGGTGTCGGTCGTCTGGTAGTAGTTCCAGGCGACGTACTGGCCCGACAGGTACTCGGTGCCGATCGCCTTGACTTCTTCCTCGGCGATGGACACGGACATGGTCGGAATGGTGTCCGGGCCGATGCCGGCGGACTTCAGCTGCTTGAAGAACGCGACGTTCGAGTCACCGTTGAGGGTGTTGAACACGAAGTCGGGCTTCGCCTGCTGGACCTTGTTGACGATGGTCGAGACCTCGGTGGAGCCCAGCGGGAGGTACTCCTCGCCGAGGATCTCCATGCCGTTCGCCTCGGCGTACGCCTTGATGATCTTGTTGGCGGTACGCGGGAAGACGTAGTCGCTGCCGACCAGGAAGATCTTCTTCTTGCCCTTTTCCTTGAGATAGTCAAGGGCGGGCACGATCTGCTGGTTGGTGGTGGCGCCGGTGTAGAAAATGTACGGGCTCTGCTCGAGGCCCTCGTACTGCACGGGGTACCACAGCAGCGACTTGTTGCGCTCGAAGACCGGCAGCATCGCCTTGCGGCTCGCGGAGGTCCAGCCACCGAAGACCGTGGCCACCTTGTCCTGCGAGATGAGCTTCTGCGCCTTCTCGGCAAAGGTCGGCCAGTCCGAGGCGCCATCCTCGACCACCGGCTCGATCTTCTTGCCGAGCACGCCACCCTTCGCGTTGATCTGCTCGATGGCAAGCAGCTCGGAGTCCCGAACCGTCACCTCCGAGATAGCCATGGTCCCGCTGAGCGAGTGCAGCAGACCGACCTTGATCGTGTCTGATGAACCACCGCCGGACCCTGAATCCCCCGACCCCCCACAGGCCGCGAGCAGGAGAGCAGGCAGCACCGCAAGCGGCGCGAGCCTACGCCAGGACTTTCCGAACAATTCCTTGCCCTCCCTAGGACGCTGGTATTGATCAGTGTAGGGAGAACGGTTACCGGGACAGCACGCCCAAGTTACTCTGACGTTAATCCACCCGACCAGTCTTATTTGCGAGCGAGTGGCCTCGCAGCGTCTCCGTCCGACCACGAGAAGGCCAGCCAGCGCCGCCCGCACGAATAAATTCCCAAGATAGGCGAGAAATTCTTCCGCGGCCGGCACAGCGAACTCTCTTCACCAGATCGTTACTGCGCGACGGCCATGTTTCCATATTGTTTCAAATTTGCCCGCCAGCCACCCAGCGAGCTCCGCAATATCGTTCACCGAACCGGGCACATACCGTTCACCGAACCGGCGAGGCGCGTCCGTGTTACGGCTCTCACGGCATACCAGGCCAACCGGAACGCCACGGCCCGGCCAGGCCCCAGCGACCGCCCACCAGGGCCGACCCAAACTCGGCGTCGCCGAGGCAGACGCAGGAGTCAGTCGCCCACCGCACGACGACCGTGGGCTGGTGGGCTGGTGGGCTGGTGGATTGGCGGATGGCGGGTTGGCGGATTGGCGGCCAGCGGGCTACGGCCAGCGATACAGCCCGCCGCCCGCAGTACCGCCGGTGGGGTGGCCGTTGTTGTTGATCGTCACGACCTGGGTCTCGGCCGAGTCACGAGTCGGCGCGGGCGGGGACCCGCCACCGTCCTCGGCGTCCCCGGCAATGGGCAGCACAGGGCTTGCGTCGGTCGGTGGGTCACCCGCCGGGTCGGCGTCCCGCGGCCCGGAAGTGCCGGCGCCGGCCGTCCCGGAACGCGGATCGAGGGTGTGCCGACGAACCCACTGCAGGCCCCCCGCTCGCCGCCGCCCGGCGGGCCCGTCCTCGTCGCGCGCGTCTGCCCGCCGCCGCCCGCCCCGGGCTGCCGGCGAATCGCCGGCCTCGCCGCCGGGCGCCTCGTCACCGGCCGCGGCCCGCGATCCGGGCCCGGTCTCCTCGTGGTCCCGCGCATCCGCAGAGGCACCCATGTCACGCACGTCGTGGAAGTCACCGTGGAAGTCACCGCGCAGGACGCCGCCGGGACGCTCCCATCCGGCCGGACCGGCCTGCTGGCGACCGAGCCACGCCGGCTGCTCGTCACCGCCGTCCACACCCCCGGGGCCAGTGTCCCGGTCGGCATCCGGAGCCTTCCGACCGCCCGTGACGCCGACCGATCCATGGCCGACCTCGTCGACGCCGCCGATCTCCAGGCCCGTCTGGAAGCCGCCGGTACCGGTTTCGGCACCCGGGCCGGGACCGGCCGCCACGACCCCGCCCACGGACACGATGTCCCACGGTGCCGGGCCGGCACCGCCGGCCCGGCCCCAGCCGCTGGGCGGGCGGTCCTGGCCGTCGGGGCGGCCAGGTGTCGCGCCGCCGGCCGGCTGGCCGGCGCTGCCCCCGTGGGCGTGGCCGCCGGCACCGTCACCGTCGGATGACGTTGGCTCCCAGGCGCCGAACAGCGGATCGCGCCCCAGGTAGCCGATGCGGTCGAGGCCGAGCGGGTCACGTCTCGAGACGCCGTAGCCGCCGTAGCCGCCGCTCTGGTAGGCGTCGCTCTGGTAGCCACCGCCCTGGTAGGCATCGTCTGGCCGGTTGCTTGCGGGGAAACCCCCGAGGGGAAATCCATCGCCGGTGCGCCCAGGTTCCGGGAATCCGGGCCCCCGCTGTCCGCCGAGCGCCACCGGTCCACTCGGCGGCCCGCCGAGGGCGAACCCGCCCGTCGGTGGGTAGTCGGGTATCGGGTCACCAGGTGGCGAGACCGCCGGGAACGGCGGGAAGGAAGGCGTGGACGGGCCGGTAGCCGGCCCATAGGACCAGGTGGGTGCCCCCTCTACGCCGTCGGCGGCGCCCCCGGAGGGAGGCGTCGTTCCCGGATACGAGCTTCCCGGGTACGGGGTTCCTGGGTACGAGCTTCCTGGGTACGGGGTTCCCGGGTACGTCGGCGGCGGCGAGCCAGGCGGGGGTGGCGCCGTACCAGGCGCCAGGTCGCCGAGCCCCGGCCGCTCCCACGACACCGAGCCACGGTTCTCCGCGCGCCGGCGCTCGGCTTCGAGCTGGTCACGCCGGACGCGCTCGGCCCGTTCCCGCTCCCGTTCCAGCCGCGCGGCACTCTCCGGCTCGACGCGTTCGCGCTCGGCACGCTCGCGCTCGGCACGCTCCCGCCGCACGCGTTCCTGCTCGGCACGCTCGCGTTCGGCACGTTCCAGCTCGGCACGCTCCAGCTCGACGCGTTCGCGCTCGGCACGCTCGCGCTCGGCACGCTCCCGCCGCACG
>Ga0268265_10000416_pt1 | contig 45800 bp, 38 predicted proteins | sample KBSSwiS52_FD_190355 | JGI IMG/M metagenome (GOLD analysis project Ga0268265, IMG submission 190355) | Switchgrass rhizosphere microbial communities from Kellogg Biological Station, Michigan, USA - KBS Switchgrass S5-2 (SPAdes) (version 2) | ecosystem: Host-associated > Plants > Roots >...
GTCCTCGACCACTTCGACCACGTTGTAGCGCGGACGCACCCGGTTCGTGCGCGGATCGATGGCGTCGACGTCGGCGTCGCTCCCGATTCCCACGTGCTCGATCCCGGCCACCCGCACCACGTGGTCGAAGTGGTCGAGGACGTGGTCGATCCGCGCCGGCTGGCCGCTCTTCAGGAACGCGGGGATCACCGTGATCCCCATCACGCCGCCGCGCTCCGCCATGGCCTTGATCACCCGGTCCGACTTGCAGCGCGGATGGGCCACCAGCGCCCGGCAGTTCGAATGCGTGATCAGCACCGGCTGGCGCGACACCCGGATGGCATCCAGGCTCGTGCGCTCGGCCGTGTGCGAGATGTCCACCACCATGCCGACGCGGTTCATGGCCGCCACGATCTCGGCGCCGTAGGCGGTCAGGCCGTCGTCCTGGGCTTCTTTGCAGCCGCAGCCCAGGCGGTTGCGCGAGTTGTAGGTGAGCTGCGACACCCGCTGGCCGACCCCGTGGAAGGTCTCCACGTCCGCGGCCGTGCGGAAGTGGTCGGCGTTCTGGAAGCCGATCAGGATGCCGATCCGTCCTTCGGTCCCAGCGTCCGCTCCAGCGCGCGCGAAGTCCGCGGCCGAGTCCATGCGCAGGAGGTACTCCGGGTGCGCGCCGAGGAAGCGGTTCCAGCCCGTGGTCCAGCGCAGCGCCGCCGCGTAGGCGTTCGCCTCGTTGGGCTCCACCGCCGGGTGGAACACCCGCACGCCGGTCTGCCGCAGCTTGAGGTAGTCGGCCTGGCTGAAGGTCGCGGGCTCGCGCTGCCAGCCGTACAGCTTCGGCCAGTCCAGCGTCAGGAGCCCGAGCATGTCGATCACCATCGACCGGCCGACCAGGTCGACGGCCCGGGCGGAAACGCCGGTCCTGCCGTCGGCGAAGAGATTGAACCGTCCCCGGTTGACCATGGGGGCGGCAAGGACTCCCGTGCCGGCGAGCAGACCCGCTCTCAAGAACTCTCTGCGATTCACTGCTTTACTTCTTTTGTCCCGTTAAGGTGAGGAAACTATACATCGTCTTTTCCGGCTGCGCCAGTACCATCGATTACAATCAGGGATACGTCGCCCCAGTCTCCAAACCGCCACACCCCGGGAGGCCCGTGCTTGGACGCGCTGCGCCAGGATCTCCGCTTCGCTCTCCGTCTGCTCCGCAAGAGCCCGGCGTCCACGGCCATCGCCGTGCTCTCGATGGCGCTCGGGATCGGGGTCAACGTGACCGTGTTCGGCATGCTCCACGGCATGCTGCTGCGGCCGTTCCCCTACGTGGAGCCGGAGCGGGTCGTCGCGATCTCGATGGAGCATCCGCTCGTCGCGGGCGACTATGGCGCCTGGTCGTTCCTGGACTACCTGGCCCTGCAGAACGAGAGCACCGTGTTCGTGGGCGTGACCGCCCACCGCGGCGGCGGCAGCATGACCCTGGCGGGTCCCGGCGGGCCGGAGCAGATCGCGATCGACGCGGTCTCGGCCGACCTGTTTCCTCTCCTCGGGGTGGCTCCGCTCCTCGGGCGCTGCTTCACGCCGCTGGAGGACCGCCCGGGCGGACCGCCGGTGGTCCTCCTCGGCCATGACCTCTGGCAGCGCCGCTTCCGGGGCGATCCCGGCATCGTCGGCAGCGAGGTGATCGCCGGCGGCAAGCCGCACCGGGTGGTCGGCGTCATGCCCCCGGGCTTCGAGTACCCGGACGTGCGGCAGGCCTGGGTGCCGCTCGGCAGCCGGTGGGCCCGGGGCGCGCGGTCCGAGCGCAACCTGCAGGTCAAGGCGCGCCTGCGGCCGGGGGTCACCCTGGAGCAGGCGCAGGCCGAGGTGGACGTCATCGTGCGCCGCCTGGAGGAGCTCCATCCGAAAACCAACACGGGCTGGCGCGCCACGGTGGAGCCTTTGCGTAAAAAGCTCGCTCCGGCCGAGCTGCAACGCCCGTTCTTCATCCTGGCCGGAGCGGCCGGCTGTCTGCTGCTGCTCGCCTGCGTCAACGTGAGCAGCCTGCTGCTCGCCCAGGCCGGAAGCCGGCAGAAGGAGCTGGCGGTGCGCGCGGCGCTCGGCTGCGGCCGCGGCCGGATCGTCCGCCAGCTCCTCACCGAGAACGTGTTCCTGGCCCTGGCCGGCGGCGCGCTCGGCGTGCTGCTCGCGCCGCTGGGGCTCGGCGCCGCCAGCCGCGCCCTGTCTCCCGTGCCGTTCTGGATGCGCTTCACCCTGGACGGGCCGGTCCTGCTCTTCGCGCTCGCGGCCTCGGTCGCCTGCGGCCTGGTCTTCGGCCTCGTCCCGGCCCTGCAGGCGGCGGGGATCGAGCTGCGCTCCATCTTCAAGGAGGGTGGCGGCGCCCGGCGCGCGAGGAGGCCGAGCCTGCGGGCGGTGCTCGTGGTCGGCGAGGTCGCGATCGCGCTCGTCCTGCTGATCGGCACGTCGCTCTTCCTGCGCAGCTTCGCGCAGCTGCGCAACGGCGATCCCCGACTGGTTTCGGGGGACCTCCTCACGCTCTGGACGACGCTCCAGGGCGACGACTACGACGACGTGAGGAGCCGGGCGCGACGGGCCGAGGACATCGCGCGGCGGCTGGCCGCGGTCCCGGGGGTCGACGGCGCAGCGGTCGGCTCGGTGCCGCTCTACGACACCGGCACCCGCGGCCGGATCGAGCTCGCCGGCCGGAGGGCCGCCGCCGGCAGGGAGCCTGTCCCGCTGACCTCCGGCGTGACCTCGGGATACTTCCGCACCCTCCGTCTGCCGCTCCTGCGCGGCAGGGCCTTCACGGAGCGGGAATCCGCGAGCGGGGCCGCGGTCGCGGTGGTCAACCAGGCCTTCGCGCGCCGCTTCTTCCCGGGCCGGGCCGCGAGCGGTGCGGTCGGGAGCCGCCTGCGCCTGCTCGACCGGGCGGGGACCGGCTGGCTGACGATCGTCGGCGTCTCCGGCGACCTGACGACGAACCCGTGGGAGCCGGCCGAGCCGCAGATCTACGTGCCGCCGCGCTACCAGCAGATCCATTCGGTCGGCATCGTCCTTCGCCTCCGGAGCCGTACCCGGATCCCGCGCGACGCCATCGTGGAGAGGGTGAGGAAGGAGCTGCGCGCCTCCGACCCCGGCCTGCCGCTCTACGACGTCTACACGATGGAGGAGGTCCTCGACCATTCCCTCGCCATCGAGAAGGCGGTCAGCCAGGGGTTCGCGCTCTTCGGCGGGATCGCGCTCTTCCTGGCGGCGATCGGCATCTACGGCGTGCTCTCCTGCTCGGTGAGCCAGCGCGTGCACGAGCTGGGCGTGCGCATCGCGCTCGGGGCGAAGCGCCGGCACGTGCTGGCTCTCGTGCTGCTGCGCGGCATGGCGCTCGCCCTGGCCGGGGTCGGTCTCGGCCTGGCCGCGGCGCTCGCCGCGTCGCGCCTGGTGGCCAAGGCGCTCTACGGCGTCAGCGCCACGGACCCGGCGAGCTTCACGGCCATCCCGCTCCTGCTGCTCGCCGTGGCGCTCGCCGCCTGCTGGGCTCCGGCCCGCAGGGCCATGGACGCGGACCCGGTGGAGGCGATTCGCAGCGAGTGACCTGGCCCCTCCTTTGCAGTGTAGAGAAACAAGAGGACGCCTGTACGGGTCCTATCTTTCACTCTTCAAAGGAGATCATCATGGACGATCACAAGGACAAGGTACATCCGGTCGGGAGTGGCACGGGTGCCGCGGCCGGCGCCGCCACCGGCGCTGCCGTCGGCACGGCGGTGGGCGGGCCGGTCGTCGGCACGCTGGTTGGAGCCGCGGTCGGAGCCGTCGCCGGCGGCCTCGTGGGCCACGGCATCGCCGAGGCCGTCAATCCCACCGAGGAGGACGCCTACTGGCGCGAGAACTACCGCAACCGGCCCTATGCCGAGACCGGCCGTGACTACGAGCACTACCAGCCCGCCTACAAGTACGGCTGGGAGTCGCGCGAGCGCTACGGGGACAAGACCTGGAACCAGGCCGAGAACGACCTGGAGCGCGGCTGGGACAAGGCCAAGGGCGCGTCCAAGCAGACGTGGAACGAGGCCAAGCACGCCACGAAGGATGCCTGGCACCGCGTCGAGGGCGTTCTTCCGGGTGACGCGGACCGCGACGGCCGCTAGAACCGGAAACCCTGCACGAGACCCGGATGAGCATGCCTCGTCCGGGTCTCGTTGTTTTTTGCTACGCTCGGGTCCGAAGGAGGACCCCTGGTGATCGCAGCCCGCATCCCTCTCGTCGCTCTCCTCTTGGCAAGCCTTCCCCTCGCGGCCGAATCCCCCCGCTTCCTCGCGGACGAGGCCGTGTTCACGCCCGTGGGCGACATCGCCGACGTCACGCTCCAGCCCCAGGCGAGCAGCCTCGCCTTCCCCACTTCCGTGGTCAACGCCGGAGACGACCGGCTTTTCCTTACGCTGCGCGACGGCCGCATCGTCATCTTTGCAAACGGCGCGGTGCTCCCGACCCCGTTCCTCGACATCCGCAGCCTGGTGGACACCGCGGGCGAGGGCGGCCTGCTCTCCGCGGCCTTCCACCCGCGCTACGCGGAGAACGGCTACGTCTTCATCAACTACACGGACAAGGCGAGCTTCGACACGATCGTCGCCCGCTACCAGGTCTCGGCCGGTAATCCCGACCAGGCCGATCCGGCGAGCGCGCGCGTGCTGCTCCGCATCGACCAGCCGTTCTCCAACCACAACGGCGGTCAGATCCAGTTCGGCCCGGACGGCTACCTCTACGTCGGCATGGGCGACGGCGGCGCGGCCAACGATCCCGACTGCCGGGCGCAGCGCGGCGACACCCTGCTCGGCAAGATGCTGCGCATCGACGTCGACCAGAACGTGAATTCAGCTCCGTTCTACGGCATCCCCGTGGACAACCCCTTCCGCGGGGGCGACGGCATTCCGGACGAGGTCTGGGCGTCCGGCTTCCGCAACCCGTGGCGCTTCTCCTTCGACCGCGCCACCGGCGACCTCTACGTCGGCGACGTGGGGCAGGGCCAGCGCGAGGAGATCGACCGCCAGGGCGCGAGCAGTCACGGCGGCGAGAACTACGGCTGGAAGGTCATGGAGGGCACGCTCTGCTTCAGCACCGCGTCCTGCCCCGGCACGACGCCCTCCTGCAACTCCTCGGCGCTGACGCTGCCCATCCTGGAGTACCAGAACACCGGCGCCAACTGCTCGGTCATCGGCGGCTACGTCTACCGCGGCACCGGCGTGCCGCAGCTCGCCGGCCACTACGTGTTCGGCGATCTCTGCTCCGGCCAGATCTGGGCCGCGAAGACGAACGGCGCCGGCGTCTGGCAGGTGTGGCGGGTTGCCTCGGCAGGGCAGAACCTGATCGCTTTTGGAGAAGACCGCCGGGGCGAGCTCTACGTGGCCACCAGCTCGACCCTCTACCGGCTCGACGCTTCGGGGGGACCGGAGGAGCCGGCGGAGGCCGACAGCGTGGGGCACTTCGATCCGTCGACCATGACCTTCCAGATCCTGACCACTCTCGCTCCGAGTCCGCCGGAGATCACCTTCCGCTTCGGCAAGCGCGGCAAGGGCTGGCTTCCCGTCACCGGGGACTGGAACGGCGACGGCCGCGACACCGTCGGGCTCTGGGACCGAAAGAGCCTCAGCTTCCATCTCAAGAACTCGCTCTCGGGGGGCGCGGACGACCTGCGGATCTTCCCCAGGAAGGTCAAGGCTGGCTGGCTCCCCCTGGCCGGGGATTGGAACGGCGACGGCCGCGACGGCATCGGCTTCTACGATCCCGACACCGGCACGTTCCGCTTCAAGAACGATCCCACCTCGGGCCGGCTGATGGGCCTCACCGTGCGCATCGCGGAGTGGCAGCGCGGGATGCTGCCGGTCGTCGGCGACTGGGACGGCGACGGCCGCGACTCGGTGGGCCTGTTCGATCCCGACACGAACACCTTCCGTCTCTTGAACGGCCTCGCGAGCGGCAGCGCCACCGTGGTCCACGACTTCCCGGACGGCAACGACTACCTGCCCCTGGCCGGCGACTGGGACTGCGACGGCATCGCCACGCCGGGGCTCTACAACGTGGGCTCGGCCGAGTTCTCCCTGACCGGCAAGACGGGCGCGGCGATCGAGACGGTGCGCCAGCTCGGCGAGCCGGGGAGGGCGGGGGTGCCGCTGTCGGGGGCGTGGTAGGGGCCTCACCCCCCGGCCTGATAGAGCGCCAAGATTGGCATCGTAGCGCCCTCCGGAGGGGGGCGCAGGCGCGTAGCCCCGGGTTTCAACCCGGGGTTACGGAGGTCAGGCCGATTCGAGCCCCTTCAGGGGCGCCGGCAAGGGCGCAGGCGACGAAGGCGGAAGCGCAGGCGACGAAGGCGGAAGGCCGCCCCGCCCGCCCCGGGTTGAAACCCGGGGCTACGCGCCTGCGCCTCCGACGGAGGCGCTACCACCTGTCCACCGGTTTGGCGTTGGCAAAGCGCCTAGCTAGAACCCCGGCACCGTCATGCTCTTCCCGTTGTGCTCCGGCCCCAGGGAGAGCAGGAACGGCGCCGCCCTTTCGGCCCATTTCTCGGGCCCGGGGTAGCTCTTCGCGGACTGGCCGTAGCAGCTCTCCAGCAGCTCGGTGTGGATCACCCCGGGATTGAGCGCCACGGCGGCCACCCCCCGGGGGAGCTCCTCGGCGAGCGAGCGGGTCATCCCTTCGACCGCCCACTTGGTGGCGCAGTAGGGCGCCAGCTCGGCGGCCGTCGAGCGGCCCCAGCCGCTGCTGAAGTTCACCACCACCCCGCTCCCCCGCTCCAGCATGGCCGGCAGGAAATGGCGGATGACGTAGTACGTCCCCTTGAGGTTCACGTCCACGACCAGCCCGAACTCCTCCTCCGGCACCTGCCAGAGCGGAGCGTTCGCGTTGATCACGCCGGCGTTGTTGATCAGCAGGTCGGGAGGGCCGTGGCTCTCCAGGATCTTCTCGGCCCAGGTCTGCACCTGGATGTTCGAAGCGACGTTGACCACCTCGAAGCGGTGATCGGCGTCCAGCAGGGCGCGCAGCTCCTCGATCCGGGCGCGGGAGCGCCCGCAGCCCGCCACGCGGTGGCCCATCCCCGCGAAGCGCAGGGCGAGCGCGCGGCCCAGACCCCGGGTCACGCCGGTGAGGACGACCGTGCGGCCTTCGCTGCTCATGAGCAGCCCTAAGCATATCAGGCCATCTCGAAGTCGGCGATCACCGGCAGATGATCGCTCGCCACCCGCGAGATCTGGAGACGGCAGCGCCGCACCGTGAGCAGGCGCAGCGGACCGCGGAAGTAGATCCGGTCCAGGCCGCCCTGGGGGGAGAACGACGGGTAGGTGGCAATCGCGCCGCGCCGGCCGGTCTTGCTGTCCGTGGCGCAGCGGAAGCCGAAGCCGTTCGTGAACGTCGGCCAGAGCAGCGACCGCCAGTCGTTGAAGTCGCCGCCCACCAGCATGGGCGTGCCCGCGGCCACGCCGCCGAACTCGTGCGACCGGCTGAGCAGCTCGATCTGGTGCTGGCGCTCGCGCGCGGAGAGCCCCAGGTGGAGGTTGAAGACCTCCAGCTGCGTCCCCTCGTTCACCTGTACGCTCGTGTGCTGGCAGCCGCGCCGGATCCAGCTCTGCGCCACCGACAGGTCGATGTTGCGCTCGCGCAGGATGGGGAAGCGGCTCAGCGTGGCGTTGCCGTAGCGCCCCTTCTTCAGGCTCACGTTGTGCCCGAGCGCGAAGTGCGGGTAGCCGGCCGACCTGGCCAGCTCCGCGGCCAGGTTCAGCTCGCGCGAGCGCGGCGCCCCCTCGTCCACCTCCTGGAGCAGGACCACGTCCGCCTCGTAATGACGGAGGATGCGGACGATGCGCTCCGGCCGGAAGCGGCGGTCGACCCCGATCGCCCGGTGGATGTTGTAGGTCAGGATCTTGAGCGGCAGCGCCATGCAAGTCCCATATAGTAGCTTCATGCCAACCCGGCGTCTCTCCAGGGACGACCTCCCCCTCCTGGCGGTCCTGGCGGCAGCCCTGCTGCTCTGGGCCTGGGTCTGCGCTCCCGTGATCGCCGGCACGCGCACCTTCTACCTGCGCGACGTCTTCACCACCCACCTGCCCTACAAGGCGTTCGGAGCCGAGCAGCTCCGCGCAGGGAAGATCCCCGCCTTCAACCCGACCTGGGGGCTGGGCCAGCCGTTCCGGGGCAATCCCAACGCGCTCCCCTTCTATCCGGGGAACATTCTCTACCTGGCCCTCCCCTTCTGGAGCGCCTTCGGAGCCCATTACGCGCTGCACTGGCTGCTCGCGATGCTGACGATGTACGCGCTGGCCCGGGGGCTCGGGATCGCCCGGCTCGGGGGGATAGACCCGGCCGCGCTCCTAGCCGGGATCACCTGGGCCGGGTCGGGCTGGATGCTCTCCGCCATGACCTTCTACAACCTGCTCGCCGTGGCCGCCTGGTGGCCGCTGGTCCTCCTCGGGGCGGTGAGAGGCGGCCGGCGCGGGATCGCGCTCGGCGGGATCGCCTGCGGCCTGGCCCTCCTCGGCGGCGAGCCCATTGCGGCGGCGCTCGGCCTGGCGCCGCTCCTCCTGATCGCGGTCCAGCATCTCGGCTGGAAGCGGGGTTTCCTCACGGCCGTGGCGATCGGCGCGGTGGGCGTGCTGATCGCGCTCCCCCAGGTGGTCGCGATGCTGCGGGTGCTCCCCTTCACCTACCGAGGGGGGCACGGCATGTCCGGGGAGCAGACGGCGTACTTCGCGCTCCATCCGTTCCGCCTGGTGGAGCTGCTGGTCCCCTTCCCCTACGGCCGGCCCACCTGGCTCGGCCGGTTCGGCGTCTGGGCGGTCCGGTTCTTCCCGCAGATCCCGCTCTTCCTCACCCTCTACACCGGGATCGTGGGTCTGGCCCTGGCGCTGGCCGGCTCCCGCCGCCGGCTGGCGTGGGCGGGGCTTGCGGTGGCGGGCCTGGCGCTCGCGATCCTCGGCGGGCACGCCGGGGATCTCCTCGCCCGCCTGAGCTTCGGGCTGTTCCGCTTCCCGGAAAAGTTCCTCCTCTGGCCCGCCCTGGCCCTGCCGCTGCTCGCGGCCTGGGGGCTGGAGCGGGTGCTCGCGGGCGGACGGCGGTGGTCGCAGATCGCCGGGGGCGCCGGCCTCCTCTTCGTGCTCCTGGGCGCGGCGGTGCGCGTGCTCTCTCCGGCGGTGCTCGCGGGAGCGGGCCGGGGGTTCGAGCGGCTCGGCCCGGCGCAGGAGCAGGCCCTGGCCATGGTCTCGACCCAGATCTCCTCCTGGATCGTGGCGCTCCTCGCGGCCGGAGCCGCGCTCCTGGCGGCGGCCTGGGCGGTTTCTTGGAACCAGCGGCGAAAGACCCGCTGGTCCGCGGCGCTGATCGTCGGCGCGCAGCTCGCGCTCCTGACGCAGCTCTGGCCCCTGGCCGTGACCGACGAGACCGCGCCCTACAAGGAGCCGGCGCCCTGGACACGCAGGCTCGTCCGGCCTGGTGGAACCGCGGCCGTGTTCAACCGGGCGCTCTCGTTCACGCCCTGGGGTCCCGAGCCCCCCTACGTGCTGGAGTCCGGCACCCGCATCCCGCTGGAGCGCGCCACGGCGCTCGACCTCGATCCCGCGCCCGGCGTGCTGCACGGCCTGACCTATCCGTTCGCGCCCGACCTCGAAGGGCTGCAGAGCCCGATGTTCACCCTGATGCTCTACAACCTGCCGCGCCTGCAGGCTGCGCAGCGGGTCAACTGGCTGCGCGTGCTCGGCCTGGACGCCATCGTCCTGTTCGAGGACGTGGACATGCCCGGGCTCCGGCTCATGGACCGCGCCACCCGCCTGGGCGTCGAGAGCCGGCTGTACCGGGTCGAATCCCCGGCGCCGAAAGCCTGGTGGCCGGACGAGGTCCGGGAGGCGAAGAGCCCGCCCGCCGCGCTCTGGGCGGTGAGCAACATGCGCGACCCGATCGCCTCCGTGGTCGTGTCCGAGGCGGTGGAGCACAAGCCCGGAGGCCGCGTGCGCCTCCTCCGCGACGAGCCCGACCGCATCGAGCTGGAAGTCGACGGCCCCGGAGGGCTCGCCATCGTGCGCCGCGCCTGGCAGCCGCTCTTCGAAGCCCGCGCCGAGGGCCGCAAGCTCCGCACCGTGCTGGTCGACCTGAACCTCCTGGGGATCGAGGTGCCCCCGGGGAAGCACCGGGTGGTGGCGGAGGTGCCGGCGTGGCCGGAGTGGGTGGCGGGGGGGGTGGCTCTTCTGACGTTGGTGGGGGCTGTGGCCATGTTGGCCCTCACCCCCCGGCGGGCAGGTGGGAGCGCCTCCGCCGGAGGCGCCGGCGCGTAGCCCCGGGTTTCAACCCGGGGCGGGCGGGGCGGGCCCTCTGCCTTCGTCGCCGCCGCGCCCTTGCCGACGCCCCTGAAGGGGCTCGAACAGGAGAACCCGATCTCCGTAGCCCCGGGTTGAAACCCGGGGCTACGCGCCAGCGCCCTCCTCCGGAGGGCGCCCCCTACCGCCCCGTCGTCCCCAGCACCACCTCCACCCTGCGGTTCCTGGCCCGGCCCTCGTCGGTGCCGTTGGGCGCGACCGGGTTCTCCTGGCCGTGGGCGAAGACGCGGATGCGGCCCTCGGGGAAGTTCACGGGCGACTGCCGCTCCAGCCACTGCTTGACGGCGAACGCCCGCTCCTCCGACAGGTTCATGTTGGACTGCGGATTGCCCACGTTGTCCGTGTGGCCGTGGATCTCCACCGCCGTGCCGCCCGCGACGAGCAGGTCGTTCAGGAGCTGCTGCAGCTCGCGCTCGGCGCTGCCCGTGAAGCTGGACCGGCCGCTGTCGAAGTTGATCTGCCAGGCGCGGCGGCTCACCACGTCGCGCACCGGAGCGCTCGGCTCGAACGTGGGCTGCGCCGCAGCCACCACCGTCTGCGACGGGGCCTCGCGCTTCGCGATCGCCTCGACGTACGAGGTGTCGAGGATCTCGTCGACCGGCGGATAGTTCGGGACGAGGTCGGGGTACTGCGCCACCACGATGTCGCCGAACACCTTGTAGGTCGCGCCGAACAGGTTCGACGAGCCCGGCACCAGGCCGTAGAGGAGCAGGTTGTCCGCGAGCGTGTTCACCGACGAGCCGCCGAGCTCCACGTCCAGCCCCTGGCGGTCGCGCTCGGTCACCACGTTGAAGTACTTCTGCCAGTAGTCGGCGTCGGCGCCCTGCTCGTCGTAGACCTCGGCGCTGATCTCCGCGCCGCGGCGGAACGCCTCGCGGTTGCCGCGCACCTGCGCGGAGCCCTGGAAGATCGCCGAGAGCATGCCCTCGACCGTGTCGCGGTTGTTCTTCATCCACTTGTCGATGCCGATGATGGTGTTCGGCATCTGCGAGCTGTACTCCTTGGTGGACACGATGGAGACCAGGCCGCCCTTCTTCTGGGCGATCGTGACGTCGCCCGGCGTCCAGGTGACCACGCCGTCCACGCAGACCTTGCGCCGCTCGCCCGTCGGCTGCCCCTTGCTGACCACCGGCCGTGTCTCGCAGTAGCCGGCCACGTACTTCTCGGCGGCGTCGATGTAGTCCGACGCGGCCACCCAGTTCAGGCAGCCCGGATCGTAGGTCTTCTCGTCGGGGTTGTTGCACAGGCCGTTGTCGCCCAGCCACTTCTGGGCGATGTTCCAGTCGCCGTCGCGCAGGTATCCCGCGACCAGGCCGCCGCGCGAGGTGGCCGGGTTCTGCTTCCACGCGGGGAGGCCCATGAACTTGTCCTCGCCGCGCGAGTAGCCGGCCGAGCCCACCACCTTGGCCTGGTACTCGGGACCGAGGCGCCTGAGCTGGTCGTTGACGCCCTTGAGGAACGTGGCCGAGCCGTCGCCCATGATGGCCACGAAGTGCGCGCCTTGTCGGGGCTGGTCGTCGCCGCGCTGCAGCTCGGTCGCGAACGTGATCAGCTCCTCCTGCATCTTGCCGGCGTCGTCCTGCCGCGTGAGCTTCAGGTTGACGCCGTTCTTGCACATCAGGCTGCCCTCGGTCGCCTGCTTGCCGCCGGTCGCGAACATCATGCCCATCTGGGCGTTCCAGGCCCAGTGGAGGAAACGGACCTCGGGCCGGTCCTCGCAGCCCGGCCGCTCGCCTGGCATGGACACGTTGCGGACCTCGGAAACCGAGGTGCCCTGCGGCAGGTCGGGCAGGTCGGCGCGCTCCGGCACCACGGACTCCTTGCCCTTGGCGGCGGGCGCAATCTTGTCCATCAGCCCGGGCGCGAAGCGCTTGACGCTGAAGAACGCGGCCACCAGCAGCGCCACGACGATGATCAGCTTCCCAAACGGGGTGAGCTTCATTTCAGGTTCTCTCCTTGTGGAAGGTCAAGCCGAGGTCGATGCGGACCAGCGGGTCAGGGCGGGATCCATCCCGCCCATGAGCTCGTTCATCGCCGGTTGCAGCGACTCGACGAAACGTTCGGTCTCCTCGATCTGCTCCACCACGCTGCTCATGTAACCCGCGATCTCGGTGGCGCTGAACTGCGACGCCGTCACGCGCCCGAGGATCACTTCAAATACGTCCAGGAAGGCGCCCAGTTGCGCCACGCAGGTCTGGTCGCGCTTCTGGCACTCCACCAGCAGCTCCCGCTGCTTCTCCAGGATGCTGATGTGCCACTCCCGGGTGCGCGCCGTGGCCGGCTCCTTCTTCGCCAGGCCGCGCAGCCGGTCGACCTTGCGGTCGATCTCCTCCAGCCGCGACTCCACGGACGGCGGACCCGCCGTCGACGCGGAGTCGGCCTGCGCCTTCGGCTGCGGCTTGCCGGGCTTCGTCACCCGCTCCCAGCGGTTCTGCGCGAAGCCCGCGGGCGGCGGGGGCGGCGTGGTCTTGGCGGCGGGAACGGCCGCCGGGAAGGAGACCCCGGAATCGTCCATGCCCGGCGTCGCCGGCCGGACGTTGGCCAGGATCTGGAGGTAGATCACCCGCTCGCGCACGAAGCTCAGGTAGGCGGTGAGCATGTAGTTGAGCTGCTGCAGGATGCCGCCCGAGTCCTCGCCGCGCTCGCGCAGGACGCGGGCCACCCGGTCGCGGAGCTCGACCAGCCGGCGGTAGACCTGCATGTAGTCCGGCAGCGCGCCGCGGCGGATCCAGTGGACGACCGGCGGCTCCAGGAGCTGCGCCTCGATCTTCTGGCGCAGCACCTCGCGCTCCGCCTCGACCTTGGCTTCCTCTTCCCGGCGCTCCTCTTCGAGGATCTGCTTGTGGACCGCCTGGTTCGTCGACGCGAAGACCGTCCAGCCGGTGGAGCCCAGGCCCCAGAGGATCAGGGGAAGCGGGTTGCCGAAGGCCGCCGACGCGGCGAGGCACACCGAGCCCGAGATCAGGTTCCCGGGCGAGGTGACCGCCTTCTTCAGGCTCTTCTTCCAGAGGGTCTTGGCGTCCATGGGGTAGATGGCTTCAGAGCGACGGGAACCTGCCCCGGATCTCCCGCAGCAGCTCCAGGAAGGCGGGCTCGGTGGCGATGCCGTCCCGCCAGGCGAGGCCGCGCTCGATGAGATTGTAGCTCTCCTTGATCTTCGCGCCCGGAATGATGTTGCCCTGGGGGTCGCGGTCGCGGCCCATGAGCCAGATCGTGTCCGCCACCTCCAGGGCCGCGCCGATGTCGTGGGTCACCACCACGATCGTGTTGAGCTCGTGCATGCAGGCCACCTCGTTGAGCAGCTCGGCGACGCGGTCGATGGCCATCGGGTCGAGCCCGGAGAACGGCTCGTCGAGGAGCAGGAAGTGCTCGCTGCACATGAACTGCTGGGCGATCGCCGCCCGCTGTTTCTGGCCGCCGGAGAGCTGCGCCGGGTAGAGCCCCGCCCGGTCCAGCATCCCGAAGCGCTCGAGGAGGCCCTTCGCCTTCTCCACCGCCGCCTTGTGCGACAGCCCCGCCCGGTTGCCCGCGACGACCAGGTTGCCCATGACGGTGCGGTGCATGAAGAGCGGATAGTTCTGGGCCACGACCCCGACCATGCCGCGCTGCACGGGCGTGGCCTCCTCGCCGATCAGCACCCGGCCCGTGTCCGGCCTGTCGAGCCCGGCCAGCACCCGGAACAGCGTGGTCTTGCCCACGCCCGACGGCCCCAGCAGGCCCACCACCTGGCCGGCGATGACCCCGGGCCGGCGGATGTCCTTGACGTCCAGGTTCAGGTCCTTGAGGATCGGGCAGCCGCCCAGGGTGACGTTGATGTTCTCCGCCTTGATCAGGGTGGCGCCATGGGTGTATTCGAAGGCCATGGCTACCTCTTCTCCAGGACCAGCGAGGCGTACGGGCAGAGCAGGCGCTGGAGCGCGCCGATCCCGTAGTCCTGGAAGAGGCCGATCAGCAGGATCATGATCTGGATGGCGAACACCTCGGCAAGGTGGAAGTGCTTGTTCTGGTTGAGCAGCATGGCGCCGATGCCGCCCTCGGAGCGCGAGATCCCCTCGACCATGGTGAGCATCATCCAGCCGATCGCGGCGTTCTGGCGCAGCACCTCGATGGCCTTGTCGATGGTGCCCAGGATGACCACCTCCCAGACCACCTGCCACTCGTTCATGCGCAGAGTGCGGGCATGGTCGAAGCGCTCGCGCGGGATCTCCAGCACCACCGCGGCCATGGAGGTCACGTAGAACACGGTCATGCCGAAGACCAGGAGCGACAGCTTGAGCGGCCGGCCGCCGCCCACCATGAGGGTGAAGACGAAGGTCAGGCCGATCAGGCCGAGGAACCGTCCCTTGGAGATGGCGAGCGCAATCGGCCGGAAGAACGGCAGCACGGTCAGGTACGACAGGGCGAGCGCGATCACCAGGCTGAGCCCCAGCGCCTCGAGGTTGAGCAGGAAGCTCGTCCAGAGCTCGCGCGACAGCCCCTGTTCGAACCAGAGGCCGCGCAGCGCCTTCAGCACCTCGTCGGGCTGGGGCAGCACCTTGAACGGCGAGTAGATCCAGATTGTCAGGAACACCGCCAGCTGGAAGGCGATGATGATCCAGAGGGTCTGGCGCGAAATGACGCGGTTCGGGAGGAAGGACTGGGTGATGGCGTTCACAGTGGGGGCGGATTCTATCCCATCCGCCGAGGAGTCCAGGAATGGGATACGGACCGGAGCGGCGGAAGGTTTTGTGCGGGGCTCAGGCCACCCCTGTCACCCGACCGGCCGGTTCCCGGGGGAGTACTTCACGATCCGCACCTTCTCCAGGGTGACCAGCCCCTCCGGGACCATCTCGTCGAGCACCTCCAGCAGGCGCTCGATGCGGTCGCTCGCCTCGACGATCTCGATGACGACGGGAAGGTCCTCCGACAGGCGCAGGATCTGGGTGGTGTGCAGCACGGAACGGGCTCCGAACCCGGCCGTCCCGCGGAACACGGTCGCCCCCGAGTAGCCCTCCCGCCGCAGCCGCTCGACGATCGACAGCGCGAGCGGCCGGCGATGCCAGAGATCGCCCTCCCCGATGAAGACCCGGACCAGGGTACCTTCTCCGTCCAGCGTGCGCACGGCATCCTCCTCTCCGGCTCCGTTCCTGGTTACCCCCCGGCCAGCAGCCGGCCGGCCGCGAACCCGAGCAGGCCGGCCGCCAGGCACGCGGCGACCGTGATCCCCAGGTTCGCGAGCCCGAGGAGCCAGGCGTCCTCCTGGAAGTACCGGAGGGTTTCGTAATTGAAGGCCGAGTACGTGGTGAACCCGCCCATCACGCCCGTGGCCAGGACGACGCGCAGGGTCGGAGGGAACGACTCCGTCGCCAGGCTGACCTGCATCAGCAGGCACAGCAGGAACGAGCCGGCGACGTTGACCGCCAGGGTCCCATAGGGAAACCCGGGGCCGGCGGCCCGGAGCATCCAGCCGGACAGCAGGTACCGCGCGCCCGTGCCGATCGCTCCGCCGAGACAGATCCAGAGAAATCGCGCCAGGTTTCCCCCTCTCCGGCCGGGATTGTACGGGATTCAGGGTTCGAGCATCCCTGCCGGGAGCGCCTGGCCGATCTCCGCCCGGATGAAGGGTTTGATTCCGTCCCGGCCCGTCAGGCTCAGCCAGACCGCTCCCCCCTCGGGCTTGATCCGGAGCCCGAAGCCGAAGAAGGGACAGCAGAGCCGCTCTGCCTGCTTGCACCTGGAGGGACTCTGTCCCTGAACCCCTCCCTTCCTGAATAGTCTGCGGCTGCTCAGCAACACCATCGTCTGGCACCTGCCTGTTGGGCCTAACTCATTAATTCTACTTTGTCAGACCATGGACCTCATCCATGGCGGGTGGGGGTGGCGCCCCTTGTGGGCGCGGGCGCGTAGCCCCGGGTTTCAACCCGGGGCTCCAGGCGCCCATCCGACCCACGCCCCTTCAGGGGCGACGGCGAGGGCGGAGCGGCACAGCCCCCGTCACCGCGAGATCCACGCACGGGCGGCCTTCCACCACCGTGCCATCGCCCCTGAAGGGGCGCGGCAACGAGACAACGCGAACAGGCCCCCGGGTTGAAACCCGGGGCTACGGGCCTGCGCCCGCAAGGGGCGCCACCCCCGCCCGAGATCTGACAAAGTAGAATTAATAATGCAATGTGATCTGGCCGCTAGCGGTGTACGGCGCACACGCCGGGCTCCGCCTCCTACCCGCATATTGCGCGGCACGCGCGGTGGGTAGGAGGCCGTACCCGGTGGGTAGCAGCCCATACCCGCGCATTGCGCGGCGCGCACGGCGGGTAGCAGCCCGTACCCGCAGCGTGCGGCGCGTACGCGAAGGATACGAGGCTCTACCCGGCGGGTAGCGCCTCCTACCCGCAGCGCGTATCGCGTACGCGGCGCGGCCGAAGCCCATCCCTGCGGGTAGCGGCTCCTACCCATCGCGTGCGGCGCACGCGCGGTGGGTAGCAGGCCGTACCCGGCGCGCGCGAAGCGTACGCGGCGGGGACGAGGCAATACCCTTGGCGCACGCCTCCCACGCAGGCATTCCAGGACGCACGCGACGGGGAACAGGCCCTACCCTCGCCGCAGGCCTCGCACGGCGGCGTTGCAGCGACGCACGCGCCGGGGATACGGAGGCTTGCTTCGCCCCGGGCCTCCGGCTACGCTCCGGCAGGGAAAGCAAGGAGACCAGGAATCCATGAGCCCGGAAGTCATCGCCGCGTTCGTCGCAGCAGGAGCCGCCGTGCTGTCTTCGTTGCTCGCGCTCTGGGGACAGATGCGCATCCTGCGGCTCACCGCCGCGCACGAGACAGACAAGCGCCGGGAGGACAAGCAGGACGAGGTGGAGCGGGTCATGTCCCGCTACCGCGAGCCCCTCGTCCGCGCCGCCTACGACTTGCAGAGCCGCCTCTACAACATCACCGCCCAGAATTTCCTGAAGACCTTCTGGGTGAACGGAACGAAGGAGGAGCGCGGCTACGCCGTCAACAACACCCTCTTCCTGGTCGCCCAGTTCTTCTGCTGGAACGAGATCCTGCGCCGCGACGTCCAGTTCCTCGACCTGGGAGGCGAGGAGCCGACGCGGCGCCTGTCCAGGCTGCAGGATGACATCACCGATCTCTGCGGGACGGACCGGCATGGCCGCGCCTTCCGGATCTTCGCCGGCGACCAGCGCGCGATCGGCGAGCGCATGATCCGCAAGGGCACGAGCGGACTGGAATGCCTCGGCTACGCGGACTTCGCGGACACGGTGCGGCAGCAGCCCACGCGCATCCCCCATCTGGACCTGCTGCGGCAGGACGTCGAGGCCCTCGCGCAAGCGCCGGATCCGCGGAACCCGCGTCTCATCCTCCTCCAGAATGCGCTGATCGACCTGCTCGATCACCTCGACCCCGGCTTCCTGCGCTTTCCCAAAGAGCGGCGATCGAAGCTCAGCCCTTCCTGAGCAGCACGATCCGGAAGGTCCCGCCGAAGAGCGCCGGCTCGTCGTGCTCGATGCGCAGCGGCACGCCCGAGCGCTCCAGGATGTCGCCCAGGCTGCGGTTGATGTCCGTGAAGAGCGTCCGGGTGAAGGCGTTGGCGAGCCGGCGAGGCAGGTGGGGACGCGCGCCGTCGGGCAGGAACTTGTCGAAGACGGCGATCCTCCCTCCGGGCTTGAGCACCCGGGCGGCTTCGCGCAGGCAGGCGGCGGGGTCCGGGATCACCGCGACGATGAGGTGGAGGATGACCGCGTCGAAGCTCGCGTCCGGCAGGTCGAGCGCCTGCCCGTCCATCACCCGCAGCTCGATGCCGGGCCGGATGCGCGGACGCGCCCGGTCGAGCATGGCCGGGGTCAGGTCCGTGGCCAGCACCTCCACGCCCGCCGGGATCAGAGGGAGATCGGCGCCGGTCCCCGCTCCCACCAGCAGCACGCGCTCCCCCGGCTGGAGACCGAGCAGGGCGATGGAACGGCGGCGCTGCCGCCCGAACCGGGCCACGAAATCGTAGAACGGCGCCCAGAGGGTGTAGCGGAGACGGTTCCAGGAGGTCGGGTTCAAGGGAGCCCAGTCTACCCTGCGCCAGCCATAAGATAGCGGCGAGATCACGGAGGGAGTCGATGCCGTCCATACTGCGATCCGTCGCGCTGTTCCTGTCCGCCGGTTTCCTGGAGATCGGCGGCGGCTACCTGGTCTGGCTCTGGCTGCGGGAGGGCAGGTCCGGTTGGCTGGGCCTGCTCGGAGGGCTCTCCCTCTTCGCCTATGGCATCGTCCCGGTGTTCCAGCCGGCCCACTTCGGGCGGGTGTACGCGGCCTACGGCGGGCTCTTCATCGGCCTTTCGCTCCTCTGGGGCTGGTGGATGGATGGGCGCAGGCCCGACGCCTGGGACGTGGCCGGCGCCCTGATCTGCCTGGTTGGCGTGGCGGTGATCATGTACGCGCCACGCCACGGGTGAGCCGGGGCGGGTTTACGTGCAGCCGGGCTCATGGTATCCTTTTCGGGAATAGAGAGCGTAAAGGAGCATGATGAAGAGCCTCCAGAGAAAGCCACAGGTTCAGGCCGAGGTCCGGGAGCCGGACCCGCTTCTCACTCCAGAGCAGCGGGAGCGGCAGCGGCAGGCTGCCATCCTGGTCCGGGAATGGGCCAAGGAGGAGGACGACGGGCTCTGGCCGCTCGTCGAAAGCGAGCTCGGCCTGAGAGGATGCTTCGAAAGTCAACTTCCATAGTCTGCGTGAGCCCCGAAGGGGCGTAGGCATAAAGCCTGGGGCTTCAGCCCCAGGTCAAGACCCCCTCAATTTCCCAAGTCCCGAAGGGACGCAGGCATCGGCCCCGGGCGGTCAGCCCGGGAGCCTACCCACCCCTGCGGGGCTCGCGCCCCTGGCCCATGCCTACGCCCCTTCAGGGCTCGGGACATGGGGGGACAGCCCACCTGGGGCTGAAGCCCCAGGCTTTATGCCTGCGCCCCTTCGGGGCTTCTTTGAACCATGTAAGACGGCTCTCGAGACACCCTCTGAGGCATCTCCGTCGCTTTGTCCCCTCCTACCGCTGGCAGGAAATCCCTCTGCCCTGAAGGGAAAGAACCCGCCGCCGATCTCTACTCCTCCAGCCGGTTCCGGTCCGGCCCCTGCTGCGCCGGGTCCCTCTCCACGCGGCCCTCGTCCGGGCGGCTCCAGTAGTCCCGCTGCTTGCGGAAGGGCATGGTGAAAAGGCGCAGGAAGCGGTTGTCCTCCGCCCGGCTGTAGCCCGGGACGCCGATGACGATCCGCGCCTGCGGCACGTTCAACCGCAGGGTGCGGTGGAGACGGTCCCACCAGGGGAGGACGACGGAGTAGTTGGAGAAGCTCTCCTCCTTCACCTGCGAGTGGTGGATGCCATGCATCCTCGGCGTGACGAGCAGGCGGTTCAGCCGGCGCTCCGCCCGGATGGGCAGGCGCACGTTGCTGTGATGGAACAGGGTGTTGGCGTGGAAGGCCAGCTCGTAGACGGCATAGGTCCAGGGGCCGATTCCGAGGAGCGTCACCTGGAGCACGCGGAAGCCCGCCGACAGCGCGACCTCGGCGAAGTGGAAGCGGAAGCTCGTGGAGACCCCGAGCGCGGGATCGGTGTGGTGGACGTTGTGGAAACGCCAGAGGACCGGGACCTCGTGGTTCAGCCGGTGCCAGTAGTAGAACGCCAGGTCCATGCCCAGGAAGGCGAGGACCCCGCGGCCCGCCGGAGGCAGCGGCACGAGGTGGACCAGGCCGAAGCGCGCCTCCGCCGCCCAGCGCATCGAGGCCGCCAGCGAAGGCCGCACCACCAGGGCCGCCACCGCGAAGGCTGCCGCGGAGACCGCCAGGTTGAGCAGGATCTCCGGGACCAGGGAGTGCCGGGCGCTGCGCAGGGGAAAGAGCCGTTCGAGGACCAGCAGCAGGAGGAAGAGGGCGCCCGCCGCCAGGATCACCAGGGCTCCTTCCCCGTCGAGAACGCGCAAGGTCCTCCTCCTATCCTCGCGCCCTGAGGAGCCGCAGGCCGTTGAAGATCACCAGCAGCGAGGCTCCCATGTCGGCGGCGATGGCCGCCCAGATCGAGGCGAAGCCGGCGAAGGTGAGGACGACGAACACCGCCTTGACCAGGAGCGAGAAGGCGATGTTCTGCCGGATCACGCGCAGCGTCCGGCGCGAGTGCCGGATGAGCCACGGCAGCTTCGCGAGGTCGTCCGACATGAGGGCGACGTCGGCCGTCTCGATCGCGGCGTCGCTCCCGGCGGCGCCCATGGCGACCGAGATCGTGGCGCGGGCCATGGCCGGCGCGTCGTTGACCCCGTCTCCGATCATCGCCACCGGGCCGTGGCGGGCGAGGAGCTCGTCGACGGCCGCTACCTTCTCGGCCGGCAGCATCTCCGCCCGGACCTCGCCGATGCCCGTCTCCCGGCCGATCGCCTCGGCGGTGCCGCGGTTGTCGCCGGTCAGCATCACGACCGCCTGGACTCCCGCGTCGCGCAGGGCCTGCACGGCGGCCTTCGATTCCGGCCGCACCTCGTCCGCCACGGCGATCAGGCCGCAGACGTGCTCTCCCGTGCCCACCACCACCGCGGTCCGGCCGGCCCGGGACATCGCCTCGAGACGCTCGTGGATCTCCGGCGTCTCCTGCCCGCGCTCTTCCAGGTAGCGGTGGGAGCCGAGCCAGTACTCGCGGCCCTCGAAACGGCCGGTGGCTCCCTTGCCCTGGAGGATCTGGAAATCCTCGGCGGGAGCCACCGCGATGCCGCGGTGCTTCGTGTAGGCGAGGATGGCCCGGGCGAGCGGGTGCTCGCTCCGCGCTTCGAGCGCTCCGACCCGCTGCAGCAGCTCCCGTTCGTCGTGGCCCGCCAGGGGCAGCACCTCGACCACGGCGGGCCTGCCCCAGGTGAGCGTCCCGGTCTTGTCGAGCGCCACCGCCCGCAGCCGCGCCGGGATCTCGACGAACAGTCCGCCCTTGACCAGCACGCCGTTGTGCGCCGCCGCGGCCAGGGCCGCGACGATGCTGACCGGCGTCGAGATCACCAGGGCGCAGGGGCAGGCGATGACGAGCAGCACCAGGGCGCGGTAGATCCAGACGTCCCACGCCGCTCCGAAGAGGAGCGGGGGCACGACGAGCACCGCCAGCGCGAGCGCCATCACCGCGGGCGTGTAGATCCTGGCGAAACGGTCGACCCACTGTTCCGAGGGGGCTCTCCGGGATTGCGCCTCCTCGACCATGCGGATGATGTGCGCGAGCGTGCTCTCCTCGGCCCGCTTCGTGGACTGGACCTCCAGCGCGCCGTCGCCGTTGATGGTCCCGGCGAAGACCTCGGCGCCCGCGGCCTTGTCGACCGGCACGCTCTCGCCCGTGATCGGCGCCTGGTTGACGGCGCTCAGGCCTGAGACCACTCGGCCGTCGAGCGGGATGCGCTCGCCGGGCTTGACCACGAAGACCGTGCCGATCTCCACCTGCTCGGCGGGCACCTCCTCTTCGCCGCCGTCCGGCTGCCGGACGCGCGCCATCTGGGGAGCGAGGTCCATCAGGGCGGCGACGGCCCGCCGGGCGCGCCCCACGCTCCAGGATTCGAGGGCGAGCGAGAGCGAGAAGAGGAAGGCCACGGTCGCGCCCTCGAACCACTCGCCGATCCCGATCGCTCCCACCACGGCCACGGCCATGAGCAGGTTCATGTCGGGGCGCAGCCGCCGCAGCGCGAACCAGGCCTTCGGCAGGACGGTCCAGAGACCGGCGAGGATGGCGACGGCGAAGAGGGCCCTGGCCTGCGTGGCGAAACCTCCGGCCGTGGCGAGGCCGCTCACCAGGGTCAGGGCCGTCCGCCCCCAGCGCTGCCAGATGCCCGCGGGCGCGGCCGCCTCGCTGCCCTCCCTCCAGACCTGCGCGCCCATGCCGGTGCGCTCGACGGCCTTCAGGATCGTCGCTTCCGAGACCTCCCCGGGCGGGGCCGAGACGGTCATCCGGGCCTTCAGGATGTCGAAGGACAGGCGCTCCTCGCCGCCGACCAGGGGGCCGATCTCGCTCTTGAGGATCGCCACCTCCTCGGCGCAGTCCATGCCGCGGATCTTGAAGTGCCGGCTCATGCCCCTTCCTCCACGGCCCGCCTCGCGTGCCACCGCTCCTGCATCCGGTGCACCCACTGGTAGAAGGTCGGCAGCGCGAGCAGGGTGAAGAGCGTCGAGGTCACGAGCCCGCCGATCATCACCACCGCGAGCGGCCGTTCGATCTCGGAGCCGTGCAGGTTCAGGACCAGGAGCGGCAGCAGCCCCAGCATCGCGCAGCCCGCCGTCATCAGCTTGGGGCGCACGCGGCCGATCGACGCCTCCCGGAGGGCGTCCTCGAAGGGCCGTCCCTCCGCGATCAGCGAGCGGGTCTGCGACACCAGCACGAGCCCATTCTGTACCGCGATCCCGAAAAGACCGATGAGCCCGACCAGGGACGAGACGTTCCAGGTCTCCCCCGCGAGCCAGAGGGCGACGATGCCGCCCACGAAGGCGTCCGGAAGAGTGGCGAGGATCACCATCGTCTCGGCGAAGGACCCCAGGGCCAGGTAGAGGAGCACGAGCACCGCCAGCAAAGCCACGGCGATGGCGAGCCCGAGCGAGCGCAGCGCCCGCGCCTGGTTCTCGACCCGGCCGCCGATGTCGAAGAAGTAGCCGGTGGGCAGGTCGAGCCCCTCGGCCAGGCGCTCGCGCACCTCGGCGGCCGTGCTCCCGAGATCCCGGCCGGCGACGCTCGCCTCGACCGCGATCCGCCGGCTCCCGGCCTCGCGCTGGAGCGAGGCCGGGCCGAACGTGCGCTCCACGCGGGCGAGCTGCCCCAGGGGGATGCGGGTGCCGTCCCTGCCGTCGATCAGCAGGGCCGCGAGGGCCGACAGGTCGTTGCGCCGGTCGTCCGCCAGCCGCACCACGAGGCCGAAGCGGCGCTGCCCCACCCAGACCTGCCCCACCTCCTCCCCGGCGAGCCCGATGCGCAGAGCGTCGATCACGTCCGCCGGCGCGAGACCCACCCGCGCCACGGCTTCGCGGTCGACGGTGATCCGGACCTGCGGCAGGCCGGTGAGGGCTTCGGCCCGCAGGTCGGCGATCCCCTCGACCGGCTCCATCAGTTCCCGGGCCTCCGCGGCCAGGCCGGCCAATCGATTCAGATCGGGGCCGTAGATGCGCACCTGGATGTCCGCGGGAGTGCCGCCCAGGCCCTCGTCGATCCGCATTCCCAGCGGCGTGGTGAAGAGCACCGCGACCCCCGGGACCTTCTCCAGCTTTTCCCGCATCTCCTCCTCCAGCTCCTCCAGGGACCGGGACCGCCCGGGCTTGAGCACCACGAGCACGTCCGAGATCACGTGCGGCATCGGGTCCTCGGTGCGCTCGGCGCGGCCGGTCCTGCGCACCACCTCCCGGACCTCGGGAAACTTCCGGAGCACGTCCTCCACCCGGTGGTTGCGGCGGTCCACCTCCTCCAGGGAAGCCTCGGGCGGCAGGATGGTCTGGAGCAGGAGCGCGCCCTCGTCCAGGCCGGGCATGAAGTCGGAGCCGACCCGCAGGGCGAGGAGCAGGGCCGGTATGGTGACCGCGAGCGCCAGCACGCGCACCAGCCCCGCCCGGCGCATGCAGCGGTCGAGCAGGGGGGCATAGATCGCCTTCACGCGGCGGATGAGGGCCACGTCCTCGTCCTTCCCCGGCGGCGCGGGGCGGAGCAGCCACCCCGCGAGGACCGGCACCAGGGTGAGGGCGAGCGCGAGCGAGGCGGCCATGGACGCCACCACCGCCGCCGCGAGCGGCCGGTACATGCGCCCCTCGATGCCGCTCATGGCGAAGAGCGGGAGGAAGACCGCGATCACGATCAGGGTGGCGAACGCGATGGGCCGGCCGACCTCGATCGCGGCGGCGAGAACCAGCCCCTCACCCCCCTTACCCCCCTCTCCCACCGCACTCCCGCCCGACCGGGAGAGGGGGGAACTGGCACTGGGTGGTGGCGCCCCTCTCCCGGGGGAAGGGAGTGCGATGGGAGAGGGGTCGGGGGTGAGGGGCCCCCCTTGCAGCCGGTGGTAGACGTTCTCGGTCAGGATGATGGCGGCGTCCACCAGCAGGCCCACGGCGATGGCGAGCCCGCCGAGCGTCAGGGTGTTCAAGCCGACGCCGGCCGGCTTCAGGATCAGCCCGGAGAGCGCGATCGAGAGCGGGAGCGTGACGGTCACGATGAGCGCGGCGCGCAGGTTCCCCAGGAGGAGGAAGAGGACGGCCACCACCAGCACCGCCCCCAGGAGCACGGCGCGGCCCACTCCCCCCAGTGCGGACGATACCAGCTCCGCCTGGTCGTAGAGGACGCGCACGCGCACCCCCCGCGGCATGCTCTTCGCGAGGTCCGCGATGGCCCCGCGCACGCCCTCGGCGACCGCGACCGTGTCGGCGCCGAACTGCTTGACGATGCGGCAGCTCACGATCTCCGCGTCCATGCCGTGGGCCAGGCCGCGGCGCACGGCCGGGGCCTCCCGCACCTCGGCCACCTCGCCCAGCAGCACGGGGGTGGTGTCGCGCACGGCCACGACGGTCGCGCTCAGATCGCCCACGTTCTCGGCGCGGCCGGCCGCGCGCACCGTCCACTCGATCGATCCCTGCACCACGAAGCCGCCCGCGGCGTTCGCGCCGGAGCGCTCGACCGCGGTCATCACTTCTCCCAGGGTGACGCCGAGGGCCGCCATGCGCTCGGGATCGAGCTGCACCTGGAACTCGCGCAGGTGCCCGCCCAGCACCTCCACCGCCGCGACCCCGGGCACGCCGAGGAGGCGGTTGCGCACCTCGAAGTCCGCCAAGTCGCGCAGCTCCATGAGGCCGGCGGTCCCGGGCTCGGCCTCGATCACCAGCTCCATCACCTCGTTGAGCCGGCCGGTGAGACTGGAGACGAGCGGAGCGTCGGTGCCCGCGGGGAGCTCCCGTGCCGCCTGGTTGACCCTCTCGGCCACGAGCTGGCGCGAGAGGTAGTAGTCGGCGTCCGGCTCGAACTCGATGCGGACCAGCGTCACGCCGGGCTGGGAGCTCGAGCGGATGCGGCGCACCCCGGGCAGGCCCGAGAGCGCGACTTCCAGGGGGATCGCCACGCCGGTCTCCAGCTCCTCGGCGCCCATGGCCGGGTTCTGCACGAAGACGCTGAAGACCGGAGTCGCAAGGTCGGGAAAGACGTCGCGCTGCAGCTCGGTCAGCCACACCGCGCCGGACAGAGCCGCGGCGAGGACCAGGAGGACGGTCAGAGCGGGCTTGGCGAAGGAGCCGCGGAGGATTCGCTCGATCATAAGAGCTCCTAGTGGTGGTGCTCGCCGCCGCCTTCGCCCTTTTCGGCCTCCGCGCGGAGCACGAAGGCGCCCTCGACCACGACGGGCTCCCCCGGCTTCAGGCCCGAGAGGATCGCCACCTCGTCGCCGAGGTCGCGACCGCGCTCCACGGGCCGCACCTCGAACCGCCCCTCTCCCCGCGGGAGGAAGACGATCCACCGGTCGCCCACCCTTTGGAGGGCCGCGGCGGGAACGGCCACGACCTCAGCTCCCTCTCCCCCGGTCGAGATCCAGGCCGTGGCGAACATCCCCGGCTTGAGCCGCCCGCCTTCGTTCGCCACCGCGATGCGGACGGGCACGGTCCGCGAATGGGCGTCCACCTCGCGGCCCACCCACTCGACCTTGCCCTGGAGCTTCTGCCCTGGGAGCGCCGCGAGGGCGATCTCCGCGGGCGAGCCCACCGCCACCCGCGTGACGTCGCGCTCGGGCGTCTGCACGATGAGCCAGAGGACCGAGAGGTCGCCGATCCGGAAGAGCGAGCGGGACGGGTCCGCCGCCTGACCCTGGACCGCCGTGCGCTCCAGCACGGTGCCGGAGAGCGGCGAGAGCAGCGCGAAGCCGGAGAGCCCGCCGGCTCCCTCCCCTTCCACGCCGAGGGCCGCGAGGCCCGCCTCGGCCGCCCGCAGCTCCGCCTCCGCCTCCGCCGCGTCCGCCTCGGCGCGCTGCAGCTCTCCCCGCGAAACGATGCGCTCCTCGGCAAGGCCGCGCTTCCTCTCCACCGTCTGGCGGGCGAGCCGGGCGCGGGCGAGGGCGGCGGTGCGCCCGGCGCGGGCCTGCCCCAGCTCCACGCTCTGCAGCTCCGCCAGGCGCTGGCCGCGCCGCACGGGATCGCCCGGGCTCGCGGTCAGGCGGACGATCCGGCCCGGGATGGGCGCGCTCACCTCGGCATAGGCCGACTCGTTCACCTTGAGCTCACCGAGCGCGGTCACCCCCTCCCCGCCCGGACGCAGCTCGGCGGGAAAGGTCGTGAGCTTCAGGTCGCGGAGCACCTCGGGGTCCACGGCGAGCATGCCGTCCTTTTCCTCGCCGCCATGCTCCTCCGCCGCATGCTCGCCCGCCTCCTCGTGGGCCTCTTCCTTCTCCCCGCCGCCGCAGCTCGCGAGGGGCGCGAGGGAAAGCAGCAGGGCGATCTGGATCATCCAGGCTCTCGATCTCATGGCAGGGCTCCGGCGGCCGTCTCCAGCTCGACGCGCGTCAACGAGGCGTCGAGGAGGCGCTCCAGGTAGGTGAGGCGGGTTTCCAGGATCTCGCGGCGGATGAGGAGGAACTCTCCGAGATCGATCTCGCCGGCTTCGAAGCTCTTGAGAGCGAGCGACTCGTTGTCTTCCAGGGCGGGGAGTGCGGTCCCCTCCAGCTCCCGCGCCGCGGCGAGGTGGCGCAGGAGGGCCGCGTGCCGTCCCCGCACCTCGGCCTCGGCGGTCCGCCGGGCGGTTTCGAGGGCCTGGCGAAGGGCGGCGGCCCGGGCCTGCCCCACGGCGAGCGTCTCCCGGCCGGGATCGCGGAGAGGGAGGCTCACCACGACCCCGGCCGTGACGAGATCCGCCCCCTCCTCGCGGCCGACGCCGCCGCGCACTCCCAGGCCGGGCCGGTTCAGCGCCTGGCCGAGCCGCACCTCGGCCTCGGCCTCGCGGAGAGCGGCTGCGAGGGACCGGAGATCGGGCCGTTGGTCGAGCCCCGCGAGCAGCGCGGCCAGGTCCGGAGGCTCGCGGAGCGCGAGACCCTCCCCGGCCTCGACCGGGACGCCGAGCAGGGCTTCGAGCTCCGTCTGCGCCGCGCTCCCCTCGGCCTCGGCCGCCCCCAGATCGGCCCCGGCGTTGGCGGCCGCGACGCGCGCGCGATTCAGCTCCAGGGCGGTGGCCTCGCCGGCCTCGTACCGGCGCTCGGTCACGGCCAGCAGCGCGGCCGCGGTATTCCGGCTGCGGGTCCACAGCGCCGCCCGCTCCGCGGCGATCCGGGCGCGGACGAATGCGGTCCAGGCGTCCCGCTGAAGCTGCCGGAGGACCTCGTCCAGCTCCGCCTCCGCCCGTTCGAGAGCGGCCTCGGCTCCCGCGATCCGGGCGGCCCGCCGCCTGCCGTCGTCGAGGCTCTGCGAGACCGCCGCCTCGAAGTCGAGGTGGTCGTCCTCGGCGCGCCGGTAGCCCCCGTTCACCTCCAGGTCCGGGTTCTCCTGGAAGCGCCGCCCGGCCTGTTCCAGCCGTGCCCGCGCCTCCTCCACCCGCCCCTTGGCGAGCACGACGCCCGGCGCCTGCTCCCGAGCCCGTGCGAGCGCCTCCTCCATCGTCAAGCCAAGGCCGGGAACGGGAACCACAAGCAGCGCGGCCCACGGCCACACCCATCGAAATCGCATCGGTCACCTCTCGCAAGCGCGAAGGCCGGCAGGATGCCGGCGCTCCCAGGAGCGTCAGGCGAGAGAGCGTTTCGGGACGTGGAAGACGGCGCGGGGATTGGAGGCCAGGGTACAAGCCTCCTCAGGATGGCACGCCGGACCGGCCTCCCCCAGGAGCGCCCCGGCGAGCGCAGCGCCGGCCAGGACAGGGCCGTGCACGCAGCACGGGCAGCAGGAAGGCGGGCAGCAGTCCTGCGAGGTCTCCCACAGGCAGTCGGCGCACGAAGCCTCGAAGGCAGCCAGGGGGAGCAGCAGCGCCAGGGCAGCCAGCAGGGCCGCGAGGCGGAGGGCAGGACGCGCCATGGCCGGGGATCTTAGCGCAAAGCACAAGGACCCAAAGGACCTCAAGGACCCCAAGGATCCCAAGGACGAAAAGCCCCGGGCAGACCGTCCTTCAGGTCCTTGCTGTCCTTGGTGTCCTTGCCGTCCTTTCCCCCCTACACCGGGATCAGCTTCCGCTCCTCGACCACGCGCCTCTCCTCCGCGGAGCCGCCGCGCAACTCCAGCGGCACGAAGGGCCGCAGCGTCTCTCCAACATAGATCTGGCGCGGCCGGGCGATGCGGGTCCTGGGATCGTCGTGCATCTCCTTCCACTGCGCGATCCAGCCCGGCAGGCGGCCGAGCGCGAACATCACGGTGAACATCTCGGTGGGGATGCCCATCGACCGGTACAGGATGCCGCTGTAGAAGTCGACGTTCGGATAGAGCTTGCGCTCGATGAAGAACTCGTCGCGCAGCGCCACCTCCTCCAAATTCCGCGCGATGTCGAGCAGCGGATCGGACAGGCCCATCTCCGCCAACACCTCGTCGGCCGCGGTCTTCAGGATGCGCGACCGCGGGTCGAAGTTCTTGTACACCCGGTGGCCGAAGCCCATCAGCCGGAAGCCGGACGCCTTGTCCTTGGCCATGTCCACGTACTTGCGGTAGTTGCCGCCGTCGTCGCGGATCATCCTGAGCATCTGCATCACCTCCTGGTTGGCGCCGCCGTGGAGCGGGCCCCAGAGGGCGCAGATGCCGGCCGAGATCGCGGCGAACACGTTGGTCCGGCTGCTCCCCACCATGCGCACCGACGAGGTCGAGCAGTTCTGCTCGTGGTCGGCGTGCAGGATGAGCAGGAGGTTGAGCGCCCGGTCGAGCACCGACGAGACCCGGTACGGCTCGGCGGGGACGGCGAACATCATGTGCAGGAAGTTCTGCGTGTAGGAGAGGTCGTTGCGCGGGTAGACGAACGGCTGGCCCACCGACTTCTTGTAGGAGAACGCCGCGATCGTGCTCACCTTGGCGATCAGCCGCGCGATGTTCAAGTCGGTGTCCTCGTCCTCGCGGCCGTAGTAGGCCGAGAGCGAGGCGACCATCGCGGAGAGCACCGCCATCGGATGCGCCGTCGGCGGGAAGTCCGCGAAGAGCCCCTTCATCGCCTCGTGGATCAGGCTGTGGTACTTGAGGCCGTGGCGGAAGCCCTCGAGCTCCTGGCGCGTCGGCAGGTGGCCGTAGATGAGCAGGTAGGCCACCTCGTCGAAGCTCGCCTGCTCCGCGAGCTCCTCGATCGAGTAGCCGCGGTAGCGCAGGATCCCCCGCTCGCCGTCGATGAACGCGATGGCGCTCTTGCACGAGCCGGTGTTGGCATAGCCCTGGTCGAGCGTGACGGCGCCGGTCTGGGCGCGCAGGTCCGAGATGTCGATCCCGATCTCCCCCTCCGTCCCCCGCAGCACCGGCAGATCGTACGACTTTCCGTCAAGGCTCAGGATTGCGTGGTCCATTTTCATTCCTCCTCACCCACCAGCATCCTGCAACTCGGCGGGACCGTCACCGCCCGTCCGGGTGGCGCCCGCCACGCCAAAGGGGGATGCGCACGTGATACACAGGCGCCGTGGCCGAGCCTCTCCCCATTGTGGTCATCGGAGCCGGAGCGGCGGGGACGGTCGCGGCCATCTTCGCCGCCGGAGGTCCTTCCAGGGTCCTCCTTCTGGAGCGCACCCGCGACGGCGGGCGCAAGATCCTGGTGAGCGGCGGTGGGCGCTGCAACGTCCTTCCCTCCGAGCTGGCGCCGGCCCGATTCGTGACCGCTTCCTCACCGAACACCCTGCGCAAGATGCTTCTCTCCTGGCCGCTCGCCGAGCAGCGGCGCTTCTTCGAGGAGGACGTAGGCGTCCCGCTCGCCCTGGAGGAGGAGACCGGCAAGCTCTTCCCCGTCTCCAACCGGGCTCGGGACGTGCGCGACGGCCTCCTCCGCCTCGCCGCCCGCCGCGGAGTGGAGACCGTGTTCGACGCAGACGTGGAGGACCTCTTCCCTTCCGACGGGAGTTGGGTGGTCCGCCTTCAGGACGCCAGGGTGATCCGCTCCTCGGCGGTGATCCTCGCGACCGGAGGCCTGTCCCTGCCCGGGACCGGAAGCGACGGCACCGGCCTGCGAATCGCCCGGCGCCTGGGCCATACGATCCACGAGACCTATCCCGCGCTCACTCCCCTGACCGCGGAGCCCCACCGGCACAAGCCGCTCGCCGGCGTCTCCCTGGAGATCGCCCTGGAAGCGGGGAAATTCCGGACGAGAGGAGGCTTCCTCTTCACCCACCGGGGCTACAGCGGTCCCGCGGTGCTGGACATCTCGCACCTCGCCGTCCGCTCCCGGATGCCGATCCATGTGAGCTGGACTCCAACCGGTCCCGAGGAATGGGATCGCCGCCTGCGGGAGGGAACGGGCGCAGTCGCCACGCCGCTCCGCCGCGCGCTCCCCGACCGCCTGGCGGACACGCTTCTCGCCGAAGCGGGAGTCGATCCCGGACGTCCCCTTCCCCAGCTCCGCCGCGAAGAGCGCCGCAAGCTGGTCGACCTCCTCACCCGCTACCCCCTCCCCTGGACGGGAGACGAGGGCTACCGCAAGGCCGAGGTAACGGGAGGAGGCGTGGCGCTCAACGAAGTCGATCCGCGGACCCTCCAGAGCCGTCTCCACCCCGGCCTCTTCCTCTGCGGCGAGATCCTCGACGCCTTCGGCCCCATCGGAGGCCACAACTTCGCCTGGGCCTGGGCGACCGGCAGGGCGGCGGGGATGGGGGCGCGCCGCGGTCCGCGGTAAAATGGCAGGTCTCATGAGCCCCCAAAACAAGACGCTCGCCTTGTTCGCGGTGGTGATGTTCGGCCTGCCGTTGGTGGTGGTGGGAGCGGTCACGGGATTCGTCGCAGACAAACTGTTCAGCAATCCATCTCGGTAAGGTGCCCGCATCGATTCCTGGGGAGGCCTCATGGACACGGATCTCGAAGGCATGTCCCGCGAGCAGCTCGTGGACGAGGTCAAGAAGCTTCGGCGGGGTATCCGGGAGCATCGGGACTCCAGCGGCCAGGAGCTCTGCTGGCACCATCCCGCGCTCTGGGGATTGCTGCCGGAAAAGACGGATCCGATCCCTATGGTTCCAGAGTGGCCTCAGTTCCTTCAAGGTTGCATCCGCTATCGCCAATCCCTGGATGAGCAGGCGCCCGAGGCGCCCAGGTCCAAAGAAGCCTTCCCGGACCCTGAGCCCGCACGCCCTGGCTGAAGTCCAGGCACGAGCCCGCATCGACGTGAGCGGCAATTGAGATATCCTCACGCCAGGCGTGCAGGACGCCTCCCGTCCGCGGAGAGGACCGAGTCCACCTGACCGGCGTTTCGAAACAGGGTTCCCACGAACCTCCTTTCGCCCGATTCCAGCGGACCCCGGGCAACGATACGAAGGAGGTCCGTCATGCCTGACCGCCACTTTCCCGTCCGCCCCGATCTCGATCAGCTCAAGCACCAGGCCAAGGATCTGCTGCGCGCCATCCGCCGGGGCGATCCGTCTGCGCTCGAAGAGCTGCGCAGGCATCACCCCGAACGGATCGAGCCCGGCGAGGCCAGGCTCGGCGATGCGCAGCTCGCGCTCGCCCGCGGCTACGGACTGCCGAGCTGGCCACGGCTCGCGCTCGCTTGCCGGATGACCGATGCGATCTGGCGCGACGATGACGAGGCCGTCCGCGAGCTGGTCGCGAAACATCCACAGCTGCTCCACGAAGACGCCCGCGGCGTGAAAGGCAACTGGGGACCGCCGATGTCGTATGCCGCGAACCTGGGGCGGGACCGGATCATCGCGATGCTCCGCGGTCTGGGCGCGACGGACCTGCAGCATGCGTTCGATCGGGCGTGCCTCCAGGGCAGGATCGATACCGCCCGGCAGTTGTACGCGATGGGCGCCCGTCTCGAGCCCGGTCTGGTGATGGGGCCGACGGAAACCCTGAACAGCCAGGGTCTCGCGTTCCTGATCGATCTCGGCGCGGAGATCCGCGACGAGCAAGGCGACCGGCTCGCGCCCGTGGCCCAGGTTCTCCAGACCTACAGCCGCAACCCGCAGGGGAAGCACCAATGCCTCGAGCTCTTCGCCGCGCAGGGCATCGAGCTGCCGGACACGCCGACGATGGCAGTGCATCGCGGCCGCATCGATCTGCTCGAAGAGCACCTGCGCCGCGACCCCGGCCTGCTGTCCCGCACCTTCTCCCATGAGGAGATCTATCCCCCCGGGCTCGGGTGTGCTTCCGATCCCTCGCTCGCGCTCCACGGGACGCCTCTGGCGGGCACGACGCTGCTGCACCTCTGCGTCGACAACGACGAGATCGAGATCGCGCGCTGGCTCCTCGCGCGCGGGGCCGACGTGAACGGAAAAGCCGAGATCGAAGCCGAGGGCTTCGGTGGGCACACGGCGCTCTTCGGGTGCGTGGTCTCGCAGCCGTTCCGGGTCGGCCTGCGCCAGGACGACGGTTTCGCCCGCCTGCTGCTCGACCACGGAGCCGATCCCAACGCCCGCGCCTCCCTGCGGAAGCGGCTGCGCTTCGTGGCGGACGAGACGCTGCACGAATACCGCGACGTCACTCCGCTCTCCTGGGGCGAGCGGTTCCACGACCAGGCCTGGGTGAACAGGGCGGCGATGCGGTGGATCGCCGAACGCGGCGGACAGGATAGGATCAGGTAGGAGAGGATATACTCTCCGTCGAGCCCCGCTCCTCGCGGGGTCCTCCAGACAAGGACAACACTGCGTGGCGCTGACCTCGACGGTCTACAACCTCGACGTCTCTTTCGCGGATGCCGACCGCGGCGTCTACGAGGACCTTGCCCTGCGCGTGGCTCTCCATCCCTCCGAGACGCTGGAGTTCATGCTCGCCCGGGTACTGGCCTACTGCCTGGAGTTCGAGGAGGGGATCACCTTCTCGCGCGGCGGGGTCTCGGACCCGGACGAGCCGCCGGTGCGGGTGGTCGACGCCACCGGCCGCGTCAAGGCCTGGATCGAGATCGGCACGCCCGACGCCGAGCGGCTCAACAAGGCGGCCAAGGCCGCCGAGCGCGTGGCCGTCTACACCCACAAGAACCCGGCCATCCTGCTGCGCCAGCTCGCCGGCCGCCGCATCCACCGCGGCGGAGAGATCCCGATCTACGCCCTGGACCGCGCGCTGATCGCCGACACGATCCCGCTCCTCGACCGCCGCACGGCGATGAGCGTGTCGGTCAGCGGCGGGGAGATCTACCTGTCCGTCGGCTCCCGGAGCCTCTCCGGCCCGGTGACCGAGCACCGGATCGACTTGACTACTTGAATAGGGAGACAGCCGATCATGATCGAGACCCAGACGCCTGCCACCCCTGCCGAAACCGACCTGCGCTACCCGACCGGACGCTTCCGCAAGGTGGCGTCGCTCACCCCCGAGGAGCGGGAAGCGGCGATCGAGGCGATCGCGGCCACGCCGGTCCGCGTGCGGGCCGCCATCCTCGGCCTCACCCCGGAGCAGCTCGACACGCCCTACCGGGAAGGCGGCTGGACCGTGCGCCAGCTCCTCCATCACATCCCGGACAGCCACCTCAACGCCTACGTCCGCTTCAAGCTGGCCCTGACCGAGGACAACCCCACGATCAAGACGTACGAGGAGGCGCGCTGGGCGGAGCTGGAGGACAGCCGCACCACGCCCGTCGAGGTCTCGCTGGCCCTCCTCGAAGCGCTCCATCACCGCTGGGTCCGCCTCCTGCGCTCCCTCGGCCCCGAGGACTTCGCCCGCACGCTCAACCATCCGGACCACGGTCCGATGACGCTCGACAGCCTGCTTGCCATGTACGCCTGGCACGGCCGGCACCACGTGGCCCACATCACCGGGCTGCGCCAGCGCATGGGCTGGAGCTGAGGCGGAAGGACCCCAAGGACACCAAGGACTGCAAGGACCTCAAGGACGACGGAGGCCGGCTCTTTCGTCCTTGTCGTCCTTGAGGTCCCTGGTGTCCTTGGGGTCCTTTCCGGCATTCCCCCGAAATGCTTTCCTGCCGGCACGCACTCTCCTGGTAGAGAGGGGCGCCGGCCTTTCCGTTCCCCTGGGACTTCCCCATCGTCCCTGTCCCCCCACGGCGCCCCTCTCGCACTTGAGCCCCGCCCGGTCCGGAGAAGCCTATGCGTTCGCGACGAGGTCCTCGAGGATCGCTCCGGCCATGGCCTTGCAGATGTCCGTCCGCACCTGCGGCGAATCGGGGCCTATGTTCAACAGCGTATCCACGACGGGAACATCGATGAACTCCACCTCGACCAGGCAGCCGCGAGCCTTGGTTCCAAGGCTCGCCTCGTTCAACACCCCCAGCTTCTGATCTTTCACCTTCCTGTCCTTGGCCTCCGGGTCATGGGCTTTGATGGCATTGAAGGCCGCCTTCTGGATTCTCTGGGCCAGAGCCTTGTCCGCGGCATGATTCGAGTTGATCGCTTTCGGACTGATCAGAGTTTCCGTGCCTCGTGTCGTGCCATTGAAGCCATTGAAATGAATGGACAGGAAAACATCCGCTTTCTTCGACTTGCCTACCGCTGCCCTCGTGGAGAGGCCATGGTTTGAATCCGTTTCGCGGGTCAGGAAGATCTTGACGTCATGACCGCCGATCGCGGCGGCCTCCTGCAGGGCGTCGCGAACGAGAAAGGCAAAGCGCAGAGTCATGTTCTTCTCGAGCACTCCGCTCGGGCTCACGGCATTGTTCTTGGACGACCCTCCGACATCGAGAGAGCCGCCGTGCCCCGGGTCGATTACCACGATCCCCTTTGCCATGGATCCTCCTCCTTGTGCTCAAAAAGGGTACGCCCACCCCCGCCCGGCCGTCAATCGGGCTAACCACGGACAAACTCTTCTCGTCTATCCTTCGTAAGAGGTTGGAACCCCGGATGGAGGAACCCTGCATGCGCCGAACGCTCGCCACCGCTGCCGTCCTCTCCCTGGCCGCCGCTCCCCCGCCCACGGAGATGCAGCCGGTCACGGACGTCTACCATGGGATCGAGGTCGTGGATCCCTACCGCTGGCTCGAAGGGAGCGCGGCGCCGGAGACGCCGGAAACACCAAAGCCCGATCCCGCGCTCGACGCGCGCGTCGGCGCCTGGACCGACGCCCAGAACGCCTATGCCCGCGCCATCCTCGACAACCTCCCCGGCCGCAGGGAACTGGAGGCGCGCGTCACGGCGCTCGCCGGCAAATCGACGTTCCGCACCACTCCCGTCCCGGGCGGCACCCGGATGTTCTTCCTCCAGGGCGGCGCGGAGCAGGCCCAGCCCGTCCTGATGACGGCGCAGGGCGATGCGCCGCCGCGGTCGCTCGTCGATCCCACGCTCCGCGACCCGAGCGGCCTGACCACGATCGGCTGGTTCGAGCCGAGCCCCGACGGCCGCCTCGTGGCCGTGGGCCTCTTCCGCTCCGGCGACGAGAACGCCACCCTCCATCTCGTCGAGACCGAGACCGGCGCCTGGCGGCCGGACGAGATCCGCAACAAGGTGCGCGAGGTGGACTGGCTGCCGGACGGCTCGGGCTTCGTCTACAACAATCTCGAAGACCTGAAGGACCCCTACTCGCGCCGCATCCGCTTCCACAAGGTCGGGACCGATGCCGGGGAGGACCGCGTGCTCCTCGAACAGCCCAGGGAGGGGCCCGCCGCCTCGACCTGGGGGCCGTTCGGCCACCTGAGCCGCGACGGGCGCTGGCTGATCCTCGGGCAGTGGACCGGGAGCAACAGCAACGACCTCTGGGTCGTGGACTTCCAGCAGTGGCTCGCGACCGGCCAGGCCGAGCGCCGGCCGATCCTCGTGGGCAGGAACGCCCAGGCCGGGCTGGCCGACGTCTACCGCCAGATCGATCCGATCGTGGGCAACATCTACTACATGAGCACGACGCTCGACGCGCTCAACCGCCGGGTCGTGAAGGTGGACCTCGAAGACCCGGCGCCGCAGCGCTGGCGCGAGCTGATCCCGGAGAGCAAGGACGCCCTCGTCGCCATCCGGCAGGTCGGCGATCTCCTGACCGCCACCTACCTCCACGACGCGACCTCGCGCATCGACCTCTTCGAGCTCGATGGCACTCCGCGCGGTCCGCTCGCCCTGCCCGGCCTCGGCTCGGCCGAGCTCGCCGGCACCCCCGCGAGCCCGGTCGGCTGGCTCGCCTACACCAGCTTCGACCAGCCGGCCGGCATCTACCGGGTGGACCTGCGCACGGGGGAACGCAAGCTCTGGTGGCGCGAGGAGGTCCCCTTCGACCCGTCGGGCCTGGAAGTCAGGCAGGTCGAGTACCCGTCGAAGGACGGCACCCGGGTGACCATGTTCTTGATCCACAGGAAGGGCTTGAAGCTCGACGGCTGCAACCCCACGATCCTGGACGGCTACGGCGGCTTCGCCATCCCGATCACGCCGTTCTTCGAAGCCGCCCACATCCCCTGGTTCGAGGAGGGCGGCGTCTACGCCTACCCCAACCTGCGCGGCGGCGGCGAGCACGGCGAGGCCTGGCACGAGGCCGGGATGTTCGAGCGCAAGCAGAACGTCTTCGACGATTTCCTCGCCGCGGCCGAGTGGCTGATCGCCAACGGCTACACGCGGCCGGAGCGGCTCGGCATCTCCGGCGCGTCGAACGGCGGCCTGCTCACGGGCGCCGCGCTCACCCAGCGGCCGGAGCTCTTCTCCGCCGTCTTCGCCGGCGTGCCGCTCCTCGACATGCTGCGCTTCCACCACTTCCTGCGCGCCAGGAACTGGGTGAGCGAGTACGGATCGAGCGCCGATCCGAAACAGTTCCCATACCTGCGCCGCTACTCGCCCTATCACAACGTCAGGAAGGGGACGAAGTACCCCGCCGTCTTTCTCACCGCGGGCGAGAAGGACGACCGCGTCCATGCCCTCCACGCGCGCAAGATGACGGCGCTCCTCCAGGCCTCGACCGCGAGCGATCCAGGAACGGAGCCGATCCTCCTCCAGGTCGAGCGCGAAGCGGGTCACGGCATGGGAGCGCCGATCGACATGCAGCTGCGTCGGGTGGTGGACGAGCTCAGCTTCTTCCGCTGGCAGCTCGGAATGGGAAAACCTTGTCAACCCTGAGGGGAGGGGATCAGGAGATTCCTACCTATCAGAAATCCCGTCCCAGGATATCTCTCCGAAACGTAGACGCTTTACAAAGCCAAATCGATATGTATCAGTTGATCACAGGCCGACGTGGCGGCATTCGCCGCTCCGCTCGGGTCTTTCCTGGCACGCGCCGTGCAACACCTGCTGTTCACCGGCTCTGTTGCTCGGTTCGATCAGCCAGAATCATGACAACTGTAAAAAACCAAGGCTTTCGCAGCTTTCTCTGGGGCCTCGCCTTGCTGGCGGCGGCGAGTGCCGCCGCGGGGCAACCACCAGCGGCGGCCGGTGAGGAGAGCTCCGATCCGGCGCTCGCTCGCCTCGATGCCCGCCTCCAGTCGCAGCCGGACGACCTCGAAGCCCTGGCGGAGCGGGCCCGTCTGCGCGACGCCAGGGGCCTGCCCATGGCGGCCTACGTCGATCGGCTGGAGATCCTGCGGCGGCGCCCCGGCGATGCCGACATGGCGCTCCTCGCCGCTGGCGACCTGGTCGCCGCGGGAGCGCCGCAGGCGGCGGCCGCCTTCCTCGAACACTACCCGGCGGCGCTCTCGGGAGAGGCCGGCGCCGCCCTCGCCCGCCGTATCGCAGGGGACCTGGCCGCCCGCCGCATCCGCTGGGGCTGGGCCGAACCGGTGTTCGACCCTGCCCAACGGCGCCACGAGGCCGAGGCGGCCATCGCCATGCTCGAGGCAATGCATGAGCGGGACCCCGAGGATCAACGGGCGACCGGCGACCTCCTGCTCGCCTACCGCCTGGCGGACCGCATGGCGGACGTGATCGCCCTGTGGGAGAAGGCGGCGCGCCGCGACGATGCACCCTACTGGCTGCGCAACACCGCCGCCGACGCCTACCTGGCGCTGCACCGGCCGGCGGAGGCGGAGGCTCTCTACCGCTCCTTCGCCGAGGAGCGGGCCGGCTTTCCGGAGCCCTGGCTCGGTCTCTACTGGGCGGCGATCGAGCAACGCCATTACGACGACGCCGCGGCCGCCCTCGACCAGCTCGCGAAGATCGCCGGCCAGGAGCTCACGGCCGAGATCCAGCGCGGGTGGCTGCTCCTCTTCCAGGACCGCACCGTGGCCGGGCAGGCGCACTTCGAGGCCCTGTTCGACCGCCATCCGGGCGACCCGCGAGTGCGCGAAGGCCTGGCCACCGCCTACCTGTGGCAGGGATGGCCGCGGCGCGGCTTGCAAGCGGTCGAAGAGCTGCTCGCCCGCACCACTCGCGAGATGCCGCGCGTCGACAACCCGTCCGCGCGCATCTCCCGCGCCGGAGCGTTTTCCTCTCTCGGGGATCTCGGCGCGGCACGGCGCGAGGCCGACGACCTGGTGGCGCTCTACCCCGAGAACCTGCACGCCCAGCGGCTGCGCCGCGACGTCCGCACCCAGCTCTCCCCCGAGGTGCGTCTGGAGACGCGCTACGACACCTCCGACCGCGGGCTCGGCGAGGCCTGGAGCCAGCTCGAGGTGAGCGCGCCGCTGGGCACCCGGGCGCGGCTCGCGGCCGGCGGCTATGGCAGCCGCTCCGACGACGATCGCTACTCGCTCGGCGACGTCAGGGATGCCTATCTCGGCCTGTCGCTGCGCCCCGGCCGCTGGCTCAGTCTGAGCGCCGAGGCGGAATGGGACGTCAGCGGCGAGGACCTCGATCGCGGTCCGGCCGTGCTGGCGCGGGCGGCTCTCCTGCCGGACGACCGCTGGCGCCTCGACCTCGGCTGCGCGCGCGACGCCTGGCGCGACCTGCCGCTGCGGGCACGGGCGGCGGGGATCGTCGCCGACACCTGTGACGCCGGTCTCTCCTACGCCGCGGGAATGCGCTGGGACGCGCGCCTCGGCGGCGGACGCTCCGAGCTGAGCGACGGCAACGAGCGCACCTGGGGCCTCGCCGCCGCGCGCCGCCTCGTGCGGCAGGGACCGTTCTATCGGGCGAGCTTCGGGGCCGAGGTCTACGCCTCCGAGAACAGCCGCAGCGACGTCGTCTACTTCAGCCCGTCGCGCGACCGCAGCGCATCTCTCACCCACCGCTCGGAGTGGGTGACGGCGAACGCCCCCGGCCATCGCCATACGTTCTCGCTCCTCGCTCACGCCGGAGTCTACGACCAGGAGGGGTTCGACTCCGGCCCGGTCGGCGGCCTCTGGCTGCAGTCGGACTGGGACCTCTCGGGGCGCACCACGCTGGTCGTCGGAGCGGGAGCTCGCAGCCAGCTCTACGACGGCTCGCGGGAGCTCGATCCCAGGTTCTACCTGACGCTGAGGCGGAGGCTCTGATGCGGTCCGCGATGCTGGCCCTCCTCTGCGCAGCCCTCGCCGGATCTTCCGCCGCGGCCGCCGTTGCAGCACCGCTGGGCCTCGCCTGGGGCGTGGTGGCCGAGCCTGCCACGGAGGGAAAGCATTCCCCCGGCCAGGTGGCCGAGCACCTGGAATTCCTGCAAGCCCATGGCTGGCAGGCGGTCCGCGCCGGCGATCTCGGTGGTACGGGCAGCGGCGAGCGGTCCGTGCTCCTCAGCTTCGACGATCCGGCGAGCGCTCTGCGCTACGTCGTGCCGCTGCTCGATCTCTACCGGATGCCGGCGGTGGTCACCGTCGGTCCCTCGCAGGCGGCCGATCCTGCTCTCGTGCCGGTCCTCAAGGGTCTGGCCGCCTCGCCCTGGGTGGAGCTGCTGCCGCGCGTGGAGGGGGAGCTGGCTGCGTCCGGAGCGCCGGCCGTGCGGTGCGGCGCCGCCGATTCCGCCCCCCGGCGCACCGAGGACAGGCTGTCGCGCCTGAGCGCGAGCCTGGCGGCCCAGGTGGCCCGGCTGCGCGAGATCACCGGCGCGGCGCCGGCCGCCGTGGCCTGGGCGCCCGGCACCTGGAGCGGCTCGGAGGAGGCGGTGGCGGCCAGCCTCGGTCTGACGCTCTCGCTGCCGACCTTCACGGTCATGCCGCCGCCGCTCGAGCCGCCGCTCGAGCCGCTGCGTCTGGCGCGCTACGCGGTGCCGTCGTGGGCCGGCATCTGGGCCCTGGTGCAGGCGAGCGTCCGCTGGGATCCGCGCGACCATCCGGTGCGGTTCGTCGAGGTCGACGCCGCCTGGATCTGCGCCGGCGGCGATCCCCAGGCGCGGATCGCCCGCGTCGTCGAGGTGATGCGGCGGCTCGGCCTCAACGGCGTGCGGCTCCTGCCCGGAGGCCCGGCGGGCGCCTGGTTCGAGACCGCGTCCGCGCCGGTGCTCGGCGACGTCGCCGGCCCCCTCTCCCGCGCGCTGCGCGATGCCGGAGCGCGGTGGGTGATGGTCGATTTCCCCCCTGCCAGCGGCGATCCGGACCGCGACCTTGCCCTTGCCGCCGACCTCGCGCGCGCGGTCGACGCCGACGTCGCGGTGCTCCCCGCCTCCGCCGGACCGCAGGACCGGCTCGGCCATACTGTCGGCGATGCTGTGCGCTACGTGCGTCCGGCCGCGCGGCTGGCATGGCGCGACCGGGAAGGGGACGGCGGGCGTACCTTTCATCTCGCGCCGCCAGCGCCTGGCGCGGCGGCTTCCCAAGGATTGACCGTGAGCTCCACGACGGTGGCGGCGGCCGACGCCGAGGCGGCGCGCCGCGCGGTCTCCGGGTGGGAGTGGATCGGGCTGCCGGTGGAGCTCGCCGAGGCGGGCCTCGGGGTCTCGTTGCGCTCGCTGGCTGCTTTCGCACTTCCCAGGTGACCCCATGCGCCTCCTCCTCTCTTTCGTCTTCTTCTACCCCTTCTTCATGGCCCTGTTCTGGATCGTGGGCTCGCTGGTGTTCTCCTGGCGGCTGGAACGGGACCGCAAGCAGCCGGAGCTCGCCTCCTATCCCCGGGTGACCGTCCTGATCCCCTGCCACAATGAGCAGCTCACCATCGAGCCGGTGGTGCGCGCCGCGGCGGCGAGCCGCTACCCCAACCTCGACATCCTGGTCATCGAGGACGCCAGCACCGACTCCAGTCCCGCGATTCTCGAGCGCCTGCTGACGGAGATTCCCAACCTGCGGCTGCTCAAGATCGAGCGCAATCTCGGCAAGGCGAAGGCCTTGAACCTCGGCGCCCTCGCCACCGAAGCCGAGTATCTGATGTGCATCGACGCCGACGCCCTGCTCGACGTGGATGCCATCCACTGGATGGTCTTCGACCTCGAGCGCAGCCCGCGGGTCGGAGCGGTGACCGGCAATCCACGGGTCCTCAACCGCACGACCCTCATCTCGCGCATCCAGGTGGGGGAATTCTCCGCCATCATCGGCATGATCAAGCGCACCCAGCGCCTGCTCGGGCGGGTCTACACCGTCTCCGGAGTCTGCGCCTGCTTCCGGCGCCTGGCCATCCACGAGGTCGGGTACTGGTCCTCGGACACCGTCACCGAGGACGTCGACATCAGCTGGAAGCTGCAGATCGCCTACTGGGGCATTCTCTACGAGCCGCGCGCCGTGTGCTGGATCCTGGTGCCCGAGTCGCTGCGCGGGCTCTGGCGCCAGCGGCTGCGCTGGGCGCGTGGCGGCATGGAGGCGGCTCTGCGCCACTCCGGATCGATCCTGCACTGGACCAGGCGCCGGATGTGGCCGGTGCTCACCGAGCTGGTGGTCAGCACCGCCTGGTGCTACGCGGTCTTCCTCGTCCTGATCGCCTGGCTCCTCACCCAGGTGGCGCCTGCGTGGATACCGCCGAGGTTTCAGGTAGCCACCCTCCTGCCCGGCTGGAGCGGCAGCCTTCTCGCCGTCGTCTGCCTTCTGCAGTTTCTGACCGGCCTCGCCGTCGACCGGCGGTACGAGGGCCGCGGTCTCGTCCGTCAACTTTTCTGGGCCATCTGGTATCCGGCGTTCTACTGGCTCATCGCCGCGGGTACGTCCGTCGTGGCGCTGCCCCTCGCGCTGCGATATCGAGGGAGGACCGGCCATGCAACCTGGCAAAGTCCCGATCGCTGAATCGAGCACCGTCGACGCTCTGCTGGCCCGGCAGTGGTCCCACCGGCGCCCGCTGCCCACCGGGCTCCTGGCGCTGCTCACCGTGCTCTTCTGGGGAGTCTGGCTCTACCTCGTGCTGCCGCTCGTCAGCCTGCTGCTCTGGGTCCTCGGCGTTCGCTTCCTCGTCGAGCAGATCCGGCTGGGCGGCTACGAGGGCCTGCTCGGCTCGCTGGTCACCTACGGGGTGGTCCTGTTCGTCCTCATCGGCCTGCTGGCCTTGTGGATCACCTGGAACGTGGTGCGCTATGGCGGCAGCCACGACCGGCGCACCGTCAAGCGGCTGGAGGTGCCCGACTGGGTGGTCCGGGGAAAGTTCCGCATCGACGACAGGCTCCTCTCCGTGCTGCGCGCCGAGCGCCTGGTGCGCGTCGACTTTGCAGGCGACGACGTGGTGATCGCGGACGGGCGGCCTCGCGCGGCGAGCCCGGCGATGCCCGAGGGCCCCGGCGCCGGTCCCGGTCCTCAGCGGGACCGCGACAGCACGCGGTCGGGGTAGCGCGCCGCCAGCCAGGGGACGAGCGCATCGTGGACGATCGCTCCCACCCGGTCCGCCCCCTCGTTCGTGAAGTGGAAGAAGTCGTAGAAGAAGGTGGAGTCCTTGGGCAGGGCGCGGGCCAGGTCGACGGTCAGGACGCCGCGCTCCCGGCCCACCTGCCGCGTCACGTCGTTGTAGCGCTCGAGCAGCCGCCAGGCGAGCGCGCCGTCGAGCTTCTCCCAGAGCTCCACCTCCAGCGGCTGGGTGTCGATGCCGGTGCGGCGATCGACGCCGCCGAGCAGGCTGGGCTGCGTGATCAGCACCGGCTCGATGCCATGCTCGCGGTCGAGGGCGACGAGCTGCTCGAGACGGTCCCGAAACGCCGCCAGCCGGCGGTCCTGCTCCCGCCACAGACGCTCGGCCACCTCCGGCGGCACGGGGTGGCGCGGCCGGTCGCGCAGCGCCACCGGCTTCGGCATCGCCCCCAAATCCTCGAAACGCTGCGTGCGTTTCCAGCGGTAGAGGTTGAGCAGAGCGGCGGCGAGCTCGGAGTGGTCGGCGACCTCCGCCCACCGGTTCTGCGCCATCCGGTCGAAGCCGCGCGGCGCGTCGGCGAACATGTCGTTGACGCCGACGAGGTAGAGGATCACCCTGGGGTGAAGCCGCACGAGCGCCTGGCGGGTGAGCAGCAGATGCCCGAACGTGCTGTGCCCGTCGAGACCGGCGTTGTTCACCCACACCTTGCGCAGCTCCGGCCGCAGGCGGACGGCGAGGCGCTCCGGCCAGGTCCGGCCGTCGCTCAGGTAGAAGCCTTCGGTGGTGCTGCCGCCCACCGCCACCAGCGTCAACCAGTCCGCGAAGTCGTCCGGCGGCTCGGGGCCGCGGAAGCCGAGGGAGTTCTTGGTGTGGATGACGTGGGCATCGAGCTGATCGGAGCGCGACGCCGGGTCCGCCCGGATGTCGTAGACCTTGTTCGCCGGCAGCACCAGCGTATTGCCCCGCATCCGGAAGCCGAAGGGGTTGCGCGCGCGCAGCACCAGCTCGGCTCCCCCGAGGGCGAGACCGCTGCTGATCACGATGACCAGGAGCTTGAGCATCCCGCGGCGCGGTGAATCGGGCTGCGTCACGGTTCCGACTCTACCCTGGCTCTGCGGCTCGCGATGACAAGCCACACCCCAAAGCCGATCATCCATGCCGGCAGAAGGTAGTTGTTGGCCTCCGCGACAGCGTCCACGGCCTGCGTAACGTTGCGCCACATGCCGATCAGGCCCAGGACGCCCGTGGCAATACCCCACCAGCCGAGCCAACGGGGCGCTCGTTCCTGCCGCAACAGACTGACGCCGGAGAGCACGAAGAACACGCTGAAGCTGAGCTCGCCGATAAATTCGCCGATGAAGTTGCCCAGATAGCTGTTCAATCCATCGAACACCGCGGCGAGCACGAGGCGCTCGCCTGCGGCGACCGCACCCCAAGCTTGTGCAAGCTCCCAGTGCACGCTCGGCCAGCGCATGAGCCCCAGCATCATGCTCACCGCCGCCAGGAACGCGAAAAGCGCTCCCACGCGCATCGGACCCGCAGCACGCTCCCGGAGAGCCTCGAACGCACTGATACCCGCTGGAATGAAGACGAGCGGAAGCACACTGTAGAGCGCCCACACGGCCCGTCCCGTCGCCCCGGTCGCCAGGAGCGCCGGGAGCACATCCCGGGCACTGCCGTCGAGGACCTTAGGATAGTGAAAGCGAGCGGCGAGGTAGGAGAACACGCCGAGAAACGCAAGAGCGCCTCCGACGAGAGCGATGCCGCCGGCCAGGATCGTTCCCCTTGCATCGCTACGAGCCATTCGGCCTACCTGGGCAGACATCGGGTCTCCTTTCGAGACGCCTGAAGCTATCACCGATGAGCAATCAACTGTCGAGCCGCTCCAGGATCTCGAAACACTCTCTTGTCTGCTCTCGCATCTTCCTTCGAACCTGCTCGCTCGAGCTCGTGAGGGCTTCAGCGGCCGAGCACCCTCGCTCCCGCCTCTTGGGAGAGCGGGCGACCCGCCCGGAAGTGTGAAGCGCCATACCTTTGCGGGTATCCCGCTCTGTCCGCCGCCATGAGAGAAAGGATGTGGCTGAACAGGCTTCCAAGGAGGAACGGCCATGAAACCCCTGAAGAACATCGTCATCGGTACATCGCTCACCGACCACAGCGACGGCGTCGTGCGGACCGGCCTCGCCATCGCGAAGGCGACTGGCGCGACCCCATGGCTCATCCATGCCGGATCCCCTCTTCTCGACCCGTCCGGCATGGGCGTGGATGCGATATGGACCGAGAAGAACTGGAACAACCTGCGAGAGCTGCTCGATGAGCAGGCCAGGCGGACCTGGCTGGCCGCGCTTCCGGGCTTCTCCCCAGACCAGGTCCGCCTGGTGGTCGGCGCGGCGCACCGGGCGATCGTGGAGCTCGCCCGCAGCGTCCAGGCCGACCTCGTGGTCATCGGCGCCGCGGAATCCACCGGAATGACCCTCGGTTCGACCGCTGATCGGGTGATCCGCAAGGCGCCCTGCCCGGTGCTCGCCGTGCGCTCCGAGACCGCGTTCCCGCCCCTCCGGGTCGAGTTTCCGGTCGACCTCTCGCCGATCTCGGCAAACGCCCTTCGCCAGGGTCTCGACTTCCTGGCGCAGCTCGGGCTCCCGGCCACCGAGTCGGAGGTGCTCTTCGTCCTCAGCCCGTTCGAGGTCGGAGGCTCGATCAACTTCACGCCCCAGCAGATCCAGCACTTCGCAGTCGAGGAGCTGAGCCGGTTCGTGACCGCCAGCGCGCCCGCAAGCCCGCACCCGCAAGCGACGCGGGTGCGCACTGGCTCTGCGCGGAACGAGATCCTCGGCGTGCTCAAGGAGAGGCGGGTGGATCTCGCCGTGCTCGGCACCCACGGGCGCAGCGGCTTCGAGCGGTTCATGCTCGGCAGCGTCGCCGCCGGGGTGCTGAAAAACGCGGAGTGCAACCTGCTGATCGTGCCG
>Ga0268265_10000417_pt1 | contig 45784 bp, 33 predicted proteins | sample KBSSwiS52_FD_190355 | JGI IMG/M metagenome (GOLD analysis project Ga0268265, IMG submission 190355) | Switchgrass rhizosphere microbial communities from Kellogg Biological Station, Michigan, USA - KBS Switchgrass S5-2 (SPAdes) (version 2) | ecosystem: Host-associated > Plants > Roots >...
GTGCCTGAGCATGCGCCGCGCCGTGGACGAATGAGATTGCCAGGTGTGCGATGACCACGGCGGCGAGCCAGATCCAGGGACGATCGGGTCTACTCTTCATGCCCATAAGACGAACGACAGGCGCAATACGTGACATATACTCTGCCGCACATTCCGCTGAGATTTCGGATGGCCGCGACCACGCGGCAATTCCTGAATTGGAAGGAGATACGGCTAACCATGCGTCAGTCTTTTGTTGTCGTGGGGAGCGTGGCCGCTGCGTTGATCGCCGGATTCATCATCGGTGCATCGGCCAAGCCGGTGCAGGGTCAGACGGCGAACGTCGGCGGTCCTGCCGTCGCTGGCTATAAGGGTGGCCTCGATGTGTTGAGCGGCCCCTACGAGGTCGCGCCCAACTGGCCGAAGCCGCTCTCGCAGCTGCCAGGCCACGAGAACTGGACATGGGGCGCGGTGCAGGGCGTCTTTGCCGAAAGCCCCGATCGCGTCTTCATGCTCGAGCGCGGTGAGCTGCCCGCGATCCAGCGTCCCATGCCGAAAGCGTTCCCGGAGATGGGGCCGAGCCTCTCGTTCCCCGTTGGACAGGCGCCGTTCCGGAACGCGTCGCAGGGAATGGTGGCGAGCCCGCCGGGCGCGGGCGGGCCCGGCGCGGACCCGGATGATCCCGCGCAGGCCTGGAAGGGACGCATGGGCGTCGACGCTCGCTGGGAGCACACAGTCGTCGCCTTCAACGCCGCCGGCGATATCGTCGAGCAATGGACGCAGTGGGACAAGATGCTGCGGCGTCCGCACTCGGTGTACATCAACCCGTACGACGCGGAGAAGCACGTCTGGATCGTCGACGATCACAGTCACGCGATCTTCAAGTTCACGCACGACGGCAAGACGCTGGTGCAGACGATTGGCACGCCGAACAAATCGGGCGCCGACGCCGCGCACTTCAACCGGCCGACGTTCCTCACGTGGCTGCCCGACAGCTCGATGTTCGTCGCCGACGGGTATAACGGTACACGCGTGGCCAAGTTCGACAAGGATGGCAAGTTCGTCACGGCATGGGGGACGCGCGGCAATGGCCCGGGCCAGTTCAACGTGGTCCACGGCATCACGTCGGATCCGATGACGCGACGCGTCTACGTGAGCGACCGCGGCAACAAGCGGATGCAGGTGTTCGACGAGAACGGCAAGTTCCTCGACCAGTGGCCGTTCTCGCCGGCGTCGAACACGCAGTTCCTGATCATCCCCGCCGACCGTTCAGGCATCTGGGCGTTCGAGGACACCACCGCGAAGGTGGTCAAGTACGACTTCGAGGGGCACTTCCTGTATGCGTGGGGGACGCTCGGCGACCACCCGGGTGGTTTCTTCAACATGCACGGCGCAAGCGTGGATCAACAGGGCAATCTCTACATCGCCGAGGTCGGCAACGGCCGCCTGCAGAAGTTCCGTCCGCGGGCGAATGCGAACAAGGCGCTGCTCGTCGGTCCGCCTGTCTACGCGGCCTGGAAATGAAAGAAGGAACCGGAGAAGGGCATGAGCCGCACTGTCGCCGTTGTCGTTCTGCTCGTCTCGACCACAGGTGTCTGGATTGGAACGACAGCGGCGCAGGGCACAGCAGCCACACTCAGCGCACGCGAGCGTTGTCTCGCGCTGAGCCATCTGACGATTCCCGCCGCGTCCATTGGCCTGCCGACCAATGGCGCGACGGTCGTGTCCGCCACATTCGTCACGGCGACTGACACCGGCAACACGAACGGCGAGTTCTGCAAGGTGCTCGGCGGGATCCATGCGGTCGATCCGACTGCGCCCGACATCAAGTTCGAAGTGAACCTGCCGACCCGGTGGAACAACCGCATGCTTCAAATGGGCGGCGGCGGTTTCGACGGCACACTCGTGACAGGTCTTGGCGGTGCGTCGAACCAGATTCCAACCTCACCGACGCCGCTGGCGATCGGCTACGTCACGCTGGGCAGCGACTCCGGCCATGAAACGGCCGGCGGGTTCGACGGCCGTTTTGGGTTGAATGCTGAATCGTTCGCCAACTTCGGCCGGCTTCAAATCAAGAAGACGCACGACGTCGCGACGACGCTCGTGCAGAAGCGGTACGGCGCTTCACCCAGGCACTCGTATTTCATTGGGGGCTCGCAGGGTGGTCACGAAGCGTTGATAGCCGCGCTCTTTTACCCCGCTGATTACGACGGAATCGTCGCGCACTATCCGGCGTACGACATCACGTTGATGCATTTGGCCGCTCAGTACCGGGCACGTGCATTGTTCCGCAGTCCCGACACGTGGATCAGTCCCGACAAGATGAAAACGATCGCGACAGCGGTCTACGGCGCGTGTGATGGCCTGGACGGCGCAACCGACGGCATCATCAGCAACGTCGCGGGCTGCAATCGCGTGATGACGGTGGATGCGCTGCGTGCGAAGCTGCGATGTCCGGACGGCCGCGACAGCAGTGCAGCCTGTCTGTCCGACGGTCAGCTTGCGACGGTTGAGACCTTTAACACGCCGTTCTCGCTGGGATTCCCTGTATCGGCGGGCTTGAGCGTCTTTCCGAAGCTCGCGATGCTCGACGGCGCCACGTTCGTGAACGCACTTGGACAGAGTCCGGTACCTTCGAAGTTTCCGACCAACCAGGATGCGACTCAGTACGCTGAAGCGTCTGGCACCGTGCGATACGTGATCACTCGTGATGTGATGGCTGATCCGCTGGCGTTCGATCCAAGCAAGTGGGCCACACGGATCACCGAGGTCTCGGAGATCTGGGACGCGAACAGCGTCGACCTGTCGCAGTTCATGAGCAAAGGCGGAAAGGTGATTCTGACGGTGGGATCAATCGATCACACGATCACCCCGTACAACACGGTCAACTATTACGAGCGGCTGGTGACGCGATTCGGCCAGGCGGTCGCCGACACCTTCGTCCGCTTCTATCGCATCCCCGGCTTCGCGCACGGCAACGGGCTGTTCAACGCAAAGTTCGACGCGTTGGCCACACTGGACGCGTGGGTGGATGGTGGCCGCGCGCCGGGCACTCTCGAAGCCGTTGATATCAATCCAGAGAACCATCAGCGCCGTCGGCCGATGTGCGTCTACCCGTCCTGGCCGCAATACAAGGGAAGCGGGGATCTCAGCGCGGCATCAAGCTTCTCGTGCGTCACGGGAGACGCGCCGAGCCAAACCAACTAGCAAGGTCCGGCGGAAGCCGGACCCCACCGCGAAGCTGTTTCATTTCTCCCGGATGTGTGCGGTCAGCCGCATCCACGGATGAATGCAGCACTGGTATTTCTCGTCTCCCTCTTCGTCCTCGGTGTCGGATTCGAAGGTCGCACCAGGAGCGATGAAGTCCTCGGGATGGACCGCTGGATCGAGCGCGAGACATTCGGGTGCGACAGTCGTCAGGTGCAGTATCTGGTTCAGCGCATCCACCCTGCCTCCACCAAACTCCTCGACCTCGGTGAAGGTGTGCACCTCGCCCCCGTGGTTCACCGCCAGGAAATGCTGACCAACAAGCAGGTTCGAGTTGGGCGGCGCCATGTGCCACGCACCGATCGATCCGAAACGTGTCAGCTGTTCGATGAAGTTCTGGAACGTGACGCCTCCGTTTCGAACGCACGTGCCTGGGCCAACACCTGCTGGCGGTGGGGCGTTGAATGTCTCGGGGTCGCAGGCATCCATCAGGTTCACGAGGACGTCACCTGATGCTTTCATCAGGTGGCTGACGCCCGTCCCCTCAGCGAGCGTGTTGGAAGCAATTCCCGAAGGGGTGATGAGCGTCGACGACGTGTTGGACGGGCTTCCGGGGCCGCAGCCAAACGCGAGCAGTACCAACGCAACAAGAACAAAACGCAAAGACATGAGCTCGGCTCCTTTCGCGCACCGCCACACGCAAACGCATTGCCGTGCGCGTCGAAGAAGTCGTGGCGGATTTTGGAGCCGTCGATTGGAATGTGTGGCGAATGACAGACTTTCGATCGGCGGAATTTAATGACGAATCCCGAATTCGACTCAGCAACTGCGAACCCGTCAGCGCGCAAGCGCTTCATTGAGTACGCTCCGCGCATTCGCGGCCGCCGAAGTAAACCACCAGGTTCGGAATGTCGTGCGCCGATGGCAAGGCTTCACAGGACGCCAGCTCGCGAAATCCTGCCGGAGTGACGCGACTATGGCCGTTGATGGTCGGTATTCCAAGTTGCTGGGCCGCCATCATGGCGTCGGTATTCGCGTAATACCACGGTTCCGGGCTCTTGGACATCACGGCAAGGACGCTTCCGCCGGTGATTCGCGGGGCAACGGAAGAAACAATGGCCGCGATTCTGGTTTGCGACTGTGCCTTTTGAAACGTCACCGGCGTCGCGACGCGATTTTCCCAGAGCATGAACACGACTACGCAGACCGCAAAGAGCGCCTTTTGCCAGGTGCTGAATCGACTGGCCTTGAGCATCGCATCAATCACGAGAGCGCTCACGATTGAAACCAGCAGCAGCAGCACCATTACAATGCGCGTCATCACGCGGAAAGCGGCGACGGCGGGAACGAGATCCGTGACGATCGAGTAGGGGCTGTGGCCATCGATCTTGATCGTGAGGCCCACGACAATCGCCAGCGCCAAGAGGACTCTCGTCAGCAGAGGGTCTGCCTTCTTCGTGACGACCAACGCCAGAGCGCCAAAGACGCAGGCCAAGGGCAGGAAGCCGACGAAGTTCCAATGCTCCCACGGCATGGTGGAGTCGACGCTATTAGCGAGGCCCAGCATCGCCACGGCGACGTCACCGCGGCTTCCCAGGAGGTAGCTCTTGGGTTGTGGAAGCAAATCGGCGATTGCTCGAGGATCGTTCGACGGTGCCGACAAATAGTGCAGAAGCGCAGGAGAAAGCATCAGCACGGCAACGGCGGCGGAACCCACCACCCACGGCGCCGCACGACGGTCGACGCTGAGTTCCCGGCGAATGATACAAGCGACTCCGTAGGCGGACAGCACGAGCACCAGGAAGTACGCCAGATACGGGCTGAGATAAAACTGCCAGCACACGAGCGCGGCTGCGATCGGCAGGGCCTTCAGCTCACGGCCACGCACGAATCTGTCGAAGAAATACCATGCCAGCGGAACGGGAAACCGCCAGAGCAACTGAGCGTGTCCGAGGCGCAATTGCTGCGTGATGGAAAAGGCGAAGATGGCCGCCCCAATCGCGGCAGCGATCCACGTCGCCGACAAGCGCCGCAGGACCCAGGCGGCCGCAATGAAATTCAACACGTAGCCGATCACAATCCACGCTTGGAAGGCGCTCTCTCGATCGAGAAACAGGCGAGGCAACAGGTAGAACGGCGCGCTGCCGATGTAGTTGTCCGAGTAGGCCACGACGTTCTTGTGCGGATAGAAGAACGGCGCATCCCAAAATGGCTTCCCAGGGTGCATGAGGCATTGATAGCCATGCTCCAGCAAGTAATTGTTCAATCGGGCATCGCCAAAGTCGCCGGGAATCCTGGAAAAGTCGGTCCCGAAGGTAGGCGTCACCACGAACCACCACACGCCAAGCACGGCACCAAGCAACGCAGGGAGACCTGAAAGTCCGGTGCGAAACCGTCTGATTGGCGCAATGTGGATCCGAAACATTAGGCCCAGCTCGCGGTTAGCATAAGCTTGTTCTCAGCCAGTCACCTTCCCTCTCGACAGCGCGGATGAGGCGGCTGTCAGCGGATTTTTGTCAGGTCGGCGGGAACTGATCGCTTGTTCGCGTAAGCGGGTGTCCATCCATCACGCAGACGTGCGCGATGGATCAGTCACGGCACTCGTGGCGGTGGGCTTCGGAACGGATCGGCGTCAGCACCATCGTCGGCAAATCCGCCGCGAACGAATCCGCCGCATCCGCCAATCACGATGCACATCGTCGCGGGATCAGGACCGCGTCTCTCGGCAAATGCGCGCTCCGATTCGCGGGCACCGCTCAGCAGCGCGATTAGGCCGTAGTTGCCTTCGTGACACCGCGGCTCGTAGTAGAGGCGGTTCTCGGCGTCGCTCTGCTTCTTCAGCTCCTGCCTGACCGTCCACGATCTGACCCACGTCGTCGGGTCGTCAATGGTCACGACGTAGTCGATCGTTTCCGCATCGACGCGCGTCCATCGCTCCACCAGATGCAGGTGTTCATTCGCGCCCTGGAAATCCGACTTCGGCGAGAAGTTCGTGACGTCGACGACCAGCGTGTTGCCCTCCCAGCGTCCTCGTGAGTCGCCCCAGTATTGCTGCACGGCTGCAGGAAGGTGCGGGGTCGTGGTGATCGGGATCGTGCGAGGGCGTCCCAGGCCCGGACCAAGGTCGTACACGATCGAGATCACGCCAGGCGCCTGGACGATTCGACTGAACCCGCCGATGAAATTTCCGAAATCCGGGAGGGTGCCATTGAGGCAGCGTTCGCCGAGCGTGCGATCCTCGGGGCCATCCGCACGGTTGATTCCTGCGTTTGCCCCGGCGCCGATGTAACTCGGAGACGTCTCGTTTCGTTTTGGTGAAACGGGCCCGTACGTTCCGCCGGCGCAGCCTGGGTGATGATCCTTGCAGGCCGCAGTGGGCTGCAGGAGCGCGAGCTGGAACTGTCGAAAGGCCTCACGCGCCTTCTGAGCCTCTGGTGTGAGGGGAGGAATTCTTCCGTCCGGCGGGTCCACGATGAGTGACGTCCGACTGCCGACGGGCAGATGGATCGTGAACGGTTCCTGGGTGAATTCACTGTTGACGTCGCGCTCGGTCCCTCGTGCGCGACGCTCGTCAGTGCTGTCGCGCTTGATGATGTCGGAAATCTGCCGATCGAGATCTTTCCGTTCGGCATCCGAAAAGAATTCCTGGTTGGCGTACTTGGCGGGACGCTCCAGAGGGATATCGACATCTCTCGTCCAGATGCCTTGAAGATCCGGCTCGCCCCAGGGCGTCTTCAGCTCAGGTTTGCGGGCCGTGGCAGAAGGAAGTCCCGTGACGAAAATCGCCAACGACGCCACCACGATCGTCGTCAGCACGCCGGCCAGCAGGAGCCGTCGGCCCTTCTTGCTCATGGAACGCGGCTCATAGTACTGCGAATTGCTGATTCAGAGAGGCGATTTCGGAGGAAGCTAATCGACGATCAGCACCGGATCGCTCGTCACGCTTCGCGGTCCTACATTGGTCGCATCGACATCGAGGTCCCTGTTGCCAGCAAACCTCTTGTACGCGATCGAAGCGTGATATCGCTCGCCATCGGTAATGGTCCTGTGATGTAACTCAAACTCCGAGTGCATCAATGCGTTCTGGAAGTCCAGATGCCAGAACCCGAGCGCGTGGCCGATTTCGTGCGACAGCACACCTTCGTCGAGGCTCCCTCGGACAAGGCACGCGTCGTGGGCCGTGTTCATCCAGATATGCCCAGCGGTCGCGCCGACAAGCGCCTTTCCGCACCACCATTCCGCTGCGTCGTGTATGAGCTCGATGACGATCCAGCCGGCGCGTACGGCGCGCGTCTCGACACCGGTCTCAAACGTCGTAACCGCGAAGCGACCACCCGTGAATGCCGCCACCATGCTTCTCGTCGTTTGCGCGAGCGCGCTGATGTTTTCCGAGGTCAATCCCTTCGTCTGGAGATAGAAGGCGGGCGCCACAGGCAGAACATACAGCTGCAAAGCTGTCCCGCCTTCCCATGTGTTTCGCGCCATCTGCCTGTAAAACACCAACGAGAAGGGTGGCGCGTCGTGAATGATGTCCACCGCCACGTCGCGTCCAGTGGTGATCGTCGTCTCACGCGTAAGGTACCCAGGCGCCGACACGGTGATGCGCGCCGACGATACGCTCAAGTCGAGACTGAAGGCGCCCCCGCTTTCTGACTGCACAGAGATGGCTCCGGACGTCACCGTTGCACCGGTCACCGGAATGCCGGTGAGTGTTTCGATCACACGTCCGGTATAGGAGAACCGCAGGGGCGCCGGCGATGGCGTCGGCGTAGGTGCAGGCGTCGCTGTCGGTGACGGCGCTGGCGTGGGTGTGGGCAGCACTCCTGGCGCAACACTACTCGGAGCGACACTTCCACATCCAACGCACGCCATGACGACGACGGCAAGGCTGTAGCGAAGTGATGCCCCTTCGAGGACTGTCTTGATCAGAACCACGCGTCCCTCCGAAGCTGGGGTCTTCCAGAGGGGTCAGCTGAAAATGTGAACCGGAACCGCGCATCTTAATAAGGCGGGCCTCGGCGCACAAGGGCAGTTCTGTCGAAGGCACTTTCGTGGCGTGCTGCCGGAATAGTTTTCCGCGTCGACGTCCGCGACATCAGTGAGAGTGAGAGCGAGAGCCTCCCTTACCTACGGTGAACGTCACGGTTTTGGCCTGTCCGGGGAAGACTTCGTGGTTGGCATTCACTAATTCGATCAGTATCTTGTGCGGCCCCGGCGGCATCCCAGCCAGGTCGATCGTATTGATGTTGCTCGCGTCCGCCCACAACCAAGGCAGGTCGTCCACGTGTATATGCAGATGCCCGACCCTTGGAGATACGTTGAGGGCGCCCTTCCCGAACACCGGGACGATATTCACGTTCTCCGCTCGCCATTGGATCCACACGACGCCCTGATCCAACAGATCGGGAAGCGGCGAGTCGACGATCAGCTTGGGTGGAGGCTCGTTCTTTAGTTCGAGGTACGGCGAGGCGCCGCGCATCTCTTTCGCGCTTTGAGGCGAGGACTTTACATCGCTCGCCGAAGGTGTCTGCGCCCGGACAACGACAATCGCCGCGACCATAAAAAGTGTAAGCAGGAGCAACGCAATCCGTTTCATTGAAGTATCTCCTGCGATATATGCGGGCAAGCGGGCGGCCACGACCAAACGCGAGTTGCAAAGCACTTCACGTTCGCTCCATTTCGAGGTACTGGGAGTCGCCACCGTATTTGGAGGTTCCGGCATAATTTGGCCGTCGCCTCTCACCGACAATGACGAGCCTCGACTTCGACTCAGCCACACGTCGGTCCCCCGATGCGCTTTCGAGACGCAGCGCCCTCCTGCTCGCGCTCGCGGCGATGATCGTCGCCACGTCAGTGACGATGATTCTGTCGCGCGCGACGTTCGACGATGCGTACATCACGTTTCGATATGCGCGCCACCTGGCCGAAGGTTATGGATTCGGCGCATGGAACCATAGCGGCGAGCACGTCGAAGGATACTCGTCGCTGGTGTGGATGCTGCTGCTCGCAGGCGCTGCGCGGCTCGGCGGCGATGTCCTGATAGCGTCCAAAGTGTTGGGCATCGGGTCGGCGCTCATCGTGATCGCTACGCTCGTCTGGCGGCGCGACGATCGACCGGCCTTTCTCGCCGGTCTCTTTCTCGCGCTATATGTGCCGTTCCTGCTGTACGCCGCGACGGGCATGGAGGCGGTCGCATTCACCAGCCTCGTCACGCTGGCGGTGGTTGGTCCAGCCGCGTCGCAGCCGATCATCGCGGCGCTTCTCGTCGCAATGCGGCCCGAGGGCGCGCTCGTCACAGCCTTCGACGTGCTGTCGCTCGCCTGGCGCGGCGAGCGCCGGCGGTGGATAGTGGCGACGGCGGTCGCGGGTGGGCTGACGTTCGCAGTAATCGCGGTTCACCGCTGGGTGACCTATCACGCTCTCGCGCCGAATACGTACTACGCGAAGGTGGCCGGCGGCGGCATCGGACACGTCAAGCTCGGCGTGGTCTACGCCGGCAGCTGGATACTCGCGCACCTGCTCGTCGTCGCCTTTCTGGCGATCGGGGCAGCGGCACTGTGGCGCGCACGCGATCGCCGCGGACTCACGTGGGTGGCGTTCCTAGTCGCGTACATCCTCTACATCGCGAGCGCGGGCGGCGATCCGCCCACCGCATTCCCTCTCTGGCGCCAATTCGTGCACATCGCACCTGTATGGCTGCTCGTCGCGATGACTGGTCTCACCAACGTCGTCCGGCACCGCCCATGGAGGCAGGTCGCTGCCGTGGTGGGGCTGGCGCTTGCAGCAAATCTCGGTGTCGTCCTCGTCCAGGGGCGCGGTGGTCCGCGACCGGGCGCCCTCGATTACGTAGCCTGGCTCGCGTCACTGTCGACACCGACGACCACTATCTCGAGCAGCTATGGAGGCGCGTTGCCGTTCATCGTGGATGCGATCCATATCGATGCGCTTGGACTCAGCACGCCGTACATCGCCAGGAATGGCACGTTCGATCCGGATGGCCCTCAGGATTCCAAGACCGATATGGGCTGGGTGGTCGAGCAGCGTCCCGACATCATCGAAGGTTACCTGTCCGGTAAGGCGCTGCTCCGCGGCGGGAACCCGGATGAGATCGTCGGTCTCCTGCGACGCAAGATGGTTCTCGAGATGGTGTCGTCGCCGCGGTTTCAGAGCGAGTACGTCTTCGTCCGCAACGCGCCCTACGATCGTATGGACCGGGCGGCGTTTCTCCGCGCCGACTTCTGCGCCAACCATCCACGACGCGACATGCTCGACTGCGTGCCCGTCAGCCAGACCGCGCTCGCCGTGTTCGCGCACCGATGAGCGTCAGTTCTAAATGCGAGCAGATGGCTCGATATTGAACACGACGGACGATGTGTAACCGTCCTCGACGGCGACGCACGCGTCCTCTCCGAGCGACGACGAGGTCGGCCCGCGGCGTTGCTCGCGTGAAATTCGACTGAAAATCGGCAACCTCAGCTGGCAGTACACTTGCGGCACAGTACCTTGACAGCATTATGCTGTCCGCCGTTAAGGGGGCCATCATGGTTGGTTCCAGAACACTCGTCGCAGCGACGCTCGTGCTGCTCGTAGGCATTGCGCCGGCTGACGCGCAGCGCCGTGGCGGGGGCCGTGCGCGCGGTGGCGCCGTCGTCGGCAGGGCTGTACCGCGTGGTGAAGGCCGCGTCGCGCCGCGCGTGTACGCCGGGGCGCGTGTGGTGCGTGTCGCACCGATTCGGTTTTATCAACCGTATTACAGGTTCCGACCGCGTCTGAGTCTCGGCGTCGGCCTTTCGCTTGGATATCCGGTGCGCTACACCTCGTACTACGGCTATTACGATCCGTTCTACAGCTACCCGTACTACCCGTACGGCTACGCCTACCCGTCGCCGTATCCGTACCCGTATTCGTACCCATCAGCGTATCCGGCGTATCCGGCGTACCCGCCTCCGGCATATCCGCCCGCGACGTATCCACCGAGTGCTTATCCGCCGTCGGCGTACCCGCCAGGATCAGCACAACCGACGTACCCGCAGTCCGGATATCCGCCAGGATCACCACAACCGGTGTATCCACAGTCGGGATATCCGTCAGGATCACCACAACCGGCGTATCCGCAGTCGGGATATCCACCGCAGGGATCAATCAGTCCATCGCAGCCGAACACTGGAGGCATGAGCTTCGAGATTCAGCCGTCTGATGCGCAGATCTATGTGGACGGTCGATATGTGGGTACGGTCGGACAGTTCTCACCGACGTCGCAGCCGCTTGGGCTGACGGTCGGTCGTCATCATGTTCGGATCACCGCGCCGGGCTACCGGGCGATGGAGTTCGACGCCGACATCGTAAGCGGCGAGGTGCTTCCTTATCAGGGCACGCTCGAACGATAGAAATCGACAGCTAATCACGCACGCTGCAGCAGGGGCCGCAGCGTGCGAACGTCCTTCACGCTCTCGATCGAGAGCAGCGTGTCGATCAGTTTTCCTGTGGTGGCCGACCCAAGCACGGGGCCCATCAGATCTCTCGCCTTGTCGACCACCTCGGCGCGTGTCATCGGATTGCGCACGGTTCCACGCACGGCTTCAACCCGATCCGAGAGCGTCGTCCCGTCGTTGAGTGTGACGTCCACAATCGCCACGCGTGCGGGCAGCAACTGCGTCAGCGCGGCGTCGGGCACATAGGTGACCTTGCTTCGCTGACGTAGCACCGCCGCGTCGCGCATGCGCGGCTTGTCGTGCGCCGCCTTGAATGATGCGGTCTTGTCGAGCAGCATCACCGCGACCATGTGCTGCAGGCAGATATCGGGAATGTCGCGATTGTCGACGACACTGCCGACCGAGGGCGCGAGACGGACGGTGACGGCTTTCACATCATCGGCTTCGAACGGCCGCTTCTTCCGCAGGTTCTCCATCGCGTCGAGCGGCGCCTGGATCGGCGTGCCGACCGTCCATTTCTTGATGTCGGTGTTGACGATTTCGTAGCGCTCGCCAAGCTTGTCGATCAGGTTCGCGGGATTCCCCTTGGGAGCGTTGACCTGGAAGAAGTTGTCATCACCGGACAACACGTCGTCCACACCGTTCCACCCTGATCGGACCAGCAACGCCGCGGTGACGCCGTTGCGCGCCGGCATTCCCGCAAACACGAATCCCTTTTCGATGTGGTCGGTGTCGCGTTCCCAAATCGCATATCCACCCGTTTGCTGCGACGCGTAGTCCAACAGCCAGCGCATCTGCTGCGCGCTGAGCGCCGCGACGCATCCTGCCGCGGCCGCGGAACCGAAGTTCCCCGCAAACGCATGCGTGCTCCGGCGCGTATCGTTTCTGAAATCAATCCCGCCAAGCGCTATCGTCAGGCGCGTACCGATGTCATATCCGAGCGTGACTGCCCGCAGGTAATGCTCGCCTGTGGCGCCGAGCTCCTCTCCGAGCGCGAGAGCCGACGGGACGATCGACGCTCCGGGGTGCGACTGCGATGGGCCATGCGAATCGTCCGTTTCATCCGAATGGGCGAAGACGCCATTCACGAGCGCGGCGTCAATGGGGCCCGTCGTGATGTTCGAGCCGAGCACCGTCGCCACCGGACGGCCGGCTTGCGCGCGCGCGAGCGCGAGTGCCGCCTTGCCCGGCGGCAGCTCGGAACCGGAAATCATCGCCGCGAAGGTATCCAGGATGTGATGCTTCGCCTTTTCGATAACCTCAGCTGGCAGCATGCGATCTTTCGCCGCCGCCATATAGCCGCTCAGCGTCGTCATCACGGGGCTGACCGCCTGCGCGCGAAGGCGGACCGACGGCAGCGCCGCGGCGCAGAGCGCCAGCGCACCTCGATTGAGCAGCTCGCGGCGCGACATGCCGCCCGGTCGGTTCAGTCGAAATATCCCGAGTCGATGTATCGCAGCCATAGCGTGCCCACCACCTTGATGCTGTCCTGCGTGAAGAGATAGTGATGAAACCCCTCGACGCGTCCGACGCGGTATTTTCGTGCGTACGGTTCCATCACGCTGCGATTGGCGTCGACAGTTGCCGGCGGCAGCGTTTCGTCTTCGGTTCCGTTCAGATCGAGCACCGCGACTCGCTTGAGTTCCGACGGCGGGTAGCTTGGCTCGAACATCGACTGCATGAGCGCCGCGAAACCGCGCGCGCGATCGGCCGTAGGAAGAAATCCCGACCGCCACAGCCGGACGCCGTGGTCGGCCAGCGCCGAGGCATCGAGATACATCGCCGCGTCTTCCGTGCTCTTGAAACGCGGCGATCGCAACGCCGCTTGCCACCACACCGCCCGCGTCGCCGCGTCCACGTGTTTCGTATACACCTCGAAGTCGTCGGCGCCCCGTTCTCGAACCCGGAGCGCGCTGTGTTCGTAGAGATCGTCGAGGTTTCCGGTCCGCGCTCGATTATTCAAGTAGGCGAGGCCCGTGGTGCTGGTCCCCCACCCAAGATAGCCATCAGGCGTGTCGTACTTCGCCAGCGGGTACAGGCTCGCGCCGCCAGTTGACATCCCCCAGAAGAGCACAAACGCGTTGCGTCGATCGGGAATGGCCTTCTCGAGCGCGAGATGGTATCCCTCCAGAAACACCTGCGGTGTGGCTGCGAGCATTTGTTGTTCGAGCGCGGTCCCCGTCTTCGGAAATCGGTAGAACGCGCTCGCGCTAGGCGAGGACGTGACGGCGACGCCCGATGATTTCACCTCGTAGTCGGTGCGCGCCCAATTCGTCTTTTGGCTGCGGCTGAAGATCGGCATCCGCCGGTCGAGCGGGATCATCTCCCACGAGCCGTCATTGCCCGGCGCGAGGAAATTCCATCGGCCGACGCGCGTTAGCGCGACGAACGTGATGCCGCGACGCGCCAGCCAGATAGCCGGGCCGTCGCGCTTCTCCACCGTTGAGACGAAATCCATCCCGTATTCACTGCCAGGCTCTCCGCCGACGACGACCAGCCGGCGGCCGTTGTGCAGCCGCGGCTTGTCGGGTGTCAGCGTGATGACGACTTGCGTGAACGGCTGGCCGTGCGCTGAGAAATCGATGAACTCGACGCGCTGTGTGTACGAGCCGGTCTCAGGGTATTCCGTGCCGGCGAGAATTTCGGCAACGGCCTGCCGGCCGAGTGTGGCGTTATCCGCCGGCAGATCCCAGGCGAACCCGATGCGTCCGGCACCGACCAGCACGAGCACGATTACGAACAGCGATCGCATGGGCGCGGGCATCGGAGCTACTTCCTGCCGTGTGCGGCGATGTAGTCCTGCGCGAACTTCCACAACGCGGGCGCCGAGGGGTCATCGTTGACCAGGCCGATCGTCGCCGCTTCGGCACCGGCCTGCTCGACGGTCCATCCATCGTTGACAACGCGCTTGATCATCCACAGCATCGCTGTCGCACGACCGTTTGCGGAGTGAAGGAAGACAGGCTGATTGGCAGGATCGCTGATCGCTCTGATTGCCGGTTCGATTTTCGCTGCGTCGAGCTGGCTGCCGGCACTACCGCGCACAATCGGCATCGCCATGTACTTCATACCGACACCTCGTGCTGCCGCGGCGACAGCCTCTGTGTCACGACCGGGCGCGACGTCGATGAACGTCTTGAATCCGCGACGCCACAACTCGGACGCCACCCAGTCGCCGGATTGGATCGGTCCTCCGTTCGACGCGGTGCCATCGATCGGGAAGTAACTGGCGAGGCCGGGGAAGTCTTCACGGCGCGTCTTTGGCGCCGAGACGGCAGCCCTCGCGCCGCCCGCAGCAGCCGCGTTGCAGCCGCGAAGGCCGCAGAGATCCGGCGTCGGCGATTCGCCGAGCCCCATGTAGTTGTTGTAGACCGACGAGTAGATGTTGCTCTCCGTTCCATCAGGACGGATAAAGCCAATCGACATCTTGAACAGCTCCGGCTCGGGGGAACCCTTCGGCACTGTTCCTTCAATCACATACAGCCGGTTGTCGTGCATGTAGATTGACGCGGATAAACGCGATTGGTCCGCGCTGTTCGTGAACTGCAGCAGGGTGCCCTCGACCTGCTCCGCCCAGTTCCACGTCATCCCGGTCAGCTTCACGTCGCGCTGCAGCAGCTTGAACACCGCGTAGGTGATCGCCCCGTGGACGTCGCTTTTCCAGTAGCCAGGGCCGACGATGCGTGTCTGTCCACCGATGCAGGTCTCGGCGCCGGGCGTGCAGGACTGCGATTTGGCGATTCCCAGCTTCTCGATGCCGCGGTAATCGACGACCGTCACGGCGTAACGCTCGCGCCCGCGGTCGACCGTGAACACACGCGCCGGCAACGAGTAACCCATCTGAGACGTCCAGGTGATCGCCTGGACGTCTGGCGTGCCCGGAAAGGTGATCCTGAACCCGTCCTCCCGCGATACGAACTCCGTCCATGTATCCTGCTGAGCCGCCACGCCCGCCGTACACGCCAGAACGCACGCCGCCGCGAGAAGAGTCACGCGCATGGGCGCGGATTATATCTGTGCCGCCGATCTGGTATAAGCGTGGTGCACCTTTTCGAGGAGACGCACATGCGCGCACCCATGCGGCTCGTCGCAGCCCTGCTTCTGACGATTGGCAGCGGCATATCTCTGTTCGGCCAGATCACCAGCAACCCGCTTCCGGCTCCGATCCAAAAGGGAACCCTTGCGGTTCAAATCAGAGACCTCGTGCGGCTGCCTGATACGCGCGGCGTTCGTCCGCTCGATCAGGACGTGTCGCCGTCAGGATGGGCACGCGTCAGTTTCGTTCGCGATTTGCCCGACGGCCGCCGGTTCTCGAACGATTCGCGCGGCTTCCTGTATCTCATCGACGCGAACAATCAGCCGCACGTGTATGCGAACGTGTCCGAAGCGTTTCCGCTGGCGGTCTACAACCGCCTCGAGAGCGGCTTCATCGGGTTCGCGTTCCATCCAGAGTTCGCGCGCAACGGGCTCTTCTACACGGTGCACGCGGAGCGGGGACCGGGCAACCCGAAGAAGCCAGACTTCATTCCTCCCGGATACACGGCCGATGATGTGAGCTACCACAACATCATCACCGAGTGGCACGCGACCAATCCGGCCGCAAACACGTTCCAGGGGACGCGGCGCGAGCTGCTGCGGGAAGCGCACGTCGTCATGAACCTCACGCATCCCATGGGTGCGCTGGAGTTCAATCCAACCGCGAAGCCGGGCGACGCCGATTACGGGCTGCTCTACACGAGCGGCAGCGATCACGGCTTCAGCAACGGCGGTGGTCCGAAAGCGAACAATCCCGACCAGACGCAGCGCCTCGACTCGATCATGACCGCCATCCTGCGGATCGATCCGCGCAGCCCGTCGGTCTCAAAAGGCGTGAAGGGACTGGGCGACTACACAGTCCCGATGGCCAACAAGTTCGCGTCGGACAACGATCCGAAGACGCTGGGCGAAATCTACGCGTACGGCTTCCGCAACGCGCATCGCCTGTCGTGGGACCTTACCGACGGGACGATGTTCGCCTCAGATATCGGGATGAATCAGGTCGAGGAGATCAATATCGTCCGCAACGGGGAGAACTACGGCTGGATGAAGCGTGAGGGCTTCTTCGAAAACGCGCGGGGCAGCAAGCGCGGCGAGCTGAACCAGCTCCTTCCGCTGCCGGCGGAGATCCTCAGCGGCCGCCAGAAGGATGGCTTCACGTATCCCGTCGCCATCTACGACCACGACGAAGGGGCCGCGGTCACCGACGGCTTCACGTATCACGGTCGCATCCCGGCGCTCCGCGGCAAGTTCGTGTTCGGCGACATCCAGCGCGGCCGCGTGTTCGCGGCTGACGTGGCAGCGTTGAAGAAGGCCGACGACGGGATCCCGCAGACGGTCGCCCCGATTGAAGAAATCCAGCTCTACACACGCGACGCGAGCGGCAACCGGACGAACGTCTCGCTGCAGGAGCTGGTGAACAAGACGATGGGCGCGACCATCAGCCGCGCCGATCTGCACATCGGCCGCAGCAAGGACGGCGAGCTCTTCATCACCTCCAGGCAAGATGGGTGGATCCGCATGCTCGTCCCGGATGGCGCGTCTAGCACCACGGCCCAGAGCCGCTGACGTCGTGAGACGTCGAGCGTTCGTAGCGTTGGCGCTGGCCGCTGCTGTTGCGGCGCCAGCGCTCCTCGCCCAGCAAGCCCCTCGACTCGCTGACGCTCGCGGCATCGTCTTTGTCGGCAGCAGCATCTTCCATCGCTGGACCAGGCTCGAGTCGCAGATGGCACCGCTGCCGATCACCAATGTCGCATTCGACGGATCGGTGACCGCCGACATGCTGCGGATGGTTGACTCGCGCGTCATTCCGCTGCGGCCGAAAGTCATTGCGTACTATTGCGGCAGCAATGATGTGTCGCTGGGCGAGCCCGCAGCGGCGATTGTCGGACGTATTGTTCGCTTCATCGAGCGCGTATCGGCTGCACTGCCGGATACGCGCGTCGTGTTCGTCTCAATCAACCGGGCGCCTTCCAAAGAAGATCGCTGGGATGTGGTTGACGACGTCAATCGTCAGATCGGGATGTACGCAGCTTCCCACCCACGCGTCGAGTACGTCGACGTCAACCCGGTGCTGTTCGATGTCAGCGGAAAGCCGCGCCTCGATCTGTACATGGGCGACGAACTGCATCTCCGTCCGCCGGCGTACGAGGGATTCGCGAAAATCCTCAAGCCGGTGCTGACCCGCGCGTTGGGCGAATAGCGAAACGCTCGGATCGACCCGAACGACTCAAACGGTCCGGACGATCCGAACGTGATCTTTATCGAAGCGCGCCGATCAGCGCACCGACGCCCGCGCCAATCGCGCTCCACAGGAGCATGCCCTTCGCCCACTGGCCTGCGTTGTCGCACTCGCCGACCTCATTCGGGCCGACCGTGCAGTACCAGATGCCGACACCGCCCCAGAAGCCGGCACCGGCGATTCCACCAATGACCGCGCCTTTCGCCGCAGGATGCATCTTTGCGGCGACCGCTGGACGATCGGCCGGGAAAACGTAACTAATCTTCAACCGCTCCGCACTCGCCGGCAGCGCGGTGACGGCCAGCAGCAGGACGTCGATGATGAGGTGACGGAAGACAGTCATGTGGCGGCGACGTTCCTAATTCCGTGCCAGAATCTTGCGCGTCATGACCACCGAACTCTCCCGACGTGAATTTCTCGCTGCCGCGACGGTCACTTTGACGGCAAGTGCGGCCGTTCTTCGCGCACAAGCTCCGAAGCGGCTCTTCGCCTACGTGGCCTCCTGGACGTCAGGACCCGGCATCGGCGTCGGGAACGGCGGAGGCATCAGCGTCTTCTCGGTTGACATGGCGACCGGCGTACTTACACCCGTGATGCGGACCGGCCAGGAATTCGATCGGATGAACACCGGATACCTCGCCGTCCACCCGAACGGCCGGTTTCTCTACGCTACCAACGAGGTCGAGAGCTACGACAGCGAGTACGGCGGCGGCGCGGTGCTGACGTTCGCGATCAGCCCGTCGGACGGGTCGATCGCCCACGTCGGCACGCAGCCGTCGATGGGCGTCTGGCCTGCGTACATCTCGATCGACAAGACCGGCTCGCGCGTCGCTGTCGCCAACCACGGCAATTACGATCCGTCAGTCCGGATCGTGAAGAAGAACGGCGTTCCGGAGATCGAGAAGGTCTGGGATGACGGCACGGTGTCGCTCCTGCCCGTGAAGGCGGACGGGATTCTCGACCGGCCCTCGGACGTCGCCATCCTCGAGAGAACGACGAGCGTGGACAAGGTGACGCAGCGCAGCGCGCATGCCCACTCGGTCAACTGGGATCCGAGTCAACGGATGGTCCTTGCGTGCGATAAGGGATGCGATCGCGTCTACACGTATCGCGTGGCAAACGGTTCACAGAAGCTCGCAGATGGCAAGGTGCTGAAGACGGAGCCTGGCATCGCGCCGCGCCACTCGTCGTTCCATCCCACGCTCCCCTACGTGTACGTGGTCAACGAGCGGCAGTCGAGTCTCTCGTGCTACCGCTACGATGCCAGCACGGCGGACATCAGCCTGGTGCAGACGATGCCGACGATTCCGGCTGACTACACCATGAACAATTCGCCCGCCGACGTTCACGTGCATCCCAACGGCAGGTTCGTCTACAGCAGCAATCGCGGGCACAACAGCATCGCGATCTTCCGCATCGATGAGGCGAGCGGACGCATGACGCTCGTCGAGATTGTGTCGACGCAGGGAGCGACGCCGCGCGGCTTCAACTTCGAGCCGGGCGGACGGTTTCTCTTCGCGGGAAATCAGGGGACCGGCAACGTCGTCACGTTCACCGTCGACGGCGAGACGGGAAAGCTGACGCCGACCGGCGCGAAAGCGGAGGTGCCTCGGCCGGTCTGCATCCAGTTCGCTTCAATCTGAGATCCGAATCACGGAGACACGGAGAACACGCAGATTCGTGGCGTTGTTCTCCGTGCCGTTGGTGCCTCCGAGGTTCATGTAGAGCGAAGGAGCCGACGTTGCGCGAAGGCCACGGCGCCTGTGGCTGCGAAGACACACAGTTATTCGCTATTGCTGCACGCGGCCTCGCTTGTGACTGGGATGGGATAGGCACGAAATTCGCTGGTGGCGCCGCCGTCGCGCATGCGCCAAGCCCTTCGAGCAGCCCGCGTCATCGTCGTGATCGCCCTCGTCACGATCGTGATTGGATGCGGAGCGTCTCCATCAACCGAACCGATAACCGGTCCATCCGTCAGCCGGGACCAGGCGACCGAGCCGCCGCCACCAATCGACGCGGTGACGCCATCCGCAACGTACACGCTTGGCTTTTCCTCACTTCGCGAGAATCGCGCCCCGTTCAGCAGTCATGCCGAATCGGGCTTCACCATCTCGGTCGTCTCGGCAGATTGGATCGCGGTCACCACCTACGGCAATCCACAGCCGTTTATCGAGTTCATCGGCCCGGCGGGCGTAACGATGACGGGCGAACTCCGCGTCACCGCGGGCGGTGCGCCATTCTGGTTGAATTCAATCGACGTCTACTCGAGTACGACAAAGATCCCGTACGTCATCGAGGGATTCCTGAACTCGGAACTGATGTTTTCGGTCGTCGATGTGGTCGGGAACACCTTCGGGGCATTTGCGCGGCGCTCGAACCCTAAAGCGGACGTTCCGGTGAAGGAGATTCGCATTCGATTGTCCAATCCGTCGGCGCCGTGCTGTGGCAATCCGATGGGCGTAGACAACATCGTCGTGAGCCGCTGATGCGGACTCGACTCGCTTTCCTGGTCATTTCGACGTCTGCGGCGATTGTGCTGCTGCTCGCGTGCGCCGCTACCCCGGCCGCTCCAAGCGAACTCTTCGAATTCGCATTGTCGCCGTCAACGGTTGCCGCCGGCGCAACGAGCGTCGGCACCATCACCGTGCGCGCCGGAACGCATCAGCTTGTTCGCATCGATCTGTCGAGTAGTGACGCGGTCGCGTCGGTGCCGTCATCGATTCTCGTTGCTCCGGGAACACGTTCAGCGTTCAGCGTGAGAACACAGGTCGTCGCTGCGAACACGACTGCGCGGATCACCGCGACGGCGGGAGACGTCAAGCAGGAAATCGCATTACAGGTCGTCGCACCGGTCGCACGTCCGGCCACCCTCGACGCGCTGATGTTGGAGGCGGCGAGCGTGCGCGGCGGTCAAGACCTACACGGCACGGTGGGACTGACCGCTCCCGCGCCGACGGGTGGCTTGTCTGTGACCATCAGGAGCAGCAACGCGGCAGCTGTTGCTCCCGCCACGGTTCTGATCCAGTCTGGTGAGCTCAATGCAGGATTCGTTGTCTCTACCAGGCCAGTCGCCTTGGACACACACCTGGAAATTACTGCCAGCCACTCCGACCAGACCAGGACGGTGCCACTGCGGTTGACGCCTTGATAACGCGTCCCGCTGACACCTGAACCTGATACCTACAAGGCGGGCAGGGCGAAGAGCAGCCCGCCGAAGAACGCGTACGCGGCTATCAGCGTCACGATCAAATTGAACGCCTGACCGCCCAGGAACGCGGCCGCCGGCCTTCCGCCGCCGGTGCTGACGACGCTGGTCAGCGACGTCTCGAGACCGATCGAGACGAACGCCATCGCGAACAGTACCGTGCGGATGTCATTCACCAGACCGCGCGTGGCAGCGACGGTGCCATCGTTCAACACAAACGAGAAGAGCAGCGACGCGAGCAGAAACCCGAACACGAATTTCGGGAAGCGATCCCAGATCAGTCCGACGCTCGCCCCGTGCTTGCCGCCTTGATGGCGCATGGCCCACCAGATGGTCAGGAAGAACGCGGCAAACCCGATGAGCGCGTTCTGCGACAACTTCACAACCACTGCCGCGTTGCGGCCCGCATCGCCGAGCAGCTCACCGGCGGCGACCACCGCCGCGCTCGTGTCGAGCGTCCCACCCAGCCAGGCGCCGGCAACGACCGCCGACATCCCCATCGCCTTTGCCGCCAGTGGCATCAGCACCATCATCGGCATCGCGACGAGCAGGACGAGCGATGTCACGTACGACAGCTTCTTCTTGTCGCCCTGAATGGCGCCGCATGTCGCGATGGCTGCCGAGACGCCGCAAATCGACACCGCGCTCGCCAGCATCGTCGCCATCTCGTCGTCAACGCGCAGCCGCCGGGCGAGCCAGAACGCGAATGCCCACACGCTCAGCACGACGACGAGCGCCTGCATGATGCCGAGCATGCCTGCGCCGACAATCTCGTCGAAGAGAATCGTCGCGCCGAGCACCACGAGACCGGTCTTGATGTAGTACTCGGTGCGCAGCCCTTCGCGAAGCCAGTTCGGCACACCGATCGTGTGGTTAACGACGAGACCGATCACGAGCGCGAAGATCACGTATTCGAGACCGAAGCCGGCCGCGCCGACATAACCCGCCATCGCCTGCGACAGCCACCCGAGCACGTACAGGAGCAGCGCGCCCGGCACGAAGGTGGGCATGTTCGCGCGCAGGACGGCGGCGCCGGCGATCACCGGGCCAAGGACGAGCAACACCGTCTGCACCGTGCGTGCGAGGTTGTCGGCGGCCACCAATTGAGCAATCGGCGTTTCGGCTGTGCCCCACGCGAAGCGCGGCATCGCCGGCCGCACGCCTGCCAGGACGAGCGCGATCAGCGCAGCGCCGACAAATACGGCAAGCCAGTCTTCACCGACGAGCGGTTGACGTTCGCGTGCAACGGCGACCTCGTCTCGAGGCGGCGCACCTGCAACGGCAAACGACGAAGGAGTGGTCGTTGTGTCGGTCATATGTAAGGGCCGTTCACTTGAACGGACCGGTTAGTCTACGCCATATCAGGGCTGCGATAGCAGCGGGATGCTCGCGGTCGCGGGCGGCTCGGGGATGCTCATCAGATAGGCGTAGATATCCGCCAACTCTGCGTCCGAGATGAACTTCGTCGAGAACGGCGGCATCCCTGCCCAGTTGCGATTGGTCGCAGGCGAATTCACTTTCCCCTGCCGGACGAAGGTGCGGAATGCGGCGAAGGCCACGGGCTTTGGCGCAAGCCGGCCGCCCGGTCCGCCCTGCCCCACCGTACCGTGGCATGAGAAACACTTCGCCTTGATGAAGACGGCCTTGCCGTTTTCCGCGTTACCCGCAGGCGCCGTGCCCTGCGCCTGCGTGCCCGCGGCCGCCAAGCCGATGAGAACGACGGCGCCGCAGAGGATTCTGTTCATCGTGGCTGCGTCACCGCATCGATCAGATACGGCTCGCCTCGTTTGACGACCTGGATGCCGCGGCGAATCGCCGCGGCCAGATCGTTGGGGTTGTTGATCGGCCCTTCCGCCGCGACGCCCATACTCTGCGCGAGCTTTGCGTAGTCGATGTTCGGGTTGGTAATCTCCGTCCCGATCGCCATCGTTTCGAGCGCGCCGCGATTGCGCACGAGCGCGATGCGCTGCGCGTCCATGAAGTCCTGGTGATAGGCGCGGTTGTTCTGCATCACGATCAGCAGCGGAATGCGATGGTGAGCGGCGGTCCAGAGTGCGCCGTTGGCCACCATGAAGTCGCCATCGGGCTGAATCGCCACCGTCAAGCGTCCGTGTTTGCGGTTCGCGAGCGCGGCACCGATGCTCGCCGGCAGGTGATAGCCGATCGCCTCTCCTCCCGAGCGGCCGATGTACTGGTAGTGCTTGTCCATATTCCACAAACGCAATGGCCAGTTCACCCACCCTGTGACCAGCGACCAGTCCTCGTTCCTGATCTGATTCCACAGCTCCATCGAGAGACGTGCTGTGCTGATCGGATTGGCGTCCCACCCGAGCGCCGCTTCCTGTTTCGCGCGTTCGTACGCCGCACGGTTCGCCTCGGCGATTTTTGCCCCGCGCTCCTGGAAGACGCGCCGACGATCGGCGGTGACCAGCTTCTTCACTTCTTCGATCAGCGTCGGCAAGGTCGCTTCCGCATCGCCCGTGATCGGTAGATCAATCTCCGCGAAGCGGTATTGATCGCCGTAATTGCTCTTGATGAACAGCTCGTTCGTGCTGATGCTGATGAACTTCGCGTTCCGCTGCCGCGCGGCTCTCGCGTCGCCCGTGACGTAACCGGCTTCGAGCGCCAGGACGACGTCCGCCTGGCCGGCCTGTCCGCCGTTGAGCGGATGACGCGTCGGGAAATTCATCCGGCGTTTGCGATCGATGACACCCGCCTGCAGCGTTTCGGCGAGCTCGACCAGCAGCGCGAGTCCTGCGGGTGTTCGCGCGTGCGCGCCCGTGATGATGACGGGGTTCTGCGCCGCCACCAGCAGCTTGGCCGCCTCGCGGACAGCCTCGATTGACCCCTGCGGCGCCGCAGGCATCGTGAAACTGGGCACACGAAGCGTTGCCGGGACATTCGACACGTGTCGATGCTCGTCCACCACGACCGCCGTGGGACCGTACGGCGGCGTCATCGCGATGCGATACGCGCGGACGGCGGCATCGGCCCAACCCACCATTGAAATGGGGTTGTCGTCCCATTTCGTCATGTCCCGGACGAGCGCACACGGGTCGTTGGCGCTGTGAACCCACGTGATCGGATCGTTCCGTTCGGCGGAGTCCTGCGTGTTGCCGAGCATCATGTAAACAGGAACTCGATCGCACCAGGCGTCGTAGATGCCCATCGCGGCGTGCTGCAGGCCGACCGTCGCGTGCGCGCACACCAGCGCTGGTTTTCCCTCGATCTTGGCGTAGCCGATCGCCATTTCGACCGAGCTCTCCTCGTTCATGCACGTCAGCCACTCGGGATTCCGGTTGCCGCCGTAGTGCACGACCGATTCGATGATCCCGGCGAAGTTCCCCGCCGGCATCGCCATCGCGTACTCGATGCCGAGCGACTTGAAGACGTCGACCATGAAATCCGAGGCGGGGCGCTCGTTGGCCGCAGGTGACGCAGGCGTCGGTGCAGACTCACTCGAGCCCGCGGTTCCGCCCTGCGTTGCCGGCGCCGGCGCCTGTGCGTCGGCGAAGGCGCTTTGCGCGACGAACCCGGCCGCTCCAGCCGTCGCGCCCTTGAGAAACCCGCGCCGGTCGATTGAGGTCTTGCTGTCCTGCATACGGAGCACTCTTTCTTCGGTAGGGCCGACCTGAAGGTCGGCCCCTACGAAATCCTAGAAAAGAAGACCTCTCTAGAAAAGCAGACGCAGTGAAAACTGGATCTGCCGCGACGACGTCGTGGTCTTCAGGATCTTCCCGACCGTGGGCAGCCGCCGCTGCGGAATGACCTGACCCGCGGCATTCCGTTCGTCCGGCCCGCCCGGGAATACGACCGCGGCCGCGGGCGAATCTGCGACGCCAACCTCCGGCGTCGCGAAATTCGCGTGGTTGAGGACATTGAAAACCTCCGCCCGGAACTCGATTCTGCCATTGGAACCGAGCGCAGGCATCGCGGTGTCCTTCGCCAGCGCGATGTCGAGATTCACAAGGCCCGGTCCTCTGACGCTGTTGCGCGGCGCGTTACCGAGGAAACCCTCGGGCGGCACGGCGAAGACGCACGGATCGAACCAGAGATCCGGCGTGCCCACCGGTGTGCCGGCCGGGATGAAATCGCACCCGCGCGAGACGCCCTGCGTGATCTCACTCAGTTTCACACCGGGGATGACGTCGGGCCGGTCGAGACCATTGACGCCGCCGAGGACTCCGGACTTCGAGCGGTTCGCGCCGAGCACGGGGGTGAACGGATAGCCGCTGCGGGTCCGCACGATGCCGCTCAGCCACCACCCGCTCGCGACGGCGTTGTTGAAATCAGGCAGCCTGTAGATGGTGTTCACCGACCAGTTGTGCCGGAGGTCGAACGAGCTCGGCGCCTTGTCGAACAAGCGGTTGAACGGATCCACCGCAGCGAAGTGGCTCGTCGTGTTCTCGGCGTCAACGATTCCCTGGGTCGTGTCGGTCGCCTTCGAGTACGTGTAGGAACTCTGGAACTGCAGGCCCTGTGTCATCCGTTTCCGCACCTGGAGCTGGAGACCGTGGTACCAGGACTCTGAGTCAGCTTCGAGAAAATTGGCGAAGGACCAGTTGCGGTTGAGCCGCGGCTCGCCGCCGACCCAGCATTTTGGCCCGGCAAGGTCCGGAATAGGACCACCGGTGTTCGCGCAGAAGCGGTTGCCAGCGGCATCTGTCGATGGAGTCCCGAACGGGATCACCGGATTCATATCGGTGCGTCGATAGAGGTTGAGGCCGCGATTGCCCGTGTAGGCGATGCTGGCCGCCATCGACCAGGGCAGCTCGCGCTCGACGGAGAAATTGGTTTGCAGGCTGTGCGGCTGGTCGACGTTGAAGTCCACGCCGCCCGCCGATCGGTTGCCGGGGCCCTCAGGGAACACGAGAGGAATTCTGAAATTGCCGCTCGCACGGCTGGTGGAGGAATACGGCCAGTTCAGGCCGAGAATCGCCGAGCCGAACGTCGCGAGGTCATAGAGGACCGCCGCGCCACCACGGACGGCTGTCTTGCCATCGCCGCGCACGTCCCAGGCAAAGCCGGCACGCGGGCTGAAATTCTTCAGCGACGGATTCCGGAACAGCTTCCCTGAATCGTCGGCTTGCAGGCAGTACCGCACGTCGGCGCAGGTCGGGTTCGCGTCGATGCCGATGTCGCGAAGGCTGCTTACACGCCCATTGGTCTCCTCCGGGATGGTCAGGAATTCGTAGCGCATTCCGAGATTGAGCGTCAGCGTGTTGATGCGCCAGTCGTCCTGCGCATACAGCCCGATCGTGTTGAAGCGCCATGCGCTGTCGAGAATTGAACCTGGCGCACGCGCGGTGTATGCGTTCGGCGTGGCGCGCAGGAAGTCGGTGATCGACGGGAAGTTCAGCTGCCCGATGCTGGCCGCGCCAAGTGTGAAGACGGGGTTGTAATGGTTGTAGAGGAACCCGAACTTCAGTCCGTGCGGCCCCTTCGAGTACACGAAGTCGCTGCTGACCGAGTTGATGTCCTGGTTCTGGCGCAGCGGGGCGCTGAACCGCGGGCCAAACTCGCCGAGTCCGGCGATGACAATGACACCCAGGCCTTTGCCAGGTACAAAGTCGTATTCAGGGCCGCTGACTTTCGGCGGCGACGTGAGGTTGAGCCGCGTGCCGCTGAAGGAATAACGCACGGTGTTGAGTAGCCGCGGCGTGAAGATGTGCGACTCCGATATTGTCAGGTACGTGTTCTGGCTATGGCGGTCGGTGAAAAAGTCTGGAAATGCCAGCGGCCGTAGCTGCGTCGTCGTATCGCGCGTGAACCGGCCGAATGCGGTGTCAGCGGCGGAAATGTTCCAGTCCATCCGTCCCTGGAAATAGTCTTCGTCGGTGGGCTGCGTATAGGGGAACGTCACACGGTTCCCGCCAAGGTTTGGAAGCGGGTACTGCGCAAGCAGCGGCTTGATGATTGGCGCAATCGTCGTCAGGCCGTCGGTGCGGCAGCCAGACGGAAGCGGTTCCGTTCGGCACTCGGCAGGAATCGTCGGCGCCACCGACGTGATTCCGAGCTTCTCCCGCAGCGCCTCGTAGGTGCCGAAGAAAAACAGCTTGTCGCGCCGGACAGGGCCGCCGAACGACCCGCCGAAGTTGTTGCGCTTGAACGGCGGCTTGTCGGGCGTCAGCTCGGTCTTGAAGTCGAAGAAGTTGCGTGCGTCGAACTTGCTGTTCCGCACGTACTCGAACGCCGATCCGTGAAACGAGTTGGTGCCGCTCTTGGTGACGATGGTCATCTGACTGCCCATCGTCATGCCGTACTCCGCGCTGAGCGTGTTGGTAATGACGCGCCACTCCTGGATGCCTTCAACCCCGAGCGTGGTGTTCGCCATCGAGCCGGCGGTGCCGCCGAGTACGTTCACCATCACGGCGCCGTCGAGCATGTAGGTATTCGAACGGACGGGCGAACCGTTGCTGCTGAACCAACTGCCGACGAACGTGCCGCCAGACGTCGTGTTCTCCTGCCGCGCGATGCCCGGCTGAAGAAACGTGAGGTCGATGTAATTGCGTCCGTTCAGCGGCAGGTCGGCGACCGCCTGTGCGTCAACGAGCGCACCCAGGGATGCGCTGGTGGTGTTGACGAGCGGCGCTTCGCCGGTGACGGACACCGTTTCACTGATGGTGCCCAGCTCCAGCGTGAAGTTCAGGAGCGCCTCCTGCCCCACGGTCATCGTCAGTCCGCTGCGGACAGCCGTGCGAAAGCCTTGGAGTTCGACGCGCACTTCATAGCGGCCAACAGGCAGCGCGGGGAGTCGATACGTTCCGTCGCCACCAGACACCGCTGTTCTGGAGAAGCCAGTATCCGAATTGCTGACGGTGAGCGTCGCACCGGGGACGACGGCGCCACCGCTGTCGCGTACAGTTCCAAGGATGGTCGCGGTCGGCAGTTGCGCTGCCGCCGACGCCGCGACAGCCATCGCAAAAACGGCGAAGACAATCGATTTCATGGGCAGGTCCTCCGAGAGGGCTGAATGGTAGGGCAAGTCCTCCGGAGCCGCCAGTTTTTTTTCAGATGCTCACGCGCGACGGGGATCAGCTTGTAGTAAGGTGGGTTCTACACCATGTCTGACTTGGGAATGACGCTCATCGGAATTCCAATTGGTTTGCTGCTCATCGCAGGAATGGTCGGCAGCCTGTTCCTCTTCGTTCACTGACGCCGTGTCTTCGGTAGGGGCCGACCTGCAGGTCGGCCTCTACGAGCGCGTTACCTCATCCCGCCTGATACCTGATACCTAATTAATGGAGCACGCGCCGGGACCACGCGGGTCGCCGCAAGCCCCGCACGCAGTCGGGCCTTCGGCCGCCGCTCCAGCGCCGTTCACGTGTGCTGCGAAAACGGACAAACGCCGCTCGAGAGCAGTGCCCTGACATGCTGGGCATTTTGGTGGCTCACTTCCGCGAACGAGCAGTTCAAACCGATGCGAGCAGCTCTTGCAGTCGAATTCGTACAGAGGCATGCGTTGATTATCTAATGAAAAAGGGCTGCCTCACGAGGATGTAGAGGCGAACCTTAAGGTCCGCCTCTACGTGGCGACCGGGGCGGAGGAACGTTTAGTGTACGGTGGAGGAGATTGCGTTCGACTGATACCAATCACTCGCGACGATGGACCACATGATCTGATCGAGGTATTTCCCGTCTTTCAGCAGCGAGCCACGCAGAATTCCTTCCTGCACTGCCCCGAGCTTCCGCAGCGCACCGTTGCCGCGACCATTCTGGACCGCTGCGCGTGCCTCGAGACGATTGACGCCGGTGTGCTGGAACGCAAAGTCGACCGCCGTCCTAGCACTTGCGAGAAACAGGCCCGTGCCCCAGAACGGTGAACCGACCGCGAATCCCCATTCGGCAACCGAGAAATTCGGCGCGATCGCGCGGATCTGCACGAGACCGACGGCGTGGTCGAAGCCTTCCGGCACCATGCCGAACATCATCTGATTACCCGCCTGACGCTGGCCGATGGCCCATCGGATGAATTTCTCGAAACCTTCGGGCGTCGTCGGCGGCGGCGAGATGAACCGCGCGACTTCTTCCTTGTTGAGGAGTCCCAGCAGCGTCGCGGCATCACTCTTCACGAGCTCGCGAAGCATCATCCGACTGCTCTTGAAAGTGGGCAGCCCGTTCTTCCAATCCGCAACAAATTCCATCGCGGGAACGGCAGCTGGGTCATCGAAGCGAATCGGCTCGAGATTCGTCATCATCGAGGGTACCGTTTCGTTCAGACGTGACAGCACGGAGGCGTTCACTTCTTGCCTTCTTTCTTTCCATCCTTTCCATGGTGACCCGGTGAGACACTCTCACCCCATACGAGGTTCTCGCCCCACACGAGGTTCTCGCCCCACACGAGGTTCTCACCCCAGACGATGTTCTCGCCCCAGACGATGTTTTCGCCCCAGACGATGTTTTCGCCCCAGACGATGTTCTCGCCCCAGACGATGTTCTCACCCCAGACGATGTTCTCGCCCCAGACGATGTTCTCGCCCCAGACGATGTTGTTTGTCTTGATGATGCTCTCGCCCCAGACGATGTTTTCACCCCAAACGATGTTCTGGGTCCACGACACCGACACACCAGCGTAGGTGCTGTAGGGCACAACGGACGTTATCAGCCACGGACTGCCAACCGGGGTAGTGGTGTTGATCGACTTCACCAACTTGAGGAGGCCTTGGCCGTTCACGCGACCAGCGCCTTGCGTCAGTCGGTCGTAGGTAACGCCTGCAGCGTCCCGCATTGTGAACGCGGTGTATTCTGTGAACGCCTTCAGTGCGTTGCGTGTAATCCGTGGCGCTGATGGAGCGGCCGTCCGGTTGCCTTCCAGCATCACGGCCAGCAATCCGCTCTCGACGCCGGCGGCCATGCTGGTGCCGCTCAAGACGATGTAGCTCTTCGCGCCGAAGTTGTCGGTGAGGAGCAGCGTCGGATAGTTCAGTGCGAGATAGCTGCCCGGCGCAACCGGTGCCACGAGATCCTGACCCGGTGCCGCAAAATCGGGCTTGGCGTACCCGTCGATCCACGTTGGGCCGCGCGAGCTGTAATTCGCGATGCGGTCATCGAGTGGCGTGATCGTGCCCTGGGTCTTCGCAGAGGCAACCGTGAAGGCTGACGGCGCATTACCGGGTGAGAGAATGCCACCGTAACCCGTCTGGTTCGTCTGCGAATCGGTGCCGACGTTCCCCGCGGAAACCACGACGAGAATTCCCGCGCGCGACGCCGCCTCCACAGCCTGCACCAGCGGATCCGTCGCAGCGGCTTCGAAGATGGGATGGCCGAGCGACAGGTTGAGGATGTCGATGCCGAGTGACTTCTTGTTCACGATGGCGAAGTTGATCGCCGCAATGACGTCGCTCGTCGAACCCGTCCCCTCGTTGTTCAGCACGCGCAGCCCAATGAGCCGCGCATTCGGAGCGACGCCCGCGTACTGTCCGCCCGACAACGCACCGCTGCCAGCAACGAGGCCGGCGATATGCGTGCCATGGCCATATCCGTCCACCAGACCGGTTGCCAGGCCCGGTTTGCCGTTGGCGAAATCGTAGAACGCCGCGACGCGGCTCGAAAGTTCGGAGACCGGTGCGATGCCCGAGTCGACGATCGCGACGCCGATGCCGTCACCGGTCGGGTCCGTATCGGTCAACCCAAGTAGAGCTCGGAGATCGCTCTTCCTGATGAGGCCGCTGCCGGTGTTCGTTAGCAGGCCTTGCGCCGACAGAGGCGCGGAAGTTACCGGCGCGTCAATCGAGATCGAGGCGATGCCGGGAACCGTTTCCAACCAGGCGAGGTCGCCGGTTGAAATGGTCACGGCTATGGCGTTGGTGCGCGGCGCTATGCGGGTCACTATCACGCCATGCGTGCGCAGCGTCTTCAGCAACTTCGCCCAGTCGACCTTCCGGTCCGTGCGCACAATGACGTTGACCGTCTCGACGCCAGAGCTTTCGAGCTGCTGGACCTCGAGATCAACATGTGCTTTGTTCGGTGGCGCGTCGCCCTTCTTGGCGAGCACCTCTGGGACCTGGACGATCACCAATGCGACAATCGCCGACCACATCTGGAATCTTCGTAGGGGAGTCATCACGGCCGCCAGTTGAGCAATAACTCATCCAGCGGGGCCGTTTCTGATTAAACCGTTCGTGTCCAGTCATTTAGCTGATTGTCACATCCGGAGATCGGGCAGATATTTGTGCCACTGTAAGACATGATGTTCGATCATGTTGAGACACGACATGACAGTGAGCGACCCTACTGCGCGTCAGATTTCCCGATTCTTCACAAAGCCATTCTTGACCTGACGCGCTGAGCGTGGCACTTTCACGGCGCGCTAGCACCCGTCACAGCGCGTTGCTCGCTGGAGGTCTCATGCGTGTTGGTCGAATAGCTATCGGCGTTCTGGGGGCGGCGCTCGCCGTCCTGATGCTGACCGCCGTGGCTGCAGACTCGCAGCAACGACGCGCCGCATTCGTTTCGAGCGAGCTTGCTGCTCTTCCAAAGGCGAACTGGCTGAAGAACGGCGGAAACCTCTTCAACCAGAACTACTCACCGCTTTCGCAGATTAATCGGGAGACCGTCGGCAGCCTGAAAGGTGTCTGGCGGACACATTTGAATGGCTCCGGCATGGCGGCGAAATACTCGGGTGAAGCGCAGCCGGTCGTACACGAAGGAACGATCTACGTCGTGACCGGTGCCGACGATGTCTTCGCGCTGAGCGTCAAGACGGGTGCGATTCTGTGGAACTACAAGGCATCCTTACCCGAGAACATCACGACCGTCTGCTGTGGATGGACGAGCCGGGGCGTCGCCATCGGCGATGGACGCGTGTACGTTGGACAGCTGGACGGCCGACTGGTCGCACTCGATCAGCGAACGGGTGAACCCGCCTGGTCGATTCAGGCGGAGCGCTGGCAGAACGGCTACACGATTACCGCCGCGCCTCTCTATTACAACGGAATGGTGATCGTCGGATTTTCCGGCGCCGAAAACGGCACCCGTGGACGGGTGAAAGCGTACGACGCGAAAGATGGTCATTTGATCTGGACCTTCTATACGATTCCCGGCCCCGGCGAGATTGGCCACGACACGTGGCCGCAGAACAGCGAAGCGTGGTTGCATGGCGGCGCGAGCGTCTGGCAGACACCCGCGGTCGATCCTGAGCTCGGGCTGATCTACTTCACGACCGGCAACCCTGGGCCGGATTTCAATGGGAGGATTCGCGCGGGGGACAACCTGTTTGCGACGTCGATGCTGGCCATTGAAGCGGCCACAGGCAAATACCGGTGGCATTTCCAGCAGATCCATCACGACCTGTGGGACTACGACGGCCCGAGTCCGGTCGTCCTCTTTGACGTGATGCTGAACGGTCGTCTCCGCAAGGCGGCCGCCGAACCGAACAAGGCGGGCTGGGTGTACATCCTTGACCGCACGAACGGAAGGCCGCTCATCGGCATCGACGAGACGCCGGTGCCACAGGAACCACGCCAGGCCACATCGAAGACGCAGCCGATTCCGAAGGGCGATGCGTTCGTACCGCAGTCAGTCGATATCGCGCCCGAGGATTACACGCTGGTGAACCAGGGACGGATCTTCACGCCGTTCTGGAAAGAGCCGCTCGTCGCCAAGCCGGGCGCGCGCGGCGGCGCGAACTGGCCGCCGAGCTCCTACGATCCGGCGACGAACATTCTGTACGTGTGCGCTACTGATGCGGCCAACGTCTTCAGGGGCGGTGAGGACAACCAGCAGATCACGCCGGAAGGGCAGCGGTACCTTGGCAGCGCGTTCGGCGGCGCGCCGCTGCCGGCCGCCGGCATCTTTGCAGCGCTCGACATGAAGACGAACCGCCTCGTGTGGCAGCAGCGCTGGAGAGACTCGTGCTACAGCGGTTCGGTGACGACTGCGGGCGGCCTCGTGTTCACGGGACGCAACGACGGCCGCCTGACCGCATTGAATTCGTCCACCGGGAAACGTCTCTGGGAATTTCAGACAGGTGCGGGGATGAACTCGCCCGTGAGCGTCTTCGAGTACGAAGGCGACGAGTACGTGGTCGCGTACTCGGCCGGCAGTCTCTTCGCCGGCACAACGCACGGCGACAGCGTGTGGCTGTTCTCGACGAAAGGGACTTTGCCGGAAAGCGATCAGCGGTCAACGCGTTAGTGGATCGCTGCAAAGGGTTCACAGGGGTCCCATTCTTACAAGAGGGCAGATCTGTTCCGGATCTCCTGTGTGCTCGTGCAGAAATCAATCGAGAAGCTGATGTGCCTCGTCCCGACGAATGAGCGATGACACCCGAACGCTGGCAACAGATCGTCCGCATATACGAGTCGACGATGGACCATGAGGCGAGCAGGCGAAGTGCGTATCTCGCCGTTGCATGCGCCGACGACGCCGAACTGCGCCGTGAAGTCGAGTTACTGATTGCCCACTCAAGCGACGTGCCGACTGTCGAACTTATAAACAGGATCCTTGAACCGTGTCCGACGACAGACTTCGTGCGACTCTCGCCGGGCACACGCCTCGGCCCCTATGAACTCGTCTCGCTTATTGGCCGCGGAGGGATGGGTGAAGTCCATCGAGCCCGTGACTCCCGACTTGGTCGCGACCTCGCAATCAAGATCTTGTCACCCCATCTGGCGAGCGACGAGTCGCGTCATCGATTCGAGCGGGAGGCGCGCTCGGCAGCCGCCTTAAGCCACTCCAATATCGTCACGATCTACGACGTCGGAGAGGCCGAAGGTCTCCTTTACATCGCGATGGAGTTTCTCGAAGGGCATACCCTTCGCGAGGTGGCGGCTTCAGGCCCAATGACCGTCAATCGCCTGCTCAAGATCGCAGTCCAGTTGGCTGATGGGCTCGCGACTGCGCACGAGCGACGAATCGTACATCGAGATCTAAAGCCGGAGAACGTCATCGTCGGTGTTGAAGACGGGGTGAAAATCCTCGATTTCGGTATCGCAAAAACCGAGATGTCTGCGCAAAGGCAAACAGCAATTACTCCCTCTCCGTTTGTGCGAACGCGCGATGGCGTCATCCTCGGGACGGCTGGATATATGTCGCCGGAACAGACGCGCGGGCTGCCAGTGGACCATCGATCGGATCAGTTTTCATTCGGCGCGATCCTGTACGAGCTGGCATCGGGTCGGAGAGCGTTTGAACGCGCGTCGCCCATCGACGCCGTCGTCGCGGTTATCGCTGACGAACCGGAACCGCTCCACCGGCTCGCCGCGAATTTCCCGTCGTCACTGCAATCGATAATCGAGCGCTGTCTTGCGAAGAGGCCGGAAGATCGATACTTATCGACGCGCGCTCTGCATCACGAACTGGTTGAACTTCACGATCGTCTGCTCGTGGCGGCTCGACCGTACCAGGATGACCGCCGACACGGGCTTACACAGTTTCCTCACCTGGCCCTCGTCCGTTGGCCATTTCCGATAGTGCCAGACCGCGAATACTGCAAGTTCATGGCGGATCGCCAGGAACTTCAGGTTGAGCTCAGGGACTTGCTGCACTCATTGTCCAAACGCGACACATCGTCGATTCATCTTTTCTGGGCGTGGTTCGGAGCCGGCAAGACTCACACTCTCCTCTACCTAGCGAACCACGCTGAACTTTCGAATCACCGAAACGATGGGAACACGCTGTTTGCTGTGTACAGCGAATTTCCGAAGACCGTTCGTGGTTTCTCCGATATTTTCCGCACCTTCTCCGTGGAGTCAGATCCGGATCGATTCATCGAAGCGTATCTCGAGATTCAGACATGTCCCTCAGCAGATGTCCTTCAGCGGAAACTAGCATTGGCGTCACCGGATCTGGCGAATGCCCTGCAGGCAATGGCACTGGGAGATGCGCGGTTGAAGATAATTGCGACCCGGTGGCTACGCGGTGAAGTACTGTCGGCTGCACAGTTGCGCTCTATCGGCGTCACCAAGAAGATCGACTCGGTCGAGGAGTCGGTCCGAATCTTCTCCGCGCTCGTGGCTCTCCTCAACGATGCAGCCACATCGCGGGGTCGTCGCGGAGCGAGACTCATATGGATCCTTGACGAGTTTCAACGTATCGAGCGTTGCGGCGCGAAGTTGAAAGAAGAGATCAATACCGGTTTGAGTTCGGCGTTCAACACATGCCCCAAAGGATTGAGCGTATTCGTATCGTTCTCAGGCAACCCTCAGAAGAACCTCCCGGCGTGGTTTAGCCGAGAACTCCGTGACCGGATTGGGCGGACGAGGATCTTTGTGCTTCCCCCAATGCGATCGGATGAAGCGTTGGTGTTCGTAAAGGATGTATTGCGCCAGTTTAGGCCCGCCGACTTTAAAGGCGATTCGCCATACTTTCCGTTCACACAGGAGGCGGTGCAAACAATACTCGCCGAAATCGCAAAGAACGAAGAGTTAAGACCGCGCGCGATCATGCACGGTATGAGTGCCGTCTTGGAGGAAGCGGACGGCGCGCTCGAGCGGAGAGAGCTCACTCTGGTAGAGAGAGATTTTGCTCTCCGAGCGCTGAGCCAGCGCATCCCTCTGCCTGAGGACGAGGGCGATGTGAAATGAGGCGACAGCCTATGGCTGTTTCTCGATGACGGTATGCTGCCGGAGGGGGATCAACGCTCAACGCGCTACTTGATTGCCATATACGATACGCGACCATCGTTCATGACCAACCCGATACGCCGCATCTCCGTGACTGTTCCCTTTTCATGCTGCCGATCTGCTGTCCCTAGGTGTGAGGATTCAACATCAAAGGGTCTGTGAGGCACTCTCGAGGATCCTAGACGTGGCGTCCTCGCGCCCCGCGGAAGTTGCGCGTTACGCCTGCGTCCCGCGTCCGCTAACCGCCTTACCGGTCACCTTTCGGACCTGCTGCTGGACCTGCTCCCTCTCGACGCGCAACTCGACCTTGGTGATGTCGGGCCGGAAAAACAGCGCCACTGTCCAATCGAGGACGATGCGAAGTCGGCGATCCCAGCGCGGCATCTGGAACAGGTAGTAGGTTCGCCGGATCCACCAGGCGGGAAACCCCGTGAGACGCACCCTGAAGACGCGCGCAACGGCACGCGTGTGCCCGAGCGAACCATCGTGCCGAGCGGGTGAAAGACGAACGGCTCAGGGACGCGCCCTTCGATGACGCATTGAATGTTGCGCGCGAGCTGTCGCGCTTCGCGCACGGTATGCTGCGCGAGCGCCGGATATGGGTGGCCATCCGGTCCAGGAATCGCTGCGCAGTCGCCGAGCGCCCACACTTGCGGGTGGCTGCGGCTCCGCATCGTACCGTCGACGACGATCCGGCCACGCTGATCGTGGACGATCGGTATTGCGCTCGCGATGGTGCTCGGAACGGTGCCCGCGGCCAGCACGACTGTGCCCGTCTCGATCGTCTCGTTCGCGAGGTGCACACGTCCGGCCTCGATCGAGCGAACAGGCGTGGCCACGCGCACGTCAGCACCACGCCGGTGGAGCACCCCGCTCGCCACGGCCGCTAATCCCTCGTCGATCTCGGGAAGGATGCGCGGACCGGCCTCGAACAGCTGGAAGCGAATCTCGTCTCGACGGATGCGCGGATAGAGGCGCAGCACATCGCCGGCAAACGCGGTCAGCTCGCCCAGAAGCTCGACGCCAACGAGGCCGCCGCCAATCACGACGACGGTCAGACAGCTTCGTCTCGTCGTCCAATCGGGCGCCGCGTCGGCGCGTTCGAACTGTTCGATCAAGTGATTTCTCAAGACCAGCGCATCGGCCATGGTCTTGAACGTGAAGGTATTCGACGACCCAGGAATCAGCTGCTCGTTGGTCGACGCGCCGAGGGCGACGACGAGGTGGTCGTACGGCAGTTCATATATGCCGCGATCGGACGCGACGGCCCGAACGATCTGGCGCTGCACGTCAACACCCTCAATTGTTGCCTCGACAAAGCGAGCTCGTCGGAGCGCGGCGCGGATCGGCTGCGCGCAGTGCCGCAATTCCAACCGTCCAGAACACGCCTCGAAGAGGAGCGGGGTGAGCACGAAAAAGTTCTCGCGGCTCACGAGGGTGATATCGATGTCCTTGCGCCCGCGGCAAGATCGTTCAAGGTGACGCGCAGTCGTCACGCCACCGAATCCGCCGCCGAGCACGACGATACGCATGGCTCCGTCCGGCTGTGATGAGGCGCGAAAGCCGCGCTCTCCCCAGCAGTCGCCTGCAACACGCATGCGCCTCCGAGAGCTGTTCTGCACTTTCGTTCCGGGGCGTGAAGAGGCGCTAAAGTACCCAGGCCCCAATGACACGCGTGAGGTTCGCTGTTATCGCCATAGCGGCCATCTGGGTTGCCGTCATCGTGGCGACGGTCACCGCTGGCGGGCAGCTGCCCGAAACGTTTTTCGACGAGAGGAGTGCGCCGGCCGTCGCGTATGCGGCCCAGCAGCCGCACGATGCGGTCGCGCAGCTGAACGAGAAGCTCGCCGCCGGTTCGACGACGCTGACCCATGAGCCGGGGAGTGGGTACCTGAGATCGATGCTGAGCGCACTCGATGTGCCAGTCGAATCGCAGCTTGCAGTTTTCTCGAAGACTAGCGTGCAGGCGCGCATCATCAGTCCCGTGAATCCGCGAACACTCTTCTTCAACGATCAGGTCGTTGTCGGCTGGCCGCGCGGCGGATTCATCGAGGCGGCGGCACTGGACCCACAACTTGGCATCGTCTTCTACACCCTGAATCAGCAAGCCACAGCGTCGCCGCGATTCGAGCGCGGAAACGGCTGTCTGGCATGTCACGTGTCCCTCGAGGCGACGCTCGGTGTCCCCGGGCTGCTGGTGCGCAGCGAAGCGGCGCGTGCGGACGGCTTGACGATGCGGCGGCTCGGGAACGAGGTCGTCGATCACCGCGTCCCGCTCAGCAAGCGGTGGGGCGGCTGGTATGTGACCGGCCACGATGTCACGGCGGCAAGCCGCGGCAACCTGATGCTGCGCGATGAAACGGATGAAGGCTTGCTGACGACGCCGAGGGCAATTGCGGCGGAAACCCTGCATGGAAAGTTCGATCTCGCCGGATATCTCTCGCCCTACAGCGACATCGTCGCGTTGATGGTGTTCGACCATCAGCTGCACATGATGAATCTGTTCGCGCGCATGTCGTGGGAAGCGCGTGCCGCAGCAGGAAAGTCCGATGCGGCAGCGCTCGTGGATGGCGTTGCTCGCGAAGTCGTCGACTACATGCTGTTCGTTGACGAAGCGTCGCTGCCGACGCGCGTTGAGGGGAGCTCTGGTTTCGCGGAGAGGTTTTCAGCGCGAGGGCCGAAGGATTCGCGCGATCGATCCCTGTATCAACTTGATCTGACCAATCGGCTGTTGCGCCATCCGTGTAGCTACATGATTTACAGCGATGCGTTCGACGGATTGCCGGCTGCCGCGCGCGACGCCATCTATCGGCGGATGTACGCCGTCCTCTCAGGCGCGGAGCAGACGCTTCGATATTCGCAGCTGTCGCCGTCCGATCGTCGGGCGATCATCGACATTCTTCGTGAGACCAAACGCGATCTGCCCGCGTACTTCAGATAGGCGAGCCGATTCCATTCTCCACGTGCCTGGTTCCCAGTGCCTGGTTGCCAGCCACGTGACCAAACGCCTTGCGCTCCAACATGTGGGCGGGCAGGGGCAGCAGCATGTACAGGAGGGCCGCCGCTGCAAGATTGACGTGAATGCCCAACCACATCGAGATAGCGACCGCCACAATTGACGCCAGAACTCCCGCGGCTCCGTTGACACCCCACATCCACGCCGTCGCGTCGGGTGAGAGCCGGCCCACCAGCACCATCCCCACGGGGAAGCAAAAGCCCAACAGAACGGAAATCGGGGCGCTACACGCGATCACGACGAGCGACCGGGCCGGGAGCCCGAACTGGATGGTTGCGTCCATGATCGGCTGAATCGTGTAAATCAACACAAGCACCGCCGCACCAATCGCCAGCGGCAGCTTGAGGACCCATCGATTGCGGTCAATCGGAAATCGATCCGACACGAAGCTGCCGACGCCGGTGAAGCAGATCATGGAAAAGAGAATGATGGCGAACGTGTACGTCGGGTGGCCGAGATAGACCGAAAAACGCTGAAGAAACGGGATCTGGATCAGCATGTAGCCGACACCAATCATTCCGAAGTACGCCACCGACGTCGCGAAACTGCCCGACTCCATGGCCGGAAGACCCGAGCGGAGCAGCGGAAAGATAATGATGCCGATCACGAGCATGGTGGCGACGATGAAGAGGAGGATGAGCGTCCAGGTGGCGCGCAAATTCCCAGCGATGACCCCGTCGCGGGGTACATCGAACGCCTTGTGGAAGCTGCTCGGCTTCAGCGTATTGAAGAAGAAGGGGCGTTGGTCCGTGGGGGGAGTGAAGTCAAACATCGGATGACGGATGGCGGCGTCGAGTTCACCAACGGACGTCGATTTCACGATGCCCGCCAGGAATGGATCGGCCGCACCGGTCCACGGCGACACGACGACGTCGAACTCACGCTCGTCGGCGAGCTTCGTGATGACTGAACGATCCTGGTCGGTCAGCGGCTGGTTCGACACAATCAACGTCGCGACGCTGTGGCGCGACAGCATGGCCATGTGATCGAGCGGCCGGTCCACTCCGCGGTCGAGCAATGCGGCGACGGCGAGCGCCAACAGACGGCTGGTCTCGGACGTGGCGCCGGGTGCGAACCAACGTGACACGCTGAACAAACCACCGGGGGCGAGGCGATCGAGGAACATACGCCAGCCTTCGATGGTGTACAGCCCGTTCTCGGTCAACGTGAATGCACCTGCCCCGGTCGCCGCCCACGTATCGATCAACGACATCTGCAAGACGTCGAATCGCTTGTCGGTACGGCTCAAGTACGATCGGGCCTCATCGTGGACGAGCTGAACCTCCGGCCGGTTCACGAATTTCGCAAAATCACGATACGGCCCCTGGAGTGCGCGAAGCAGGTTGTCGTTGATCTCGATGCCGGTCACCGAGGTGTTACCGCCCCAGAGCGCCGACAGAATGTCGCGTCCACCTCCAACGCCGATAATGCCGGCGTTCCCCTTGCGAAGGTGATATGGCAACGTGGTGACGTCGTACGACACCCAGTCGAGACTCCCGATGTTCCCGTCCCACTTGGTGATGGGTGTTCCAGCGTACGCATCGATGAAGATCCCGGCCGACGCAGTCTGGAACTGCTCCGCTCCCCGACCGGCCCCCCAGTAGAAGGCCGGCCCGAAAAAGGATGGCTTGATTAAGACGTACGAGTGGGTGTTCCAGGCCGACCACTCGACGCGCTCTTCATTCAGGGCGGCCGTATCGCCTCCCCGGAAAATGCGGCCCTTCGCGTAGACCACAGCGATGCCGGGTTTGGGCGCGGCATTCAACACGGCCACCGCCAGGAGGCATAGGCACAGGGCGACGCTGAACCTCCGGCGGTCGCGGCGTCGACGAGGAGATCCGGCCGTAGTGGCGACTCCCAGCCGGACCAACGCGAAGTGATCGAAACAATACGCGCCCGCGGCGGCAATCGCGCCGGCCGTGAACGCAACCGACGTGATGTTGGTTCGATCGAGCAGAGGGATGACGAGCAGACAACCCAAGGCCGCGCCGAGAAGATCTGCCGCATACAGGCGACTGGTCGATCCTCCCGACCTCGTCAGGGCCAGCGTCACCGCGACGCCGGCAAGTAAGAACGGCAGGCCGAGCACGACGATGGCGAATACGATCGCGGTCACCTCACGCACGTTGAACTGCTCGAGGACGGGGATGCCCAAGATCAAGTTGCCCAGGTGCATCGACGGAATGGCCAAAGCGAACCAAACCGTGACGCGTGGCAGTTCGCGAATCGCGCGCTGCTCCGTATAGCGTTCGCCACCCACAAACACGAGCACCGCACCGGCTGCCATGCCGAGCATCGCCAACGAGACGGTTAAAAACGCCAGGTGATACCACGTGAGGACCGACAGCAGACGCGAGTCGAGGATCTCGAGCATCAGCGTCGCAAGAGTCACTAGGAAGAGTCCCGAGGCGAGCCAGCGGTAATTCATCAGTCATGATCAATATCGGCATTGTTCGCCTACGCGCCTCGCGCTGTCCCTACTCGAAGCAATTTCGTGAATTTTTGTTCCCCTCAACGCTGGTAATCGCAGACGACGATTCATCTTGTCGGAAGCACGTAGGACCAACACCTACCGCAAAAAACAGTCAGCGCGTGACGTACTGATCAGCTTATAATCCGCGCTCTCGCATCGATCGTCTGATGGGTTCAGGAATGAGGCGACTATCCTGGGCGGTCATTTTCGGTGTCGGGGCGCTGACGGCGACGGCGCTCTTCTTAGCCTTTTTGGTCCTCGCTCCTGCGTTTGGAATAGAGCGACTTGATGAACGATGGGTCGCGCCGATTGTCGCGATCGGCATTGGCCTTGGTGCGGCAGCCTTCGGCGGTCACGCGTCCGTTAAAGGCAAACTCCCGATCGCATCTCTCAATGACCAACAGTTCACTGTGTCGCTCGGTGGCGGAATCGCGACATTTTTTCTCGTCCTCCTACTCTTCCCTCGAACGATTCCGGTTCCTGCGACCGCCTCGGTTCGCGATTTGGAACTGGCCGGCAGCGTAGTCGGGCAAAACCCGCCGAGGGTAATGCTGGAAGCGCATTTCAAGGCTGCGGGACTGTCTCAGGACGTCGCGCTGGTCCTCATCGCCTACGAGGATCAACGGTGCGAACGCGAATTGGTGCGTGGCCAAATCGATCAACCACAAGAGGGGAATATGACGCTGTTCGTGAGGAAGTCCCGCGCCGACGTAGCATGCGGCCGGATCGCCACGCTGAATTCTACGGGATCGATCGTCTCTCAAACCCCTCCAGCTCTGGTGAAATGGAATGACTAGAACACCGAGGATCGTGCTGCTCGCGTGGATCTGTCTTTCGGCCGCTCCCCTCGTGTACGCCGACACGCTGATTGTGGTCGGGGTGGCGGTAAATTCAAACGGCGAACGAGTGCCCGGCGCGCTTGTACGCCTCTATGCCACGCAGACGAAACTGGGCAGTCCACTCGCGGAAGATCGCACCTCAGATCGAGGCGTATTCAGCCTTTATCGCTCGAACATCGCCGGCGACATCGGCGATCTTTATGTTGTCTACATGGGAGAAGCAGGAAAGGCCGAACCTCTCAAAGTGGGTCTCGGGAACGCGAGAGACGGTCGCGTTGAAGCGAGGACGAATGACTTAGTCGTCCTCACCATTCCGATGAATGCATCTGTCACCGAGCCCCAAGCGGTTGCTTACATTGCCGCCGTGACCAATACAGAAGGCATCCTCGCAAAAGCTGGAGCGAAAACCCAAGCCGACGCGGATGCCGCCGTTCAGCAGCAGACCGTCACAGTGTTGGCCCGAGCGAAAGTGACCAACCCCACCGAGACGGCTGCAGCGAAGAACGCGATCGGCAAACGATTGATCGACGACAGGTTCAAGGCCGTGATCGACGCCGTGCGACCCACGTCCGCCATTACGGGTAACGCGAAATGACGATTCGTTAGTCGTCGCGGACTGCGAGAACCTTGCGGCCCTGTATCACCAGCTCGGCGATGAGCAACGGCACCGCCCAGCATGCCCACGCCGCCATGGCGAGCTGTTCGAGGGGCGTCCCGATCTGCGCGGCCTGTAGCGATGGCTGAATGACGCGGAACGTCACGAACGCGAACGTCACCACGTAGCTGCGAATCATCCATTCCTTGTGCTGTTCAGCCAGCGACCGTTTGATCGCGAGATACGCGAGCGTCGTCGTCGTGACCCACGCGACGGCAAGACTCAATAATCCCGCCCCAAAGACCCAGCCGAAATCTGTGTGCGTCGCCAGGTAAAACGCTCCGAAGGAACCGACGCCGACGCCGGTCATGTAGCCGATGCCCATTCGGCGGTGCCACGCCATTCCGCGATCGGCGAGGCCGAGCCATAGCTGCACCGGGCCGGTGAGCAAGGCGATCATGCCGCCCACGATGTGCAAGAGCAGCCAGCCGCGGCGCGGCGCGTACTCCGGTGGACCGAACGACGATGACAGGAAGTACGGCACCGCGGCTCCCGCCACGAACACGACGGCGGCGAGCGCCGTCAGTGACAGCAGCACCGCGGCGACGCGCCGCGAGCGGATGACGGGACGCGCAACGTCGAGGACGTCCGTGGTCATGGATTTCTCCTATCTGACGACAAGACCGCCTTTCATGACAAACCGGACACGCTGCATCTCGCTCACATCCATCAGCGGGTTGCCAGCGACGGCAATGATGTCGGCGAACTTTCCCTTTTCGATGCTGCCTACGTGCTGTTCCCAGTGATAGTTCAGCATCGTCGCGGCTGGCAGATACGCGGTCTGCAGGGCCTGCGCGGGCGTCATTCCCCATTTCACGAAGTAGGCGAACTGATCGGCTCCGATCCCGTGTGGAATTGTGGCGGACGTCGCGCCGCTGCCGAAGACGATCGGCACTCCCGCTGCACGCGCCTTCTTGAACGCCTGCTCCGCCATCTTCAGCCGGCTGTTCTTCCCACCTGTCGTCTTCAGATCGCCGGGCTCGAGAGAGACGAGATCATCGACCGTCATCTCGAGCGGAAGCCTCTTGTCGACCAGCAGCTTCAGCGACGCGTCATCGAGATCGGTGAGGTGATTGGGGGCATCGACGCCAGCCTTGAGGCAACTCAGTTGGCCCTCGCCGCCGTAGGTGTGGCAGGCCACTTTGAGGCCGAGGCGATGCGCTTCGTCCACGATCGCCGTCACCTCTTCCTCGGTCAGCGACGGGCTGTTCACCAGCGTGCCATCAGGTTTCCAGACGTTGTACTCGTCGCCGACGAAATCCTGCGTCGTGTAGATCTTGACCCAATCGGCACCATGCAGCTTGACCTCGCGCACGGCCGCGCGCCCGAGCCACGGCGAATTGACGTTCTTGTCCTCCGTGAAGCGATCGACGAAGCGATTGAACAGCGCCGGATACGGCGTGCTGGCGCGCTGATTCAGCGACTGCCCCACCACCTGCATCCGCGGCCCCATCACCAGACCGCGATTGATCGCGTTGCGGAGATCGACGGTGCCGAATCCTCCGCGCGAATCCATGTCGAGCACGGTTGTAAAGCCGGCGTTCAGATCGGTCTGCGCGTTGGCGACCCCGACGATGGTCCGTGTCGACTCGGAGAGATCGTCGGCCGGAAACAAATGGACATGCGCGTCAATCATGCCCGGCAACACGGTGGCCGCGCTCAGATCGATGACGCGCGCATCGGGCGGAATGACGACCGCGGGTCCAACATCCGCGATCCGGTCGCCTCTGATGACGATGACCTGGTTGTTCAGCAGCGTGCCCGCACGGCTGTCGAACAGTCTGCCCGCGCGAATCGCCACAACCTGCGTTGGCGGCGTGATGAAGCGCGCCGGTGCGCCGCCTTGCGAGTGCACGAGCACGCCCGACAGAAGGACGATCAGACCGATACGCTGCAAGTGCTTCATGGCTGGCGAATTGTAGTAGCATCGCGCCGAATTTCACCCGAGGAGATTGCATGGTGCGAGTTCTGAGCAGCGTCGTCGGCATCGCTCTCATGATTGCTCTGACACCTGCGCCCGCCTGGGCGCAGGCCACCGGACAGATGAGCGGCACGGTACGAGATGCGAGCGGCGCCGTTCTTCCCGGCGTCACCGTGACCGTCACGCAGACCGATACCGGATTCGCGCGTACGGTCGTGACCGAGGGTGGCGGGACATACGTCGTACCGAACCTCCCGACGGGTCCGTACAAGCTGGAAGCGTCGCTGCAGGGGTTCCGCAGTTACGTGCAGACCGGCATCGTCTTACAGGTGAACGGCAACCCGACGATCAATGTGACGCTCGCGATCGGCGATGTCGCGGAAACGATTTCGGTCGAAGGGGCGGCGCCGTTGGTCGACGTCCGCAGCGCTGGAATCAGTGAGGTCGTGGAGAACCAGCGGATCGTCGAGCTTCCGCTCCAGGGTCGCCAGGTGACGAACCTGATCATTCTGGCCGGTGCAGCGGTCAACACCGGCGATGTCAGCGGCCAGCGCAACCGCTCCGATGCGGTGGCCATTTCCGTGGCCGGCGGTCTGAGATCGGGCGTCACGTACGTGCTCGACGGCGCGATGCACAACGACACGTACGACAATCTGAACCTTCCGTTTCCATTCCCCGACGCGCTGCAGGAATTTCGAGTCGCGACAAGTGGGTTGTCAGCGGAGAACGGAACGCATTCGGGCGCCACGGTGAATGCGGTGACCAAGTCCGGTACGAACCGGTGGTCCGGAAACGTGTTCGAGTTCTTGCGCGACCACCGTTTCAACGCGACCGACTATTTCGCGCCCGTCGGTGCGGACGGCGAGAAAATCGACGACGGGCTCAACCGGAATCAGTTTGGCGGCACGCTGGGCGGGCCGATTCTGAAGGACCGGTTGTTCTTCTTCGCCGCGTATCAGGGGACGCGCACGCGACAGATGCCGCCGTCGTTCATCGCATTTGTCCCGACAGCAGCGATGATGAGGGGCGACTTCACGGCCTACGCGTCACCCGCGTGCAATGCCGGACGACCGATCGCGCTGCGGACGCCGTTCGTCAACAACACGATCGATCCGACGCTCTTCAGCCGTCCCGCCGTCGTCGTCGCACAGCACCTCCCGACAGCTACCGATCCATGCGGGCAGATCAACTACAGCGTCCCCTTGGACAATAACGA
>Ga0268265_10000418_pt1 | contig 45745 bp, 63 predicted proteins | sample KBSSwiS52_FD_190355 | JGI IMG/M metagenome (GOLD analysis project Ga0268265, IMG submission 190355) | Switchgrass rhizosphere microbial communities from Kellogg Biological Station, Michigan, USA - KBS Switchgrass S5-2 (SPAdes) (version 2) | ecosystem: Host-associated > Plants > Roots >...
CCCCCCCCACTGAACGCGACGTATTTCCGCGGCGAATGCGATGGGTACTACGCGACCGGATACGGGTTCTCGGTGAGCCAGCTGGCGAAGTGCAGCGAGCAGCGCGGTTGCGGCCTTTCCGGTTGTCCGTACGCGAAGGAGGTCGAGTGAACCGCTGCAGATGGCTCGCATGCTCCATCTACGCCGCGCTCGTCGACCCGCTGTGGTTCGAGGGTCACGATGCTTGGACGCCTTCCCAGATCGCGTTCCTGCGCCGCTACGGCGCCATCGTGCCGACGACGATGCCGACGTGGCCGATGAACGGCTGCGGATTCCCGGCCAGGCGGATCGTCGGGTAGGTGAGCAGCGCGCCGAGCTCGGGCCTGCTGGTCAGCGCGAACAGCTCGCCGGCATGGCGCGCATCCTCGATCGCGCTGTTGCAGTTCAGGTCGTCGCTCACCGTCGCCCACGCGCCGCGGTTGAACCCCGGCCGGTGCCGCCGGACCTGGTACGCCTCGCAGTACGCGAACCCGAAGCAGTCGCGCTCGTCATCGCCGGCCGTGTTGATGTCGCCGGTACCGAGCCGGTACACGCCACGCCCGACCATGGAGCGCGCGTAGTCCACGGCTTGCTCGGCGGTGCGGAGCGGTCGCGGTCCGGTCGAGGTCATGACTTCGCGGCCTGATCGATGCGGCCGATCATGATCATGTTGGCGGTCGGCCGCGACACACCGGCGTCGATCAGCTTCTGGAATTGACGCCTCCGCTCCTCGAAGTCGACCATGCCATCGTCTCGGCACTTGCCGCACATGAACACCGACACCTCCATCAACCCGCCGAACTCGATGCGCTGGTCCGTGTCGGCCCCGCACTTCAGGCACGGGGCGCTCACAGTACCGTCCCGGCCACGCGCACACGGGGCCACGCCAGCTCGCCACGAGCCCGTGTGAACTCCGCGGCCATGCTCGCCGGTGCGGGCACAGCGCTCGCCATCGCGGTCCGTTTCGACGTCGTGATCGCGGCGTCCAGCGCGACCGCTGCGGCGCCGAGCACGCAGCGGCCCAGGTCAGAGCGGCTCGCGGCGAGGTCGGCGCGCAGCGCTGTCTTGTCCACGGTGCCATCGCCGGAGATGTGCTGCTTGAGGTCGGCAATTCCGAACCGCACGAGGTCGGCGAGAGCCTTGGTCATGTCCGGGGTCTCGCAATCCAGGACCAGGTCCGCGGCGTGGAGTGCGGCCTGCCCCGCGCCACAGCTGCTGAGCGTAGCCGTGGCCACGATGCACCGGACCACGACGAACGCGACGAGTACCGGCTTCACGATGCGCCCTCGCCAGGCTTCGCGATCTGGATGACCGTGCCGTCCTGGCGCGATGCCGCGACGCTCGGCGCCGAGTTGCCAAGCACGAATCGCTTCAGGTCCGCGAACTCGTGGCTGCGCATGAACTTGAGCGCCGCGTCCACGTCTGCCGCGGCTTTGTCGTCCCACGTGTTTCGCGTCCGCGGCGCGATGAAGTGGAGCGCGGTCGAGACAACACCCAGGAGTAGGCAGACCAGAACGCCGATGTCGGTCCAGGTCCATCCCGCGGTCTGCCCCGTCGCCGCGGCCATGAGCGATGCGTAGTGCGCCGCGTAGGCGATGTCGCCGGCAAAGGCCAGAGCGGCCACTGCGGCGAGGTAGAGTGCGATCTTTGCTGCTGTCTTCATAGCTTGTCCTTGTCCTGCCGCGCCTCAACGCGGTTGATCCTGTGTTCGCACGCGTCGAGACGGAGTCCTGTCGTCGCGTCGCGCTGTGCCGCCGCGATCTGGCTCGTCACGATTTCGCGCACTGCCCAGACCGATAGCGCGAAAAGTGGCGCTCCGATCACCAAAAGTAGTCGCCTCACGAATCGGTAGTCGGTGCGCATCGACTCGAGTTCTTTGCCGAGCTGGGCCGCGACTTCGCGCGGAGGTCGATTCAGCAACTCGCGCAGCTCTCGACTCGACTCCTGCCTTGCCGATGAATGCTCGTCGCGCATCCTGCGCGCCAGCGCTCGCATCAACGCGTCGGCCTCGGCGATGGTCAGCGCGGCATCGGGGTCACGGCCATGTCGCCGCGCCATCTCCGCGCCGCGCCGCAACGCGCGCGCACTGACCGGCAGGTCAAACGCAGACGTCGTGTCCGGCGTGTCGCAGTCGTCGGGCACGCGCCGGTCCCATTGCGGCGTATCCCTGTCGTCGTCGCGGCTCACGGCAGGGTCACGGCCAGGCTAGGCACGCCGCACGACCCGATCGGCCAGGCGTTGTAGACGAGCGTCAACGGTCCGGTAATCCCGGATAGTTCGCCGCAGCGCAACCCGGGCGCGTCCGATGTGTTCCAGGCCGCGTGCACCGCTCCGACTCCGCGCCGGTTCGCCGCGCCGGAGATGAGCACCGCGGATGTGAGCGCGCCGGTGAACCTGTTCCCGGTCAGCGCGATGCGCTCGACCACGGTGCCGGACGCGCCGCCCGAGCCCAGCGCGCGGATCCCGAACACGTTCGGCGCCGAGCCGGTGTAGCGCACGTCGTTGTCGTCGAGCCTCAGCCCGTACATGCCCTCGACGAACACGACGTCAGCGTCGGTGCGCTGGTCGAGCACGTTGTGGACGATGCGCACGTCTCGGCTCTGTGCCGTGCCGTGCGGACCGACGTGGATCACCGGTCCGGCACGTTGCGCCGCGTCGCGCGTGACCGTGTTCTCGGCAATGAGCAGGTCGTTGCTGCCCTTGATCGCCTCGATGACCGCGGCGGTAGACACGCCGCTGCGCTGCTCGATCGTGTTCGCGACGATGGAGCAATGCGTGCAGCTGTACAGGTACACGCCTCGAGCCAGCACGTTGCCGGTGACGGTCGCGCCATCGACGAGATCGAGCGCGATGGCCGTCGCGCCTTGGTTGTTCAGCGACGCGGCGAAGGTGTTGTTGACGATGGTCCAGGTCGCGTTCGCGCCGCTGCCCTCGCTGTTGATATCGAGGTCGCCCGTGTCGGCGAAGACGGTACGCTCTACGGTGAGCCCGACCACGCCGCTATGCGCTTGGACCCCGCCGCGATCGCAATGCGCGAGCACGGAGTCACGCACGACCACGCCGGTGATAAGCTGGCTCGGCGCGTAGCCGACCAGGTCAATGCAGTCACCGCCTGGCCACGCCCCCCGGATCGGGTGGCTGATCGTGACGTCGTAGATCGCGATGCCACGCGCCGGCCCTGTCGCGTGGATGGCATGGGTCTGCTCGCTCGTCCCGGTCAGCGCCGACGTGTCGATCACGAGGTCGTGCACCGAGCCGCCGACCATCTCGACGCCGCGCCAGTCCTGTCCCGTCGCGTCGCCGCGGAACCGCAGCATGGTCGCGAGCTGGCCAGAGCCGCACAGCTCTTGACCCGCGGCGATGGTGAGCATGTTGTACGCGCGTCGGCCCGTCGGCGGCGTCGGAGCCATGTCGATGTCGTAGACGCCGGGCCCGAGGCAGCATTGCGCCGCGATCGCGTTCTGCACCGCCGCGGTGTCGTCGAGCCCGTCATCGGGCGTGCCGGCCGAGCACTGCGGCACCGTGGACGCGGCGGGCGGGTACGAGGACAGCGCGGTCGAACACGATGCGAGAACAAGGATGATGAGGTGTTTCATGGTCATGACCAGGCGACGCTCCAGCCAAGCGTCTGCAGCAAGGTTTTGATCTGCGCGTCGGTCATCTCTGCCGCGGTTCCGGTCCACATCGCGCCGTAGAGCAGTCCCATCGCTGGCGTGGTTCCGCTCGACGAGCCCCAGCCGACGCTGACGCCGCTATACGTGCCCTGCGTGCCCGTGATCTTCTCTTGGTCCGAGTAGACCTTTGCCGTGTTCGCGGCGCGGTTCACGCAGGCGATGAGCGGGCGTGTCGCGTTGGTCGGGGTCGCCGTGCCGGTCACGGTCGATCCGCCCGCGCCGCCGGTCACGCATTGCAGGCGTGGCGTGGTGTTGAGCTGGATGATCGCGCCGGTCGTGCCGTCGAGGTGGGCGATGCGGCGGTTCGCGGCCGGCGCCGCGGCTGGCATCGTCGCGATGCCGTAGAGCAGGACCGACGTGGTCTGGACATCGGGCACGGTCGCGTTGTTCTGCGCGTTGTGGTTCGCGCTCGCGTCCGGGACGGTCAGGGCTAGGCGCGTCCACCCCGTCGTGGCTTGGCGATACGCCCACGACGCGCCGGCCACGGTGAGCGTGTTCGCTCCGATCGAGTCGGCGAGGTTGCCGCTCGCTTCCTGGCACAGCCAGAGCGACGCGGGGTTGCCCGAGCCGATGCCGGCCACGGCCATGGTCGCGGTCCACTCCGCCGCGCTCGCCGGCACGTAGACCAGCGACGTCGCGTCGCGCGTCACCGACGCCATCGACGCGCCGGGCGTGAGCTGCGTGCCGATGCGGGGTCCAAGCTGCGGTCCTATGCGCGGACCGGTCCTCACATCTTGCCCCATGCGCTGACCACGAACGTGCCGCCCGTACCGCCGACCACGACGGTGAGCCGGGTCCGGTTCGCGCCGGTCTCGGCGATGTGCCACATCGCGCCACCCACCGCGCTGCCCGCGGACGCGACGACGCTGTTCGTAGCGCTCCATCCCGTTCCCGTCGTGGCGACGTAGCCCGCCGCGGGCGCCTCGGGGATCCAGTTCCCGGCCGTGGCGTCGCTGTCCACGACCTCGAGCGGCATGTGGTTCGTGTCCATGATCGTCGCCGACGTGAGGACCGCCGCGGCGGTCAAGCCGGTCAGCTGCACGGACTGGAACGGCCCGTCGTCGCCGCCGAGCATGTAGTGGTACGTCGCCCCGGCGGTGAGCGCGTACTTCCCCTTGCCCTGTTCGGTCAGCGGAACGCCGCCGCTATCGATGGGCGTGATGTATCTCGTGCCTGTGCGTCCTGAGCGTCCCATGGCTATCTGGCTCCGATCGAGCGGTCCATTCCGCTCTGGTAGATCGCGGTGAGGTTGGTCGGCGCGGCGACGCCGGGCACGGGCGGCGCGCCGGGCTGCTGTGGCGGCGCGATGCCCTGCGACGACGCGGTGAACGCGGTGCGAATCACCGCGGCGTTCTCCGGGTCAAGGCTCGCGTGGAGCGGCACGTCGAACAGCAGCGCTTGCTGGAGCAGGCGCCGGTACTCGACCGGGTGCTCCAGGTCCATGGCCCGGGCGATGAACCGCTTCTGCGCCTCGGCAAACAGCTTCGTGTAGACCACGCGCATCGTGTCCGCCGGGGCCGGCGTGAGCTTGCCGGCCTCGAGCAAGTCGAACGCGACCTGCGGGTTCTGCGCCACGGCCACGCGCAGGCCCCATTGCATCGCATCGGCCGCGCCCGGCACCCATTGCTGCTTCGTGTACGGGTTGGGTGGCGGGCCCTTGGGCGCGGTGTCGTTGAGGTGCTGGAACGTCGCGACGAGGTGAGCGGTCAGGGCCCGGATCAGGTCCGGATCGGTGATGCCCCGCGTCTCCACGCTGATCTTGTCGATCACGAGCCGCGGATCGGCCACGACCGCGGCGACCTCGCGCATCCGCACCGCGGCCTGCTGCTGGATGTTCGCGCCGGCCGGTGCGTCGGGCATGCCGTCATCGACGAGCCGAGACGACAGCGCATCGCCGGCGCGGACTGCGGCGAGGCTGAGGCCGGTGCGCACCGCGGGCTTGCTACGCTCGAGCAGACCCAGCGAGCGGTCCACGGCACGAGCCAAGCCGTCGCGGGTCCGCGCCGCGAGCTCGGCCGCGCGCGTGTTTGCCGTCGCTGGAACCCTGCCCACGAACCGACCCGCCGCCGCTTTCAGCGCGCGGTACTTCAGGTACGCGCTGAGCAAGGGGCCGATGACCGGGATGTCGTGCGGGCGCGGGATGCCCGGGATGCCGAGGTCACTGCCCAGCTCGGCCGCGTAGCCCACGGCGTGAGCTCCGGCGACGACCTTGCCGCCCACGCCTCCGTGCGCATCGCGCGGCGCGACGGCGCCGGGCCGCGGTGCACTGGCCGGTGATGGCGCGGCCTTCTCGAGCGCGGCGTCGGCACGGCGCGATGCGAGCTGCGCCTCGGCCTCGGTCGCGCGTGCGCGCTGGTACGCAGCCTCGGCCTCGAGTCGCTTCTGCTTCGCCGATTCGACATTGCGCTGACGCGTGCCAGGTCCGAGCAAGTCCTCGGCTTGGGCCGTGTCCCGGGTCGCGGCGTGATCATCCGCGGCGCGCGCGATCCGCGACATGGTCTTCTCGGTTGCAGTGTCCTCGGCGGCGCGGAACGCCTTGGCGTGCTCCTTCGCCGCGGCCGGCGCGGCATCGCCCAACGCCTCGGTCAGGTCCGCCGCGGCCTTCTCGAGCCGCTGCACTGCCGGCGCGATCGCCGCGACGTCTTCGACCGCGCCGGGCCGTGATCCGACACGGGTAAGCTGGGCCTCGATCGCCTTGGCCTCGGCCTCAGCGGCTTGCTTCACCGCTGGCTCCGTCGCCGCGGCGGCACGCTCCACTGCCGCGTCATGGGCCAGCTCGAGCCGCTTCGTCGCGAGCGGGTGCTCACCCCGCCCGATGTCGCGCATCGCGTCGGCCGCGTCGAGCCGCTGCTTCGTGCCACGGAGCAAGACTTCGAGTTCGGTCTCGGGCTCTGTTGCCGCGGTTCGCGTCGCGCCGCGGAACACGTCATCTGCAGCTGGCTCTGATCCCGCGGACCACCGCACCTTGATCGGCGCGTCGGCCTCGATCGCCGCGGCGAGCCGGTGCCGGCCGTTCGTGACCGTGATCTTGCCCGATGGCGTGACGCTGAGGTCGATGGCCTCGCGCTGCCCCTCCGCGATCGCGGCGCGGGCCTTGGCGATGCGCACCTCGTCGACCCCGCCGCCCGGCGGCTCGAAGTAGCCGCGCGCCGCGATCTTGCGCGCCGGGATGGTCTGGTCGAGCCCGGCATCGGCGCGCGCCTCGTGCGCCTTGACCGCGTCGTATGCCGGCACATCGTGGGCCTCGATGGCCTTGCCGCGGAAGTGCTCCGCGGCCTGTGCCGAGCGCTCGGCCTTCGCGGCGCGGTACTCGGACCGGGCCGGCTCGCCCATCGCGACGAAGTTGTCGCCCTGATCGAGACGCGCCTTGGTCCCGCGCAGCAGCGCCTCGAGCTCGGTCTCCGCTTCCTGGACCGGAACCGGCGCGGGCGCGCGGCGCGGCGCCGTGTCGTGGATGAAATGGAAGTCACCGAAGTCGTCTCCGACATGCGACGCGTCGAGCATCTTCGGATCGAACATGTCCTGCAGGTCGGCGCGGGACAGGATCGCCTTGTCATCGCGCAGCATCTTGAGCGCGAGCGCGCGGTTCTCGGGCACGGTCCAGTCGATGCCCAAGCTGCCGAGCCACACCTCGGACGCATCGGTCCGGTCGAACGCGCGCTGGCCCTGCTCGCGCATGCGGCGCAGGACGAACTCCTCCGGCGCCTCGCCAGGTCGCGCGAGCTCGGTGATCTTCCGCCCTGGCACGATAGGCTGTGGGACCGCCGTTTCAGGTGCCGCGGCCGGGGTCGGCGGGGTGCCGTCCGCGACGTTGTAGCGGCCAGCGACGCGGGCGCGATCGGGCAGACCGGGCTGACTCCGCGGCGCCGGTGCTGGCTCCGCGACCTCTCCTGTCTTGCGCTTCCCGATCCGGGTGACCGGGCTCTGTTCCGCCGCGACTTCGCCGAGCCCGCGCGGCGTGCCGCCCGCGAACGGCGTCTCGGGCAAGCCTGCCTCGGCCGCGGCTCGCTCGATCTCGGCCGGCGACTTGATCCCGCGCTGACCCGGCGCGCCGAACTCGCCGATCGGCACGTTGAGCTCTCGGCTCGTCACGCCGGGTGGCTCGAGCCCGCGCATCAGCGCGTCAAGGTCCGGATCCACCGCGGCGTGGACCTGGTTGAATGCTGCCTTGGCCGCGTCGTACTCGTCCAGGGCGCGCGACAACGCGGCTTCGTCATCGGTCACGGGCACGCGCTTCACGCCCGGGATGGCCTCGAGGTCGCGGATCATCGTGTTGAACCCGGGGCCGGCCGGCGCTGGCGGCTCCACGGCCGGACCGCTGCCGTACTCGCGCCGGAATCCGGGCTCGCCGGGCCGCGGCTCGCCGAGTCGTGCCTCGATGGCCTGGATCGTTTCCGGCGCGGTGTTCGCGCCGGCCCGGATGTTGAGCAACCGCGCCTGATCCTCCGGTCCAAGGATGCGCGACTGCGCGATTTCCTCGGGTGTAGCTGACGGCGCGATCGGGGCCGGGACTGTCGAAGGATCGGACGCGAGCGGCGCCACCTTGGCCTCGGCCTGTGCCGCCGCGGCTTGGCGCCTCGTCACGTCGGCTTGCTCGCGCGCGAGCCGGGCCTCGTCGAGCCGGGCCCGGGCCAACGTCGCGGTCTGGTCGAACGACTCGAGCGACGCCGCGCCCTGGTCTCGCCACGCCGACTCCGCGGCCCGGGCCGCGTCCTCACCGCCCTCGGCGTAGCGCGCGAACATGCGCCGCGCCGCCATGGTGCCGGCCTGAACGCCGTGCGCCGCGACGAGCCCACCCGCGCCGAACGCGAAGCCTGTTCCGAGCGCGCCGGTCATGCCCTCTGCGGTCAAGTCGCGATCGCCCAGCGCGACATCGCTCAGGTAGATCCCCGCGTTCTGGATCGCCCCTTCCGTGCCCGCCGCGGCAAGCGCATGTGCCGCTCCGGCCGCGCCGCCCGCTGCCTCGGCACCCTCGATCGTGCCAGCGGCGAGGCGTGACAGCGCGCCGGTCGGCGTCGCGGCCCCGCCCGACACGACCGCGGGGATGAACGCGCCCGCGAACTGCGCCAAGCCGCCCGCGGTCGGGTTCGCGCGTCGGTCCTGGGCCAACTGCTCGAACTGTCCCTCAGTCAACGCGCCCTTGAGCAGCCAGTCCGAGGCGCCGAGCGTGGCGCCGCTCAGCGCACCGCTTGCCACGGCTCCGAGCGTGCCCAACGCGCCGTTGTCGGTGGGCTCGATCCGCGTCTGGGCCGCGCCGGCCTGAGCCTCGCCCACGCGCTCGTACCCGGCCGCGTCGTAGCGCTGCGCCTCGTCGTCGGAGACGTAGACGATCTTGCCGTCCGGACCGCGGAATGCTGGCATTACCGATCCGGCGCGTTTCTGCCCAGCGGCGGTGGCACGGTGTCGCGGAGCTGATCCAGCGGCGGGCGCACCGGATGCGTCCGGTAGTATTCGGCCTCCGCCGCGGCACGGGCCCGGTCGTCGCGTTGCTTCGACGCCTCTGCCTGGCGATCCGGGTTGAATCCACTAGGCCCGAGCGGCGGTGTGCCGGTGCGCTTCGCGCCTACCGAGTTCATGCCGCGGACGAGTTCGGCTTGCTCGCGGGGCAGCGCGGACACGACCTCGTTGTAGAGCTCAGGGCTCTGCGACCCGATGACCTGCAACATGCCCCAGGCCACGGACTGCCGCCCATCTTCGCCAAGTCCCGACGCGATTGGCGCGGCCAAGGTCTGGACAATCTGCGCGCGCTCCGCATCGCCGACCTGATCGGCTTTGGTCGCGAGCATCTTGAGTCGTGTCGTCGCGTTCGGCGACAGCCCGGCCTCGCTGCCGCGGCGAGCCGCGGCGTCCTCCATCGCCTTGTTCTGGAACCCGAAGTCGTCGTATCCCGCGGCTCCGCCGGTGATGATCCGAGCGCCGGCACGGGCCAGCCAGCTGCCGTTCTCCGCCGCCCCCTCCTCGGCCGCGGTCTTCTCGCCCATGTCGAGCCGCGTCCCGGCCTCTTGGCGAGAGACCGGCTTCCAGTCCGTCTTGATGCCCTTGCCGCCGAGCTCGGAGTTCATGTCGTCGGCGACGATGCCCTTGAGCTTCTTCAGCGACTCCAGAGCTCGGCCCTGCGATGCGGCACGGTCGAACAGCGAATCTGGGTTGAACTCGAGGATGTGCTTCATCGTCTGCTCGAACGCCCGCACCGACACCTTCTCGCCGATCGTCTTCTGGTACACGTTCGCGATGTTGCCCATCTGCGTCGCGATGCCGGCCCACTTCTCGCGGTCGAACGTGCTCGGGTCCTGCTCGAGCTGCGCCACGACATCGCCGATCTGATCCGTCACGTTCTGCGCGACCTCGATCTTCTCGCGCACCTTCTCCGCGACCTTCGGGTCACGAATCACGACGCTGTCATTGAGCACGGCACTGTCGCGGAGATCGCTGGCCTGCTTGCGCTGGCGCGCCGCGAGCTCTGGGTCCTGCGTCTTGCGCGCCTCGGCCTCGAGCCTGTCCGCGTCGGCGTACTTTTTCTGGCCCGCTGGGTTGAGTAGCGGGTTGCGCGTGCGCGGGTCGTAGAGCGAGCCCTCCGCGACCTGCTTGGCCCGCTCTGCCGTGATCTTGTCCTGGCGCTCCAGGGCCTTCTCCGCGATCGCGGCGAGTCGATCCCGCTCCTGCACGCCGAGCTTCTTCTCCTCCATGGCCTGCGTGGCCTGGAAGTGACGCTCCGACTGCGCCAGTCCGGCGCGCTGCAGCGACTGCGCGTTCTCGGTGTTGATCTGGTCCTGGGCACGCTGCGCGGCCTGGCCCCGTAGCTCGGCGCGCTTCTCTCCGAGCGCGGCGTTGAGCTTCTGTGCCGCGGCGAGCGCCGATGGTGCGCGCATCTGCGCGGCCATGGTCTGCGTCATCTGCTGCGCTTGCTGGAGCGCCGCGTCCCGGCGCGCGTCGATCTCGGTCAGCCGGTCCATGCCCAGCTGGCGCTGTTCCGTGATGCCCTGGTTCATCTGCGTCAGCGACGCGCGCTTCAGATCCAGATCCTTCATCTGCGCGTCGACCTTGCGATCTATCATCTGCATCAGCGTGCTCATTGCCGGGTCGTCCCACTTGTCCCCGGGCCGCGTCTTCATCGCCGTGCCGACCATGCTGAGAGCCAGTCCAATCGCGGACAAGATCGGATGGTCTACGCTGCGATCGATCCGCGTCTTCGCGATCTGGTCCGCGAGCTGATCGCGCTTCTGCATCCGCGCTTCGAGCTCGGCAAGGTTCCGCTGTGCTTGTTGTGCGCGCTCGGCGAGGATCGCCTGCGTCTTCGCGTCGCGCTCGGCGAGGATTTTGCCCTCTCGCGTCGCCGCGTCGGCGTCGACACGTGCCGCGTCGTTGTTGGCCCGTGCCTCTTGGTCGAGCGCGCTGTTCTGCTGCGCCAGCGTTCCGGCGGGCCCGGACTTGACCAGCTCGGCGTTTGTCATCGCGCGCTCGGGCGGGTTCGGGCGCGTCGGCTGCGTGCCCTGATCCGCTCCGGGCCGAGTCACAGGCCCCTGGTCCGGCGCTACGCCTGGACTCGCCGCGGCCGGCCGTGGCGCCTCACGGCTCGGAGCTGGCGCGGGTGTAGCGGGCGGCACGAACGCCGGGACCTGTGCCGGCGGTGGTGTTGGCGCGGCTGGGGCCGGAGCGGCCTGCAGAGCAGGGGTGGGTGGTGCCTCCGGTGGCTGTGCCACGGGCTGCAGGTCCGGGAACGACGCGGCCACGCTACGAGGCAGCGTGACGACTCGGCCGTCCGGCGTGGTCACGTCGATGAGCGGATCGTCGTCGAACATCAGGGAACCTGACTCGGCGAGGTGATAGGCCCCGTGCCTCCACCACCACCACCGCCTCCGCCTCCGCCTCCAAGCCCGAGCAGCCCTCCGATCTGGCCGATCTGCCCCGCGCCCTGGAGCAGGTTGGCGAGGAAATTCGGCTTGTTGTTGTTGACGTTCTGCTGGCCAATCGATGCGTTGGCCTGTGCGATCTGGCCGTTGATCGTGGCCTGGTCCCAGCCCAGCATGGAGCCCAGGGCCTGGATGCGCTGGGCCTGGGTCTGCTGAGTCGCGTTCTGGTTCGCGATCTGCGCGGCCTGTGCGAGTTGGGCGTTCTGCGCCGCGACGCCCGCGTCCTGGCCGTACAGGTTGCCGTAAAGCTGCCCCAGCTGAGCGTTCGCGGCTTGCTGGTCCTGCATCCGCGACTGCGCGGCCTGTCCAGCCCCGGCCAGGCCGAGGTCCATGGTGTTCCGCGCCGCGTTGCGCGACGCCAGCGCCGCATTCGCGCCGTGCGCCATGCGCGCCGCCGCGGTCTGCGCCGCCGTGGCGCGACCGAGCTGAGCATTGACGGCCATCTCGCCCGCGCCCTGCTGCGTGCCCGCGGCGATGCCGCCGAGCCGGTTCGCGACGCCGAGAACACCTCCGCGCGACTGCGCCATCTGCGACGGGTCGAGTTGCGCGCCGTTGATGGTCGGCGCGCCCTGGTCCATCAGCTTCTGGTACTGCTGGACCGCGTACCCGTACTGCTGCGGAACGGGGTTGATCATCCCGGCCGCGTTGCTGCCACCTCCTCCGCTGCCGCCGCCGGTGAGTGCGCCGCCGAGCGCCGCATTGCCCACGCCGCCGCCCAGACCGCCGATCGCAGCGCCCCACGGTCCGCCGACGCTGAACCCGGTCGCTGCGCCGGTCAGCGCGCCCTTGGCGAAATTCTCGATGTCGCCCGTATCGACCCAGTCAGCGGGGTTGTACCAGCTCATGCGGATCTCCCTGCCGTCATGGGACGGCGCACGTTGCCGAGCGCCTGGCCGGTGATGACCAGCTCGGTGAGCTCGAACGATGGGCCGGTCTGGCCCGCGGCCTCGAAGTCCTCGAAGCGGAATTGAATCGACTGCCCTGTCTCGTACAAGTCGAGACGCCACGCGTACTCGCCAGGCGCGGTCCCGCCGTAGTCGCCGACGTCGTACTCACCATCGCTGTACGACGTGCCGCTGATCGGCTCGGTCCCGAACGTCGGGTCCGTGCTCGGCGCGCTGATCCACCCGGCCTGGGACGTCGCGCCGGTCGCGTCGTACCACACCTCGTCGGTCCAGCCCGGCGTGTAGTCGGTCCGGTACTGCACGCCGAGCTGGTGCGCGCTGAGCCACGCACCGAGCAAATGGAAGTTGAAAAAGCGCTGGAATCCCTGGAGCTGGTCCAGCATATGGACCCAGGCCGTTTCGAGTCGGAGCTGAATCCGCGTGCCCGCGTCGCTGTGCACGCCCGGTGTCTCGGCGAAGACGCGGCCGTCGGTGCGGAGGTAGTAGAACTGGCCCGCGACGACGATCGAGTCGTAGCCCTCGTGGTTCGTGAACGTCGACCACTGATTGAACAAGTAGTCGTAGAGCAGCGAGTTGCCCGAGTCGGTCAGGAACAGGATCTGCGTGCGGTCGGGCAGCGGCGTTGCGCGGCGCACGGTCTGCGCGTTGAACGCCTCGACCGGAGCGCCGATGTAGCTCGTCGACGCGTCGCCGCCGAGCAGGTAGATGCCTTGCGAGGACTTGTACATGTACCCGCTCGGCACGGCCACGATGCTCTGCGGGTCCGTGCAGCCGATCGACCCGGGCACGAGCCGCGGCGCGGAGAACCCGCGCACCTCGACGCTGCCTGTCTCGTCAGGTCCATCGCCGCTGAACGTCCAGATCTGGCGCTCGGTCCAGACGATGATCCGGTCGTCGATCGTGGCCAGCGCGGTGACGTTGCCTCCCTGCAGGTCCACGCGCTGGAACAGGTCGGGCGGCCACTGCACGCCGTAGCCGTCGCTGAATGGCTGGCTGTAGCGGACGATCGTCCCGTCGCTCGGGTCCGAGGCGAACAGCCGGTCCTTGCCGCGCGCGATCGCCGCGCCGATCGGCGCGGGGTCGTTGCTCAAGATCCCGCCGTCCGTGTATAGCTCGTCGAACGTGGCGAGCGTCGTGTCGCTCATCCGGTCCAGGAACGTCACCGTGTCGACGGTCGTGTCGTTCGCGACGTAGCCGTTGGCCGTGCCGGCCGTGGTCGCGTCGAACGACGTGACGCGGAACATCTCCGACGCGTCGCCGTCGAGCCCGGCCCGGGACCGCGCGACCATGACGCGGACCCCGGTCTTGCGGGTCAGGCGCAGCGTGGGCAGGGTCAACGTGACCTGCGTGTCCGACCCGCCCATCGTGACCAGCGTGCCCGGAGACGTCGGTCCGCGATGGATCTCGCCCTGCGCGTCGGTCCACTCGTACCAGACCCGGTACCCGTACGTCGTGCCGCTCGTCATCGAGCCGCCCGTTGCCGTGACGGTGCTGATGACCTCGGGGCCGACGTGGAATCCGAGCTCGGTCCAGACGCGCCCGTCGTAGTGCATGGGGCACGCCCCGGCCAGGTACAGGCCCCGGCCGAACTCCGCGCTCTGGTGCGAGAGCTCGGAGTTGAAGTCCATGGTGATGCGCCGGATCGCGGTCTCGATGAACTTGTCGTCGTTCTCGGACACGAGCCGCTGCCGCATCGACACGGCGACGTTGACGACCGAGCCGCTGACCTGAGCTGACGACACGTGCTGCCGCGTCGGCGCTCCGGCCGCGCTCGCGGGTAGGTGGCGGCCCGCCGGGACCCATTCGTTCGCGACGGTGTTGCTGATGCGAAACGTGACGTAGGTGTTGAAGAACGTCGTGTCGTGGGCCATGACCACGAACGCTTCGCCGATGACCGAGAACGCGCGCGAGACCAGCGCTACGGATCGCAGCGTGGACACGCTGCCAATCGTGCCGGCCTCGACCGCGCTGAACGCGCGGACGAAGTGCTTGCTCGGCGCCGCGTCGGTCTCTTCCCACGCCGTCCATAGCGTCGCGCCGACGAACTCGGCCGCGACGCGGATGATGCTGGTCGTGGCCGCTCCGGTCGCTGTGCCGACGACCGCGATGGGCGTTCCCGCGCCGGCACCGCCGCTGAAGAACTTGCTCACCGACGCGGTGTCGCTCTGGACGTACGACACGGCCAGGCGATCGCCCGAGCCGCCATCGACGAAGCGGTGCGACACCGCGATCGGCGAAGTGGCCAGGAACGACACGGCCAGGAACAGCACGGACGGGTGCCCGATGAGCGGCGATCCGACGACGCCGCTCTGGTCCACGTACCCGAGTCCGATCTGGCCGGCCGTGTTCGTGGCCCAGGTAATCGCGGCCGGAGTCCCGGTGCGTAGGGTCGGGCACGCGTCGTAGACCGGCGAGGTCGTGCTGAGCGAATCGAGGAGCAGGACCGGCGCGACCGCGTTGCCCGGCGCGAGCGGGGACACGACGATGACCATGATCTTCCCCTGCGCCGGGATCGCGTAGTACACGTGCAGGTTCGCGCCTGCCGCGACGCAGCGAGGGGAGCGCCCTGCCGCATCGGCCTGAGTCGGGGCGCGGTACACGCGCCCGCTCGTCGCGTCGACACAGGTCCACCACACCCCGCCGGCCGAGTCCTCCCATGCCGCGACGGCGACGCCGCTGAGCGTGGCCTGGTCCGGCATGGTCTGGTCCGTGCCCGTCGTGACGACGGGGCGGTCCGTGCCCACGGCGCTGTAGACCGGTCCCGCGTCGCTCCACTGCGCCGCGCCGGTCTGGCGCGAGTAGCACCGGGTCGGCGTGAACTCGAGCAGCTCGTCGCCGCGCCGGGCCATGCGGATCGCGCCCTGGACCGTGGACACGGAGCCGTCGATGGCCTGTCCCGAGTCCGCGTACCCGTTGCGCTTGATGATGCTGATTCCCTTGGTGAATACGCCGTTCTCGAGGGTCAGCAGCTTCGCGACCGGGACCGCCTTCTCATCGAGCTTGGTCTCGACGCCTTGGCCGAACCGGAAGTGGATCTCGTGCTCAGCTGGCGGCACGATGCCCCCCATGAAGCAACTTCTCTTCGTGGCGATGCTGCTCGGATGCGGCGAGCGCGTGGTCTACGTGACCGCGCCTGCACCGGCGCCGCCGGTCGCTGCGCGACCTGTCCCTGAGTCCAGGCCCGCAGATCCGCCACCCAGAAGCGGCGTGCAGGGCACGGCGGAAACGGATTCGTGGTGGTGCACCACGACGCGGGTCATCGACCAGGACATGGAGACCACGCTCGACGCGTGCTATCGCGGCAGCGCCGCGTGCGATCGCTACAGGGCCACATCCAATGCAGCAGACCCGGCGTTGCGATACGGGCCGTGCGTCGACTACCCGGCCGTGGCCTGCTTCCGGTTCGCGAATGCGAACGGCACCGCACCGTGGTGCTGGACCAATATGCGTCGTTGCCGAGCCGCGCTGAGGCGCATCGCGATGGCTACTGGCACCAGTATTGTCAGCGACTGCACCGTCATGGAGTAGCGAGCTCATGTCGACACCGTGGCGGAGTAACCGAGCGCGTGATCGCCAAGTCCACCAATCACCCCTCCGCCATTGAACACGATGTAGTATTGACGTCCCGCTACCATTACCTCGGATAGCCCGGACTGCCCCAAGGAGATCAGACCTGGGTTATTCGCACTGTTCGATTGCGTAGATCCGATCTGTACAGGCGTTGCCAAGTCGGTGCACCGGAACAGCTTTGCCGAGATCGTCCCCGACGCACTTCCCTTGTTCATTCGGATCGTCCACGCCGTGAGCGTCCCGATTGGAAGCACGAGCGGAGCGGTTTGCTCCGATGTGCTACCGGCTAGCGTTATATCGGGCCCACTCGTCGAATTCCCGCCGGCCTTGATCGCCGAAGTCGTGGTCACTACCAGGTCGACCGTGTGCTGATACACCTGCGAGTTCAGCGTGAACGACATCGCGCCCGTGTTGTCGATCTTGACGAACGACGACGCGCTCGGCAGCGCGGCTGGCCACGTCGCGGTGTAGCTCGCGCCGATACCGCCCGGTGCGGCGAGCCCGACGAAGTTGGCGCCGGTCGTGCCGAACGGGAACAGTCGCGCGTCACCGCTCGCGAGCCGGGCCCACCCGTTGCTGTCGCTCGTCCCTTCCTTGAACGTGTAGCGCTTGCCCGCGTCGTCGTAGTTGAGCTGGGCGCCGACGCTGGAGTAGTCGCCGCCGATCGCGCCGGCCAGGGAGATGTTGAGGCTGTTCCCTGACGTGACGCGGACGTTGTTGCCCGAGTTGTTGCGCCAGTACAGCTCGTTCGCGGCGAGCCCTGACGTCCCGTCGCTGACGAACAGGCTCTTGTTGTTCGAGCCGCTCATCCCTGCCGCGGCGACGCTGCTGAACTGCACGCGGTGGAGCTGCGTCGGCGCGTAGATCGAGCTGAACGGCAGGTCGGCGTTGATGTTGAGCCCCGCCGTGGGCACGCGCGCGCCCTTGCCGGTCGTGTGGTCGTGCGCGTCCTCGAGCACGTAGTTCGCGTCGATCGCGTCGCCCCACGCTCCGCTACCTGGCGCGCCGCGCGTGGGCAGGACGAGCCCCATGTTCGGAAGCGTCGTCATGAATATTCCTCGATGATGATGATGCCGGCCGATCCGGCCGCACCTGACTTGCCAACGGTGGTGGCCGCGGCCCCGCCGCCGCCGCCGCCGAGTCCGAACCCAACCGCGCCGTTGTTGCCGCCGTCGACCGTGCCGCCGCCGGACCCGAGCGGGTTGCCGCCGCCCGCGCCACCCCAGAAGTAGCCATCCGACGCGGCGTAGACGCCATGATCGCCGTCCTCGCCGACCAGGATGGTAGTTGCCGTGGACGGCGTTCCGCCCTGCGCATGCCCCACGGCAGGTGCGTGCGACGACCCGGTGTTGGTCTGGCCCGTGCCGCCCGTGCCGCCCTTAGCCGTGTACGTGGTCCCGTTGAGCACGAGCGTCGTGTTGCCGCCCGTGCCGCCCGTGCCGCCCGCGGACGAGCCCGCGGAGCCGCCCGAGCCGACCGAATACGCCCCGCCCGTGACCGTTCCGCCGACCACGGTGAACTCGTAGTACGTGCCCGATCCGCCGCCGGAGCCGCACGCGACGCCAGCCCCGCCCGAGCCACCTCCGCCACCGCCGCCACCACCGACGAGTCGAGCGCGTGCCGCGGTAGTGCCCGGCGTCGGCGTGTACGTGCCCGATCCGGTCAGGACTTGGCGCGCGACGAAGCGCCCGGTCAACGCGTCGACCGTGGCGGTCAGCGAATCGATGCGCGCGCCGAGCGCGGTGTCCGCGGTATCGAGCCGCTTCGTCTCGGACCGGCCCCGGTCCTGCAGATCCTGGATCGACTGCTCGGCCGGGATCATCACGCGATCCGTCGCGGCGTCGCCCGTGCTGGCAAGCGACACCACGGCCACGCTTTTCCGAGCAGATACGCGGCGACCCGGCATCAGTACCCGGGCCTCCACGCATCCACGTCCTCGCCGCCGAGCTCGCCCGTGAACCCCTCGCGCAGGTTCAGGTACTCGGGCCCGGACGAGTCGCGGCTCGACGCGGCCTTGACGATGCGCGCCGCGGTGCGATCCAGCTGCTTCTGCCACTCCGCGGGGTCACGGCCCTGCGTGTTGTAGAGCCGGATCAGCGCGCCGTAGATCGTGTACTCGTCCCAGGAGTTGTAGAACTCGCGCGGCGTCGTATCGAGCGTCGGCGCGACGGGCGTATGCGTGACCCGCAGCGTGTAGACCTGATCCGGGGTCGGGTACAGGTCAATGCCCCGCGCCGTGAGCCGGTGCGATGCGGGTCTGCCCTCGGTCGAGCCGTAGCGGTTCCGGTCCTTGACCCCGATGCGCGGCAGCGGCTCGTAGTCGTTGCCGTCGAGCCGGTCCACGGCGCGCACGATCCAGCACGGCGGCGGCCCGGCGGGCAACGCGGCGAATGCTTGGTGCGCGACCGTGGACACGTTGGCCTGCGTGTCAAAGAACCCCTCATTGATCTCGACGATGAGCTCGTAGCCCTCCGCGAACGCGGCCTGGGCTTCCTTGGTCAGGTACGAGTCCGGGAACCGGACCGTGTTCCGCGCGTCGCCGCGCAGCCTGATCGTGGACAGGATATCGCCGAGGGTCGCGGTCATGGCGTCACGACAGGACCGCGGTGACCCCGCCGAGCTGCTCCCACACCTGGCCGTCCCACATCATGCTGGCCCACACCGTCGTCGCGTTGAACGTGCCCAGCGTGGTCGCGGCACCGCCGAGCGAGGTCCGGCCCGTCACGGCGATGGTTCCGCTCGGCGTGCTCGCCGCGGTCCCGCACCCGACCTGGCACACCTCGCCGACCGCGGAGCCGACCGGGATGCCCTGCGTACCCGTGCTCGAGACCGTGCCGGTCACGCTCAGCGTGTACGTCGCGGCGAGGCTGAGGCCGGTCAGGACCGTGGTCCCGACCACCGCGGCTTGCGTGCCCGCGCGCTGGACGCGCATGCAGCGCCAGCGCAGCGCCGACGTGGCCTGGAGTTCGATGGCCTGGCCGACCGCGGTAAACGTGAACGTCGTGGCGCAGACGAAGCCGGTCACGTTATCCGGCGACGTGAGCGTGACCGTGCCGAGCGGGGTCGATGCGGCGCTCACGCACTCGATGCGCTTGCGCTGACCCGCGTAGGTCGGCGCGGCGAGCGTGAACGCGAGCGTCCCGCTGATGGTCAGCGAGGTCAGGTACGTGTTCAGCGACAGCGCGCCGGCCGCGCTGACCGCCTCGACCAGGCTCGACGTGTCGCACGCGAGCTGGTTGATCGTGGTCTGGTCGAAGTTGCCGACCGTGTTGAGTCGTGTCTGGTCCATGGCGTGCCTCAGTTCTTGCTCGATGCACGAACGGTCCAGTTCACGTAGACCGTGGTGGTTGATGGGATATCGATGAGGGTTGTCGAGTTCTGGCTGAACACGAACGTGGCCGTACCGGCCGTGACGTCGATGGCCGTGACCGCGCCATCGACGCCGGCAATGTTCGTCGCCGTTGCGTCGACGAACGTGAAATCCGGCGCCATGATGAGCTGCGACCAGACCTTGCGAAACGTGACCGTGTACGTGCCGAGGCCGGAGCGCACCGCGGTCACGATCTCGCCGCCGCCGTTGAGGGCAGAGTCGGCGTTGACCATGTCGGCCGCGGCGCCTCCGCCGGTCAGCTTCGCGAACAGCGTCACCGCGTAGGTCCGCGGCGTGCTCAGTGGGTGTCGTTGTCCATTCGGAGCGGGCATGGCGTCCTCACGAAGCGGGCTGGAGCTGCGCCACGCCGTTGAAGCCCGGCGCGCTGCAGCCGAGGTTCTGGTACGCGCCGGGCCGTGCCTCGACGCTGTCTTCGTTCTCGCTCGGGCGCAGGCGCATTCCCGTCGCCATCTCGCCGGTCCAGTTGATCCATTCGCCGGTGTGCCAGAGCGTCCAGGTGTTGCCCTGGAGCGCGTAGAGCCGGTTCGAGGGGCAGTTCCGGTCCGGGTAGATCATCACGGAGCGTCCGCCGCACAGCGCGCGGTAGCCGTTGAACCCGACGATCAGGTTGCCCGAGTCGCCGCGGACCTCGCCGGTCACGTCGCTGAGGATCCGCACCTTGCTGTTCGACACGAGCTCGAGGTCGGCCAGCGACTCCGGGTTCGCGAAGATGTGCGAGGTCTTGCCGCCGTACTTCGTGATCTTCGAGGTGAGCTTGATGATCACCGCGTCGAGGTCGCCGATGCTGCGACCGTCGAGGAACACGCCACCGAGCCGGACCGGGCTGACCGAGCGCGTGATGTTGTTGAACGCCGCGGCGAGCAGCGTGGCGCGCGTGGACGCGTCACCGGGCAGCCAGTCCGCGAGGCCGGAGATGCACGCGTTGTAGTCGCCGCGCTGGAACACGAACGACGACGTGGTGACGCCGCTGATCTTGACGCCGAGGTTGTCCGCGACCGTGACGGTCCCCGATTCCTCGTCGACCGCGGTCACCGTGGTCGTGTCGCCGCCGTCGAGCAGCGAGCCCGAGCCATCCGTGGTGCTGAACTGCAGCACCTGGCCGATCGTGAAGTTGAAGCAGGCCGCGTTGTCCGTGAACGTCAGCGTGGTCGTGTTCGTGCTCGCGATGCTGAGCTGGCCCAGCGAGCCGCCCTGGGTCCGGTACAAGCGCCGGCCGATCTTCTCGCCCAGCGACTGGAGTCCGCGATCAAACTCGCCCAGGGCCTTGATGAACGCGTCGGACTTCTTCTCCGTCGCGTACAAGAGCTCGTTGTTGACCTGGATGCGCTGGTACTGCTTCATCCGGGTCAAGAGGAAGTCCTGGTACTGGCTGACCGTGTTGTCGGTCATGGCGAATCCGTAGTCGGCGCTCGCGCCGCTCGGGTTCGCGAACTCCACGGGCTGGACGTATCGACGCCCGCCAGCCGTGGTGCCTCGCTTCTTCTGCACGAAGGCAAGCCACGGGTTGTCGCCGAACGACTGTTCGAGGATCTTCTCGTCGGTGTAGACGTCCTTCAGAAAGGCGTCTTGATTTGCAAGGGTATGCGCTGTCACTGGTAGTGCTCCTTCGATGGAGCACCGCGGTCACTCGGTCGTCACGCGTCCCCGAAGTGAAGTCCGGCGAGATAGCGCCGACGCTCGTCTTCGTTTCGCCACTTCGGGGCAGGCTTGTCGTCCTTGGTCGGTTGTCCCGGCGCAGCGGGGGTGCTGGCCGGGGCAACGCTCGCGCTCGCGTTCGTGATGGTTCGGACCCCGGCTTGGTTCGGGTCCGCGGCTGGTACCGTCGTCGAAGCGCTCGCAGCGGCTTGACCTACAGGTGCGGTGCTGGGTGCTGGCTTGAACTTCTTCTCGAACACGGGTTCGAGTCGCGCCGAGAACGACTTCTCGAGCGCTTCGTATCGGGGCTTGTACCGGGCCTCGAGCTCCTTCGCGTAGTGGTCGACGAGAACCTCGTCGGGGTCGTCGTGCTTGTGCTGCCCCGCGCCGATTCCGCGCGAGATCGCGTTGAACAGGGCCTGTTCCGGCGGCACGTTGTCGAACAACGCGGCATGCTCCATGAGCAGCGGGTACTTGCCCGCGTACTTCGTCGTGAGCTCCTCGCCCAGCGCCTTGACCACGGCCTGGACGCGACGCTTGCCCTCTTCGGACCGGCCCCGGTCCTCGTCGCGCTTCCGCGCCGCTTCGCGCTCGCGCTTGTCGCGATCGATCAGCGCGCGGTTGCGCCGCTCACCGATCAGGGCGCGTGCCCCGTCGTCGAGCGAGACCTTGAGCTCCGTCGCGGTCCACTCCTTGTACAGGCCGGACATGATTTCGTCGACCTCGGGCGCATCGGCCTTCACCCCGGCGTTGAGCGCGACGAGCCTGCGGATCGCGGTCATCGGAGCCGCGGTCATGTCGCGCTCGATCGCGTCGAGCTCCTTGCCCCGGTCGTCGAGGTCCGACGCGCTCGCGGCTTCGCGCCGCTCCAGCTCCGCGACGAGCTTCTTGTTGTGTTCGACGATGCGCTCGTACCGCGCGGTCAGGTCAGCGTCCGCCGCCTTGGTCGCCTCGGCTTCCTTCGTCGGCTCCGGCTTCGCGTCACCACTGGCCGGCGCCGGGGCCTTAGTCTCGTCCGTCTTCGAGTCCTTGGCCTCCGGCGCCGGCTTCCCATCTCGCGCATGGCCTGGCTCTGCCTTGGCCTCGGCGGCAGGAGTTCCGCCTTCGCGCACCGTCACCGTTGTCGCAGCGCTCGCGTCGCCGCGCACGTCACCGTGCTTGTCCAGGTTGGCGAGCATGGTGCGCGCGGACTCGGACAGGGCGCGATCCGCTGCTCCGCCCCGGCTGTGCTTGTGCTCGTGCACCGAGCCACCGCTCCGCTCCGTCGTGGTCGTGTGGACCGAGCCGATCGCGCCGTTCACTGACTCGTGGGTCCGCGCCGCGCGCCGCGCATCGGCGACGCGCGAGTTGTCCGCTGGCGTGTTCTTGTTCTCGACATGCGGGGTCTCGGTGACGGTGATCGTGGGCATGTTCATGGGTTACGCAGCCATGGGCGCGGGCACCGCGCCGATCGTCGGAGGTGGGGGGACGGGGCCGGCCGGCATCAACGGCACGCCGCCGGGCATCGGCGGCATCGGGCCCTGTGGCATCGGAACAGGGCCGGGCGGCACGCCCATCGCGGCCGGATTCGGCACCGGCGCGGGCGGGTTCTTCTTCTTGAGCTCGTAGACGACGAGGTCGATGTAGTCGCGGAACCGCGTCTCGATCTCGGGCGGTGCTTTCTCGGACTGGACCCAGTTGTAGTAGGCCGTGGAGACTTTGAGCTCGAGGTCGAGATCGTTGTACTGCTCCGGCACGGGCGCGTCCTCGTGCTCGTCCGCGAGCAGGTCCATCTTGCGCAGGCAGTTCTTGAACGGGGCGAGGATGATGCGGTTCGCCTCGACGAGATCGGGCTCGTCGAACAGCGCGGGCACGAACCACTGCGGGATCACGCCGGCCTTGGCGAGCTGCTCCGTGATCTCGATCTTGCCCGCGCGCGTGTCGGGCAAGAACCCGACCGGCTCGATGCGGAGTCGATAGTCCGCGTCCTTGAGCTGGATCTTGTTGAAATCCAGCTGCTCGATCGCGTCCTTGCCGCGCCACGACACGGCGATCCAGCTGCGCCGCGCGCCCTTGCTCTGCTGGCGCCGCCACGCGACGCGCGCCGCCGCGTCGATGTAGCACTGCGCGGCCTGGAGCCGATACCTGGCGTAGTTCGCCTGGGGCTGGCGGAACCGATCCGAGTCGATGTCGTACTGCGTGTTCAGCGCGACGCCGCTCGCACCGGCTCCGAGCGCGCTCCGGCTCTCCGCATTGGCCTGCGAGACGCCGCTGAACTTGAACGCGTAGTCGATGAACTTGTCCAGCGCTGCCATCTGCGCCGCGTTGAACGGCTGCGGCGCTTCCCACTTCGGCGGCTCGCCGCCCTTGATCTTCAGCTTGAACGGCTGGAACCCAGTCAGGTTCTCGACCGGGATGTCGTTCGCTTCGTTGACGATGAAGAACCCGCGGCCCGTCGCGGCGAGGTTCATCTGGATGTCGCGCACGATCGCGTTGATCCGGTGCTGCAGGTCCGCGAGCTGGTCCACGAACCCGTCCGCGTAGATGCCGCGGTGCGGGCGCATGAGCTGGTACATGGCCCAGGGGAAGCGCGGCTCGCGCCACGCCTCGCTCACGAGCGTGGCCAGGTCCGTGTCCCCGTCGATGCAGAGCACGTGGCGACCATCCGCGCTCGGCGCACCGTCGTCGTCCTTGCTCGTCGGCGGGTGCCACGCCTCCCACGTGTCGACGTAGTCACCGAGGTCGCCGTAGTGCGGCCCGTCGCCGTCGATGTCGGAGTCGTCGGCACGACGCGCCGACGCGGGCGCGCGCTCGATCGCGTCCTTGTTCTTGGGGAACAGCTCGCAGAGCTGCGCCTTCGCGACACGACGCAAGCGGATCGCTTGTTGCGGCATGCCGTACTTGCACTCGCGCCGGTCGAACAGGAGGTCGTTGATCGGGATGCGCTCCGCGAACAGCGCATCGCCGTTGTCGTCGATGCGCGTGAACGCGTTCCCGAGCTGGGTCGCGTCGTCAACGGCGAACCGGCTCAGGTCGTCGAACTCGGTCTCGAGCATCTGCCCGACGATGAATTCGCGGAAGCGCTGGCCCTTGCGCTTCACGGTCCAGTCCCGGCCCGTCGTGACCACGCCGGGCATGGGCCTGTCCTTGCTGATCCGCGACGAGAACGTGTCGCAGATCGCCTTGATCGCGTTGAGCCGCGCCATGCCGAGCCCGCCGCGCTCGAGGTGCTGCAGCGCTACCCGGTGCTGCTGCAGCGCCGTGCCGCGGTAGATGCGCTCGCGGGTCAGGTTCTTGCGGTGGAAGTTGCTCTCGCGCTGGAGCAGCGCTTGCCCGTACGGAACCAGGCGCTTGTGTATCGGCGCGCCGGGCGCGAGACGCCACCAGTGCTCGTCGAGCCTGATCCCGGGCGTGTCGTCGTACTGCGTTGCCATGGTGCGCGTCATGCGCGGCCCACGGCTTATCGGGCAGCTCGGTCAGCTCGCTGAGCCAGGCCCAGGTAGTGACCTGGACTTAGTGTGAGCACGACACGAACTAGGAGTCAAGTCACTCCTCGTAGCCGTGCTCCTCCCATATCGTTTTCTCCGGCTCCACCTTGCCGCCCTTGCCCTCGCTCTGCCGCAGATCCTGGATCTGCAGCGTGAGCTTGCCGATGCGGACCATGGGCCCGATGCGGAACCCGCGCTTGCGCCCGTACTCGAGGAGTTGGATCAGGTCGGCGAGGTCGCTGCGCGGCTCCGGCTCGGGCAGCGCGTTGCCGTCCTCGTCGTGCGCGAGCGGTCCGCTCAGTGGCTGTCGGTCCGTCACGTCCGCGCTCATTGGTCGCCCCAGGTATAGAGCCCTTGCTGGTTGTAGTAGTCGGCATCCTCGTCGAGGTCCATCATGTTTTCCTGTAGCCTGGACTCGCGACGGTCCATCTCGTCGGCCTTGCGTTCGAGCGTCTCGGCCTCGGCCTCGTAGGCTTCGCGTGTTCCTGGCTCTGGACGCGAGATGGCCCCGGTCGCGAGGTAGTGGGTCATGTGACGGAACGCGTAAAGTCCGCCATCCGAGCAATGATTTCCGTGGACCTTGCCGTCGCTGCTCCTACGGTCGGCGTGGTCCTTGAGCGGCTTGCCCGGCTTCGTGGGCAGGTACACGAGATGGCGATGCTCGAGCAGGAGCGGGCCGTTCTCGCGGTACCGGACGCGCCCCTTGCGGATGTCGCCGGCCATCATCGCTTGCCACGTCGCCTTCGACGACTTCTCAGCTTCGCTGATAGGCAGCATGGTGCGCTCGCGCCATCCGGCGAGGTTTGCCGCGGCCTGGCCGGCAGGGTCGCCGACGAGCACGATGACGTTGTCGAGCTGGTCCCAGAGCGACTTGATGTAGTCGCGCTGGTCGTCCGGGACGACCTTGTGTTGCTTCCAGGAGCAGAGCTCGTAGATCTCGGGCAGTTCGGACGTCATCGCCCAAACGACGATCGCGAACGGGTCCTGGGCGAACCCGAAGTCGACGCCGATCGCGTATAGCCAGGTGAACGGCCTGTGGCGCGGGGGCGGATGCGGCAGGTCGCGTAACGACTCGAGCACGTTGATCCACGGCGCGTGCTCGCGATTGATCGGGTTCGGCATCGTGCGCATCGGCGCGTAGCAGAGCCTGATGTGGCTTGGCGCGGCGTGCACCGGGTAGACGTACCGCGCGTCGCTCTTGACCCATTTGCCCATCCACTCGCGAAGGAACTCCGGCTCGGTTCCGTCCCATCCGTTCTCGGTCAGCGCCTCACCCGCGGTGCGCGCCCAGCGTTCCTCGGGGGTGTCACCAAACCATGGGTTGTCGGTGACGGACCAGCGGAACACTTCCCATCGCGGAAGCGGCGTGTCGCCGCTTTCTGGCTCGCAAGTCACGTCGTAGAAATAGCCGGCCGCGTCCTCGCTCGGCGTCCCGGTCAGCTTGAGTCGTCCCGTGCCGTGCGTCGTTGCCTTGTCCTTGAGGCACGCCGACGCGACCTGGAGTACGAACGCCCTGAGATGCCTGAACTTCTGCGCTTCGTCGACCCAGATCTCATCCTTGGCCTGGCCGCGCAGCTTGTTGATGCTGCTCTCGTCGTCGGCTCCAAGGAGTGCGATCTGCGAACCGTTGGAGAAGTTGATCTCCGCGGTCGTCTCGTTTGGCTTGGCGATGACCGTCGCGAACTGGTACTGCCCGCCGCCGATGCTCTCTCCGTGGCGCGCGATCAGGTCGCAGAACCCCTGTCCCATGTCGTTGCGCCAGACGATCTTCCGCGCCTCGGGTAGGGTCTCGTTGACGTATGTGGCGCGCCACCCCGGCGTGGTGATCGCGAGCGCGAGCCACTCGTGGACCCCGCCGTCGCTCTTTCCCGCGCGGCGCGTGCACAGCGCCGCGTCCCGCCTACACTCCGACCGCGACTGCCAGAACGCCCGCTGCTTGGGGTGATTATCGAACCGGCTGCGCAGTTCATCGGCGAGCGTGGTCAGACGCAGAGCTCGCTGCTCGGCCTCGGCTCGTTCGCGCCGCGCCGCGATCACGCGCTCGAGCCGGGCCAGGTCGGTCATGCGCGCGTCGGGTCGACCTTCGCGGCGAGGTCGCGTAGCGCAGCATGGATCACGACGCGAGCCTTCATGCACGCCGCGTTCGTCGCGGCGATGAGCTGGGACTCGCCAGCATGTGCGCTCGTGGCCGGGACTGGTTGCCACGACAGCATCGCGAACCTTTGATGGCTGATGCAGATCAGGTAGTTGTCGGAGCTGTCGTCAGGGACCACGAACACCGGGATCGGTTCGTCGGAGGTCTCACGGGCGCCGAGTTGGATCAGCATCAGCTCAGTGCCGATGAGCGCCTCTTGCGCCGCGCTCGTGATCGTATCGAAGTGTTTCTCGAAGCTCGTGCTCATGTCGTCCTCCTTGGTCAGCGTCGTCTTTCCCGTGCGCGGTCCGCCGGTAATGCAGACGCGGGTCATGCGGGCTCCAGGTCGATGAGGTGTTCCCACACGCCGATGCGCCGGCCACGTTCACCGTACGGGCCGCCCTCGGCGTACCGCAAGCGCGCGCCACCGCCAGAGACCTCGAGCACAGTGGCAGTGACCCGGTTGTGCTTCTGGCGTACCTGGTCACCCACGGCGATTCTGGTCACGTCACTCTCGGCGGCTTGAGGTTCGTCAGCACGGTATCGAGGTCAACCTGGTTATATGCACTCATCGTGACCTCGATATCGATCACGTCAGCGATCTCGGGGTGCGCGCGCAGCGTCTCCGGGTTGACCACGACGTGGCCTGGCTTCGATCCCGACTGCGTGACCTTGCGGGCCATCTGCAGCATCGGGTGACCGACAAGGGACAGGTCAGGAGCGATCTCGTCGCTGAGCTTGCTGTGGTCGGTGCAGCACATCGCCTTGCGCTCGTAGTACTCGGCGCGCCACGCCGCGATGTCGGCGCGATCGGCCGCGACCTGGTGAAGGTTGCCGCACCAGTAGCAGCAGTCGTGCGCCAGGTGGCGCCATGCCACCATCTCGTGGCTGCCCGCACCGGCGTTCCGGCAATCGGCTCCGGTGTTGTCGCGATGCGGCCATACAGCGACGGTCGGGCACGTCTCGCGCGCCCACCGCGCCAGCTCGCGCTCGTCGACCGCCCACTGCTTGACCGGCTCGCCAGGCGATGGATACAGGTCCCGAATCACGGCGTCGTGCGAGCGCAGGTCGACCATGACGCTCACTTCGCCGCCTTGCACTCACAAAGATCCCGGTGCGCGGATAGCTTCTCGTCGATGGCATCGCTTTCAGCCCGCAGCAGCGCTTCGTATGCGCGCTTGGCAGATTCGAGCGCTTCGAAGGCGCCCTCCCTGGCGAGCTGAGCCTTCCTGCGCTTGTCGTCAGCCGCCTCGAAGCACTCGAGTCGCTGCTCGAACGTAGGCAGCTCCGCCTTGTCGTAGCTCACTTCGCCACCGCCTTGGATGGAGCTATGGGCTCGGGCTGAGCGTCGGTGATGCGGCGCAGCGGCTCGCTGGTCCAGTTCGCGAGCTTGTCGTAGTCCGCGGCGGTCACCGCGTCCCATCGCAGCGTGCATTGCGCGCGCGGGAACTCGTAGCCCCCGGCCCGGGGCCCGTCCGGCGCGATCAGCACGACGCTCGGCCCGCGCACGGCGATGACCCAGCCGACCACGTCGTCGTATGGCCTGGCGAGTTCGATCTCGCGCACGTAGCCAAGCGCCTTGGGCCGTTCCTGGGGCAGGTGGATGGAGATGAGCTTCATCGTGACCACTCCTGATACGGGACGTGCGAGACCACGGCGCCGGACCGGCGCAGCATGTCCGCGATCCACTCGTCGGGCCTCGGTCCACCTCTGCGGACCGGGCCCTGAAACGTGTACGTGACGTGTCGGCGCAGCGCTGCGGCGGTGAGCAGCGCGCGCATGCAGCCGCGTCGGCGGAACGGCTTCGCGACGTAGATCCAGTGCACCGCGTCCACGCTGGGCCAGTGCGCGAACGCGATCCAGCCCACGGCTCGACCCGGCACCACGGCCTCGACGCAGAGCCGCGTCGTGTCGGCGCGGACCAGCGCGTCGCGCAGCGGCTGCAGGTGCAGCGACTTGTAGTCGGGCCAGGTCTTGTTTCGCATGCGCGGCGAGTCCTTGTAGCCCTGCGACCAGCTGTGGATCGCGTAGGGCAGCTCGTCGTCACGCATCGCGCGCACGCGCGGCACGAACTCGGGCGGCGGCGCCGCGGCGTAGTCGTGTGGCTCGGGCGTGCGCACGTGGACGGTCACCGGATGCCCCTGATCGCAAGCGCGAGCCGACGCGCAAGACGGCGTCGCCAGTGGCTCGGACGCATGCCCGGACTAGGCCGCGTCGATCCATCCAACGAGGTGAGGTCGGCGTATGTCAATAGGTCGATCGCAGCATCGCGCTTGGTGTACTCGGGCCCGCCGAGTGCCGTGACCGCGCTCGCCGCCAAGTCCTCGGGCTTCGCCGGCTCCTTGTACCGCCGATGCATCCGAAGCACCGGATGGTCCGTAAGGGACAGGCATGGCATCGCCGGGTGATTCATCCGGTCCGCTCCCACCGCCAGCGGCGGATCCCAGTCACTGCGGAACCGGCGTCGCGATCGCCACGATGTTGTCGACGTGGACCAGCAGCTCCAGCCGCTCATCCTCCATCGGCGCGGTGGCTGTCGCGGTTCCGCTGCGGAACACGACGACCAGGCCGGAGAAGATGCCGGGCAAGAACGCAGCGACCTCCGCGCCAATGGCCTTGACCTCGCCGCGGTCGATGACCGCCGAGCCGTGGTCCGCGGCGCGCCACTCGATCAGAACGTACTTGCCTACGGGTTGATGCGACCAGTTCATGCCTTGTCTCCGTCCTTCGGTGCCAGTACGAGCCGCCACGTGCGGTCGTGTTGTTCGATGCGCTCGACATGCGCGAGCGACCCGTCTGGAAGCTGCACCTTGACGATCTGCAACTCCTCCTCGTCGTACATGTCGCCGATGGCGTGATGCAGCCAGCTCCAGGTCATGTGGTCACCGGCCAAGGAGCGCCTCCATGTACGCGTCCATGGCCTTGCGCCAGCGCTGTTCCGCCGGTGCGAGTTGCTGCCTCGCCGCGTCGTAGGCGCGAGACGCGTCCTCGAGCTCGAGATGCAGTAGAGCCTGGCGGCCATCGAGCATGATGCGAGTCGGGACAGGGGTCCCGCTCCGCATCGGCTTGATCGGCCCCGTCGGCCGCCCCGTGTCGAGCGCGGTCGCGAACCCCGAGTCGCTGGCCACCGTGCTCGGCCTGACGTTGCCCTCGTCGGGGACATCGACGTCGCAGGTGCAGCGCACGCCGTCCACGTCGCCGTATTCGTTCTTGTCGCAGAGCGGGTTTGCTGGGTTGTGGGCCGTCACGTCAATGCCTCCTCGATCCGGCCCATCTCGGCCGTCGCAGCGTTGAGCTCGTGCGTGCGGAACGCGTCGAGCATGGAGTTCGCGCAGCTCATCCACTTCGGGCCGAGCCTGTGCGCGGGTCTGGAGCCGTAGCCGAGTCGGTTCGCGTCGATGCGCACCACACACCATGCCGCGCCATCGAGTGGGACGCGGCGCGGTGGCGATGAACTGGCCAGCTCGAGAGCGGCTGCCAGCTGAAGCTCAGCATAGCGCTCGCATGCCGCGTCGAACGCTGCACGCGACGCCTCGGAAGCGAACCAGAGCGAAGGCTCTGTCATGCGCATGCTCCATCGTGCTCGTCGCCGGGGTCGTGGTTCTCGGTCATGAGGACGGCGCGCACAGGCAACTGCCACACCATCGGGCGACCAGCCGCACAGGTCGTTCCGATGACGTCGATGGGTCCGCTCGGCGTCGCCAGCATCATGAGATCGGCATGCGGCAGCTCGCAGATCGGGCAGAGGGCTAGTCGAGGTCTTGTCATGGCGTCCTCTCGCCCGCGTCCCATGCTCGGCGCTGCGCGTCCTGCTCGTGCCGCACCTGCAGCCGTCGGATCTGTTCCAGTCGCAGCGCCAGCCGTGCCTCGTACGTCGCGATGAACGCCGCCGCGGTCTCGGCCGAGGTCTTGCGCTGGCTCGCGCCGGCGATGCGCCGGTCCGGGCGTTTCCTGCGCTCGCGCCTCAGCACGTGACCTCGCCGCTCGAGTGGCCCGCGCCGGCCTGAGAGCCGGCCCATGGCGCGGTGAGCCCGCAGTGCAGGACCAGCACCTTGGCGATGTGGTTCACGGAACACGGCACGTGCTCGTAGCGCTCGGCCGAGCACGCGACTTCGTCCGGCACCTCCGCTCTCAAGACCTGCCGCTCGAACACGCCATGCACGGGGCAGCGGTACTGATGCGTGACCCAGCCATCGATCGCGCCGCGCTCGCGGACGCGAAACCCGGCCGGGTGCGTGGTCACGCGATGCTGCGAGTTCAGGTCGCCCGTTGCCTCGCCGCGATCGCCGAGCACGATGCGATTGGTCGGCTTGGTGCGGTCGACCTCGACCACGGGCCTGTTCCAGCGGTCGCTCATCCTCGACTCCTGCTGCCCTTGTACCGGCTCAGGTCGTCTACCTGCCAGTCCAGATCCTCGGCGAGGACGTAGCGCTCCGGGAATGGCTCATCTTCGCCACCGCGCCTACGCAGCATCTTGCTCTCCTCGTCGATCATCACGATCGGCTGCAGCTTTCCGTCGTGGCCGTCGTCGGTGCACATGAGGCCGAGCACCACGGTTCCTACCGGGACCTGCGTCGACAGCATAACGCTACGCTCCGCGTACATGGTGCGCATGTCGCTCATGGCAGCTCCGCGTCGTCGACCATCACGGTCAGCTTGGGCTTCGCGGTCGCCTGGACCTTGGCGCGGAGCTGCGCGGACCACATCTCGCGCGCCACGGTGAGCTGAGCCGGCGTGAGGTGGCATTCCGTGTCGCCGCGCTGGCGTGCTTCGTACCGCGCTAGGCAGGCGAACGCGGGCAGCCCGTCGTAGAGCTTCGGCGTCGGCTCCGGGCCCTGGTTCAGCACCGCTGCGACTGGATCGCCGACCTGGATCTGCGGCGGTGGCGACGCCAAGCGGAACAGTCCGTACGCGATCTCCTTGAGCCGTGTGTGCTCCTTGAGATAAACCTCGGCGAGCGGCTTCAGAGAGACGAACGCGGGATGCTGCGTGCTGACCCGCGGAGACGCGACGCCGCATAGCTTGTGGTACCCGCGCTCATAGCCAGCATCCACGATCGCCGGACAGCTGAGCGTGCCGGGCGCTGGCGAGATACGGCCCCACGCCTCGCCATCGAACGGTCCGTGGACCGGACACTTGTACAGCCGGTCAGTGCTCACGACGCAACCCACAGGTGCGCGGTCACGGCGCAGTCCTTGGCCTCGCGCAGCTTGCGCAGCGCCGTCGAGCGCTCCGAGTTGCGCGGCAGCGTCGCGACCAGCTTTCGCGCGAGCACGCCGAACGGCTGCGAGATCGCGCGCAGCGCAGGTGGTAGATGCATGTGGCGGAACAGCTGGAGCAGCGGCTCCGCTGCGATCTCATCCGCGGTCGGGTCGGTGTTGCCGTCGTCTTCTGGCATCGTGTAGCGCGTACACGATCAATGCCACATCGTCAAGGTGTCGCTTCTACACCAAGCCTACTTCGCCTCGACAACCGGCACGACGATTCCGCGCCGCGCCAGCTCGGTAGCGAGGTCTTCGGTCGGCAGCGAGAGCACTCGCTCCTTGCCGATCGCGTCGAGCTCGCGCTCCAGCTCCTCGTCGGTCATGGGTTGCGTCGCTCCGGCGATGCGCTTCGCGAGCAACGCGAGCTTCGCGTGCTCGCGCACGTCGTTGACCAGGGCGTGATACCCGGCCTGGTACGCTTCGTAGACGCGGCACCAGTCCCGGCCCGGCGTCGCCTTGTCCGGCAGCGCGCTCATCGCATCGTCCAGACGCGTTCGCATCTTGCCCAGCAGCTCGAGGTGAGCTGGCGTCTGGTCTCGGAGCCACGACGCGACGTCAGGCCTGCGCGCCGTCACGGTCCGCTGCCCCCAGACCCCCGGGATTGCTGAGTCATGGCAGGTTTACCACGAATAGAACTCACATATCACCACTACTGCTGTGTTCGTGTCGATGCTACACGAAGTCATTGGCAATGTCTTGACAGGTTCTGGCATCGACTGTGCACTCTCTACTGCGTCTGCAAGCCGTGTCTCGGGTATCTGCTCGCTCGGTCCGATCCGCCCGCAGATGGCACGTCACGGACCAGAGGCCTCGAGACGTGGCACGCCGTAGGGCTGATAGCTCTGCGTCCACCGGCCATCGGTGTCGTGCAGCTCGAGGAACCAGGCCCGACCTGGCCAGACGTGCTCGAAGTCGAGGCGGACCTGCTCCAGCGCCGGGACCCAGCCCAGGTCACGAACCAGGTCCGCGACGTGAAGCGCGAACGAGCGCAGCACGACCCACATCACCTCGAGGTCATCGCCGCGGCGGAGTTCGATGCCCGGCTCCACGGTCAGCGCGCCCACCGTGACCGTGCACCGCGCGTAGTCCTCGCACCCGGGCCGGCATGCAGGCGCAGGCTTCGCACCGGCGAGCAACGAGGTCGGTGGAGGCGACACAGGGCTGGCGGCGGCTTTGAACGCGGCGCTCGCACCAGCGCTGACCGCTCCGTCCCGTCGCTCCAAGTGCTCTCGGAGCTGACGCAGCCGGTGCAGCGCAGCGCCGCCGAAGTCGCTGGCCATGCCGAGGCAGTGCTCGCACGTCACCGAGTCGATCTCGTCGTCGCCCACGCTCACGGCGATCCAGCTGGCTGAGCGGCCACAGAACCAGCCCTGGCAGGGCCGCAGGTGCACGATCGGCGAGCTCACGTCGCCACCGCCACCGCCCCGATCGCGGCCAGCGCCTCGGCCTCGGTCTGCACGATGACCGGCTGCTTGCCGCGCCACCGCGCCCACCACTTCGCCTGCGTGCTCGTGAGCGCGCCGACGCCGGTGTTGTAGCGCGCGCCGCCCTTCGCGTCGGGATTCTTGACCTCGAGCAGGTGCAGCTCGCCGCGGAACGAGACGAGGAGGTCGGGCACGCCGGCCTCGCCGAGTCGCTGCACCGCCGCGCCGGCTCGCTCCAGGGCGCGCACGATCTCGGGCTCGTTCCGGTCACGCTGACGCGCGAATTGGGGCATGGGCCGCACTGACACACAGGTCTGACAACGCTGCAGTATCGCGAGTTTGCGAGACGTAGTCGGGTCTCACGAAGAAGCTGCTTGCGCGCATCACGTCGACGTATTACGTTGACATCATGACGACGACGAACTCCACCGCGGCCGAGCTCACCTACCTGATCCGCTGCCTCGGCCACGCCGAGACTCAGGCCATGCGCACGCGCACCGAGGCCGATTACCGGACCGCGGCTAGGTACGCCCGTGACTGCGCCAAGCGCGCCGCGTACGCTGACCGCGAGACGTACTGGCGCTGCGCGGACAGGTGGACGCGGCTCGCCGACGCACTGGCCACGGAGGCACGGGACCAGGCGCTCACGGTCCGCTGAGCACGCTGACGATTCCCTGTTCGGTCCGCTCACCCTCCGTCGTCCACAGGACGACGGCCCCTTTGAGACCCCGCCAATTCGGCGGGGGAGCACAGCACGCATGCCGCGTGACGCGGCAGAAAGACATCTACCATGTACAGCATCCTCTATCACGCAACTGGCACCACCGAGACCGCAGACACTCTCGAGCTGGCATGCGCCCTCGTCGCGAAAGCGCACGGGCGCGACTACTCCGAGGTCGGGCTGCATGACCGCTCATCCAGCATGGGCACGGCGCTGCAGTACAGCGCCTGGCTCGCCGGATCCGGCTCCCACGGAGAGCCAGTGGCCACGATCACCGCGGACGACGATGACCCGGCGAGTGATCCCACAGATCCGACGCAAACCATGCGCTATCAGCCCGTGATCTTGGGCTACGACACGACCGCCGACGCATTCGACGCGTCGGAGGACATCCGTGGACCCGAGTTCCGGTCCGCGAATGATGCGCTGCAGTGGCTCGCATCGGAGACCGGGTCCCGGGTCGAGACTCTCATCGTCGACAAGCTGACGGATGACGCGCGCTGGTATCGCAAGCCCGGATGCACGGTGGTCCTGGGCGCCGTGATGCAGGTCGCTCACCAACACACGGTGAGCTCGACAAGCGGCGGTCCGGTTCTGCTCGCCACGGGAGAGCAGGTGCACGACGTCACGCATCGCTGCTCCTGCGGCGCACGGATGTCGGAGCAGCGCCGTGCCGGTGCGGCGCGGCACGAGGTTACCCGGGATTGGCACTACCCGAGCGCCACGTGACCGAGGACGAGGCGATCGACCGGGTGGGTCGCGGCGATGCCGCGACCACGCCGGAAGATGCCGCGGCCATGCGGCCATGGGAGCGGATCGCCGCGCTCCTGCGCGAGCTCCCAGACATCCCTGAGATGGACCCGGGCTGGGAGGACCGCGCCACGGCGCGGTGGCAGGCGCGGCGGAGGCGCCGACTCGTGCTGCGGATCTCCGCGATCGCGCTCGTCATCGTCGCCGCTGCCTGGCTCCTCACGCTGCTCTGATCGATACATGTTGACCCCGTACCGTTTCCGTATTACGGTGACACACATCAAGGAGATCACGATGACGACCACGACCATCACGATCAACGTCGAGCTCGGCGCGCCGAGCTCGGTTCTCGACGTCCAGGGCGCAGTTGACCGCCCGGTCCACATCGCTGTAGCGCACGGCCGCGGCGTGCAGTTCTACACAGGCCAGGTGACCATGGCACCGGATCGCGCCAACAACGGTGTGCTGGCGCCTACCGGCTACTCACTGGACTGCTGGATCTCGAGCGAGATCCTCGGAGTCATCCAGGGACTGGAGGGCGCGGACCGTCGCAGGTATCTCGACGCACTGGAGAGCATCGGCACGGCTGTCATCGAGATCGCCGCGGAGGCGGAGGCGCAGTCGTGAGGACGAGCAGGAAAATGCCCATGGAACAGGCCATGCGGCTGCTGGCGGAGCGTGGCCTCGATACACGCGACTCAGCGGTCGAGGTATACGCTGACCTAGCGGCGAAGAAGTGGGGCGAGTCGGAGCGCGAGGCAGCGCGTAGCCAGATGCGCGACCGCTCTCACGGCCTGGTCGTCAATGCCGTCGTGCATTACGACGTCGAAGCGATCGACGAGGAGCTGCGCGCCGCGTCGAAGCATCTTCTCACCGACGACGATGTGTCGTTTCTTCGTCGAGGTGGATGATGCCAATCGCCACCATCGCGACCCGCCTGACCATCAGCGCACGTCCGCTCGAGCTCGCCGCGTGGCTGCTCGTGCTCGTCGCCGCGGTCTGGATCATCGCGCGGAGGCGCGCCTGACCGAGCGGCGCGGGCGGCGGCGGGAACACGACGTGACTCGAATCGGCTACGGCAAGCCAGGACCAGGCTCCGAGCCTCGCAATGGCGAGGTCGCCGAGCCGATCACGTTCAAGGTCACGACCAGCGAGCGCGCGCAGATCGAGGCCGCGGTCGAGAGCGCTGGCGCGGCTTCGCGCTCGGACTGGATCCGCGAGGTCACGCTCGCCGCGGCACAGGCACAGCGACTCATCTCCGGCGCGGGCGCGCCGGCCCCATTGAAACGTCGCGAGTGACGCGTCATCGCTGTGGCGGAACCTCGGCCCTGATCTCGTGGTGTCGTGCCCAGAGCGGGACCTCACTCGGCGAGATCTGCTGCCATTCGCCGCCGCTGACGCGACCCAGGCCGTAGCGCGGCCTGTACGACTTCACCCGCAGGTCGAAGTCGACGAGCCCGACGAGCCGACACGCTCCGGCGCGCCGGTCCTTGAGCACGGACATGAACGTCGGCGAGAGCCACCATTGCGCAGAGTCGATGCCTCGCGCGTTCTCGATCGCGATGACCTGGGTCGCGATCTTGACCACGTTGGAGCTGCCGTGGAAGTCGGCCATGTCTGCGATGATCTGCGTCGAGCGGCCATCGCGCTTGCGCAGATGCGCGATCAGCACGATGGGCACGCCGATGCGGAGCGACACGTCGCGAATCGCCTTGACCGCGTCGCCGAGCGCGCGATGTTCGTCCTCGCTATCGCTGTCGATGTAGTGCAGGTGGTCGACGATGATGAGCTGTGAGCGCTTGCTGATCTCGAGCACGCTCTTGCTCAGATCCTGGGCCGTGAACCCCGCGGCTCGGTAGTACGTCCGCATCCGGGACAGCTTGCCGAGGATCTCCTGGTCGACTCGGGCGTTGTGCTCGCCGCACATGTACTCGAGGTCTCCGAGGAGCCAGTCCGTGTAGTTCATGCGATCGCGCTCGGGGTGCTTGGCCTTGTAGACCTCGCGGACCAGCATCGAGTATTTCGTGCGGCGCTCGAGCTCGCGTGGCTCGGCCTCGAGCGCGAAGTAGTCGACCCACTTACCCGACGCGGCGTTGCTCGTCGCGATGTCGAGCGCGAGCTGCGTCTTGCCCATCCCCGACGGCGCGCCGATCAGCACGAGGTCGTTGGGCAAGATGCCGCGCAGGTAGTCGTCGAGAAACGCGACGAAGTACGACAGCTTGCGCCGAGCGCGCTCCTGCCGATCGTCGAGCTCGCCGACGAGCCTGGATGGCATCGACTCGAACCCGTCAACGGTCGTGCCGTATCTCTCGCTCGCGGTCATGCCGCACGCTCCTGAAGCGAGCGACGACGATTCGCGAGTTCGCGCAGCCACCACACGTCGTGGTCGACGAGGATCTCGAACCCACGATACGGCGCGGTAGAGAGCAGAAGCTCGACAAGGAACTTCTCGCCAGCGCTGTCGACGAGGTGAGTTCCGCGCTCGAGATCCCAGAGCCGGATCACGCCGTGGATCTCGTCCGCGTCCACGTCGGCGTTGTCCGCGACCAGCTGGCGAATCGCGGCGAGCACGGCTCGATGCCTCGGGTCGGAGAAGTCCTGCGACTCGACGTCGTCGCTCGCGGCGAGGACGGCAGGCTCGGCGATGAGCGCGGCGAGAAGACGCCGTTCCGTGAACAAATCAACCAGCACATCGGTCACTTGGCTCCGTTCAGCATCGCATCGACGCGTGAGAAGTCAGGCTCGTCGGACACGACGGCGAACCGCTTCTGTTTGGGCTGTCCACCGACGACGGCGCCACTGCGCGCCGCGAACTTCCGAGCGTTGCGAAGCCAGGTCCGAAATGCTGCGTCCCAATCGCGGAACGTCGTGCCACGTGCCGCGTGATGGTCCCGGAACTGCTCCGCTTCGTGCGCCGCGTCGATTCCAAGTTCTCGCGCCTTCGCGAGCTCCTCCGAGCGCGGATGCCATCCCGTGGGCATCGCTTGGGCCGTGCTACGTTCGCGACGGCGGCGCTTGTTCGGAGCTGCTGCGATAGCGTCCACCCGCTGCTGCACCTCAGCTGCTGGGCTTAGGACTGAATCGACTTTGGCCTTGAACTCAGCAAGTTGCTGAGACTCGGTTTGGTCCCCCGAATGGGGGACTACAGGGGGATCTTGATCCCCTTCCCCTTCCCCTTCCCCTTCCGGATCGAGTGTCTCGCGAGATAGTAGCGAGTCACTCGCGAGTATCAAATCAGATGGTTGAGAGCTGTGAAACTTAGTCGAAGTGGTACTACCAATCGCCAAAAAACGCTGATGTTCAATCGAAGTGGTATGGCCACGCTCTGAGCGTAGGTCAGCGTGCTCTGGTCCTGGCATCGTCGGCCGGCTCGGACGGTCAATCCGCTGGTGCTTGGCCCAACCAGCGATGTGCAGGTAGCTCTGGCCGCGAACCTGGTACGGGACGAGTAGCCCACGGTCGGCGAGCACGCCGACGGCGTGTGCGACGGACGCAGCGGTCTCGCTTGATGCCCAGACGAGCTGTCCGCGAAGGAAGTCGGGCTCGCCGCGCAGGTTGCCGTAGTCGTCGGCGATCAGCCACGTGCCGGTGAAGACCCGGTACTCGAGGTGGGACAGCGTCGCGGTCTTGCTGTCCTCGAGAATCTCGGGCTTGATCGTGCGCGCGCGGCGCGCCATCTACGTCTGCTCCTCGCTCCCATTCCCGCCCTCGACACCCGCGTTGTTGGGGTACAGCAGCCCTGCCTCGACGCGCACGCCAGGGATGACGCCGCGTTCGATGTCCCGGAGCAGACTCGCTCGCGCGCTCTTGGCGCTGGCGTAGTGGTGCCGCGTCTTCGCGATGGCACATGCGGCGCTCATCCCGGGCTCATCGGCCACGACTCGCGCGAGCTGGGCGCACGTGTCGCGCCACCGAGACCAGTGTCCGCCCGTCGGCGAACCCGCGGCGCATGCGGTCTTGTGCTCGGGACGGAGCTTGCTCGCCAGCTTGAGCGGTCGCGTGTTCCAGCGCCGGCTCTGCACGATCTCGTCAACGCTCGATGGGTTCGCGAACGGCGTCTCTCCGCGCCAGGCGTACGTGGACTCGTCGCCGACGTGGACGGCCAGTGCGCCGATGCCGAGCTCATCGCAGAGCTCGACCACGCCGCGGACAGACGGCGCGGCGAGGTAGACGCGATGCGCGAATCGGCGCCGCTCCATGGCCTGAGCGACCAGCGCTAGGCTTGCGCTCGTCTTGGTCTCGACGATGGTCAGCTCGGGACCGCGCCGTGCCACGATGTCGGCGCGAATTCCACGCGCGACGAGCTCGACCTCCTGGTACACGTCGAATCCGCGGAACGTCAGCCACTCCACGACGACGCGCGCCAGGTCAGCTTCGGATGCTGGCTTCACCGTGTGCGCTCCTTCTTCGCGGGGCGACAACGCGGGCAGCGGTCGTCGCGCGTGGTAGGTGCCGGTCCTGATCTGGTCAGCGCCCATCCTGGCGCAGCCTTGCCAGCAAGGAACCATGCTGGTGGCCGGCGGTCGTCTCGAATGACGAGAACCGTCCCGCATCCGTCGCATGTGATGCGTGGTCCGTGCGGCTCCTTGCCCAGCAACACGGCCACTCCTTGGCTGATTCCGCACTCGTACGTCACGAGTTCACCGCCGCGAACGCCCCTGAGCTGCGGATGCGCCTGATCGCCATGACAAACGAATTACGCTCGCACTCAATGGCTCCGAATGCCATGGCCATACCACGTTTGCTCTTGGCGATGTCGTAGTGCCAAAAACTGGCCTTGGGCGGTTCCTGAAACCACCGGCGATCCACCCCGATCTTGGCGGCCATGGCGTGCAGTTCGTCCGGTGTGTCGGCGATCATGTGACACATGATCATGCGACCAACTCGATAGATCGCCTTGTCGACGTAGACGCTCACGGCGCCACCGTCCCGCCGGTGAGCGCGCGCCGTGGCGACCCGATCTCGCGCTGCTCCAGGGCTTCCAGGATCGCGCGGTCGTGGTGCATCGAACTGACGCCACGACCCGTCGCCGGGGACCGCCACGCCTTCTCGCTATCCAACTTCGACGACGGATCACGCATCAGATCCACGGCCACGTCACGCGCTCCCCAGAGACGCGCCCACCACGACGGCTCGAGCACGACGGTAGCCCGCGTCTCGGCGTAGTCGATGCAGCGCGCTTTCATTCGTCATGCTCCGCGGCCACGCGCTGGTGTTCCATACGGTCCGCGTACGCCGTCATCGCGGCGTTGAACTCAAGCGCTTCCTGGTCATGACGCATGTCAGCGGTGTCGCGAGGCAGAACGTAGGTGCTGCACGATCCGGCTCCGTACTCATCGGCTCCGCGGCGCACGCCCTCCGCGTACGAATCGGCGCACTCCTCGGTCTGATGCGGCTCGGCTCCGGCGAACTCACCCTCGGTGAAGATCGCGACGACGTATGGCTTGATCATCACCAGTGCTCCTCGATGTGCGGTCCCGGCGCGGGCGGAGGCGCGACGATGGCGAGCAATCGATCCTTGGCATGCCGCTCGGCCACGCCGCGCAGCTGCTGCTCGCTGATCGGCACGCCACGGAGCTGCATCGTGGCGCCGGCTCGCTCCACGAAATAGAACAGCGCCGCGACCGGATCGCGCTTGATCAGATCGTCCAGCTCGGCATCAGTCAGTGCAGCGATCACCGCCATGTCATCAGCTCCCAATCCCGGCCGGCGAGGATCTCGCGTAGGCACCGGCTCCACTGCTCCGTGGTCTGCGGCGCGCATGGCCGGTCCGTGTCCGTGGCGAGTCGTTCGAGCTGCTCGCGGATGTGCTCGGCATCGGCGAGCTTCGCGACTTCCTTCTCGGGGTCGTCGACCTTGCCGAGCAGCTCGTCGTTGCGGTCATCGAGCTGTTTCTTCGCATCGCGCAGCGTCTCGATCTCGGCGTCGCGCTCGGCGGTACCTGCCTTCATCTTCGCGAACTCGTCGCCGAGCTGATGCGTCACCACCTTGAGGTGCGAGATCATGGCCTCGACGTCGGAGGCGGTTGTCGGAGGTGACTTGACTCGCTTCGTAGTTGTCTTAGCCATGTCAGAGCCTCATTGGCATGACGATGCCGGTGAATGACGTGTCTGCGCTGTCCCGCGCCTCGACTGGATCGAGCGGGTCGCTCATACGGAGCTCCACCGTGTCTCCGGTCATGAGGGCAAGGCACTCGGACAGGTAGCGAGCGTTGATGCCGATCGCGATCTCGCCCCGGACCTCGCAGTCGAGTTCGTCGTCGATCTCGCGCCCGTTCTTGTCCCGGGTCGCGAGCGTGATCGCGCTGTCCCGGGTCGTGATGGCGATGCCGTGATTCTCGTCAGCGAGCGGGGCGACGCGCTTCACCGCTTCGACGAAGCGCTCGCGGTTCGCGGTGATCACGATGTCGCGCCGCGCCGAGACGAAGCGCTCCAGCGATGCCGCGCTGTCCGGGTCCGCGACGAGCCATGGCGAGCTCAGGACGATGCCCGCGGCGCGGAGGTAGATGCGGCCCGCGACCTTGGTCTCGATGCTGAGCTCGACCTTCTCCGACCCGGCCGCGATGGTCCGCGCCATCTCGGCCCACCGCGCCGGCAGCGACTTGCGCACACGGGGCAGGGTCATCCCGGCGCGATGAAACGCGAGGCGTTTCCCATCCGTGCTCGCGCAGATCAGGGTGCCAGCGGCCGTGTCCGTGTCGAACAGCGCGCCCATCATCCATCCCCGGTCACCTTCTGTGCACGGGCAGGACGCGCCGCGCCGCAACGCCTCGACGAGCGTGGCCGCGTCTACGCTGGTCCACTTCGCCGTGGTCTCGTTGATCGCGGGGTAGTCGCGCCCGTTGAGGTGCCCGAGCTTGTACCGCGCCTTGGCGCTCCGAATCTCGGTCCAGCCATCGTCGCCGACCCGGATCACGAGCTCGGTTCCGGGCGCGTCCGCGGCGATGCGCCCGAGCTCGGCCGCGTTGATCGCGACGGACCCGTTGCCCTTGGAGGTGCACGCGATCGCCGCGGACATGGTGACGTCGAGGCCCACCGCGGCGATGCTGGTCGTCGCGCCGTCGCTACGGAGCAACACGCACGCGGCGAGCGGCACCTTGCTGGCCTTGTCGACGACGCGGCTCGCGATCTTCATCGCGCGGCTCAACTCGGATCGCGCGATCGTCAGCTCCATCATCGGAACATCTCCTGTTGTGCCGAGTCCGCGACCGAGCTCAGGTTCGCGACGGCTTGGCGGTAGTAGCTCTGCTTGAGCTCGGCGCCGATGAACCGGCGCCCCATCTCGAGCGCGACGTAGCCCTCCGAGCCGATGCCGGCGAACGGGCTGAGCACGGTGTCGCCGGGGTTGCTCCACAGATGAATCGCGCGCCTGATGACCTCGAGCTGCAGCGGGCAGATGTGGCGCTCGTCATCGTCCTCGCGCGCGCTCGCGTACTGCAGCGTGTCGCTCGGGTCGATGTCCATCCAGACCGGAGACGCGTAGCGCTGCCACATCGACACCGGCATGTCATCGTCAGTGTGAGCGACCGGCTCGGGGTTCGCGCCGGGCTTGCGCATCGTGACTAGGTAGTCAGGGATGCCCTGGCGCGACATGCACGAATCTTTCTTGACCTGCTTGTGCAGCAGCCCGATCGCTTTCGTGCGCTGCATCGCCGTGACCGGGTCTTTCCAGATGCAGACCTCGCTGTGGAAGATGAACCCCGCGGCCTGGAACTGGCGAATCAGCTCGCCGCGGAAGTCGGTCAGTCCGATCACGCCGTCGCGTGATTTGCTCGTCGGCAGGAGCATGCAGTGGAACGACACGAGCCGCCCCGGCTTGAGCACGCGGTACAGCTCGCGAACGACGTGGCTATGCTGCTCGAAGAACTCGGCGTGCGAGCTCACATTTCCCATGTCGCGCGGCGATGCGCTGTACGTGTAAAGGCTGGCAAATGGAGGTGAGAACACGCTGTAGTGGACGCTCTCGTCGGGCATGCCGGCGAGGACATCGACGCAATCGCCGTTGTACACGGCGAACTTGCTCGTGACGGTCTGATCAATGACGTTCATGATCCTCCGAGTTGATTGCAATGCACCATCCGGTGCGATGGCGCTGCGGCGCGCGCGAGCTCGACAAGCCACGCGGCGAACGCGGGCGGTGTGCGGCGGCGCTGCTGGGCGCTGCAGATCTTGATCCCGGGCGGCGCAGGTGTGGTCTCGCGGCCTGCGCAATCGCGGCCACCGGAGATCCAGTGCGTTGGCGTGCCGCCCGTGCGGATGCCGGCCATCACGATCGACCTCGGCACACCGACGACATAGAGCCACGTCCGCTTGCGCGCGACGTGGCCCCAGGCGCATTGATCGACCTCGACGGTGAATCCGCCGTGCGCGTCAGCGAACTCGCCAGGACGCGGCAGGTTGAGAGCGCGCCATAGCAGCGAGTGAGCTGGATGCTCGACCACCCCCCCCCATGCTCGAGCCGCAGCGATCGCGGCCGGAGCGCAGTCGTGTCCAGCGCCGCGGTAGAGGTGGCGCAGGCGGCCCCACGGGCCGCACGGTGGGTGCGCCACGACCGGATGAGGACCGGCGTACGTGCGCGCGTCACGCGCGATGTCCCACGGGTCGACGCCGGCCATGGCGAAGTACGGACCTCCCTTCTCGACGTAGAGAGCTGCCACGGTGGTCACCATCAGATCCAGTCCGGCACCGCCATTGGCGTGCTCGGCTCGTACGGGTTCCACTCGCGCGCCAGGCCGCGGACCTCGGCGCGCACGAGTTCCGATGCATGGGCCGAGACCTCCGCGGCCATGCGAGCCGCGTCCGCTTCCTTGCGGCGGTAATTGGCCATGACCTCGGATTCGAGGTCGGAGCGCACCATGTCGATCGTCACGGGCCTGGTCTGCCCGAATCTCCAGCACCGGCGGATCGCCTGGTACGTGCGCTCGTAGCTGTTGCTCGGCCCGACGAAGATCTGGTGATCGCAGTGCTGCCAGTTGCAACCGAACCCGAAGATCGAGCTCTTACTGACCAAGGCCTGCGCCGCGCCGGATAGCCAGCGCTCATGGCGCTCGATCTTGTCCTCGTCGTCGTCGTTGCCATGGATCGATACGCAACGGTCGCCCAGCGCCGCCGCGATCGCGTCCTGCTCATCGTTGAGCTCGCACCAGATCACGGCCTGGCGCCCCGACTCGACCAGCTCGACCGCCTTGCTCACGCGCGACGTGATCGTCCCGCGCCGCGCCGCGCGCTGCTCGGCCAGGGTCTGCGCGGGCATCGCGAACAGCAGTCCGGTAGCGGTCACGTCGTGTCCCGTCGCGGCGACGACGTGTTCGCGCATGTCGAGCGGAGGTAGGCGATACGCGCTGTCATCGTGGCCCAGGTCCGCGGGCGATCGCACGACCGCGCCCCATGACGCGACCCAGCGCCAGAACGGGACCGTGGCGTGGCCCTTGACGCGCCAATCCTGGGTCGAGCCGCCGTCGTGGACGAAGAACTCGGCGAGCATCTCGGCGCGCGACTTCACGCCAAGGAACTCGGCGTGATTGCCGAGCTCGGTGAAGTCGTTCGGCGCCGGCGTCGCGGTGCACGCGAGCTTGTAGCGCGTCGTCGCGAACGCATCGATCAGACGCTGCTTCGTGCGCCCGTCATATGATTTCAGTATTCCCGATTCATCGAGTACGACACCGGCCCACGAGCGCTCGGCGAACGCGGCCAGGCGCTCGTAGTTGGTGATGCAGATGTTGGACGCGTCGGCGTTGAACTCATCGACGGTCCGCACGTAGCGAGCCTTGACGCCGAACTTCCGCGCCTCGCGCTCGAGCTGGTGCCCGACCGCGAGCGGCGCGAGCACGAGCACGGATCCGAACCGCATCACGTGCCGCGCCCACTCGAGCAGCATCGCGGCCTTGCCGAGCCCGGTGTCGGCGAAGATCGCGGCGCGGCCCCGGCGCAATGCCCAGCGCACGAGGTCGACCTGGTGCGGGAACAGGTGCGGCGCGATGTCCGACTCGTCAACGACGAATCCAGACGTCGGCGGCACGGCGCTCTTGCGCGCGATCAGCTCGGCGTAGCTGGTCACGTCTCGACCCCGAGCTGGTACTCGCGACCATACATGCCGTACGTCGAGGCGATCGCGTTGTGGCAGGTCAGCTCTTGCGCATCGCCGAGCTCGGTACGAATCCCCGGGACCTGCAACGGGCGCAGCTCGGGGTGGCATCGGAACGTGTAGATCTTGCGCGTCCCGTCCGGCTCCGGCGTCGAGTTCGTGACCTCGACGGCGAGGAACGGCTCGTCACCGGGCTGATCGATGCGCAGCAGTCGGCGACTCAGGCCCAGCTGGTCCACGTCGGCGTGGATGACCTCCGCGCCGACATCGCGCATGTAGCGCCCCGTGTCGCCGCGGTTGTACGCGTCGATGAGCACGCGCCGAACCTCGGCGTTGGGCTCGCCGCGGATCTGTAGCGCGGTCAGCGATCCCGATGCCATCGCGGCGCCGCGATCCGGTGCGAGGCGAATGCCGTGCACCGCGTAGACCGCGTACCCGTCCGGCCATGCCAGTGCCGGTCCGTCGATACGATGCAGGCGATGTCGCGCGTCGAACGACGCCACGGACGGGTGCTGGACCAGGATCGAGCACCCGGACCACGAGAAGACCATGAAGCACGAGCGCGCCAAGCTCTCCATCAGCGCGAGTCGGCGCTCCTGCTCGTCGGTAACCGTGACTCCGATCCGCGTTCCGAACCGAGCCCAGGCGAGCCAGTACGTCTCGCACTGCCCCCAACACCAGCGCTGATTCCACGTTTCCCCGAGCTGGTCCCCGAGCTGGCCCCTGAGCTGGCCCCAGAGCTGGTCCCAGAGCTGGTCCCCGAGCTGGCCCCCGAGCTGGCCCCCGAGCTGGCCCCAGA
>Ga0268265_10000420_pt1 | contig 45660 bp, 41 predicted proteins | sample KBSSwiS52_FD_190355 | JGI IMG/M metagenome (GOLD analysis project Ga0268265, IMG submission 190355) | Switchgrass rhizosphere microbial communities from Kellogg Biological Station, Michigan, USA - KBS Switchgrass S5-2 (SPAdes) (version 2) | ecosystem: Host-associated > Plants > Roots >...
TGCTGTGCAAAGCGCGCGTCGTTCTTCTCTTCTTCGGGATGGAACCTGAGATTGTCCAGCAGCACAACGCTGTTGGCGGAAGCCGATGACACGGCGTTCGATGCAGCAGGGCCGATGCAGTCTTCAGCAAACTCGACGCTCCTGCCGAGCAGTTCGCCGGTCCGCTTGGCGACCGGGCGCAGGCTCATTTCCGGATTCCGTTTGCCCTTTGGACGGCCGAGGTGCGAGGCGACCACCACTTTTGACGCGCCCGCGTCGAGTGCGTACTTGATCGTGGGCAACGATTCCTTGATACGCGTGTCGTCGCCGATGACGCCGCCCTTCAATGGGACGTTAAAGTCAACGCGTATGAAGACGCGGCGGTCCTGCAGACTGAGATCGCGGATGGTCTTCTTAGCCATGCGAAATGGCGGGCCATAAAAGGCCCGCCCTATAGGGTGTTCGCGATCCGCCGGACGAGATCCACGCAGCGGCTCGAGTAGCCCCATTCGTTGTCGTACCACGAGAGGACCTTGACGAAGTCGCCGTCCATGACGTTCGTGTAGGCGCTGTCAACGATCGACGAATTCGGATTGCGCCGGAAATCGATCGAGACGAGCGGCTCGTCACTGACCGCGAGGATTCCCTTCAGCCGACCACACGCCTCTTGCTTCAGCGCAGCGTTCACCTCGTCACGGGTCGTCTTCTTTTCCACGAGCGCGTTGAGGTCCACGATTGAGACGTTCGGCGTCGGTACGCGCATCGCAATGCCGTCGAACTTGCCTTTCAGCTCGGGCATCACTTCACCGACCGCAATCGCCGCGCCGGTCGTGGTCGGAATAATCGATACTGCTGCGGCGCGCGCACGCCGCAAATCCTTGTGCGGCAGATCGAGCAGGTTCTGGTCGTTCGTGTACGAGTGCACCGTCGTCATCCACGCCTTCTTGATCGTGAACCGCTCGTGGATCACCTTGGCCAGCGGCGCCAGACAGTTCGTCGTGCACGACGCATTCGAAATGATCTGATGTGTGGCCGGGTCGTACTTGTCCTCGTTGACGCCGAGCACGACCGTGATGTCCGGCTTCTTGGCCGGCGCGGTGATGATTACTTTCTTGGCGCCGGCCGCGAGGTGTTTCGCCGCGCCGTCCCGGTCCGTGAAGATCCCGGTCGACTCGACGACGATGTCGACGCCGAGATCTTTCCACGGGAGCTGCGCCGGATCCTTGACGGAAAGAACCTTGAACTCATCGCCGGCCACCGTGATGCCGTCAGACGTGGCGCGGACGTCGGCGTCGAGATTGCCGAGGACCGAGTCGTACTTGAGAAGGTGAGCGAGTGTGGCAGCGTTAGTGAGATCGTTGACGGCGACGAAATCGATGTCGTTGTGCCCCATCGCCGCGCGCATGATGTTCCGTCCGATACGACCGAAACCATTGATACCAACCTTGACTGCCATCGACCTTCTCCAATGCGCGCCAGTACCGACACGCCCGAAACACTCGATTCTAGTAACGCGCGTTGAACGGGGTCAATCGGCGCGCTATACTGCCCTCACCTTAAGAGCTTCCTTCCCTGCAAGTTAGCGTGTATCTCCTTTATAGCTTCCTCACCGCGGTCGTCTTCGTGCTGGCCTCGCCGTACTTTCTCTACCAGGCGCTGCGCCACAACAAGTACGTCGGGAGCATCGCGCAGCGGCTCGGGTACCTTCCCGTCGCCTTCAACCTCGACGGCGACGAATCGATCTGGGTGCATGCCGTGTCGGTCGGTGAGGTCCTGAGCGCGCGGCCGCTCATTTCCGAACTGCGCGCGTCATACCCGAAGCTGCGTCTGTTCCTCTCCACGACGACCCTGACCGGCCAGCAATTGGCACGCCGCAGCGTTCCGGATGTGGATGCGGTGTTTTATTTCCCGTTCGACTGGACGATCACTGCTCGCCGGACGCTCAACGTGGTCCGCCCACGATTGTTCGTGATGACCGAAACCGAGATCTGGCCGAACCTGCTGCGCGAGTGCAAGCGACGGAGCGTCAGGACGCTGATGGTCAACGGCCGCATTTCCTACCGCTCGTTTCCACGCTACCGCCTGGTCCGCCCCTTCATGAAGCGTGTGCTGGCGGACATCGATCGATTCTGCGTCCAGGGCGAAGAGACGTCTCGCCGCTTGATCGAGCTTGGCGCGGATCCAGCGCGCATCGTCGTCACCGGCAGCCTGAAATTCGATTCGCTCGAATCGTCGCCCACGCCGGGCCGTGGCCGGGAGCGCGTGCTGCGGTTCTTCCGTGTTCCGCTGGCACGTCCGGTAATCATCGCGGGCAGCACGCTGAAGGGTGAAGAGGAGCCGGTAATTCGCGCCTTCAATCGCGTTCGGGCGTCGGGCGTGAACGCCCTGCTCGTGATCGCGGCCAGGCACCCCGAACGCTTTGACGAAGTGGAGCGGTTGTGCCGCCACGAAGGGCTCACGGTGGTTCGCCGGACCGAGCTGCCGATCGATGCAGAACCGCGCGCGGATGCGGTGGTGCTCGACACCATCGGTGAGCTCGCGCAGCTCTATCAGATTGCGACGGTCGTCTTCGTCGGCGGAAGCCTTGTTCCTGCCGGCGGTCACAACATCCTCGAACCGGCCTTGTACGGAAAGCCGGTCGTCTTCGGTCCGCACATGCAGAACTTCGGCGAGATCGCGGAAACGTTTCTCACCAATGGCGCCGCCATCCAGGTCCGAACGGCCGGTGAATTCGAAGAGACGATGCTCAGTCTGATCGGCGATCCCGTTCGGCGTGCGCGCGTCGGCGCGGCCGCGCGTGCGCTGGTCGAATCGAACCGCGGCGCACGCGATCGCACACTGGCAGTCATCCGCGATCTGCTGCCTCCGGATCGCGAGTCCGTGGTCCGCCCCTTCCGCGTCATTCATTGAGGTCTCTTTTCGCAGATCCGTTGAGCACCGCCTACGCGCGCGTCGCGCAATTGCGGCGTGCATGGTATGCGCGTCCCGGACGCCGCAGGCGTCTGACTCATCCCGTGATCAGCGTCGGCAACCTTTCGATGGGCGGCAGCGGCAAGACGCCGGTTGTCGCGGCGCTCGCACGGTTGCTGCGACAGCGCGGCGAGCGGCCGGTCATTCTCACCCGCGGGTATGGACGACGCGACAAGCGCGAGGGCGTCGTCGTGGTCAGTGATGGAGAGCGCGTGCTGGAACCTGTCGAGCGCTCAGGTGACGAACCGCAGCTGCTCGCCCGCACGCTTCCCGGCGTGCCGGTGCTGGTGGGAGCGGATCGGTACCTTGCAGGTGTGTTCGCGGCACGGCATTTCGCCGCAACTGTCAGCATCCTCGACGACGGGTTTCAACACGTGCAGTTGGAGCGGGATGTCGATCTGCTGCTCGTATCTGTTGACGACCTCAACGATCGCGTCGCGCCGGCTGGGCATCTTCGCGAGCCGCTGGGCGCGGCGCTGCTGGCGGATGCGGTTCTGGTAGCAGGCAGCGAAGAAGACGTCGTGGCCGTCGCGCAGGCGGCGAAGCATCCGACGATCTTCCGGGTGAAGACGACATACGAAGCCTTGAGCCTTGAGCCCGAAGCCAATCGGCGCGTCGTCGCGTTTGCCGGTATCGCGCGTCCTGAGCGCTTCTTCAACGCGGTGCGATCGCTCGGTTACGAGGTCGCGCGCGAGCTGACGTTCGCGGATCATCACTGGTACACCGCACGCGATATCGGCAGCATTCAGGCGGCGGCACGGGAGGCGAACGCGGCGCTCATCATCACCACCGAGAAGGACGCTGTACGCTGCGATCTGGAATGCGCTGTGCTGCCGATGACGGTCGAAGTCGATCCGGCTGCGGAATTTGAACAGTGGCTGATGGCGAGATTGCGGCGGAACGCATGATTAGGGCGCTCGAGTTTGGAGCGGTGCGGCTGGTTGCCGCGATCGTGTCGGTGCTGCCGATGCAGGTCGTGCGGCGCATTGGCGCGGGCCTCGGACGCATCGCGTATTGCGTCGATCGTACGCATCGCCGAACGGCGCTCGAGAATCTGGCGGCGGCGTTTCCGTCAAAGCGGGAGCGAGAGCGCCGCGCGCTCGCGCGCGCGATGTTCGCGCATTTTGGAAGCCTGCTCCTCGAGCTGCTGAAGTTCGCGAACTATACGCCGGCGCAAATGCGCGATGCGGTGGAGCTCGAAGGCGAGGAACGCGCGCTTCAGGCGTATGCGCAACACCGCGGCGTGTTGTTCTTTACGGGACATTTTGGCTACTGGGAAATCCATGCGATTGCCGAACCGCTGCACGGTGCGCCGATTTCCGTGCTTGCCCGTCCTCTCGACAACGATCGGCTCAACGAAATGCTCGAACGCATCCGGACACGGACCGGCAATTCGGTGATCTACCGGCAGGGGGCCGTGCGAAAGGTCCTTCGCGAGCTCGCCGCCAATCATGGAGTAGCGCTCCTGATCGATCAGCACTTGCACACGCCGGACGCCGTCTACGTCGATTTCTTTCGTCGCCCCGCCGCCACGACGTCGGCGCTTGCGGCGCTGGCGCTGCGCACCGGAGCACCTGTCATTCCGGTATTCGCGCTGCCGCTGCCTCGGGGTCGCTACCGTCTCGTCTACGAACATCCCGTCGATCCCCCGCGGGCCGATACCGCCGATGCGGTTCGCGACTTCACGCAGCGCTGCACCGACGTGCTCGAGATGTACGTCCGCCGGCATCCGACGCTTTGGCTGTGGATGCACCGGCGCTGGCGCAACCAGGACGTGCTGACCGGCGAAGATGTCCGGATGCGCGACGACCCTGAAGACGATAACGATGCCTGAATCGGCCGCTGTCGTCTTGCTCTCGCCGAACTGGCTGGGAGACGCCGTGATGGCGCTTCCTGCGATTGCGGATCTGCGCCGGCATTTTTCTGCCAGCAGATTGGTCGTCGCCGCGCGCGCGAGCGTCAACAGCCTGTTTACGCTCGTCCCAGGAATCGATTCGATCGTGAGCGCCGACGTGTCGTCGATTCGCGGGACGGGCGCGTCGACAGCCGTGCTCTTTCCGAATTCATTCGCAAGCGCATGGCTCGTGAAACGGTCCGGGGTGCGGGAGCGGTGGGGCTATTCCGCGGATCTCCGCGGCGTGATCCTCACACGGGCGATTCCTCGACCGCGGGTGCCGATGCATCAAAGCGAGTATTACCAGCACCTGGTGCGGGCGCTCGGCATCGAAAACGGCGCACGGGAGACCGCGCTGGCCATTCCACCGGATGCACTTCGTGACGCCCGAACGTTGCTGACCGAGCACGGCTGGAATCCGCAAAGCGGGCTCGTGGTGCTGGCGCCAGGCGCTGCCTATGGCAAAGCCAAACAATGGATTCCTACGCATGTCGTGCGGTTGACAACGGACCTCGTGCGCGAGCGCGGCATGACGTGCGCACTTGTCGGCAGCCGCGGCGATGCGGCAACGATTCGCGCAATCCGGTCGGCTGCGCCAGCTGACTGCCAGTCGTCGATTCTCGACCTCGCGGGCCTGACCACGCTCCCCGTGCTCGCGGCTGTCATGAGCCTGGCCAGCGCATGCGTTTCCAACGATTCCGGTGCGATGCATCTTGCGGCCGCGGCCGGCGCGCCGACAGTCGCGATTTTCGGGCCCACCAACGAGCGTGCCACGGCACCGCTGGCGCGCTCTCAGGTCACAATCGAGGTGCTCACCAATCCGGTCTGGTGCCGTCCCTGTATGCTTCGTGAGTGCCCGATCGATCACCGCTGCATGACCGGCATTGAGCCCGGTCACGTCCTCGCCGCAATCGACCGCGTCGCGCGAGCGATCGCCTGATGCGTCCGGCTGTCTTTCTCGATCGCGATGGCACGATCATCGAAGAGCGCGGCTACCTGGATCGCCTGGATCTGCTGGAGTTGTATTCCTTCACGGCCGATGCGATTCGGCTGCTGAATCGTGCCGGTTACGCGACCGTGGTCGTGACCAACCAGGGCGGGATCGGCCGCGGCATCATCGACGAGCCGTTTCTGCAGCTGGTCCACTCGACGCTCGACGCCAGACTCGCAGCGGGTGGCGCGCGGATCGATCGCTATTACCACTGCCCGCATCATCCGGATGCGATCGTTCCAGAGCTGCGGCAGAAGTGCGGTTGCCGGAAACCCGCCGCGGGGATGATCGAGCAGGCGTGCCGCGACCTTTCGTTGGATCCCAAACGCTCCGTCACGATCGGTGATCGCCGCCTCGACGTTGCGGCCGGCAACACCGCCGGCACGCGGACGATCCTCGTGCGCACCGGTCACGGCGCGCATGAAGAGGCGATGCCACCGGGCCACACGCGTCCCGATGCTATTCTCAACAATTTGATGGAGGCGGTTGGTTGGATACTGCGGACGTCCTCGCGCTGATCGACGAGTTGCCAGGCCACCGCGTCGCGGTGATTGGCGACGCGATCGCCGACGAGTTCGTCTACGGCCGCGTCGCGCGCGTGTCCCGTGAAGCGCCCGTGCTCATCCTCGAGTACGACTCCACGGAAGTTGTGCCCGGCGGTGCTGGAAATGCCGCGAACAACGTCGCGGCAATGGGCGGTGCGGCGCTTCTCGCCGCCGTGATCGGCCGCGACGAGCCCGCCCGCCGTCTGCTCAAGTCGCTTCATCGACGGGTCAATCCCCGCACGGTCATTCGCACGTCGCGACGCGGCACGACGATCAAGACGCGCATCCTCGCAGGGGGCATCCATTCGGCCAAGCAGCAGGTCGTTCGCATCGATCGGGTTGCCAACGGCGCGATCGACAAGTCGACCCGTGACGCGTTCTTCCGCGCGGCGGTTTCCGCGGCCATGCGGTCTGACGCGGTGCTGATTTCGGACTACGGCGGCGGCCTTGTCTCGCCTGCCGTCGTGTCAAAACTTCGGCGCGAGCTGAAAGCCGCCGGGCATGTCATTCCGATCCTCGTCGACTCGCGCTACCGTCTTTTGAGTTACAGCGGCTTGACCGCCTGCACGCCGAACGAATCAGAAGTGGAGCAGGCGCTCGGAATCCGCATCAACGACGATGCACGTGTGCTGGAGAAGGCGGGGAGGCAGATTCTCGACCAGACGGGAATGCAGGCGGTGCTCATTACCCGTGGAAGCCGCGGGATGGCATTGTTCGTTCCAGGAGAGCCGACCGTTCACATTCCGATTTTCGGGTCGGATGAAATTGCCGATGTGACCGGAGCCGGCGATACCGTGATGGCGACGATGGCACTGGCACTGGCGGCCGGGGCGACGTTCGAGCTCGCCGCGCGGCTGGCCAATTACGCCGGCGGCCTCGTGGTGATGAAGCGGGGGACGGCCACGGTCAGCGCCGCCGAGCTGCGCAGCGCGGTGAAGCGTGAATCGTAACAAGGTCGTGTCGCGCGATGAGCTCGCCGTGCGCGTACGAGAGGAGCGGGCGACGGGACACACGATCGCGTTTGCGAACGGCTGCTTCGACATCCTTCACGTCGGTCACATCCGGTATCTCGAATCTGCTGCTCAGGAGGCGGATGTGCTCGTCGTCGCGCTCAACGATGACGACTCGGTGCGCCAGCTGAAAGGCGACGGGCGTCCGATTCTCCCGGCCGGCGATCGCGCGGAGCTCGTCGCCGCGCTCCATTGCGTGGACTACGTCGTGATCTTTTCCGAAACGACCGTCGGACCGCTGCTCACGTCGCTGCGGCCGGATGTGCACTGCAAGGGCACCGACTACACCATCGAATCGGTGCCAGAGCGCGACATCGTGCTCGGCTACGGTGGCCGGACGGCGATTGTCGGCGACCCCAAGGATCATTCGACGCGTGAGTTGCTCGCGCGCATCGGCCGCGACAGGTGAACAGCTTTTTGATCGTTCGCCTCGGCTCGCTCGGCGACGTCGTCCATGGGATTCCCGTCGTGGCGGCGCTTCGACAGGAGTTTCCAACGTCCCGCATCGACTGGATGGTCGATCCGCGGTACGTCGAGCTGCTCAATCTGGTGGTCGGCCTCGACCGGCGAATCGGCGTCGATCCGCGCGCCGTCAAGCGCGGGCAAGCACGGCAGCGCTTTCGCGAAACGCTGCGCGAACTGCGGCACACGGGGTACGACGCCGCGATTGATTTGCAGGGGCTGCTGAAATCCGCCATGCTGGCGCGCAGCATTCGTGCGCGTCGGACGATCGGGTTTCCGCGCAAACATTTGCGCGAACCCCTCGCGCGTCTCTTCTACACCGACGCACCGGATCCAGGCGACGCCACGCACGTGATCTACAAGAATCTCTCGCTGCTCGCGCCCCTGCAGGTGACGGATCGGCGCGTTCGGTTCCCCCTCGAAATCCCGCGCACCGCGACGTCCCAACAGATCATCAATCGGTTCGAGGGGCACGACTACACTCTCATCAACCCGGGAGCCGCCTGGCCGAACAAACGATGGCCGCCGGCGAGGTTCGGCGCCGTTGCCGCCCTTATCGCGCGCGAGTTTGGGTGGCGTTCGCTCGTGCTGTGGGGGCCGGGCGAGCAGGAACTGGCGCACGAAGTGGTTGCCACATCGGGCGGAGCCGCGGAAATCTCGCCCCCCACCACGATTACCGACCTCTTCGGCGTTGCGCGGACCGCGCGGCTGATGATCTCGGGCGATACTGGTCCGCTTCACATCGCCGGCGCGGTCAATACGCCGATCGTTGCGCTGTACGGTCCGACGCGTCCCGAACGCAACGGACCCTGGGGCCTTTCTGACGTCGCACTCTCGCGCGTCCATCAGTGTTCGTGCCTGTACGAGCGGAAGTGCCGGAAGGCGGAGCGCTGCATCGACGACATCAGCGTCGCCGAAGTGATCAGCGCCGTCCAACGGCGTGTCGCGGCGTGAGTCTCACGGAATCGCTCGCGCGAAGGCGGGTGGCATTGGGCTTCCTCGCCGCGGTTGCGGTGCTGCTGCTTGCGCGTCCGACGCCACTCAGTTGGTGGATTGGTCTTGTCGTGGCGGGCGTGGGCGAAGCCATCCGCATCTGGGCGGCGGGCCACCTCGAAAAAGGACGTGAAATTACCCGATCGGGTCCGTACCGCTGGTCGCGGCATCCGCTCTACGTCGGCTCGTCGATCATCGCCGTCGGCATCGTCATCGCGTCGCGCAGTGTTCCAGTCGGCATCGTGACGGCCTTCTATATGGGGGCCACCATTACCGCCGCGATTCGCACGGAGGAGGCGTTTCTGAGCGAACGCTTCGGCGATGCGTACGATCGCTACCGCGAATCGGGTGGCGACCCGATGCCGCGGGGCTTCAGCGTCGCGCGTGCGATTCGCAACCGCGAATACCGCGCGGTGGCCGGGCTTGCTGCGGGCTTCGCGTTGCTTGCGCTGAGGATGATCGGCTACCTATAATTCAGTGTTTGGGTTACGCTCGCCGAAGCGCTTCGTGGGACAGCACGAGCGACTCCAGCGGGTTTACCCGCCGAAGTCCGCTTTCGCCGCGCTGGATCCCGCGCGGCTCTGACGAGACGAAGGCGGGCGGTTAGCTCAGTGGTAGAGCATCGGCTTTACACGCCGGGTGTCACAGGTTCGAATCCTGTACCGCCCAGTACCATTCGGAGGTATGAGGTTTTAGGTATCAGGTTTCAGGAGGTTTCAGGCTGGCACCTCGTACCTACTGACACCGGATACCTGATACCTGACACCTGTTTCGGGGGCGTAGTTCAGTTGGTTAGAACGCCGGCCTGTCACGCCGGAGGCCGCGGGTTCGAGTCCCGTCGCTCCCGCCAATTAACTCATAGCACGACGGAGACTTACCGAGTTGCCGCTTGGTCGTCTCCAACATGTCTCCACGCCGATTGAGGGTCCGGCTGTTCCAGCAGCCGGATCGCGCCTTCAATCGCAGCCGGACTCAGATGCATGTATCGCTGCGTTGTGATCAGGTCTTGGTGTCCAGCCAATTCCTGAATCGCCCGCGCAGGCGCTCCACGCATCGCCAAGTGGGAGCAGAACGTGTGACGCAAGCGGTGAGCACCGCTGATGCCGACGTTCGCCCGCCGCGCTGCACGCCGAACGTGATCGCCCACCGAGTCCTGTTTCAACGGTGACCCGTCGTCGTCGCACAGCACCCGCGCCGATCGCAGATGCCGGTGTTCGCGGAGTGCTGCCGCGAGTCTCGTCGTCATCGGCACATACCTCAACCGTCCACCTTTGGGAGCGGTGACGTGGCCGCGCCACTCTGATCGTTGAACGCAGATCTGACGTTTGGTGAAATTCACGTCCTCCCATTGGAGGCCGATCATCTCGCCGCATCTCAGTCCGGCGTCACCACCGAGCAGCACGATCAAGTGCGGAACGGCTCCGGCGTTCTTCGCCGCCTCAATGAGGCTGTCGTATTCATCGAAGTCGTAGAACGACATTGACGTTTTCTGCACCTTCACCAGTTTGACGACGCAAGGCATCTGGTCGATGACGCCCCACTCAGCGGCCTTCTTGAGCAGCACGCTGAGAACGGTCAGCACGTTGTTAACCGTCTTGGGCTTGCGCTCGCGTAGCCGATGTTTCAGCCGTTGAACGTCTTCGTTGCTGACCTGATCCAGCGGCGTGGTGCCGAGTGCCGGGACCAGATGCACATCGATGATCGTTTGCTTGGCAGCGATGCCGCTCGGCTTCTGCCGATTGGCAACGGCATACCCTTCGATGAACCTTGGCGCGAACTCTTCTAAAGTTGGAACCTCCTTCTTGGGCGGCTCAGGACCGTGTTGCAGCAAGTGCCGTTCACGATCCTCACCCCATCGCATTGCGCCTGACTTCGGTTACGGGCGATGCACCACCGTTCATCCGGTAAAACTCCCTCTTCGCCCGGAGCACGAACTTGTTGAGTGACTCACCCGGTATGACGGGCAGGTTGTAGAAAGGCGCGGAGTCGTCCTCGCCTGTGCGCTCTTCGAGGTTGCGACCACGAGTCAGCACTACGTCCAGAGCTTCCGACCTGATTGCTTCACATCCGAGATCCAGGTCGTCGCACCACGTCTTGATGATCTCTTCGTAGCCGCTCAATTGGGTAACGGGTTGCTCCTGAAAACGCAACGTGGCGCGGACTTGATCATCGAGGTCCTGAACGGCGGCTCGTCGTTTACGCAGGACTGTTTTGAGTAGTGCGTTTGCTGCGGCATGACGGCGATACGTGTAATCGACGGGACGCATGGGGCTCAGATTAAATCAGCATCGACCCGCTCGGTTACCCGCCCCTTCTTCCACGCCTCCCCATCCCCTCCCCTATAGGTGTCCCTTCCCCTTGCCCTTGCCTCCCGGTTTCTCCCCCAACAAGTCAGGTGGTGACGGTGTGACGGGTTGGAGCGAGTCAGTCAAATGACGGCGTCATTATGCAGTCGGGTTTGACGCAGCCCTCCGCTTGGTGCTCCGGGCCTGCGTCCCACCCTCCGTCATCGCGCTGACCGTCTGTGGCATGTCGGCGTGCTGCTCCACACCTGATAGACCCACGTATTGAGTGCAAAGAGCGCGATCACCGACCCCCAGAACGGACAGCCACGATAGCCACCCGGACTGTCAGATACGGGGTCGAACTCCGAGCCTGAATACGGGTCGAACTCCGAGCCTGAATATCCCACCGAACCACAGCAAATACGCCACCTGGTCCCCCGCCGACGCTCGATTTCGAACTCCTTAAATCCCCGTATTGCGAGCAAAGAGCGCCCATCTTCGACACCGGAAAGACTAGGATCGGAACGGATGCTGCCAGTTGGTGAAGTCCTTCCCGGCGTAGTGGTCTTCTTGGATTGTGGCTGTCTGGGACGGCGCGGCATCAGCCCACCAGATGGAGGGGTTCTCGTCATCATCGAGAAGCGGTGCGCCGAACATGCCGGTCCCGACGAGGTTCGACGCTTACTGGAGTCCGGTGCCGACCCGAATGCTGGATCAGGTTTCTACACCGCTCTCGGTGTGGCTGCGGCTCGCGGCAACACGACGATTGTCTCGTTGCTGTTGGAGGCTGGTGCGAACGCAGACTGGCACGCCGTTCAGGTTGCCGCGTTCGGAAACCACGCTAAAACTCTGCGCCTTCTGTTAACCGCAGGCGTTGATCCGAATGGCCCACGCGGAGAGACTCCGCTTCTGAACACACTGCACTACTCGGGGTTCGGTCGTGAGCAGCAAGCACGAGTGCGGGAGTTACTACGGGAGGCCGGAGCACGAGAATTGCCCGATTGGTATCTGCGCTGGCGATGGTCGATCAGATATGGCTGGCGGTGGCGATTGCGTCGGTTTCTCTATTCTCTCGGGTGGCAGCCGACACCGAGACGACGTTCAAAGTAATCCCTTCGCCGTCGCCGCGACTACATCGCCGCTACACTCTCGCAGGCAGATTAGGCGGGCCACAACCTATCGGACAGTTCGCTTAGGGGGTTGCCGCGCTGCCCGATATTGAAGGATGCGTGAAGCAATCCTGGCCGCATCTCGCCTAACCGCTGATGCACTCTGAGCTTCGCGTCGGATCCGCTTTCTCACGTCGTTTTCAGGAATCACGAAGATAAAGGGACCAAACTCGTGACGGAGGAGCGGGTCGTTGGCTCCGAAGTAGAGGTCCAACATCCACGGCACGTCGGCTGGTTTGTAGCACTGACACAAGGCACGAACCGCCTCACCCCGCACGCTCCAAGCGGCCTCCTTCTCAAGGAGACCTTCAAGCCATTCGTGCAACAGGTCAATGGATCGGCGGTCACCCCAACTCGCCAAAACCCGACCTGCCCACACCTGAACACCCTCCCACTTAGAGCGAAGACCTTCTTCGACCTCTCGACGTGATGTGGCATTTGGTCGGCTATGGAGATGCGTGGCAAGCCGGTCGCACCACGCCTTAATCGGATCGTTCTCGGCTTCAGGTGTGCGACGTTTCATAAAGCGCTCATGGGATCGCAGGCATCGACAAGGTAGGATTGTGCCCTAACGTGGAGGACCATTGGCGAACACATTCGATCTGAAGTCCTACGCCCGTCGTGGCGCAGAAGCGCGTCTCCGCGAGTTGGCCGAAGAGGCGAAACAGCTTCTCAAAGTGTTTCCTGACCTCAGCGCCTCATCTGACGAGGATGAGTTGCCGCTGAATTTCATCTTGAGAAGGGGCGCTCGCAAAGCTGCCGCCAGACGCCATAGACGGAAGATGACCGCAGCGCAACGGAAGGCTGTCGGCGTCAGGATGAAGAAGTATTGGGCGGAGCGGCGGAAGGCGAACCAGTAGCCATGAACTGGCGAGATGTTCTCCGTTGGATTGCGATTCTGGCGAACGTCGGGCCCTCTGGCTGTTCGCGTCGGCAGTGGCATGGGGACCGGCACCAATCTGGGAGGGCGCTCTCGTCGCCTTGCCATCTACGTTGGCTGTCATCGCGCTGGCTGTCAGATAGTGTTAGGCGCTGAACACGCGACATGACGTATGCGCGACCTATTTAAGGTTAACGGTCGGAAGAAAGCAGCAGTCGTTGCGCTAGTTTATCTGGGTCTCGAATTCGTCTTGATAGCGGCTCGGAACGATCATTGGTTTACGGTCTTTGTCCTTCTGACTTCGCCATGGAGCATGGCCTTTTCGATATTCTTCAGTGTCGCTCCGTCGTGGTTGACAGCCGACAATATGCTCGCGACTGCGTTTTACTGGACGACAATTCTGCTGTATATGACGCTCAATCCGCTGCTGATTTATGTCGTCGGAGGTTGGATCGAGCAACTGACTTCGTAACGCTCCCATTCCACTTTTTGAAGCCGCCAGCAGTTGCCCTGACCTGCGTTGTCCCGCAGCCTGCACATGCTGCGGGCATGAACCGACTACTCAGAGTTGGCGATCTGCTTCGATGTCCACATTAGGCGCACCGTCACGAACGCGGCGATGGGGGTCGCGTTCGGATCATTCGCCGTCGTAGATAAGCATTGGAAGCGGCGTCTTCAATAGTGCGTCAGACGATGATGTGATGTCGGCCACGCACAAGCTCTATCCGGGCAGGGTCGAAATGGGCACCGACCTGACGGAGATCAACATTGGCAGTAGCATCGAAGTTCGGCATCTGAGGTAACCGCAGACAGCGTCCTGAATGGAGTAAGCCCGTCTCCAACATGTCTCCACGCCCGAGGCGGATCCGCAGGGTTCAGCGAGGACTACTGCGGACTGTTGAACCGGTCATAACCGGTTGATTTCCTGTGCGTTTTGCCAATAGTCGCACGCCATCAGCAACTTACGAAACGAGGGTTGAACGGGTTCGAGTCCCGTCGCTCCCGCCATTCTCCTGTTTCCGTCGCGTGAGCAAACAGGTCGAATGGCTTTCTGTAGGTAGGACAGAGACTTCCACGATCGAAGGTGCAGTTCGATAGCACCGAATCGAGCAATCGCCGCTGATCGGCCGGATCCTGGTTTTGTAGAGAATTCCGGCCCGTTGCACCAGTTCTAAAATCTTCTCGCTTGTCGCGACTCATGCTGTCACCGGCCGATCGACCGCGCTGAGTTCGCCACTCACCGTAGCGAGTTCCGTTTCCCATTCCGCGGATTTGCGCGCCCAGAGCGCCTCAGAAATTCGGCGCTCGACGTAGGCGGCGTACCCGCGGTCGATCTTCGCTTGGAGCGCCCGCTGGCGGTGCAGGAGACGCGCCGACGAACGGACGCGGGCCTGTTCCAGCTCCGCCTGGCTTGCACGGCCGCGAATGTCTCGTGATTGATCAGCGGAGCATATGAACCGCGACCAATGTCCCCCTAAGTACGTGCTACCTTTACTGCGACTGTGACGCCATGAGACGACGAAGTACCGGCCGTTTGATTCTTTCGATCCATTTCGCATTTCGTGGCGTCCGCTGCGGCGCTTGGCCAGACGGCTCAGAGCGTCGACATCGCCGGAGACTGGATCCTCGCCCTCGAGCGGTACGGCAGACCGACTATCAGCGGATGAAGATCACGGTTGTAGACGGCCGAGTGAAGGTCGATACTGGCGGATTCCCGGTCGAAAGCGAACTGCGCAACGGACGCCTGGACCTTCGACGCGCCGGAGACGGCTGATGACGCAGCCGAGCGAAGACCTGCGACGGGAGTTTGGCGACGTCGACATCTACCTGTTCGACCAGCTCCATCGCGGCAGGATCGTCGAGGGGATGAAGGTGCTCGATGCCGGCTGCGGCGGAGGGCGCAACCTGGTGTACTTGCTGCGTCGGGGGTTCGACATCTGGGGCACCGACGTGGACGATCGCGCCCTGGCCGCAGTACGCGCACAGGCGACGGCGCTCGCGCCCTCCCTTCCAGCTGATCGCTTCCGTGCGGAACCGGTGGAACGCATGACGTTCGCCGACGCGACTTTCGACGTCGTCATCAGCAGCGCCGTCCTCCATTTCGCCCGGGACGAGGCGCACTGGGATGCCATGCTGCGTGAGATGTGGCGCGTGCTGAAGCCAGCAGGCCTCTTCTTCGCGCGGCTGGCCACGGACATCGGCCACGAGACGCGGGTGCGCCCCCTCGGCAACAGGCGCTACGTGATGCCCGATGGCGATGAACGGTTTCTTGTCGACGAGTCGTACGTCATGTCCGCCACCGCGCGCATGGGAGGCACCCTCGTAGACCCATTGAAGACGAGCGTGGTCCAGAACGCCCGTTCGATGATGACGTGGGTGGCGCGACGCGTGCCGGGCGCTGGCTGAACCGAGTCAATCGCGCGACGCGGGAATCACATCGAGGCGCCAATCCAGTTCCGAAACTCGTCCCACACACCCCGCCACTCACAGCACGAAAGAGACTTGCCGCGTGGTCGTGAGGATCATTGTCCGATTCTTCAGGTCGCGGACATCTCACGCCGAGCCGATGGCTGCCCTCACGACCGCCTGGCGCGTTCCGCAGGTCTGACACACAACGGTTTCCTGGTGTTCATCGTGCAGCGTCGGCAACGGACGCCGGCAGAACCGGCATAGTACATCGCTGATCACCTCGACGTCCGTATTGTGGATGACGACCGGCAATGCGCTGTCCGAAACGCGAGCAAGGGTTTCGGGGTGATCCAGGAGCCAACGTTTGTAGGCGTCACTGACTTCGAGTTCCAGCGCCTCCGGGTCGTTGAGCAGCACGGCAGCGGATGGCTGCGGACTTACGTCCAATGCAAACCCACTCACGGAGTGCAGGGACTCTCCGAGGGCGGTCAACCGATCTGTAAGCGTTGGATGCGTATCGGTCGGGTGCGACACCCGTCGCTCGGCCAGGTCGTCGAGGACCGGTGACGCTGCGCGGCTCGCTGCCAGACTCGCGTACGTTTTGCTCACGTTGACCAGTGCCCGTCGTTGGCGCAGCAAGGCGACAGCCGAGACGTGAACTTCGTCCAATAGGCTTGCGAACGCGTGGACCTTCACGAGCGCCGAGCCCATTACGGCAGTGGACACGAGCCCGGCTCCAGCGCCATCGGCGTTCAACTCACGCTCGCGGCTCAATCGACGCTCTGCCAGTGCGAAACACTCAAGAAAATGTCCGAACAGTGCAAATGCGGGGAGCAGCGCGAGCGTATGCGTCATGCCGTGCTGTGCTGCATGCCGGAGTGCAAACAGCGAATCGACCGTGCCTCGATAGATGGGGAAGAACCGTTGACTGAACTTCGTGTCCAACCCTTTGAAGTGCGCCAGCTCGTGTCCGACGATGGAGAAAAATTCGTCGACAGTCAGGATTCGCATCAGTGGTGCCGAGCAATACAGTGTGCGGCCGCGCAGGGATCCGTCGAGACACTCCACTTCCGCCTCGGTGACGAAAAATGTCGAGTCGAGACCGAGCACGATGTGCTTCGGCGCGAGCGCGTTCAACCGGCCGGCACTGGCCTCGACACCTGCCCAGAGATCGGGCGCGTCCGCGCGTCCGACCGATCGTCCAAGCACACGTGCCGTGGTGCTTCGCACGATCCTGAAGGTGCTCTTCGCAATCGCCGTCGCCCCCGATAGTGCACCGACAGCAATGCCCAGGAGGATGGTGGGATGGATGGCGTTAATGAGGGTGCCTTCGGCGTAGTAGACGACCGCAATGGCGATCGCCGCATGACCGACCACGAGCCCGATCAGGACACACGCCGTCACGTAAAGTCCCGGTTTGAAGATTCGAAGAAGTAGCTGTCGGCTCCGTTTGGCCGCGACGCCTGCCATCCAGATGAGGGCAACGAGGCTGAGGCCCGTCAGAGCGGCTGCCGCGGAGAAGACTCCGAGGAGTCTGATATGGCGGTTGAACCCGCATACGTCTGACGTCAGCGCGACCGTGCGCTCGCAAAGGCCTGCGACAGTCAATTGCGATACCTCGTCGGCCGACATCGAAGGATTCTGTGCACGCACGACGCGGCGCAATTCGGAGTTGCTTCGCGTGTCGATCGCGGCGGCGACCGCGAGGCCGATCAACGGCACGACGAGGATGAAACCAAACAACCGGAGGTGTTGAGCCACTCTCGGCGACTCCTTCAGGTCGTCAGGAACGAGCGGCGCCAGTACAGAACCGTGCCGCCATCAAGTCAAACGAAATCGTGCGTCAGGACGAACACGCCACAGTCTCTCGACGATCTATGTCTTCCCATACCGCTCCGCGGCGGCAATTTCGTGCGAAGAGAGATGACCGTACCTGGTGTATAACCACCACTTCGGACCCGCCAAGACATTCCCCGGGCCAGGAAACGAGGGCTAGTCCCATGGATTGGTTCCGCACAACGTGCGTGGCAGTCGCGGTCACCGCCGCACTCGCTGCCTTCGCAGCGCCGGCTTCAGCGCAGTCCCCGATTACCTACTCGCTCGCAGGCGTAGAGACCGCCGCCACGCCCACGCAAGGCACGTTCGTCGGCGTCGCTATAAGTCGTCCTGACGACTTCGGCACCTGGAGGGCTGTGATCCTTCACGAGCCGTTGGACGATACCGCGGAAATCACCGGCGGCACTTTTGTGCTCGATGGCCAGGTGCGCAACCTCGAAGGCTTGATCCTGGACGGCGACATCGTGCGGCTGACGGGCTCCTGCCGCAGGGAGACGTTCAACGTGACAGGTCACGTGATGCTCTTCGAGGATGGAATCCCCACTGGCGAGTTCGGAGATTTTGAGGTGACGCTGACACACTATGGCCGCCGCGTATCTGGTTACGGATGCGTCACGTTCTTCGCGACCGTCGAAGGTCTGATTACGTTCACGCCGACGCCATAGGGACTGCTGTCCTCGGCAGTCAATTCACGTCAATGGTCAGCGACGGATCGCCCGCTTTCGGCAACGGCAGCAACGGCGGAGGAGGCGGGCCGGTTCCGATGCGCCGCAGGCGGTACACCTTCGCTTCTCCAGAGTCGATCAGGCGGTCGGCGTCACGCAGGCTGTCGAGCCACGTGACGAACTGAAGGTCGAGGCCGGGACGAGCGACCACGTAGACATCAGCCCGCTGGCGGAATGGAACGAACGCCGCCGGGTTGTGATCGACAAGCGCTTGTCGGAGTGCGTCCACGTGCCGCGGCGAATAGCCACTGTAGCCGTTCACTACTCGATAGTTGCCGATGACCCCGAGGTATTGCGGATCCGCTCTGCCGTCGTCCCTGATCGTTCGGAGCAGATCGAGCACGACGGCATCCGGCGGGACGCGTATCGACAGCGGCATTGGCGCCGGTACCGTCGGACCCCCAAACCACCCTTCCGCAATCAGCAGAGCCGCGAGCGGCGCAACCAGCCATTTCGCGTGTCGCCGCGACGCGAGCCACGCGGCACCCAAACCGGCACAGACAGCGAGGCATAACGTGGCGAGCAGCCACGCGCGTGACGGGACACGGATGCTGTGTGAACCGGGGAGCTCGAGCAGCAGCGAATATGGCGTGTACCTCGAAGGGACGTCCACGTTGAACCAGCGGACTTCTGGCCCGAGCGCCAAAGCCCACATCAGAAATGCGCCGGTGAGATAGAACAGTGCAACGCGTCGCCATTCACGTTGCGCGTCCGACACGAGGCTCACGCCGACGCCGAGCGTCGCGAGCGCGACGATGGCGAACCCGGGAAACAATGACTGTTCGTAGCTGTCCGGCAGCCATCCTGCCCACAGCGCCGACTGCGGAGGGACAACTCCCAGGGCTTCGATGCCGGCGCTCCACGAGACGATATCGCGGTAGTCACGCGACAGGCCGTACGCCATCTGACGAACGTGATAGCCGATGAGCAGCGGCGCGACGAGTAGCGCGTTCGCTCCTATGGCGGCAGCTATCGCGATCCATCGACGCGCATCGGCGTGTCTGAGAAAGAACAGCAACCACAACGCGACCAGAATCGGAAAGAAAACCAGCGTGTACGCATTCGACAGCGTCGCGCTGATCAACCCGAGCCCGAACAGGACGAGATCCCGCATCGCGCCGTGCTTCACGTAGCGATGTAGCCCATACAACGCCAACGGCATGCCGAACGCCATCAGCATCTGGATGTGCAAGGCGTGCGCGCCGGTATACGGTGCGAACGCGAATGCGAGTCCACCGATGAACCCGCCGATCCACGAGCCTGTGAGCTCGCGCACCAAGGCAAAGGTGGCGAGGCCGTTCAGCGGCAGCGCCAGCAACTGGAGGGCGTTGTAGGCAAGCACCGCGTTTCCAGTGAACCAGATGATGGGTGAGGTGAGCGGATACGCGCCGAGCAGGTGCTCGGTAAACGCGGTCACGCCCGACAGCGGCGCAAATGCCGGAAAGTTCCACCAGTCATTCGAAAGCGGGAGATGCTTCGCGTTCCAGGCAAGAATCGACGTGTTCAGCAGCGGATCTCCGAGGTCGCCGAACAGGTGGGTCGGGAGAACGAGCAAGACCGACCGAAAGAGCAGCGCGGCGACGACGAGATAGCCAGTCGCTGCGAGCAGCATTGGCCACCGCCGGTTTTCCTCCCTGGCCGTCATCCTCCCATCATCACTTGTCTGGCATTGGGCACCCATGTCCCAAAGTGTCGGTCACAACATACCGTCAGGATTTTGGTACGCGTACTGTCCGCACCGCCATCTGATCACTTCGTCAGATCCACAGCGACGTGAGCGACCCCGGCAGCACCGACCCTCGCTCGCATCGAGAACGGCTTTCACCGTCCTAAATAACAAATTTGCAAGGCGTCAGCGTGGATCAGGTTTCGCGTCGACTCGAAAATGGGTTCGTCGGGATTTCTGGACAGGAGGCGACGTTTCTTCCCTTCCGGAGGGTGCCCGATTTCAGGATGCCGATCACGTGTTGACAGACGTCATGGCACCTGACTTGCTCAGGCGAACCGCGCATTGCCCACCACCACGCTGGAACCCTCAGCGTTCGGACGAGAACGGACGGGACGTGCACCCTCGATCTGTACAGCGCCATACCTTTTGACATCCTGCCGGCGTCCAGCCCGCACTCTCAGGCTGGTCGCCTGCGCCTCCGGCCTCGCGGTTTCCTTTGCCTACGTGCCTGCTGCCGAAGCGCAGTCGGGCGAAAACGTCGCGGTCGTGATCAACGACGCCAGCACCGCGTCGCGGACAATCGGCGAATACTACGTCGCGAAACGCGGTATTCCACCCTCGAACGTCATTCACATTGACCTCCCCGAAGATGACCAGGTTGATCGCCGCACCTATTCCGCCGCGATCGAATGGCCCCTCCGGGCTCGCCTCGCGCAGTTTGGGCTGCAGGATCGCATTCTGTACCTGGTTCTCACCAAGGGCGTTCCGCTGCAGATCATCGGCACCGGGGGCGAAAGCGGCACGTTTGCCAGCGTCGATGCCGAATTGACGTTCGCGTATCGGCGAATGACCGGTCAGCAGGTGTCTCCGATTGGCGCCGTGGACAATCCATACGCCCTCGGCGCGAAAGAGGTGTCGGAGGCACGCCCGTTCACGCATCGTGAGCACGACCTTCTGCTCGTCACACGTCTGGACGGGTACTCCGTTGACGATGCGCTTGCGCTGGTTGATCGAGCGGCGGCTCCCGAGGGGAATGGCCGAATCGTGTTCACGACGCAAACCGCCCCCCGCAGCCCGATGGTCAACGATTGGATGACGAGCGCGTCATTGCGATTGACCAAGCAGGGGTATCGAGAGCACATGGTCGTCGCCAACACCACTGCCTCGCCGAACGACCGTCCGCTGCTTGGGTATTTCGGCGCGTCGCCGGACATGTCCACGGAGCGACTCCGCGGTGCGCGGTTCCTGCCGTGTTCGATCGTCGCGCGGGCCGAACCCGTAAATGCGACGACGTTTCGGGATCCGGCCAAGGCGAACAGATACGGCGAGAGGGCGGCTTCGACGGTGCACGCCGGAGATTTGATCCGCGCAGGGATCGCCGGGACGGTGGGTTTCGTCGGCGATCCGTCCGGTGGCACCGTTGTTCGTCCCGACGTGTTGTATCCCGCCTACGTGGCTGGTTTCAATCTCGCCGAAGCGATCTATCTGGCGATGCCTCGTTTGAGCCGCCGGACGGTCGTCATCGGCGATCCGTTGTGCGCACCGTTCCGTCAACATGTCTTGACGCGTTCCGAGATCGAGTTGCCCGACCATCCGGTGATGGAACTTGCCGGAGCGTTTGCCAATCGACGCCTGCAGTTTCTCCGTCGTGAGTATCCACACGTGCCGGAAGGCGCTCTGATGCTTGCCGATCGTGCGAGCGCGTACGATCGGCGAGGCGACCTGCAGACGGCTCGGCGTCTTCTCGAGACCACGACGGCGCTGGCGCCGGGTTTTGCGTCTGCTCAGGCGCAGCTCGCGGTCTTGTACGATCGTTACGAGGAAAGAGATCTCGCGATCGAGCGCTATCGACGCGCCCTCGATGCGCAACCGCCGTACGTGCGCGGTGAACTCATGCTGATTGCCACCTCCACGGGCTTCATGGAGGTCCGCCAGCTGGCATTCAACAATCTTGCGTACGATCTGGCGGTGTACCGGCGCAGGCCTGACGAAGCGCTTCCACTGGCTCGCAAAGCGCTCGGCTATGGTGCGGATCATCCAGAACTGCTCGACACCATCGGCTGGATCGAACATCTGATGGGCGACGACGAAAGCGCCATACAGCACCTCCGGTCGGCTGTATCGCGAATGCCGGCGAACGCCGCGGTGTGGTTGCATGCGGCTGTCGTGGCCGCGACCATCAACGAGGGCGCTGAGGCCGAAAAGTATCTCGCGACGGCGCTTCAGATGGATCCCGAGCTCCAGACATCTCAGGACGCGGCAGCCGTTCGCGGCATTCTTCACTCCCCTCGCTGAAACTCCAGTCGGTTCGACCGCTTCAATACGGATCGACCCACGTCCTCGTCCATCGCGGAGTCGTATACGGTTGCGGGACCGGTGTGTGCACGACTTCGTCGCGCAGCTGGCGGACCAGGCGTTCCGCGTCGCGATGCCGCTGACGCCATTGCGGCCGCACCTCGTCTTGGCGTTCTTCTGCCGCCGCCCAGTCGTTCCGATTCACGAACGCACTCGAGCGGAGCGTCTGTGCGAGCGTCACCGCGCGCAGGCTCCATCCGGTTGAAAGCACGAACAGCGGGACGGCCACCCACAGAGCGGCGGCCGACGTCTGCGGACGCATCCGGTCCAGCAAATCGCGAACGGCGATGTACAAGGCGATTGCGTAAAACATTCCGGCCGGGCTCATCACCACTTCTTTCAAGTACGGATAACTGATCGCCGAATTTGCGCCGAGCACCGCCACAAACATCACCAGCAGCACATCGTCACGCTCGAACGTCCACTGCCTCCATCGGCGGAGTCGCGGAATCAGGTTCACGGCGATCAGAACCGTTGCCATGGTGGAGACGACCACGTTCACCAGCGACCACGCCGGCACATCACCGCGGAGGACGAACTGCGTGAATTGAAAAACGCCTGCACGCGGTTCCGAAAACAAGACCGTCAGTGCCGCAGAGATGACGTTGTAGATGTAGAACTTCCACGGCGCGGCGCCGAACAGCGCGGCGAGCTCGCCCGTGTTCCTCACTGAGAAGCCGTACCCGGAACTCGTGACGCCGAGTGTCCTGGTGCCGACGTCCAGGACCGCGAACCGCACGACAAGGTACGCGAGCACGATCGCGGTCGCGGCAATGACGCCTTTCGCGGAGATTCCGCGCCAACGAGCCGCATGTGCCGTCACGAGGCACACCCAGACGATGATGCCGGTCTCGATGGTGAAGAGCGCGTAAGCACACGTGAGGACCGCGGCGACATCGTGCGACCAGTGCGGACGGAGATCGGCGAGGTTTGCCACGACCATGCAGCACAGGAGCACGGTCAGGAAATGATTCACCGGATACCCCTCGCGAATCGTCACCGAGAAGGTGTGCATGCCGACCAACACCACCAGCGCGAGCGGGAGCGCGATGAAATCGACCGCCGTGCGCACCCGAAGCAACCGAACAAACAGCAGGAACGTCGCCGTGAGCTCGGCGACATGGACGGCTTTGAACGTGGCGAAGTAACGACCGCCCGGCGCGAGCTCGAACACCGCATTCTGCGTCAGCCACATTGCCGGCCGCATCGACTCGACCGTCGCATAGCGCGTCACGAGGATGTCCCATGCGCTTTGCGACTGGGCGATGAGCATGTGCTCGAGGTCGTCGCTGATCTGATAGGGCATGCGAATCAGGAAGTAGGCGACGCCGGCCGCGAACGCCATCGCGCACAGGTATGTCGCCCGTGTCCACGTGATTACGTGGCTACCAGGGGGTCGCGACATGCTCGCAATCGGCCTGCGGTTGCGTGGCGGCTTTTTCGAGAAAATCGATGATTTCCCGCGCCTCATCCTTCATCGCTAGACAGAACATGACGGCTCGTTCATGGCTGTCCATGCGGGCGCCTCGCGTCAGCAGGAACTCGATTGTGGTTGGCGTCCGCGTCCCGACCGCCGCTTCAAGCGGCGTGACGACGATGTCATGGCTCTTGAGAATCGGAGCTCTCACCGGTGCGCGTGCGTTCGGATCGGCGCCAGATGCGATCAGCCGTTGAATCGTACCGCGGTCGTTGAGCGCCGCTGCTTCCGCAAGATTCAGCTGTGGCTCGCTCCAGAGTGGTTCCCAGCCAACGATCGCGCCGACAACGAGAACGACGCCGGCGACTGCCAGCAGGGCGGGAGCCGCGAGAACGGACGTGGCCGCCAGCGCGAATGGTTTCACAGGGGCGGCACGCTTCACGTACACTCCGGGTCGATACTATCCCATTGATCACAGACCCCGGCCGCCGCTATCAGCGGGTCGCGTACGGTTATGCCGCCGCTGTGGCGCTTCTGATGGCGGCATTTCTGCTCGCGATTCCAGTGCAGCTCAGTGATTCGTTTACCGAGTTCATCTCGGTGCACGGCCGCTCGTTGTCCCAGGTGATCGCCGCCGAGTTCTACAACGGCACGTACTTTCGTCCGTTCCGGCGCGCGCTGATCAAGAGCGTCTACGAATTGTCCGGAGGTCATTACTACGCTGCGTTTCGCGGATTCCAGGCGCTGCAGGTGCTCGTGCTTTTGCTGCTCTTTGCCCGCATGCTGCGCGTGCGATCATCGGCTGCTCTGGCGGCGCTTCCGCTCGGCATCGCGATTGTCGTGGGCATCCATACCTTTGCCGGCGCCGTCGTCGAAGGGCTCCCTGTCAATCATTTCCTGACAATCTTGATTTGCTGTGTTGCCGCCATGAACATCGCTCAGGCACAACGGACGCACTTGACCGACGTCGCGGCGGTTGCGGTGCTCGTGTGCGCGATGCTGACGATTGAAAGCGGCCTGCTGATCTGGGTGATTTTCATCGCCGCTTATGCCGTCGGATATCGAGGAATCTCCCGTTCGGCGCTGATCGTGCTGACAGTGTGTGTCGCCACATACTTTCTCGGACGTTTCGTCCTGATTGGCGGCGCCGCGCCTGGGTTGAACGAGCGCAGCGCCGGGTTCGGGTTTTCGGTGCTCAACCCTGACGACCTCGTGCGCCGATTCGGTGGCAATCCCATTCCGTTCTACGCGTACAACGTGCTCAGCGCCATGTCCTGCGTCCTGTTTGCGGAGCCGCGGGGTGGCGTCTGGATGTTCGTCCGCGAGCTGCTGCGCGGCCGTCCGGAACCCTGGCAGTTCGTCAACGTGCTGACCAGCGTCGCGACGACGGTGCTGATCGCGCGCTATGCGGCGGCACGATCGGCGAACTGGCGAGCACGCGGGTTTGACGAGCCGGATCGATTCGTGATTATTTTTCTTGCCGTTCTCCCCCTTAACGCGCTGTTCGCGGGCGGATACGAGAAGGACGTCATCATGAGTCCGGCCGGTCTGTTCTACGCAGCGGCTGCGTACTTCGTGTTGCGGGAGCGACTCTCCGGCGTCAAGGCGGTGTCACTCGCGCCGGCGATCGCGTTGCTGCTGGCTGTCGGCTGGAGCGTGCGCTTCGTCGGCATCCACGACAGTCTGCGAGCACGCGCGCTGTCGGTGCGCGAGGAGTGGGCGTACTATGACGACTGGGTGCGCGAGCAGCCGCGTCCCATGCCGCTGACGCCTGAGGAACAAGCCATCAAACAGCACCTTTACGACGACGCCGTTCTGCGCGCGCCACGCGTCCCTCAGCCCTCGCTCGGCGTGACGGAACGGTTGTTCGACTTCAGCCAATGAGCCCGCGGGAGACCGAGGGCACCTTCACGTCGTTCGCACTGTCGGGCCTGGTGGGACGAATCTTCGTTCCGCCGCTCGTGGCTTTTCTGCTTCTGTCCCTTTACGTCGTCGCCGAGGCCATCGGTTATCGCGGGCTTGCACGGTCGGAAGCGGAGACGATTGCGGAGGCGGCCGCGCTTGGGCACGCAGCCCGCGCGCTCCAGCTGATTGAGGAAGGGCAGAACCCAAATCAGCCGCAGCACGTGCGTGCAAATTTTCTCGACGCCGGCAACTACGAGTTGAGGCCGCTCGAGGCCGCGATTGTCGCCAGGCATGCCGAACTGGTGCGACTCCTCTTGCGCGTCGGGGCGGCGAGCTTCGACAAAACCCGCGCCTCGTGCTTGGCGCGCCTTCGATTGCCGGAAGTGCTGTCGGACCTTGGCGACCGCGATTCCGACTCCCCTGAGCCGATCGAGATCGCGGCGGCGTTCAGGATGTGTGGGGCTGACTGATGCGCATCACTAAAACCATCCTGGTCCTTGCGGCGACGGTCGCCTATGTCCTTCTCACGTTGTTGGGGGGGCGCGCATCCATCGCCGGCGGCCTGGGACCGGAGGGATCTGTGTACGAGGCGATGGCGGTCAGCCACGACCTCCAAGCCGGTTCAGCCGTCGACAAGCTTGCGCCGGCATTTCCGTTGGCTGCCGCGATTGCGTACCTCGTCACCGGTCACGTCTTTCTGAGTTTTGTTCTCGTCAACGCCCTCGGCTTTGCTGTCCTGGTGTGGGCCGCGTGCTGGATTCTGGACATGCACGCGGCGCCTCTTCACGTCAAGCTGACGGTAACGCTCACGCTTGTCCTGCTCGGCATTCCGACGCGGATATCGGCGTTCGCGCCAGGGCAGCCGCATCTGCTCGGCGTCGCCGCTTTCTCAATGGCCGTCGCGGCGGCCAGGTGTGGCAGTGGAGTCCTCACGGCGGTTCTGCAAGTCGCGGCTGTCATGGCGTCACCAATCGCGATCGCGGCGCCGCTGTACGGCCTTTGGCGCAACTGGCGTCGCGAACCCATCGCCCGCGTATCCGCCACGTTCGCACCGGCATTTGTCGTCTGGCTGCTCGTCCAATACTGGGCTCGTGGCGGCGCGAGCGGGCTCGTCGATCTGATGCGGTTCTCGCGCGTCCGAGCGGACGCGGCATTCTGGAGCGAGTCGCTGTTCATTCTCTTCGGCCTGTACTTTCTGGTGACGTCGCTCGGCGGATTCACGATTCTTCTGGTGTCGGGCCCCCGAGATGTTCGCCGAGCCGTGGCCACGCAGCCCGAGGTGCTCGCGCTCGCACTTCCTGTCCTGCTGTTCATCGCGACCGCGGGACTCGACGTGCCGCGAACGCTGGCGTTTCTGTTTCCGTTCTGGTTTGTCCTGATCGGCATCTGGTCTCGGAATCACACAGGTTCTTTGCTGGTGCCGCTCGTAGTCGCCACCGCGCTGACTGTGCTGACGCAGCATCCGTGGGTGCGACTCACTGACACCAACTATTTCGTCGACTGGTTTCCATATTCCGTCTACGCAGGTCGCGTGAACATTGCGGATCCCGGGTTCGACGCCACGTGGCGTCTGCGGCTGTTTGTCGCTGCGGCCGGCCTGGCCGCATGCGCAGCGTGGCGACGGTCGCTTCGCCAGGCGGGAAACTAATCGAGTGCGGGAGTCAATCCGGAAACGGCTGCCACTCGCCATTCAGAGCGTCGTCTCTGTCGCCCTGCTCGCGCTACTGTTTCGCGGTCTCGATCTCGGCGCGCTCCGGCAGCTGTATGCGGCGATGCCGCTCTGGTTTTATCTCCTCTCGCTGGGAGTCATTCTCGGCGGCCAGGTGCTGTATGCGTGGCGGTGGCGTCAGGTGCTCGCGGCGTCTGGCGTCCCGGTCACCATCGGTACCGCAATACGGCAGTACTTCATCGGCGTGTTCCTGAACAATTTCTTTCCGTCAACGGTCGGCGGCGACATGGCGAAGGTGTACTACCTTGGTAAGCATCATGGTTATCGGCCGATTGCCGCGTCGATCGTTCTGGACCGTCTCCTGAGCATCGGGCTGCTGGCCGTTCTCGCGACGACGATGTACTGGGTCGCGCCCGATCCGTCGCCGCAGTTCGCGGCCACTCGGGCGTTTGTCACGGTCATCGCAGTGTGCCTGCTCGGGGGCCTTGTACTCGCGGCGCGCGGCACAGGCGGTCTTCCGCGCCGGCTCGCACCGTTCGGCACCTTTGCGGTGCGGCTCGCGGAGCGTGCGCAACGATTTCGTCACGACATGGCGACCGCGGCCAGGCGTCCGCACATCGTGTTTCAGTCCGCAGCCGTCGTGACGACGTACTTTTTCGCGCTCACCGGGATCTACCGTCTCTTTCTGGCGCTCGATACCGGCGCGCACCCGTCGTTTCTCACGCTGATGACGGCTGTGACCACGGCGTCGTTGCTCAGCAACATTCCCATTTCAATCAACGGACTCGGCCTGAGAGAACAGCTGCACGCGATCCTGCTGCAGCCGTTGGGGGTGACGCGCGAAGCCGCGGTCGCCATCTCGTTGCTGACCTTCGCGCATTCACTCGTTTCGAGTCTGCTGGGTGTGCTCTTCTGGCTGCAGTTGCCTGCCGCGATCAAGTCCCATATCCCGACATCAGAGTCGGAGATTCCGCTGGATTCGGAAATCCCGGTCGATTCGTGATCGCGGCTCAAGGCGCGAGGCTCAAGGTACGCCTCGAGCCCGAAGCTCGCTACAGCTTGGGTGCTGAGAGGTGGATGAGCGCGGTATCAGGCGCGTGGCGTTCGTACATCTCGCCGCGCGGGTCCACACGGTAATCGCCTACCGCCTCGTCTATCTCGTTGCCGTTCAGGTCGACACGCGGTTCAGCCCAGTCGTCGTCACGCTGGGGGACCGCCGGTACTCCAATGTCGATAACGGCCGTGGTGCCGTGGAGCGTCGGAACGGCAGTCGCGTGTTGAGAGTGTACGGCGAAGCGCTGCACCCAGACTTCACTCAAGGCGGCGACTATCGACAGCCCTATCACGACAATCCATACACGACGCAGCGTCGCCATCGCTTCCTGCCTGGCAGAACAGCAATCGAAATGCCATCAGTGGCATACGCGTTGCGATGCTTCAAAGAGAGGCTCGATGTTGAACCTGCAGCAACGCGTCGCCGCTATCCGTCACCGTCTCGAGCCGATCGAGAGAGCTCATCCCAATGCGTTGCTGGCCGCCGCGATCGCGGCGTTCACACTCGTCGTCGCCATCCTCGGTGGCTCGACGTGGCTCGTCTACGACATCTTTCACGATCTGCCGAGCGCATCCGAGCTGCGCGACGTCGCCTCGATGGCTCAGGCGACGACGATCTACGACAGGAACAACCGGGCGGCATTCACGATCTTTCAGGAGCGACGGATTGAAACGTCGCTCGCCGAGATCTCGCCTCATCTCGTGCACGCGGTCATCTCGGTCGAAGACCAGCGGTTCTACGACCATCGCGGCATCGATCTCATTCGGATTGTTGCCGCCGCGGTGACCAACCTGCGGGAGCACCGCGCGGCGCAGGGTGGAAGCACACTCACGCAGCAGCTCGCACGACAGAGCTTCCTGAACTCGGACAAAACGATGCGGCGGAAGTTGAAGGAAGCGGTGCTCGCGTGGCGCCTGGAGCGCGCATTCACGAAGGATCAGCTCCTCGAGCTGTATCTCAACAAGGTCTATTTCGGCGACGGCCTCTATGGAGTCGAAGCGGCGTCACTCGGCTTTTTCGGGAAGCATGCCCGCGATGTTGACGTCGCCGAAGCGGCGTTGCTCGCAGGCCTGGTCAAGTCGCCTTCGACGTATGCGCCGACGATCAATCTCGATCGTGCGGTCGCACGCCGTAACGTCGTCCTGCAGGCGATGCGCGACACCAACGTGATCGACGCTGTGGCGTACGAGAACGCGCTGCAGAGCCAGCCGCATCTGGCCGACGCCCTTCGGTCCGAAGAGACGTATGGCCAGAACTTCAAGGAAGAAGTGCGGAAGCAGTTGGTGCAGCGTTTCGGATGGGAACGTGTCTATCAGGGTGGTCTGAAGGTTTATACGACTCTCGATCCCGCCATGCAGCAGGCGGCGGAAGCTGAGATCGCACGGTCGCTCGCCGAGATAGAGAAGCGCCAGTTGAAGGGCGTGAAGCAGCCCACACCAAGCACCGATCCTCTTCAGGCGGCGCTCGTCGCGCTCGACCCGACGACCGGCGACGTTCGCGCCATGGTGGGGGGCCGGAACTTCGATCAGAGCCGGTTCAATCGCGCGACACAGGCGCGCCGGCAATCCGGCTCTGCGTTCAAGCCGTTTGTCTACGCGTCGGCATTAGAACAGGGCTTCACACCGGCAACCGTGATCACCGGCCTCGATAATCCAATCGCCACGCTTCAGGGTGCGTGGGTACCCGACGATCACGGCGGGAACGGCGACATGACCATGCGCGCTGCGCTCAAGACGTCAAGCAACCGAGCGGCAGTACAGATGCTGCAACAAATCGGTATTCCGACGGCAGTCCGCTACGCCGAGCGGCTCGGTGTCGGTGGTCTTCCTGAAGTGCCCTCGCTGGCACTCGGGTCCGGTGAAGTCACGCTGATGTCGATGACGGCCGCGTACTCCGCGTTCGCAAACCAGGGGATGTTCACACAGCCCTCCCTCATCCGTCGCGTCGACGACTTGTCGGGACGCGTGCTCTACACGTCGAGCACGCGCGAGGACCGCGCACTCAGCGAGGCCACCGCGTTCATCATGACGTCGATGATGTCAGACGTGATCAACGGTGGCACGGCGTGGCAGGCTCGTCGCGTCGGCTTCACGCTGCCTGCCGCCGGGAAGACCGGAACGACGAACGACTATCACGATGCGTGGTTCGTCGGCTTCACGCCGCATCTGGTGACCGGTGTGTGGATCGGCTACGACATGCCGCGCACGATCATCGCCAACGGATATGCGGGCGAGCTGGCTGTGCCGCTGTGGGGCCGGTTCATGGCGGCGGCGACGCGCAACGACAAGCCAGACAAATTTACGATGCCGCCGACGGTCGTGCCGGTCACCATCTGTCGCCTGAGCGGCAAGCTGCCGAGCGCCGGGTGTGCATCGGCAGTGATGTTCGATCGCGATGGGAATCCGACCGACCGTTCGATGCTCTACACGGAATATTTCGTCCGCGGGACGGAGCCGACCGCCTACTGTCCGCTCCATCGCGACTTCGACGTGGTTGCAACATCCGGCGATGCAACGACGGGATCTGGCGTCGCAACATCAGGGACCGCGACGCCCCAGCCGTCGCCCGCGGACTCGGCCAAGACCCCGGGGCAGAACGCGCCGGCCGCCGCTGTTCCGGCTGCGTCCGCGCCAGACCCCACCGACTCACAACCGCCGAAGCGCGGATTCTGGGGCAGGATCTTCCGGCGCTGAGATAATGCGATCGTGCCGTTTCGCACGATTGTCGGCCATTCGCGGCTGCTGTCGCTCATCGCACGCGTGATCGCGCGCGACTCGATGCCTCCCGCCATGCTTCTGGCCGGCCCCGCAGGTGTCGGCAAGCGCCTCACTGCGGTCGCCATCGCACAGGCGATCAACTGCCTTCAGCCGCAATCCGCGGAAGGCCTCGAACGCGACGCGTGCGGCGAGTGCGCGTCATGCCGACGCATCGCGCGGGGAATCCACCCCGACGTCATCGTCGTGGAGCCCGGCGACATGGGCACGATCAAGATTGAGCAGCTGCGCGACGTCATCGACCGCTCGCAATATCGTCCATTCGAAGGAAGGCGGCGCGTGGTGATCATCGACGAAGCCGACGCCGCGGGTGACGACGCGCAAAGTGCGCTACTGAAGACACTCGAAGAACCGCCGTCTGCATCCGTCTTCATCCTCGTCTCTTCGATGCCGGACGCGCTGCTGCCCACCGTCTTGTCGCGATGTCCGCGGCTTCGATTCAGCCCGCTCACGCCGAATGAGGTCGCCGGAGCACTGATTCGGGATCACGGCTACTCCGAGCAGGAGGCACGGATCGCGGCCGCGGAGTCGGATGGCAGCATCGGCCGTGCGCTGGAATCGCAGTCGGAAGACTTGTCCGAAGCGCGCGCGGCCGCGCAGCGGATTCTGGAGGAAGCTGCACGGACGAGCGATCCGGTCAAACGAATCCATCTCGCCCGCGAACTGTCGGAGGGAAAGGGCTCACCCGCCGAGGAGCGGAACAGACTTGCCGCCCGCCTGCGCTCGCTCGGGTCGCTGTTGCGCGACATCGGGATTGTCGCGACCCGCGCGGATCGCGCGATGATCGCCAACACCGATCTCGAAAAGCCGCTCGAAAAGCTCGCCGCCTCGTTCGACGCGCAACGCAGCATGCACGCGTATGCCGCCGTCGACCGTGCGCTCGCCGCACTCGACCGCAACGCCAGCCCGAAGGTCGTTGCCGATTGGCTGCTGCTCGAACTGTGAACGCCTCAGGTGCCCGGTGAACACGCAGAGACCGATCGTCGCTATCACGGCAGGTGATCCGGCGGGCATCGGGCCAGAAATTGCGCAGAAAGCCGCCGAAGATCCCCGAGTGACTGCCGTCTGCGAGCCGAAGATCTATGGGCCGCCGGCCAGTATGCGATTTGCGTGCGGCGTTGTTTCGGCGGAAGCCGGGCGGGCGGCGTACGAGGCCATCTGCGATGCGGTGGGCGACGCGTGTGACGGACGCGTTGCTGCCGTTGCGACCGCTCCCGTGAACAAGCTGGCATTTTCCCGGGCAGGTTTGCCGTGGAAAGGGCACACGGATCTGCTGGCACACCTCACTCGCGCTCCGCGCGCCGTCATGATGTTCTGGTCGGAACCACTGAAGGTGGTGCTGGCGACCGTCCACGTTCCGCTCGCGGAGGTGCCGCGTTTAGTGACCCGCGGTCTGCTTCGCGACGTCATCGATCTCACGGCGCGCGAACTTCCGCGGTTCGGCATCGTGCGGCCGCGTCTCGCACTCGCCGGACTGAATCCGCACGCGGGCGAAGACGGATTACTTGGTTCCGAGGACGAAACGGTCCTGCGCCCCGCCGTCGATGACGCGCGAAGCCGAGGAATCGATATCGACGGACCGTTCCCGGGCGACACCATCTTCGGCCGCGCCGCCCGTGGTGAGTTCGATGTCGTCGTGGCTTGTTATCACGATCAGGGATTGATTCCGGTGAAGTTGCTCGCGTTCGGCCGGTCTGTCAACGTGACGCTCGGGCTTCCGATCATCCGAACGTCGGTCGATCATGGCACCGCGTTCGACATCGCGGGCAAGGGACTTGCGGATCCGTCGAGCATGGTCGAAGCCGTATTGCTCGCTGCACGCCTTTCGAAGCCGCACGGCCAGCCTTCGGGTTGATAGCTGCCGGTACTCTTCAACTCGCGGCCAATCGCGACGGTAATGAGTGAACCCTCGCGGATCGTGAAATGGCCCACGGGCACGTACGCGTCCCGGATGTGACGCTCGACCTCGGGGTACGCGTTCGCGAATTCGTCGTTTCGACCTTCGTTGATCAACACCACGGGAATCCGTTCACGCCGGATGCGTTCGAGCATTCGCGCCTGGTCGTGTGCCGTCGTAAACGCGGATGGCGGCAGGAACAGCGCGTGACCGGCGGCGAACCGCCGCTGCGCAAAGTAGTAATACTCCGGCGCTGCCCACGTGAGCAGCACGGCATCATCAGGCCTGGTGCACGTGTTCAGGTACCGAACGGCGACCGGCATCTCGCCCGCAGGCCAGAACCGCTCCCATGGCCAGACCGTTCCCGTCTCCCTGACGACCTCGATCGTGTGCTTGATCGTGGGGAAGCCGTCCGCCACGCGCGTTTCCTGGAGGCGGGTCGGGACGTCAGCGAGGATCCAGGTGTTGACCACTCCACCGGCGACAACGATGAACGCGACGGACAGTGGTACGAAACGTCTCACCAGCGACGGTGACGCGCCGCTGCGTACCATGGCGGTCGCACGTTGCCACGACTCGGCAAGCGCCCACGCACCATTGATCGCCAGCAGCGCAGCGACATCCTGGATGCGTGAGTCAATCGGATGCCGCAGCACGACCAGCAGGTACGTCAGCAGCATTGCGAAACCCGCCGCCGCAACCGGCTCCCGGCCCGTTGGACGCTCTTTCGATCGCCCGAGGAGCACGAGGCAGAGAATCGCCAGGACGTGCGCGGCATAGAACAGGAACACAGCCGAATCCATCCGGCTCCACGAGGGGGAGTAGATGTTGGCCCAGAATGGAAACGCGGGCGGAGCGATGAAGCGCTGGTGCGCTTCCCCTTTCGTGAACTCGATGGCTTCATGCAGATGTTCGCCTAGGCCTTCACTCCACACCACGAAGACGACGTACGGCGACATCAGTGCCACCAGCGCCATGGCGTACTCCGCCACGACCCGTAGCGTCTGCCGCCAGTTCGTACCGTGTGCGACCACGAGCGCGGCGCCAATGCCAGCGGCCGCATACACCCCGAGGTCGTGCCGGAACAGGACAGCGATGCCTGTCCACGCCGCAAGCCAGACCAGACGAATCCGTGACGGCTGCCGCACGTAGCGCTGAATCAGCAGCAGCGCGACAGCGGGCACCAGGATTTTTGGGTACGAATAGAGCCGGGGATCTATTGCGATTTCAAACAACGCCGCCGCGACACCGAATGCAATCGAGGCGGTCAGTTCCGCTGCGACGAGAAATGTTGCGGATGCGGCGATGGCCAGTAGAACGCAGCTGAGCACCCCTTCGCTGAACGGACCCGGCCACTGGTGTTGAACGAATGCCGACAGCGTGTACATCAGCGGCATGCCGGGATCGACGAAATCGCGCCCGGGCAGCTGTCCGAACAGCAGTTGCTGCGCCCACGCGAGATGCATGTAATGGTCGTTGGTCAGGTCGCGCAGCGTGACGAGACGGAAACCGAACGCGAGCATGCCCACGGCAACGGTGATGCCCACCATACGCCGACGAGACAGAGCCACCATGCGCTATTGAACTCGTTCCAGTGGCGAACGAAGACCGTTGCAGTCAGCGGCACTCGTCGATTGCGCGGCGAGCAGCTCGCGGACGCCAGCATCGCGGCGGGCCTCCTCGAGGCAGCGAAGCACTCTCAGTTCCTCCTGATCGACGGCAGCGCCGTTTGCCAGCAGCGTTCGCACCGAGTCGGCGCGCTGTGCACCGACCGCTGCTTCAATCGGTGTGATTGTGACCGCATAACCGTTCGTGAGCAGGCCGTCGCGGACGTGACTCGGTTGATTCGGGTTCGCGCCACTCTCGATCAGGCGCACCGCCTCCGCGTTATTTCGTGTCGCCACGGCTTCAGACAACGTCACCTCGTCCGGCGGCCACAAGCCATCTCCCGCCACCAAGCCGGCTGTCCACCAGGCGCTCAAGAGTGCGAGCACAAGGCAGGGTCCGGCAATGATCCATATCAAACTGCGTCTCATGTGCGGGTATCCAACTACTCCACCCAGTACCGTTCCGCCCACCGAGGCATAAAGGACGGACTTGTCGTGCGGCGGCCGATCGCCTCGGCGCGAAGGCGCTTCGTGATGGCGAGCTCGGTCGGGTCTTTCGGCCAGTCGTCATGTTTGTCCGGCCGGAGCACATCGACCCAGTCGTTTCGTGTAATGAACGCGTGGTATCGCAGCTGATATTGATCGCCAATCGCACGAAACGTCCACAGCGCCGCGACCGCAACGAGAAAGCAGGTGGCGAACGACGTCGCGGCGACCGTCCGCGTCGGAAGCGAGTCAATCAGCGCTCGCACGGCGACAAACGTCGCAATGGCGTAGAACAACCCCGCCGGACTCATGATCTCGTCCTTGATGTAGACCGCATTGAACGCGGCGTTCGCGACCAATGCCGCGCTGGCTGCGACGAACGTGCGGTCCGCATCAGACCAGGCGGACCGACTTCTCGGAAGCCGTGCCGCGGCATACCAGATCAACAACGCGGTGGTCGCCGACGATGCGATCACGTTGATGAGGACGACCGGATGCATCTCGCCTGCGCGCCAGGCCGCAAGCAGCGCGTAGACCCCCTGGCGCGGCTCGGCGAACAACAGCGACGCGAGACCACCGATGACGTTGTAGAGCATGAACCCAAGTGGATGCGCGCCGAAGCGTTGGGCCAGCTCTTCGGGAGAGTAGAAGCGATCACCGAAGCCACTGCCGTGTCCACCGATCCCGGGCGAGGAGATCCCGAGCAGATGGCGCAGGAGAAGATATCCCGCAAACACGACCGTCGTCGCGACGACCGTTGTCCGGTTGACTCCTGGCAGCCCGGCGGCGGCGCAACAGATCACGGTTATCCACACCATTGCCCCTGATTCGATTACCGACAGGCTGAGCACGAGCAGCGCACAGGCAACGACCGGAACGAACCAGCGCGGTGTGTGCTGCGCCAGCACGAATACTCCCAACGCGCAGACACCGACCTCTGCGAAGTGGTTCACCGGAAATGCCTCGAGCAGCATCGACAGGAACGTGTGGATGCCGATCAGGACCGGAAACGCGACCGTGAATGCGACGAGATCGGACACATTGCGTACGCGGAGCGCCGCAACGAACAACGCGACCAGCATCAGGAGCAGAACGACGTGCACGCCACGAAAGACCGCGTGATACGTGAGTCCCGTCGCCTGAGTGAAGGCGAGCAGCGCTCGAGCCTGCAGGTAACGCAGGGGCCGGAACGTCGACGGCGAGAAGGTCAGGCTGTCGTGCAGCAGATGCTGTGCGGAATCGTACTTCGCGGCGATGACGATCGGTTCGAGGCTGTCTGAAACCTGTATCGGAATCCTGTACAGACTGTCCGCGAGCGGCATTGTCATCAGCGTCGCGAGCACGATCGCCGGGGCCGCTGCTGGCGATCGAAGCGCCGTGCCAACCATCCGCGGCACAGCATAGCACCTGGATTTCAGCGCGGAGGGCAGGGCAGGTCTGTCGAGGGGTCGCGGCGTGCGTCGGCCACGCGCGGCAGCCAGACACGCACACGCGAATTGATCGGCGTAGACGTGTACTCCTCGAAGCCGCGTTCCCGTACCGCTTGCAGGAGCGCAGGCCAGAATCGGTCGACCACCATCGACCCATCGAGGAAAACCGCCGCGCCGAGCCGTTCGCGACCAAGCTGGATCACCGCTCGATTGACCTCCGCGCGGTCATCGTAATAGCCCGGAATCCAGGTCGGCAGGCGCGCCGCAAACGGCCGGTGTGCGAGAACCGGAATCTCGGGACCGAACCCCGCGACGAGGATACGGTCGTCGGGCGCAGTGCATTGCGCCAGATATTCCACCAGCGGCGCGAGTGACGGGTTCGGCATGATTTCTGGCGATACGCGTCGCAGGCGTTGTGTGATGTCGCTCATACGCCGGAGCGGCGCCGCAGGCTGGCGCGGCGCGGAGACCCTGGTGGTGATTTGAAACGCGACGAACAAGAGCGCAGCGATCATTGCCCCGCGTGTAACCGCGCGCGTCGATAGCACATGGGCCGCAGTCGCCGCCGCAACAATCGCCGTAGGCGCCGCGACGTCTGGAATCCGCGCCGCGAGCACGTCACGCAGAAATACGAGGTCGAGCGACAACAACATCACCGCAGCGGATGCGAGCTGTCCGCCATTGAGATGAAGCCCCCGTCTGCACGAAACGATTAGGCCGGCGACTGGAATAGCGACGAACGCAAAGAACAGCCAGGGCAACGATCCTGTTGCCGTTCGTCTGCCTTCGGCCGCGGTAAAGCGCACCGCCGAGGAGAAATATCCGGGCAGCCCCTCGTACGCCTGCACGTACAGCAGCCACGGCAGAATGAAGAGCAGCGACAGGCCGGCATAGACAGCAACCCGCAACGCTGCCTCTCGCGGAAGGCGATTGTGACAAGCGATGAGCAGCACGATGTTGCCCAGCGCGACGTAGACCAGATAGTCGTGGCGCAGCAGAAACGCCACAGCGGTCCAGAGTGCGAGCGCGACGAGTCGGCGCGAACGAGGCTTGTCGGCGTAACGCCATGCGAGCCAGATGGCGACGACAGGCACGATGACTTTGGTCGCGTTGTACAACCGCGGCGAGACGGCAACGGTGAACCCGCTCGCAACGATGGCCGCGATCTGTGATGTGGTCGCGCGGAATACCAACAGGTACGTGACAGCGGACGTCACGGCCAGCAACAGGACGCACAGCAGGACGTTGACGAAGAGCGATGGCCCAAACAAGGCCGCGACGGCCGTTGACAGCAGATACGAAAGCGGAAAGCCAGGATCTTCGAAATCGCGAACGGGCCAGCCGTTGTACAGAACCTGGAGGGCGCGTGCGAAGGTAACGAAATGGTCGTTCTCAATCGCGCCCGTCAGCGCATATCGCACCACGAAGGCGACACCGCCGACGACCAGTGCCATCGACGTCGGCGTGCGCGCTGGCCATCGCACGCGCAGTGGGCGGGTCACGTTGTCCGTCTGGGGCACCACGAAGCGTCTGGGCGTCGAGTATAGTCGTTGAGCCGTGGCGGAGAAGGACGAGCGAGAGAAGGCTCAACGCCTTATTGCCGACAATCGCAAGGCACGCCACGACTACCACATTCTCGAAACCTACGAGGCGGGCGTCGCGCTGCTCGGCACGGAGGTCAAGGCGATCCGCGAAGGGCGAGTCAACCTGCGCGACAGCTACGCGCGCACCGACGGCGGTGAGGTGTGGATGATGAATGTCCACATCAGTCCCTACAGTCACCGCGGCTATGCCGATCATGCGGAAACCCGTCAGCGAAAACTCCTGCTGCACCGTCACGAAATCCGCAAGTTGATTGGACGCACAGCCGAAAAGGGGCTGACGCTGGTGCCGCTCCAGATGTATTTCAAGAAGGGCCGCGTCAAGGTTCTCGTCGGTCTCGCGCGTGGAAAACAGGCGCATGACAAACGCGAGACGATTCGACGCCGCGAAGTGGATCGTGAAACGCGGTCGGCCGTGAAGGCCGCCCGTCGAAAGAGCGCAGCCGGCTAATCGTTGGCCAAACAGGGGAGACCGGTCTCGCGATCGACAGGGCGCGTCTGCGTTCCTTCGACCCAGACGTCGACGACCGCGCCTTGTTTGACGGCCAACTCACCGACCTTGCGATAACGGCCGCGCAGGTATTCGGAGAGCACTGGATAGTCGGTCGCAAATTCGTCGGCAAACCGCGCCGCCGGCTGCGTCAACGCAATCGGGACGACCTGTCTGCGCCACCGATCGACGGCTTCGCGCTGTTGCTCCGGAGACGAATAGAAATTCGAGAAATAGGCGACCTGACCGGCGGCAAACGGCCGGTCGGCGAAATAGAAGAGCTCCGGCAGGTTCTCTGCGAGAAAGACGCGGTCAGTCGGCCGTGTGCATCGCCGGAGGTAGGCGGAGGCGCGCTGCAGGTTTTCATCGATGCCGCGCAGCGACGATGGGAGCGTGCCGAGCATCGTCGACACGTCATTCCACTGACGACGCGCCCGGGCGGTATCGGCCAGATGTGCAATCTCGATCTGGTGGACGACATCGCGCAGCACGACAATCGCCGAGCCGCTGATGACTAGCAACAGTGTCAATGTGCTGATGACCGCAACACGTGTCGGAATCGACCGCCACCGTGTGGATCGAACGATTCCTGCCACCAGCCAGGACCCAAGAATCGTCACCGGAACGGAGACGTCCGCCAGCCGCGACGGATTCGGACTTCGCAACAGCGCAATGAGGAGGATGACGCCCAGAAGGCACACCGCCCGAAACTCCGGTAACGAGATCTGCGGAGCTGCCATCGCGTCGTATTGGGCGGGTCGTAGAGAGCAAAATGCCGCATAGAAGACGACAACCCACGCGACCACGTACAGCCACGGCAACGCGTTCTCGGACCTGAAGATGCCTGGCGCGATTCGCCATCGCCGCAGCTCCGCCGTCCACCCTGGAGGAGGCGGCGGAGGACTCGTCAAGACGAACTGACCGCGATCGACTCCATCTGTGTCGCGTACGCGTGGATCACCGACGATGAGTCCCAGGTGGGTACGCGACGTGTCATCGAGCGCGTAGCTCCAGTTGGATGGGTCCGTACGTGGAAATGGATCCAGGAGGCTCAGATCCGCTTCTGCGCGGCGGCGCAGCTCGGGGGTGAGCGAGGCGATCCAGCGAACGTTGATTCGGGGCGCCGGAGGACCGTCGGCGTCGAGATGCCGCACCAACGGTTGCGACGGATCGACGACGAACCTGACGCGGGAGTTCGTCGTCCGGGCCGCCTCCTGGCGCGACAACTGAAGCGATTCGCGAAAGTATTTCAGCAATCCGTCATCGATCTGCGCGAGCACCATCCCCGGCAGCAGCGTCAACGCGCACGTCGCAGCGAGCACGGCCATCGGCTGAAGCAGGTGACGACCATGCATCAACACCATGAGCGCCGCCGACGCGATCCCGAGATAGACGCCATGGTCGTGACGGAAGAGCGCCGCAACGCCGATCACCAAACCGAGCATGACCAGTCGTATCGTGGTTGGGCGCCGTGCATACCCAAGCATTGCGGCGACGGCAAGCACGTAGAGGATGATTTTCGGGTAGTTGTAAAGCGCGGGTCTCAGCGCGACCGCGAGCATTGTGGCGATGAAGGCCGGCACAGCGGCCGACGCAAACCGCGCGGACACGAGAAAAAGCGCGGCCGCCCCGAGTGACAACATTCCGATCGTCAGCAGCGCTTCGGAGCGAAGCGATCGGCCGAGGAGCCTTTGTGCCAGTGCCGACAGGGAATACGTGGGCGCTGGCCACAATGCGCGCAGTTCCGCATCCGTGAAATCGCGGAGTGGCCGCTCGCCATCGACAATCGCCATCGAGCGAACGAGCTGTGGAAAGTGATCGTTATCGAAGCCGCCGAGGGGTCCACCGAGCGTGTTGAATCGGTAAAGGAACGAGAACGCGGCAATCGCGACTGCGATCAGCGCCACGAGGGCGGTTCGAAACGGCGTTCGCACCGATGACAATGTAGCAGCGTTGACCCACGCCGGTAAGGGTCCTAAGATGATGCAGTTAACGTGAAAATCGATGCAGACGCCACTCTGGCAGTAGACGGCGGAGCTCCGGTCAGGGCGACCTTTCTTCCCTTCCATCAGCCAAGCATTGATGCCGACGACGAGCGTGCGGTGCTGGAAGCGCTGCGCTCGGGATGGATCACAACCGGCCCGAAGACCAAGACGTTCGAGCGGAGCTTTGCCGCGTACACCGGCGCGGCACACTGCGTCGCGGTGAACTCGTGCACCGCGGCGCTGCACCTTGGCCTGGAGGCCGTCGGCGTCGGTCCGGGCGACGAGGTGATCACGTCTCCCGTGACCTTTGCCTCCACCGCGAACGTCATCGTGCATCGCGGCGCGCGTCCCGTGTTCGTCGACGTCGAGGCCGACACGCTGAACATCGATCCGGACGCCATCGAGGCGGCGATTACACCGCGGACAAAAGCGGTGATCCCCGTGGATTTTGCCGGACAGCCGTGCGAGCTGGACGCGATCATGGCCACCGCGCGCCGCCACGGGCTGACGGTCATCGAAGATGCCGCGCATGCGGTCGGAGCGGAGTTCAAAGGCCAGCGCGTCGGCAGCGTGGCCGACATGACGGCGTTCTCGTTCTACGCGACCAAGAACATTACGAGCGGTGAAGGCGGAGCGTTAACGACCAATCGCGCGGAGTGGGCCGAACGCGTGCAGATCATGGCGCTGCACGGCATCAGCCGCGATGCGTGGAAGCGGTACGGCACGAGCGGCTACGCGCACTGGGACATCCTCGCGCCAGGCTACAAATACAACATGTTCGACCTGCAGGGCGCGCTCGTGCTGTCGCAGCTCGCGAAAATCGACAGCTTTCAGCGGCGCCGCGTGTCGCTCAAGGCACGACTCGATGCGGGGTTGCGCGATCTGCCCGAGCTCTCGTTTCCGGTGGAGCGCGGCAATCGCGTGCACGCCCACCACTTGTATCCGGTGATCGTGCGCGTCGAAGCGCTCACCGCCGATCGCGACACCATCATGAACGCCATTCAGGCCGAAAACGTCGGCATTGGCATCCATTTCCGCGCCGTTCACCTGCATCCGTACTACGAGCAGACCTTCGGATTCCGGCGCGGGATGTTTCCGAGGGCGGAGTATTACTCCGATCGAACGATCTCGTTGCCGCTGTATCCGCGCATGACCGACGCGGAAGCTGACGACGTGATCGCTGCCGTACGAAAGGTGATCGGCAGGTATCGCCGATAGCATTGCCATGAGCACCCAAGCCACCACCACGACGACGTACGGGTTGCGCCGCGGAGCGGAAGAATTTCCGCTGATGCTCGTAATCTCGATCATTTATCCGTGTAATTTCGGTTGTCCGAATTGCCCGTATACGGATTCGAACTCGGAGATTCGCCGCTTCTATCACGAGCGCGACGGAGACTTGTTCAAAGAGGAGCTGTGGAACAGGCTCGCGGTTGAATGCGGCCAGTATGGCGCATGGATGCGATGCACGGGCGGCGGCGAGCCGATGCTGCATCCGCGCATGGTGGACATGATCGAGTTCGCCAAGAAACGTGGCGCGCGCGTGTGGTTGAACACCAACGGCAGCATGTTCGGGCCGACACCGGTCCTCCGCCAGAAGCTCGAACGCGTGATTGCGGCGGGGATCGATCTGATTGAGTTCTCGATGGACGCGGGTGACGCGGCGACCTATGCGATGGTGCGGCCACCGCATCGCGGAGGGCCGCCGCGCGATCCGGAGAAGTGGTGGGGCAACGCGGTCAGCAACGTCCGGGCCGCGCTCGAACTCCGCCGCCGCCACAAGGCGACCACACGGATCGTGGTGTCGATCATCAGGCAGCAGCAGATCGAGGGAAAGCTCGACGCGGCCATCGACTTCTGGATGAAGGACGTCGGCGTCGACGAAGTCATCACGCGGAAGTTCCTGACCTGGGATGACAACACCCAGATCGATATGGGCAAGGCGCTCGATCCGCATCTCTACGCGGGCAGACCGACGCAGAAGACCGAGCCGTGCGTGTGGCCGTTCGAACGGCTGAACGTGGACACGCTCGGACGTATCGCGCTGTGCGGTCAGGACATCTCCTTCCGGACCGCGGAGCTGTTTCCCAACGCGAACGACGTCTCGATCGCGGAGATCTGGAAGGGCGAACGCTTCAATTGGTACCGGCGAATGCACCTCGAGGGGCGCGGCGCCGAAGCATTTCCGTGCCGCGGCTGCTCCGCCTGGTTCGCCGGCATCCGCGACTGGGAACACGGCTGGCTCAAGGTGCTCAAGACGTCCGGCGATCACGTTCGCGAAGTCATGCGGAAGGATCTGGGTGCCGAGGTCGAGATCTTCCAGCCGGAGACCAAAACGTAGTGGTTCTTCCCGAGCTTGGCCTCGCCACACAGGCGCTGATTCGAGCCGCGTACGGCGTCCTGATGACGGCGACGCTGCTGCAGGCGCTCCCGGAAGCGAGGCGGTTTTTCCTCAGCGAGCGCTGGGGTGGTTACGCCAAATCGCAACCCGACGTCGACCTCATTCAGAACCCGTTCGTCATGCCGGCGCTGTTTGCCGTGTGGATGGCGGCTGCTGTTGCGCTTGCCGTGGGTTGGTGGATGCCGTGGCCCGCGGTCGTGAATCTGATTCTGTGCCGCTACTTCTTCATCCACATGCGGTGGAAGGGCGTGCTTCGCGGCATGGGTGCCCCCGGATTCATCGCCTACTGGCTGGGCGCGGTCGTCTCGCTGCTGGAGGTGACACGCCGCTTTGCGCCGTCCGTACTCCCGATGGCGCTGCTCGTCGCGCAGATTGATTTCGCCTTCCTGATGTTCTCCGCGGGCTTCTACAAATTGACAGCCGGGTATCCGCGCAATCATGGCATGGAGCTCGGAATGTGCAATCCGATGTGGGGCTACTGGTGGCGTTCGTATATCAAACGTGCGCCGTCCAGCATCGTGTTCTGGACGATGAATCAACTCGCGTGGTCGACCGAGGTCGTGGCAGCGTTGTTGATGCTAATCCCTGCGACCCGCGAGCTTGGCGCGCTGCTGATCATCGTGAGCTTCGTCTTCATCGCCACACAGATTCGCCTCGGCTTTCTGACCGAGATGGTGATGGTGTGCAGCCTGATCTTCATGTCGCCGTCAGCTACTGTCGGCAGTTGGCTGGAGTCGGTGTTAGGCGGGGCGGCGGCGCCGGCTGCGACGCCCATCGCCTGGCTGGCACCAGTGCTGACCGTCGCGCTCTGGGTGTATCTGATCCTGCTGCCGCTTGCAGACGCAGGGCTGTACTACAACTTCTACCTACGGCGCGCGCTGCCTGCGCCGTTTCAGACGGTCCTCGAGCGCTACACAAATTTGTTCGGCATCATTCTCTGGCGAGTCTTCTCCGTCGACCTCGTGAATTTCTTCATCCGGATGTCACGTGTCCGCGGTGAAGCACGCATCCCGATTCGCCCTCTCGGTTCGTGGCCGCGCTTCAACCATGTCGGCGAAATGATTTGCCTCACGTCGCTGTTCACCACGCTCAAGTACTACCCGAGCAACAATCAACTATTCCAGGAACGGCTGTTCAGGTACGCGCGGACACTTCCGCGGCAACAGGGCGAACGACTTGTGTTCGAGTACGTGAGCGTGGTCAAAGAGGCGACGCGTTTCAATTGGGTTCCGGTGGGCGAGTTCGAGGTCGATCTGGAGTCGCATCAGCTCACGGAACGGTGGTTCGATCGATCGATTTCGCCACGCGCCGCACATGAGACCTCGCCCGTTCATGAAGGCGCGGTTCCCGGCAGCTATCGGCCTGTGGCGTCCTGATCGCGCATGTGTGGGATCTGCGGCGTGCTCGGGCGGACGGACCGCGATGTCGTCGCCCGCATGCTGGCGACTATCCGCCACCGGGGACCTGACGACGAGTTCATCGTTTCAGGCGACGGGTTCACCATGGCGGCCGCGCGACTCAGCATCATCGACGTCGTCGGCGGACGCCAGCCGTTGACGAACGAAGACGGAACCGTCACGGCATCGCAGAACGGCGAAATCTACAACTTCGGTCTTCTCCGCGAACAGCTTCTGCAGCGCGGGCACGTTCTCCAGACGCGCACCGACACCGAAGTGCTGCCGCACCTCTGGGAAGACGAGGGCTGCCAGCTGCCCGAGCGGATCGACGGGATGTTCGCGGTGGCCGTCTGGGACGAGAAGAGGCAGGCGGGTCTCCTCGCACGCGACCGCGTCGGCAAAAAGCCCCTCTATTACTGGGAGCATGACGGCGCCATCTATTACGCATCCGAACTGAAGGCGCTGCTCGAGGTGCCGGGCTTCGATCGACGTCTGAATCTGCGCGCGCTCCATCACTATCTGAGCTACAAGCACGTTCCGCATCCGTTGACCATCTTTGAAGATGTCAACATCCTGCCGCCGGCGCACCGCCTGCTCTTCGAAGCCGGCGGGCACCCGCGTGTGGAGCGTTACTGGCAACTCTCGTTCGCTCCCCGCGAGGAGCCGATCGGCGACGAAGAGGAGATCGTCGACGAGCTGATTGCGCGCCTGAAGCCGGCGGTTTCACGACGGCTTGTCTCCGACGTGCCGGTCGGATTTTTCCTCAGTGGCGGAATCGATTCGTCGCTGGTGACTGCGCTGGCCGCCGAGACTGCCGGCGGCCGTATCAAGACGTTCACGCTGACCTACGAAGACACGTCCACGACTCATGGGAAGGAGCAGGACAGACGATGGGCGCGGTGGACCGCCGAGCGATTCGGCACCGATCACCGCGAGGAGACCATCACCTGCTCTGACTATCCGTCGGCCATTCGTCGCATTCTCAAGGCGTTCGACGAGCCCTTCGCAGGCGTTGTCTCCACGTACTTTCTTGCGGAAGCGATGGCGCGCCACGTCAAGGTTGCGATATCCGGCGACGGAGCCGACGAACTGTTCGGCAGTTATCTGTCGCATCGAATGGCGTTTGCGAAGGCACAGGACGGCGATGACCCTGACTGGGAATGGCGCGCACAGCTACTCGTGCTCTCCGAAGAGGAGAAGCGCGAGCTGTACAGCCCAGCGGTTCGAGATGCTCTGGCCGATACGTCGACCGCTTTGCACCTGCGCCGCGCCTTCGACCATCTCACGGCGCGCGACCCGCTGAACCGAATCCTTGAAGCGGAGTTCGGCGGCATCTTTCCCGATCAGGTGCTGACATTCGTCGATCGCCTCTCGA
>Ga0268265_10000421_pt1 | contig 45504 bp, 47 predicted proteins | sample KBSSwiS52_FD_190355 | JGI IMG/M metagenome (GOLD analysis project Ga0268265, IMG submission 190355) | Switchgrass rhizosphere microbial communities from Kellogg Biological Station, Michigan, USA - KBS Switchgrass S5-2 (SPAdes) (version 2) | ecosystem: Host-associated > Plants > Roots >...
GATGTTCCGGAAGCTGCTCGATTCGGGGGTGGCCGGGGACAACATCGGGGTGCTGCTGCGCGGGGTGGAGAAGACGGACGTGGAGCGCGGGCAGGTGCTGGCCAAGCCGGGGTCGATCAAGCCGCACACGAAGTTCAAGGGCGAGGTCTACATCCTGTCGAAGGAAGAGGGCGGGCGGCACACGCCGTTTTTCAACGGCTACCGGCCGCAGTTCTACATCCGGACGACGGACGTGACGGGGATCCTGAAGCTGCCCGAGGGCGTGGAGATGGTGATGCCGGGAGACAACACGCCGATCACGGGCGAGCTGATTACGCCGGTGGCGCTGGAGAAGGGGGCGCGCTTCGCGATTCGCGAAGGCGGCCGCACGGTCGGCGCCGGGACGGTCACGGAGATATTGGAGTAGGTCATGCGCGACATCGTTCATCTCGCGTGCGGGGAATGCAAGCGCCGCAATTACAGCACGACGAAGAACAAGAAGAAGACGACAGAGCGGATTGAGTTCGCCAAGTACTGCCGTTTCTGCCGGAAGCACACGGCGCACAAAGAGACGAAGTAGGTTCAGGTAGAGGTCAGTAGCTCAATTGGTAGAGCACCGGTCTCCAAAACCGGGGGCTGGGGGTTCGAGTCCCTCCTGACCTGCCAAAGAAGGGTGTCAGGTATCTGGTGTCAGGGGTGGTCTAGGGATCAGGAACAAGGCTACGAGGATGCAGGCGCCGCCTAATTCCTCGACCACGCCTGATACCTGATACCTGACACCTACCGGGAACGAGAGTTATGAGCACCATCGAGCAAGTCAAACCAGCGCCGGTCCGCAGCGGTGAGAGCACAGGCATCAAGGCGTGGTGGGACAACGGTCGGACGTTCCTGACCGAGGTCCGCAACGAGATGCGACGCGTGACGTGGCCGTCGCGCCGCGAAGTCTACGCGACGACGGTCGTCGTGATCGTCACGTCCGCGTTCTTCGGGCTGTACCTGTTCGGCCTCGACGTGCTGCTCAACGCCGCGGTCAATTGGATCTTCACGACCTTCGGTGCGGCATGACAGAGGTCGCCACGAAGAACTGGTACATCGTGCACACGTACTCGGGCTTCGAGAACAAGGTGAAGGAGTCTCTCCTTCAGCGTGTGCAGGCGTACGGTCTTCAGAACGAGATCGGTGAGGTCCTGATTCCGACCGAGGACATCGTCGAGAAGCGTGGCGGCCGCGAGGTGAAGAGCGCGCGGCGGTTTTTCCCCGGCTACATCCTGGTCGAGATGAACATGTCCGACCATGCGTGGCACGTCGTGAAGAACACGCCGAAGGTGACCGGCTTTGTCGGCGCCGGCACCAAGCCAACGCCACTGAGCAAAGAGGAAGTCGATCACATTCTCGAACAGGTCAAGACGGCGGCCGAGAAGCCGAAGCCGAAGTACACGTTCGAGAAGGGCGATCACGTGCGCATCAACGAAGGGCCGTTTACGAGCTTCAACGGTGTCGTCGACGAGGTCAATCTCGACAAGAACACGTTGAAAGTGATGGTGACGATCTTCGGCCGTGCGACGCCCGTCGAATTGGATTTCTTGCAGGTCGAGAAGATTTGAGGTTGGCCGGCTGAAGCCGGCCCTCCGGGTGATTGGGAGTACGGAGGGGCCGCCTTTAGGCGGCCCCGAAAGAGATCATGGCGAAAAAAGTACAAGCGATGGTGAAGCTCCAGATCCAGGCGGGCAAGGCGACGCCCGCGCCGCCGGTGGGGACTGCGCTCGGTCCGCACGGCGTGAACATCATGGACTTCTGCAAGAACTTCAATGCGAAGACCTCGAAGGACGAAGGGCTCATCATCCCCGTCGTCGTGACGATCTACGCGGACAGAAGCTACAGCTTCATCACGAAAACGCCGCCCGCGTCGGTGCTGCTGAAGAAAGTCGCGAACCTCGCGAAGGGATCGGCCGAACCGAACCGGAACAAAGTCGGGACGGTTACGGCGAAGCAGGTCGAGGACATCGCCAAGCAGAAGATGCCCGACCTGAACACGACCGATCTGCAGTCGGCGATCAAGACGGTCCGCGGCACGGCGAGATCGATGGGAATCGACGTAGTTGGATAGAAACCACGAAGCATACGAAGGGACCGAAGGACACGAAAAACTCTTGATGTCTCGTGACCGTCGAGATCTTCGTGACCTTCGTGGTTCAAGAGTGTGGGAGGGCTGACGCCCGCTAGCACCACAAGGAGGCACATGGCAAAACACGGCAAGAAATTTACGGCCGCCGCGGCGCAAGTCGGCGACAAGCAGTATTCGATCGAGGAGGCGATTCCCCTGGTTCAAAAGGTGAAGTACGCCAAGTTCGACGAAACGGTTGAAGTCGCGATGCGTCTCGGTGTCGATCCGAAGCACGCGGACCAGATGGTGCGCGGCACGGTCGTCCTCCCGCACGGTCTCGGCAAGAGCAAACGGGTGCTCGCGATTGCCGGCGCCGACAAGCAGAAAGAAGCGCAGGACGCGGGCGCTGACGTCGTCGGTGGCGATGACGTCGTCGAGAAGATCCTCGGCGGCTGGGTCGACTTCGACGCGGTCGTGGCGACGCCGGACATGATGCGCGCCGTCGGCCGCCTCGGAAAGGTGCTCGGCCCGCGCGGGCTAATGCCGAATCCGAAGACCGGCACGGTGACGCCCAACGTGGCGCAGGCGATCAAGGAGATCAAAGCAGGCAAGGTGGAGTTCCGCGTCGACAAGACCGGCATCATTCACGCGCCGCTCGGCAAGACCTCCTTTCCGGCGAAGAATCTCATCGACAACGCGAAGGCGCTTGTCGAATCAGTAGTGAAGGCCAAGCCCGCGGCCGCGAAGGGCAAGTATCTGAAATCAGTCACCGTCTCCTCCACGATGGGACCCGGCGTCGCGATTGACACCGGGCACATCGACGAGCGGGGAAAGGGTTAGGGAGGAACGATGGCGGTCTCCAGAGCCGAAAAAGAACAGGAACTACAGGCGCTCCAGTCGGCGTTCAACGCCTCCGACACGGCGATCCTTGTGGACTACAAGGGTCTGAACGTGCCGCAGGTCACCGAGCTGCGCCGGCAGCTTCGCGGCGCGAAGGCAAGCTACAAGGTCGTGAAGAACACGCTCGCGAAGCGCGCGAGCAAGGGCACGAAGCTGGCGTCGCTCGAAGCGCACTTCGAGGGGACGACGGCGATTGCCTATACAGGCGACGACGCGGTCGCGCTGGCGAAGGCGCTGACCACGTTCATGAAGAGCGCGCCGGCGCTGAAGATCAAAGCGGCCGTGCTGCAGGGCGAGGCGATCCAGCCGCAGGCGGTGACGGACCTCGCGACGATGCCCGGCAGGCCGGAGCTGTACGCAAAGCTACTCTTCCTGCTGCAGGCGCCGATGCAGCAGCTCGTGTCGGTGCTCAACGCAGCGCCGCGCGATCTCATGTCGGTGCTCGTCCAGGTGGAAAAGAAGAAGAGTGAAGCGGGCGCGGCATAGGGCCGTCCCTAACTAGCCACAGTGTAGGGGCGGGTCTTCAGACCCGCCCGCATCAGAGAAAGAAAAAGACAATGGCCGAATTGAATCAGCAGCAGGTGGTCGACTACATCAAAGGGATCAGCGTCCTCGAGCTCTCGCAGCTCGTGAAGGTGCTGGAGAAGGAACTCGGCGTGTCCGCCGCGGCGGCGATGCCGATGGCCATGCCGGGCATGGCGATGCCGGGTGCCGGCGGCGGGGCGGCGGCGCCGGCCGAGGAAAAGACCGAGTTCAACGTCACCCTCACGGAAGTGGGCGCCGACAAGATTAAGGTCATCAAGGTCGTCCGCGAGGTCACCAGCCTGGGTCTGAAGGAAGCCAAGGACCTCGTCGAAAGCGCGCCGAAGCCAATCAAGGAAGGCGTGAACAAGGACGAGGCGGCCGCGATCAAGAAGAAGTTCGACGAGGTCGGCGCCAAGGTCACGGTTTCGTAGGGCCTCTCCCCGGGAAACCGGGGCGTTCTTTTTGACGTCTTAACGGACGGGTCCCTGGCCTGGGACCCGCTCCCGCACGTTTTTTATTCGTCGGTCCTCGAGGATCAGTCACCGATGTACAGCCTTCCCAAGAACGTTTACCGCGAACGCAAGGACTTCTCGAAAATCAAGACGACGGTTCCCATCCCGAACCTCATCGAGATTCAGCGGAAGTCGTACGAGCGGTTCCTGCAGATGAACCGCCTTCCCTCGGAACGGGAGGATGCGGGCCTGCAGTCCGTGTTCAAGTCCGTTTTCCCGATCAGCGACTTCCGTGAGAACTCGTCGCTCGAGTTCATCGAGTATTCAATCGGCAACTGGGAGTGCAAGTGCGGCAAGCTGTCGGGCTTGCACCACCTGCGCAAGCCGTGCAAGAACTGCGGCGCGACGCTCGTTGCCGACCCGTACGGCGACCACGAGGTGCTCTGCCCGCGCTGCGGCGTGGCGAACCAGGCGCGCGGCGACGTCTGCGACATCTGCGGCCACACCGTCGGGATGAAGCTGAAGTACGACGTCGACGAGTGCCAGGAGCGCGGCATGACCTACGCCGTGCCGCTCAAGGTCACGATCCGTCTCGTCGTCTGGAACAAGGATCCCGAGACCGGCGTCAAGACCATCCGCGACATCAAGGAGCAGGAGGTCTACTTCGGCGACATTCCGTTGATGACCGACAACGGCACGTTCATCATCAACGGCACCGAGCGCGTCATCGTTTCGCAGCTGCACCGCTCGCCGGGCGCGTTCTTCCACTCGGAAGACAAGACGCTCTACGTCGCGCAGATCATCCCGTATCGCGGCTCGTGGGTGGAGTTCGAGTACGACCAGAAGAACCTGCTCTACGTCCGCATCGATCGCAAGCGGAAGTTCCTCGCGACGGTGTTCCTGCGCGCGCTCGGACTGCGCGGCGCGGACGAGATCATCCGCACGTTCTACGCGGTCGATCGCGTCTTTCTGAACCAGGGCCCATCGCTCATGTGGGCGGTGAACGACAGCCTGGTCGGGCTGCGCGCCGCGGCGGACGTGAAGGCGGGGGACTTCTCCGTCCAGAGCGGCAAGAAGATCAGCACGAATGCGATTGCTGCGCTGCGGAAGGCGGGCATCGAATCGATTCCCGTTGCCGACGAAGCGCTCGAAGGCGCATTCGCGGCGGCCGACATCGTCGATCCCGAGACGGGTGAAGTGATCCTCGAGGCGAACGAGGAGCTGACGCCGCGCGTGATCTCGATGGCGCAGGAGAAGCGCGTCGAGAAAATCGAGATCTTTTTCCCGGAACGCGACGAGGTCGGTCCCATCATCAGCCAGACGCTGAAGAAAGACCCGATCCGCACGCACGAGGAAGCGCTCATTGAGATCTATCGGCGCCTGCGGCCTGGCGATCCGCCGACGCTCGACAGCTCGCGGTCCCTGTTCGAGAACATGTTCTTCAACCCGCAGAAGTACGACTTCTCGCGGGTCGGCCGCCTGAAGCTGAACACGAAGCTCGGTTTGAAGACACCGCTCGACGAGAAGATCCTTCATCCGCAGGACTTCTACGAGGTCATCAAGTACCAGCTGAAGCTGCGAAAGAACCCGCAGAACGTGGACGACATCGATCATCTCGGCAACCGGCGCGTACGCTCGGTCGGCGAGCTGCTGGAGAACCAGTTCCGTATCGGCCTGGTGCGCATGGAGCGCGCGATCAAGGAAAAGATGTCGGTCTACCAGGAAATGGCGACCGCCATGCCGCACGACCTGATCAACGCGAAGCCGGTCATGGCCGCGATTCGCGAGTTCTTCGGGTCGTCGCAGCTGTCGCAGTTCATGGACCAGACCAATCCGCTCTCTGAGATCACGCACAAGCGGCGTCTCTCGGCGCTGGGACCGGGCGGCTTGTCACGCGAACGAGCTGGATTCGAAGTTCGCGACGTCCATCCGACGCACTACGGGCGCATCTGCCCGATTGAAACGCCGGAAGGTCCGAACATCGGTCTGATCTCGTCGCTGTCGTGCTACGCGCGCATCAACGAGTTCGGGTTCATCGAGTCGCCGTACCGGAAGGTGAAGGACGGTCGCGTGGTGGACTTCGTGATCGTCACCAACGCCGGTGGGAACCCGCGGTACAAGGTCGGCGACATCGTCGAGGCCGACGAGCTTGTCGGCTCTGATGGCCGCTCCAAGAAGAAGGGCGTCGAGTTCGAGCCGTACTCGTACTACCTCTCGGCGTGGGAAGAGGACCAGTACATCGTCGCGCAGGCGAACGCACCGCTCGACGATGGCGGCCGCTTCGTTCAGGACCGTGTAAACGCGCGCCGCGCCGGCGACTTCATCCTCGCGCCGCGGAACGAAGTGCAGTTCATCGACGTCTCGCCGAAGCAGCTCGTCTCCGTCGCCGCTTCGCTCGTTCCATTCCTCGAGAACGACGACGCGAACCGCGCGCTGATGGGATCGAACATGCAGCGCCAGGCGGTGCCGCTGCTGCGTGCGCGCAGCCCGTACGTCGGAACCGGCATGGAGTACATCACCGCGCGCGATTCAGGCGCGGTCGTCGTCGCGCGCCGGACTGGCACCGTGGACTACGTCGACAGCCAGCGCATCGTCGTGCGCGTGGAAGGGCAGAGTGACAGCGCCGAGGACCTGAGCAAGGAAATGGGCGCCGACATCTACCCGATGACGAAGTTCAAGCGGTCGAACCAGAACACCTGCATCAATCAGAAGCCGATCGTCCGCGTGGGACAGCGGGTGACGAAAGGTCAGGTGCTGGCTGACGGTCCGTGCACCGAGCTTGGCGAGCTCGCGCTCGGACGCAACGTCCTCGTCGCGTTCATGCCGTGGCGCGGCTACAACTTCGAGGACGCGATCCTCGTCTCCGAGAAGATGGTGAAGGAGGACTACTACACCTCCATCCATATCGAGGAATTCGAGATCGAAGCGCGCGATACGAAGCTCGGGCCGGAAGAGATCACGCGCGACATTCCGAACGTCTCGGAGACGTACCTGCGTGACCTCGACGACAGCGGCATCATTCGCATCGGTGCCTACGTCAAGCCGGGCGACATCCTGGTCGGCAAAGTGACGCCGAAGGGCGAGACGCAGCTGACACCGGAGGAGAAACTGCTCCGCGCCATCTTCGGCGAGAAGGCGGGTGACGTTCGCGATGCGTCGCTCATCTGCCCGCCGGGCATCGAAGGCATCATCGTCGGCGTCAAGATCTTCTCGCGGAAAGGCATCGAGAAGGACGACCGCGCCAAGGCGATCGAGGCCGAAGAGCTCGAACTGATGGAAAAGAACCTGCAGGACGAGATCCGCATTCTTCACGACGAGGTGAAGAAGCGCGTCATGCAGATGCTGGGGAATCAAACGCTCCGCGCTGACGCCTTCGACGAGTACGGCCGCGAGCGGCTGCTGACCAAGGGAACGGTGCTGACGCAGGACGTCATGCAGAACATTCCGTATCAGCAGCTGGTGCGCCTGAAGATTCAGAGCGACGATCCGCGGCTCGAAGGCGACTTGCGCCTGCTCGAGGAGCGGACCGAGCGGCAGGTCGAGGTCATCCGCCAGCTCTTCGAAGAGAAGAAGGAGAAGATCCGCCGCGGCGACGAGCTGCCGCCGGGCGTGATCAAGCTGGTGAAGGTGTACGTCGCGATGAAACGCAAGCTGTCGGTCGGAGACAAGATGGCCGGCCGCCACGGCAACAAGGGCGTCATCGCGCGCATCCTCCCCGAGGAGGACATGCCGTACCTGCCGGACGGGACGCCGGTGGAGATCGTGCTGAACCCGCTCGGCGTTCCGTCGCGTATGAACGTCGGCCAGATTCTCGAGACACACCTCGGGTGGGCGGCGCATGCGCTCGGTCTCTACTTCGCGACGCCGGTCTTCGACGGCGCCACCGAAGTCGAGATCAAGAACTGGCTCGAACAGGCCGGCCTGCCCAAGAGCGGCAAGACGATGCTCTATGACGGCATGAGCGGACAGTCGTTCGAGCAGGACGTGACCGTCGGCTACATCTACATGCTGAAGCTGTCGCACCTGGTCGACGACAAGATTCACGCGCGGTCGATCGGGCCGTACTCGCTCATCACCCAGCAGCCGCTCGGTGGAAAAGCGCAGTTCGGCGGACAGCGCTTCGGCGAGATGGAGGTGTGGGCGCTCGAGGCCTACGGCTCGGCGCACATCCTTCAGGAGCTGCTCACGGCGAAATCGGACGACGTCACGGGACGCGCCAAGATTTACGAAGCGATCGTCAAGGGCGACGCCTCGTTCACGCCGGGACTGCCCGAATCGTTCAACGTGCTCATTCGCGAGCTGCAGTCGCTCTGTCTCGACGTCGAGTTGATCTCAACGAAGAAGAAACCGACGGAGCCGCTCCCTGTGAATGATGGTGAACCCGTATTGGAGCAGGTGTAAATGAGACCTAGTTTCCACGACAGCAAGGCTACGCTCCGCGCCGACTTCGACGCGATCCGCATCTCGCTTGCCTCGCCGGAAAAGATCCTTTCGTGGTCCTTCGGCGAGGTGACCAAGCCCGAAACGATCAACTACCGGACGTTCAAGCCGGAGCGCGACGGGCTGTTCTGCGCGAAGATCTTCGGCCCGATCACCGATTGGGAGTGCCTCTGCGGCAAGTACAAGCGGATGAAGCACCGCGGGGTGATCTGCGACAAGTGCGGCGTCGAGGTGACGCAGGCGAAGGTGCGCCGCGAGCGTCTCGGGCACATCACGCTCGCGACGCCGGTCAGCCACGTCTGGTTCTTCAAGGGACTGCCGAGCCGCATCGGCCACCTGCTCGACATCTCGCTACGCGATCTCGAACGCATCCTCTACTTCGAGGGCTACGTCGTCATCGATCCGGGCGAGAGCGATCTGAAGCAGAACCAGATCCTCAACGAGGAGCAGTTCCGCAAGGCGCGCGAAGACTTCGGCACCAAGTTCCGCGCGCAGATGGGCGCCGAGGCCATCAAGGAACTGCTCAAGCGCGTCAACATCGAGAAGCTCGCCGAGGAGCTGCGCGTCAAGATGCGCAACGAGAACTCGGTGCAGAAGAAGCTGAAGTACGCCAAGCGCCTGAAGGTGGTCGACAGCTTCCGCAAGTCGAACAACCAGCCGCACTGGATGATTCTCGACGTCATCCCGGTGATTCCGCCGGAGCTGCGTCCGCTGGTGCCGCTCGACGGCGGCCGCTTCGCGACGTCAGACCTGAACGACCTCTATCGCCGCGTCATCAACCGGAACAACCGGTTGAAGAAGCTGATGGAGTTGAAGGCGCCGGACGTCATCATCCGCAACGAAAAGCGCATGCTGCAGGAAGCGGTCGATGCGCTCTTCGACAACGGCCGCCGCGGACGTGTGCTGCGCGGCGCGAACAACCGGCCGCTGAAGTCGCTGTCCGACACGCTGAAGGGCAAGCAGGGGCGTTTCCGGCAGAACCTGCTCGGCAAGCGCGTCGACTACTCGGGCCGTTCGGTCATCGTCGTCGGGCCGGAGCTGAAGCTCCATCAGTGCGGCCTGCCGAAGAAGATGGCGCTCGAGCTCTTCAAGCCGTTCATCTACAACAAGCTCGAAGAGAGACAGCTCGTTGCCACCATCAAGCAGGCGAAGGAGATGGTGGAGCAGCAGCGGCCGGAGGTGTGGGACATCCTCGAAGAGGTGATCCGCGAGCACCCGGTGCTGCTGAACCGCGCGCCGACACTCCATCGCCTCGGCATCCAGGCATTCGAGCCGGTGCTCGTTGAGGGCAAGGCGATCCGCATCCACCCGCTGGTCTGCACCGCGTTCAACGCCGACTTCGACGGCGACCAGATGGCGGTGCACATCCCGTTGTCGCCGGAAGCGCAGATCGAAGCGTCGGTGCTGATGATGTCGAGCAACAACATCCTCAGTCCCGCCAACGGCGCACCGATCGCGGTGCCGTCGCAGGACATCGTTCTTGGCTGCTACTACCTGACGAAGGCGAAGAGTGGCGCGAAGGGCGAGGGACGCGCATTCGGCAACATCAACGACGTCATCCTCGCGCTGGAAGCAGGTGAGCTCGAAACGCTCAGCCCCATTCGTCTGCGCTACTCGGGCATGCTCCTCGACCTGACCACCGCGCGCGACGACCAGGACGTCATCCACACCGAGGTCAGCGAGGTCAAGGGGAAGATCATCAACACGACCGTCGGCCGTGTAATCCTGAACGAGCAGCTGCCGAAGCAGATGCCGTACGTCAACGGTCTGTTGAAGAAGAAGGGGCTGCAGCAGCTCGTGCAGAAGTGCTATCTGGACTTCGGTCTGGAGCGCACGGTCGATATGCTCGACGCGTTGAAGAACCTCGGGTTCACCTACGCGACGAGATCCGGGCTGTCGATCGGCATCGACGACCTCGTGATCCCTGGCAACAAGCAGCAGCTCGTGGACAACGCGCGCAACGAGGTGATCAAGGTCGAGCAGCAGTATCTCGAAGGCGCGATCACCAACGGCGAGCGCTACAACAAGATCATCGCCGTCTGGTCCGAGGTCACCGAGAAGATCGCCGATGAGATGTTCGGCGAGATGGCCGAGCTCGATCACTCGGGCCGGAGCTTCAACCCGGTCTACATCATGGCCGACTCGGGCGCGCGCGGCTCGAAGCAGCAGATTCGTCAGCTGGCGGGCATGCGGGGACTCATGGCGAAGCCGTCGGGCGAAATCATCGAGACGCCGATCACGAGCAACTTCCGTGAAGGCCTCACCGTGCTGCAGTACTTCATCTCGACGCACGGCGCCCGCAAGGGTCTGGCGGACACGGCGCTCAAGACCGCCGACTCGGGCTACCTGACGCGCCGTCTCGTGGACGTCGCGCAGGACGTGATCATCTCGGAAGACGATTGCGGCACCCTCGACGGCATCGAGGCGCGCGCCATCGTCGAATCGGGCGAAATCATCGAGCCGCTGCGCGATCGAATCGTCGGCCGCGTGACGCTCGAAAAGATCGTCGACCCGTTCGGTGCAGGCACGATCGTCGAGCTGAACGACGAGATCGACGAGGACAAGGCGTCGGCGATCCAGGAGAGCGGCATCGAAAAGGTGAAGATCCGCTCTGTGCTGACATGTGCAGCCCGACGCGGCGTCTGCAAACGCTGCTACGGCCGCGACCTTGCGACCGGTCGTCTGGTCGAGCTCGGTCAAGCAGTCGGCGTAATCGCGGCGCAGTCGATCGGCGAGCCCGGCACGCAGCTGACGATGCGCACGTTCCACATCGGCGGCACGGCGTCGCGCGTCTCCGAGCAGAACACACTCGATGCGCGTCACGTCGGGACCGTGCACTACGAGGGTCTGCAGGTCGTCCAGACCCATAAGGAAGGCGGCCAGCTGATCGTCATGAACCGCAACGGCTCGCTCGTCGTGAAGGACGAAAAAGGGCGCGATCGCGAGCGCTACCCGATCGTCTACGGCGCGCGGCTGAAGGTGAAGGACGGCCAGAAGGTCGAGCAGGGTCAGACGATTGTCGAGTGGGATCCGTACACGTTCTCGATCCTCACCGAGGAGCCGGGCACCATCCGCTTCAAGGACATCATCGAAGGGGTGACGGTCCATGAAGAGGTGGACGAGGTTACCGGCCTTTCACGCTTCATCATCGTCGACTCACCTGACGAGAAGAAGCAGCCAACGATCGAGGTGAAGGACAAGGCCGGCAAGACCGCCCGCAAATACCACATGCCGTCGCACGCCCACTTGATGGTGCAGGACGGCGAGACGGTGGAAGCGGGCGACGTGCTCGCGAAGATCCCGCGCGAGACCACGAAGACGAAGGACATCACGGGCGGTCTGCCGCGCGTGGTGGAGCTCTTCGAGGCCCGCAAGCCGCGCGACCCGGCGGTCATCTCGGAGATCGACGGCATCGTCAAGGACGGCGGCGTGGCGAAGGGTCAGCGCAAGCTGATCATCGTCCCCGACGACAGCAGCGAGCCACGTGAGTACGCACTGCCGCGCGGCGTGCACGTCAACGTGCACGAGGGCGAGCGGGTGCGCGCGGGCGAGCAGCTGATGGACGGGCCAAGCAACCCGCACGACATCCTGCGCGTGCTCGGCGAGAAGGAGCTGCAGAAGTACCTCGTGAACGAAATTCAGGAGGTCTACCGGCTGCAGGGCGTCAACATCAACGACAAGCACATCGAGGTCATCGCGCGGCAGATGATGCGGTGGGTGAAGATCGAGGATGTGGGCGACACCGAGTTCCTGATCGACGAGCAGGTGGACAAGTTCCGCTTCCTCGAGGAGAACGAGCGGGTCATCAGCAACGGCGGCCGTCCGGCGACCGCGCAGCCGCTGCTGCTCGGGATCACGAAGGCGTCGCTGTCGACCGACTCGTTCATCTCCGCGGCCTCGTTCCAGGAGACGACACGCGTGCTGACCGAGGCGTCGATCAGCGGGAAGATCGATCATCTCCGCGGGCTGAAGGAGAACGTGACGATGGGACGTCTGATCCCGGCGGGCACGGGCTTCGAATGGTACCGGCACGTGAGGATTCCACCCGACGAGCCGCCACCGCCGCCGGCGCCGCCGCAGCCGACGGAGGAGGAGCTCGATCTCGATCGCGACATCGAGTATGCGTTCGAGACCGAGGAGCCGATGTCCGCCCGGCCGCCTGCGGGGGATATCGAGTAGTCGAGCCGTACGTATGGGCCGGCGTCCGCCGGCCCTTCGAACGTGGGAGGCACGGAGAACGCGCGTTCTCCGTGCCTTTTTCTTTTGGTGCTTCGCGTTGTTGCGATGGCGGCGACGACGATGGCATCGTCGTCGGCTCCGTGTACCAACTGGCAGCAGTGCGGCCGGCGGTACGACGTCGTAGAATTCGACACGGCACAATCGCCTTGGCGACAGATCAAGCGCATTCATGTGCTGGATATTTCGGCCGAGGGTGCTACATGGATCAAACCGTTCGATTCACGCGATGCGTCGCGACACGGCGCCTAACCAGCGCTTGCAGCCGACGGCGCGGAATCCGATCCTCAGCCGCCGCGGCTGAAGACCGCGAGGCTGAAACACACTATGGGGGCAATCGAGAAACTCGGATACGACTGTATTTCGAAGAGAGATCTATTTATTCTCGAAATCCCATCTTCGGAGCATCTCCCGGCGACCTGTCGCTGACCACTCCGCGGTTTGTCTGCTTCATTGCGTGGGACGCGCGGAGTGCCAGCGCTGACGAGATTTCGAGAGTCGCGGTCGGTTTACTTCGGCAAGGGGCAGTCTACGTATGCACCTGGGGCCCGGATTGTGAGCGTGTCCACGACATTATCGATGAGGAACACGTCTGCCCGAATCCCTCATCCGATATGAGCGGCGTCGTCATGACGACATGGCACGCGACGGAATCACTGGCAGAGGCGATCCGTTTCGCGTTGGTTGACGGTGGCCAGACGAATTCTACGCAGAGAACTGCGGGTCCACACTGGGTATCGCGATCGGTTCGTCGTCATGGGCCGCTGAAATCCGTGCGGCGTTCTCAAGTCCAGAACAATTCGTCCAGCATTTAGACGCTGAGGTGTGATTCAACCGGCCACGCTGTCTAACAACCAATAGGAGCCGGCGGCGGTCGTCCGTGCGAGAATCGCGCATACGAGCCGCCGCGGCGCAATTGGAAACGTTAGGCCGTCGAGGATTCTCGATTGTCCCTGCGTCGTTACATCTGGGCCTCACCAAACAGCGTAATCGGGCTTCTCTTCTTGCCAAGCGTCTTCTTAGCTGGCGGAGGCTTTCGAGTCGTGGACGGGGTGCTGGAACTCCACGGCTCGTTCATATCGTGGATACTGCGGCATTGCGTTCTGATGCCCGGGGGTGCTTGGGCCATTACATTCGGCCATGTGGTCTTGGGGCGCGACAACGAAGCCCTTTCTTTGACGCGGGTGCACGAAAGGGTTCACGTTCGGCAATACGAGCTGTGGGGTCCGGTATTCATTCCGGCGTACTTGGCGGCCGCGCTGTGGGGGCTCGTGACACGGACGGGTCCCTATTACGGGAACTACTTCGAGCGCGAGGCAATGCGAGGTGAGCAGGCCGTTCGGCGCACCATTTTGCTGTCTCGTTGATCGGTTTTTACTCAGCCGAACGGCAGCCTAACGAGCGTTTGCAGCCGACGGCGACTGGCGCGATCATGCGTCGCCGCTGAAGCTTGACGTTAGACGGACTTGGGATCAAGGCGGACAAATGTCGCGAATGCGTTGGAGCCACCTCAAGACAGCTCTCGGTGAGCTTTGCGTACCAGAGCTCCGCGCGCGTGTTCGCTTGCACCAGGCCCGGTATCGTTACACTCGGGAAGAGGTCGGTCGCGTCTGGGTAACGATTGACGGTCGCGAAGTGGCTTCCTTCGACACCTCGAGTTATATCCGTCGTCGTTCTGAGCTAAGTGTTGCGCTGTTGACGGCTCAGCGGCCCGAAGCTGGCGAGACATCAAGTCCGCTCGGCTACCTTGAAGCGGACGAAAAAGCGCGCGCCGCCCTACGAGCGGCCGGTCAATACGATGACTACGAGGCGCTCGCCGATCTCGAAGCCTACTTGTCGATGGGAATTGACGCGGCGTTGAAGTGTCCGAGCCCGCTCGTGCGAGCATTGGCGGTGATCGACCGACGTGTCGGCAAACGGACACTCCGCAAGCTAGCAGTGGGGGCAGAGCACCAGTTAGTGCGTGAACTTTATTTGCTCCGTTGTGCTGTCGAGCGTGAAGCGACGGCCCGAGAGCGCAAGACCTATGAATCCACCAACCCGGCAAGTGGTGACTGACGACATGCGACCTGAATATGACTTCTCGGCAGGGGTGCGAGGGAAGCATCACGAGGCTTATTGAGCGGGGACCAACGTGGTGTTCCTCGAGGCCGATCTTGTCGAGGCATTTCCGGATTCCGCGTCCGTGAATCAAGCACTACGCCTTCTCGTTCGGCTGTCTCTGAGCAAGGCGCCGACCAGCAATCGGCCTAACAAGGCGCTGCAGCCGTCGAGCCGCACTCCAAAGAAAACCAAATCGAAACGGCGTAGCCGCGTGGCTCGCGGCTGAGCAGCGGCCGTTAGCCGGATTCGATCCATCGAGAAGATTTCAATGACCGCGAATCGTTCGGCACCGACTGCCACTGTCGTTCCCGTGTTGATCTACGAGGATGTCGGACAAGCGATCGACTGGCTATGTCGAGCGTTTGGCTTCTCAGAGCGTCTCCGTGCCGAACGAAACGGTGTTATCGGTCACGCTCAACTGGCTGTTGAGGAAGGCGCCATCATGCTCGGTCGTCAGGGGGGACCGTTCAGTTCTCCACAGGCGAATGCCGTCACTCAGTACGTTCACATTACCGTGGCGGACGTCGACCGACATTTTCAGCATGCCAAGCAATGTGGCGCGCGCATCGTCCAGGAGCCGAACGACATGCCATTTGGCGAACGACAGTACATGGCTCAGGATCATGCTGGTCACTGGTGGACGTTCTCACAGCATGTGAGCGACGTGGCCCCTGAAGAGTGGGGGGCGATTTCAGCCAGAGGCAAATAGGAAGACGCGGTCTAACAAGGCATGCGCATTAGGTTCGCGGCGAACCGCCGAGGGACAAGGTCGGTGATCATAGTCATCCGACGCCACACGCACCAATTGTTGCGTCCCAACTGGTGGCTTGGCTTGGTGCTCGTTGCCATTCTCACCTCCGGTTGCGCCACGACGGCGAGATTCACAGCCGTCGACACGGCACCAGTCGACCGGCTGCTCGGGCTGATCAAGGAGCGCCTGGACGCTGCGCCAGCGGTCGCCCGCACCAAATGGAACACCAAGGCTCCGATCGAGGATCTGCTCAGGGATAAGCAGATCCTCGATGAGGTCTCAAGGGGAGCGACCGACTACGGTCTCGATAGGCAGGTGGCGCGTACTTTCTTCACGGCTCAAATCGATGCGAGCAAAGTCCTCCAGAACGCGCTGCACGCGGAATGGACGGCCACGGGGCAGCAGCCCTTCGCGAAGGTCGCTGATCTCGGTAAAGACATCCGACCCGTGCTCGACCGCTTGACACCGGCCATGATGCGCGCGCTGGCCGAGGCTCTGCCGGTACTCCAGCAACGCGGGGGCCGCCGGCTTCTGGAGGCACAGGCAAGAGCCATCGTCGTCACAGGCCCAGGCGGCGCGGCTGCGGTGCGAGAGGCGGTTGCCCCTCTGCTGGCGTTGAGCAGATGATCCGCTACTTCTTTGGCGGGATCGTCCAGAGAAACACCCAGCGCCCGTCCACGTCCACACGCTCGTCGGCCGCCCAACCGAGCATGTCGTAGACATGCGAGACGACGCGCGCACCAGGCCGAAGCTCGTGCAGCAGCCGCGGCTTGATGCGCTCGTTGAGCGACGGACCGAGGTAGAGGGTGACGACGGTGGCGGCGCGCAAATCCGCCGTGAACAGATCGCCCTGGATGAACTGGACCAGGTGGGCCACTCCCGCGGCGCGCGCGCTGGCGTTCGATTCAGCGACGAGTTGTGGACTGATTTCGATCCCGACGCCACGGGCGCCGTACTTCTTCGCCGCGGCAATCACGATCCGTCCGTCGCCGGAACCAAGGTCGTAGACGATGTCGGCGCTCGTGATCCGGGCCGCCGTGAGCATCGCGCCCACGACCTCCGGCGGGGTCGCGACGAAGCGGACGTCAGGCGGATGGGTCTGCGCGGATGCGATGCGCGCAACGGCATCGATCGAGAGGGCGAGCACGAAGGCCGCGACGATGAGCCCTGTTTTGCCCATAGATAAGCTGCCATATTTTCGCCCATCATGCGCCGGTCTGGGCTGACGGCCCGCGGCGGTTGCACAACGATCTCAAGCGCCAAACCCTGAGCACACGTCGAATGTTGGATGCTGGCGCTGGTCGTGCAGCGGTCACCGTGAATGCACGCGCACACATTACAGCTGATCGGCGTTGCGCTTCTCGCTTCCACTGTCTCGGCGCAGACAGACTCGCCCGAAGCAGTGATCAGGTCTTTCGTACATGCGATGTATTCGAACGATCTGGCCGCCTACGACGCACTGACGTTGCCGACCCCAGGGCGTGAGCGGCTCCAAAAGAACGGGGCTGTGAATCTCGAAGCGAAGGAGGAGCTCGAACACAATCCAGAGGCGGTCCAGATCCGGATGATGCGGCCGTACCAGCTCCGCGGACACGACGCGAGGCCAGACGCCGACGGGGAATATCCCATCGGCACGACGGTGCGCTTCAGCGTCTCGTATCGATACCCGATGGTCGTCAGCCTCGTTCGAACGCGTGAGGGATGGCGCATCGATCTTCGGTGGTGGTTGGCCATGCTCGACATGGCTTCCGGTCCGCCTCCCAGCCCTGACTCGGCCGAATACGCGGCGCGCGCATTGATCGCATCGCTTGTTGAATTGGATCGTCAGGCAGCGGCGCAATTTGTGACACCGGACGCCGACCTCGACCTGCTCTTCGCGGGCGCTCCGTCCGAACCCGAGCCCTCCGATCAGCTCGGGGCGCTCGTTGTTGAAATGCCGCTGATCGAGATCGGACCGGGCGAGTTCTGCGAGATGCCGTCCGGACGCGTGGTTGAAGGCGTCCAACGCGACGACATGAAAGTGCTGGTTGGGCTCTACGGCCCCCTCGAAATGCCGTTCGTCGTCGAACGGATCGGGACACGCTGGAGGGTTCAGCCGGAACCGTACTTCCTGTTAATCCTGCAATAGAGCACCCCTCAGCGCATACGTTCAATCCTCGCTACGAATTTCGCTCCCGCGCGCCGCGTCGACTAGTTTGCCCGCGTGAATACCTGCACATCCTGAAGGTCAGGACGGCTCGGCGCCCAACTGACAGAGGTAAAAACCTTGCCGTCGGACGACACCGTGTAGATCACCCATTCGGATGTCTTGCCGTCCGTCTTCTGCTGCCGAACGATCAAATCCGGCGCGAGGTGCCAGTGAGCTAGCGTTTGATCCCTGCCTGGAAAACGAGAATCAGGGTGATCCTTGCCGTCGAACGTGGCGGCATAGGAGTACTCCGGCGCCGCGGTGGGCGTATTCGCGAGCGTGTTTCGAACGCCATCGCCTTCCGGCGCCAATATCCGCACGTGCTGAGTGGGGAACGCGGCGTGGTCTCCGCGGCGATTGTTCACGGACCGCGTCTGGTCCATCATCCATCGTCCGAAGATCGGATCGGTGGCTTTCGCCGCCTGTCCGAACGCTGGAGAATGCGCGAGCACAAACGTCATCGCCAGCGTCACTGCGAACAGCCCTGCGCCGAACAATTTGCTCATGAGTCGATCTCCTGCTTTCGCTTTTTGCGGAAAGCATTGTACGGCGTCATCGTTGGCGGACGTTGACAGAGTCGAAATCATCCTCACGACTGCGGGTGGGCGTGCGGCCTTTCACCGTGCTACTATCCGCGCCCGACGCCCCTCCTTGGTCAGCATGCAGAAGGAGCTCCCATGTCATCTTCTGTGACCAGCGCCGTCAGCGATTTAGCCACACGGTTTAGCGGCCAACTGCTCCAGCCGACCGATTCGGGTTATGAGGACGCCAGGAGAGTTCACAACGGCCTGGTGGATAAGCGGCCGGCGCTGATTCTGCGCTGCCGCGGCGTGGCGGATGTCGTCGAGGCCGTGAACTTCGCGCGGTCGCTGAGCCTTGACGTCGCGGTGCGGAGCGGCGGTCACAACGTGGCTGGGCGTGCGACCGTCGATGGCGGCGTGATGATCGACCTCTCACTGATGAAGGGCATTTACGTGGATCCGAAAGCCAGGACCGCGCGTGCCATGGGCGGCGCCACATGGGGCGAATACAACCGCGAGACCCAGATGCACGGGTTGGCGAGCACCGGTGGCGTCATTTCGACGACAGGCGTCGGTGGACTCACGCTTGGCGGTGGCTGGGGCTATCTGCACGGTAAGTACGGCCTTGCGATCGATAACCTGCGATCAGTCCAACTTGTTCTCGCCGATGGCCGGATCGTCACCGCGAGTGCGGATGATGATGCCGACTTGTTCTGGGGCGTTCGCGGCGGCGGCGGAAACTTCGGAATCGCGACGTCGCTCGAGTACAACGTCCATCCGGTCCCCTCTGTGATCGGTGGCATGGTGGCATTTCCGTTCGCGAACGCTCGCGACACGCTTCGTTTCTATCGCGACATGACTGCGGCAGCTCCGGACGAGTTGACATCCTGGGCCGGGCTCGTTCACGGGCCGGACGGATCGATGCTCGCCGTCATCGTCCTGTGCTACTGCGGAGCGCTGGCTTCGGGTGAGGCGGCCGTCAAAGATGTCAAGAGCTTCGGGCCTCCGCTACTCGATACGATCGCGCCGATGCCTTACGCCCCGATCAATCAACTCTTCGACGGGGCGTTTCCGAAAGGCGCGCTCAACTACTGGAAATCCAGCTTTCTGTCCTCGCTGAGCGACGATGTCATCGACGCCGTGATCGAGTGGTACGGACGAGTGCCGTCGCCGATGAGCGGCATCGTGTTCGAGCGCTGGCACGGTGCGGCGACGCGCGTCGCCGCCGACGCTACCGCCTTTCCGCATCGCAGCGCTGGGTACAACCTGTTGTTGGCGTCCGAGTGGACGAACGCGCGCGACACAGAGAGGAACATTGCGTGGGCGCGCGACGGGTTCGCCGCGATGCAGCGCTTTGTCGTCTCGCGCCGCTACGTCAACTATCTCGACGACGACGAGGCCGGCGAACCCGCGGCCGAAGCATATGGTCCGAACTACGCACGGCTGCGGCAACTGAAAAGCAAGTTCGATCCGACGAATGTTTTCCACATCAACCAGAACATCCGGCCTCTCCCGTGACACACAGGGATGCGTAACACGCGACTGTTCTTTCTCTGCGCGATCGGCGTGAGTCTTTGGTCGGCTGTAGGTGCCGGCAGCCAGGCGGCGGCCCCCACAGCGCTGTCCGGGGCACTGCGGGACCGTGTGAAAGACGAGCGGTTCGGCATCGTCACATCAATCAGGGGACTACCGCTTGGCGTCCGCGACGAGCTGCAGACGTTATTCGGCAGCCAAACACTCGATATTGCCGATCCCGGAGGCGCTTTCCAGGTCACCGACGCGATTGTCGATCCGAAGCTGCCGACGCGTCGGTTGGTCGCGGCAGGGTGCACGATCGAGTATTGCCTCGTCTACTACGAGCGCGGCGGCCGTGCTCACACGTGGCATGTGGCGTTGTTCCACTGGACGCCGGCGGAGACTCGCTTGGAATGGGGCGGCACCGCGTCAGGCGGTCTGGCGACAATCGACGACGTTCGGAACGCCATTCTGTCCGGAGCGATCAAAGGCCCCGCGAGCTCCTGGTAGTTTCAGGCCATTGGAAGCTGACGGCATGAGTGGCGCTGATCCGCTTTCATACGACGCCGCCCTCGAAGAGTATCAACGACAGGCAGACGCGTTGTTCCAGGCGCTGCGATCCGGCGCCGACGAGGCCCGATGGCGTTTCAAGTGGGAGCACCCGCGCTTTCGGGGTAAGTCAGTTGGCGAGGTCGATGCCGCGACGCTCGATCTCGCCGACGCGCAGCGCTTCGGCTCGATTCACCGCAGCCGAAGGACACGACCAACGCCATCACAGCGATCAACGAACCGCTCGCGCGCAACTGGGCCATCGCATGCCTCCTTTCGATGCAACGAGGCAGAAGGGGCCAGATCATAGCGTCAGTCCCGGCCAGCCCCGGGGCATCCTGACTGAACCTTCCGCGCCTTACGCCCGTCCAACCATGGAACCCTTGGAACGGAACTGAGCCGGTTTGATGCCCGCTTCCGCCGTTGGGGTCGGAAGTGGACATCGATGAACACGTGCCCATGCAGGCTCAGCAGCTTGATCGTCGCAACCGCGCTACTCGGATTGGCCAGTCCGGCGGTTGCGGCGCCGAAACCCTCCCTGAACGTTGCCCTCCATCTCTGCGACGACGATGGTATTCAGCCGAATCTCGTCAGTCGCGCGCAGGTTGAAATGACCCGGATCTACGAGGATGCGGGCGTGGAGATCGCCTGGACCACTGACGCGGCGCTGACAGTTGGCTCTGATAGCTTGCCGCCGGTTCGGTCAACGTATCCCCTTCTGACCCTCGTCATCCTCTGCCGCGAGCTGACGGACGAGTTAACGGTAGACACGACGGCGCTTGGTGCGGCTGTCGGCACGCGCGACTACCGGGGTCGTGTGGCGTACGTCTTTTACGGCCGCGTCGCGCACATCGCGCAGACCTACCTGAACGTGTCGCATGAACCCGGAACAGACGACCTGTACATGGTGATCGTGCTTGCCCATGCGATGGCTCACGAGATAGGTCACCTGTTGCTCTCGTACGGCCACTCGCCGACTGGACTCATGCAGGCCGAATGGGACGCAACAGACCTGCGCCTCGCCGTGGACAGGCAACTCAATTTCACGGACGAGCAGGCCGAACTGATTCGGGGTCAGCTCCTGGCTCGGACCGCCGATATCCCATCACCGCATTCAGACTGATCGACAACGGTGCCATTTGCTCTGCCCGAATTGATGATGGTGGATCGCAAGTTCCGCTAGAATCCGCGCACTACAAGTAAGGCGCCGGCAAAGAAGTCGTTCGGCCGATAGTCCTTGAAAGATGAAATATCTCTGTGTCGCGGTATGCCTTTCGCTCTTGCCTGCATCGGCCGTGGCGCAGCAGCGGACACGAGTTGTCGGTCTCCTGGCGCTGCCAGAGGTGTTTGGCAACGGTCCATGCGACCGCTTTACACCGCAGGACGTGCCGTTGTACGGCGCACCTGACTCGGCTCGCATCGTCGGCGTGATACGCGTTGACGAAGGCTGGACGGCTTCGAGCAACGGCGGCTGTGAAGGATTGAAGGTCGGTGTGCACATGACGGGCACCGCCGCCTCCGACCCGTTGCCAACGAAGGAGTACGGGTATGAAGAGCCAGGCGCAGTGGTTCTCGGGCGCCGAGGAGGGTGGTTTCTGATTCGTCTCGCTGCTGGCTCGGCCTGGGTCCGAGGCTCTCCTCGCAACACCTTCCATCCGCTCGAGCGTTTGTTGCTCGACGGCTTGACCTATCTCACGGAGACGTGGGACGGTCAGCTGGCGCCCTCGGCTGGCGGAGCCGGTCGGCCGGCGCGCGTGGAAGCGAGGAGTTCGCAGCCAACGGTGCGTGTCATTCGGTCGCAGCAACTCCGTGGCGAGTTGTGGTTCGATCTCGAAGTGATCAGTTCTCCATGCGAGGATCCCGACGTCAAAGCGCTCGATCGCGGCTGGGTCCCGGCGCACTCCATGTCCGGTGAACCAGTCATTTGGTTTTATTCGCGGGGTTGCTGAAGGCGAAGATGAGCATGCGAGTGTTCGCGGTGGCCGTTCTCGCGTGGTGCCTCGGTGCCTCACTGGCATCCGCACAGATCGCTCCCGGCACCGTCGTCCTTGATCCCGCACCAAATATTGCCGGCGTCATCAAGGGAGGCACGCGGTCTGAGGTCGTGGTGCGCGGCCTGCGCAGCGCCGACGATCCGCTCTGGCTTCCGGGAATCGGGCTCGTGTTCACCGAGTCCGCGAACAACCGCATCGTACGGCTCGGCGACGATGGCCAGGTGACGACGTTCATCGGCGATCTGCATGGGCCGCTTGGGCAGACGGTTGATCGGCAGGGACGCTTGATCTCACTGCAAACGCAGGAAGGATTCCGGGGACCTCGCATCGTCTGGCCGGCCGGTAAAGAGAGGGTGATTGCCGACAGTTTCGAGGGGAAGCCGTTCGGCAGGCCGAACGACATCGTGTCCGATCGAATGGGCGGCGTCTATTTCTCGGACCTTCCGCCAAACCCGACGCCACCGGGAATGATGGCGCCCGCCGTCTACTACGTGCCGCCGGGCGGCGCGCCGATCCGTGTCGTCAATGACATTCGCCGCCCTAACGGCGTGCAGTTGAGCCGCGACGAGAAGACGCTCTATGTCAACGACACCGCGGGCATCCACGCGTACGCGTTCGACGTGCTGCCCGACGGCCGGCTTGCGAATCGGCGCGAGTTTGTCACCTACATGGGTCGCGACAAGTCGATTCCGCCGACTGAAACGCCGATTTCCAACGCCGACGGACTGGTGCTCGATGACGAGGGGCGCGTGTATGCGCTCACGGAAGCGGGTATCGAAGTGGTGAGCCCTAGAGGACAGCACCTCGGCGTCGTCCCGGTGTGGTGCATTACGCGGCGCTGCCAGAATCTGACGTTTGGCGGTCCTGACAAGCGAACGCTGTACGTCGCAGGCGGCGGCACGCTCCTGCGAATTCAGATGGTCGCGCGAGGGATTCGCGAACGGGTCAAATAAGAGACGTGTCCCTGGTCGCGACGTGGGCTGACGTGGGCCTATTTCAGCGCGTAATGTTGGGCACACTGAATATCTGGCTTCTGACGCTCGCGTGTGTCAGGTTCGCTGACCGCCCGTATTCGAACATTCTGCCGGGCATCCGCGCCTGCCTGATATCACAAGCTCGATGACCGCGAATCACATTATGCGCCGCCTGCCGGATGATCTCCGGCGCAGTCTCGCGAAACCACTTCCCGGTCTCACCGCGCAATTGCGCATGGCGCCTGATCCGCGCACGTGGCCGGAAGACGGTGCGTCACTCAGACCTGCGGCAGCATTGCTGCTGCTTTACCCGAATGCGGGCGAATGGCACGTGCCGCTCACTGTTCGCGGATCAGCGCTTCGGCAGCACACCGGCCAGGTATCGCTGCCCGGAGGGCGCCTGGATCATCCAGATGAGTCGGTCGAGCAGGCTGCCTTGCGTGAAGCGGAGGAGGAGGTCGGCGTCGCAAGGAAGACGGTGGAGATCATCGGCAGGCTGACGCCGGTCCCGATTGCGGTGAGCGGCTATCTGCTGCATCCCGTCATCGGGGTCGCGCAGCAACGTCCGGCGTTCAGCATCGCCGCTCCCGAAGTGGAGCGGCTCATCGAGCTTCCTGTCGCGCGGCTCATGGAGCGCGACGCTGTCGGATCGGAGCGGCGCGTGCGGCCGGTGCCGCCGCACGTCGTCCAGGTCATTCCGTACTTTGACGTCGGTGGCGCGCGCATCTGGGGTGCGACGGCCATGGTGCTCGCCGAGTTCGCCGCGCTTCTCGACCGCATCGAACCGTGATCGACAAGGTCGGTGCTAGCATTTCGCCGATTGGCGACAATCGCTGTCGGCGACATCCACGGCAACCTGAGGGCCCTCAACGACGTTCTCGAGCAGCTCCGCGGTGAGCGAAATCAGGTGACACCGTCGTGTTCCTCGGCGACTACATCGATCGAGGTCCTGATTCGAAAGGTTGCGTCGATGCGGTCCTGAGGTTTCGAACCACAACCGACGCAGAGGTGGTGTGTCTGCTCGGAAATCACGAAGACTGGTTCCTTCGAACACTGCGAGACCGCAGTCGTCATTCGTGGCTGCTTGGCATGGACGCGTTCGAGACCATTCGGAGCTATTCAGCCGAAGCCGAAAGAGTCCTTCGCGAGGCGAAGGACCAGGCCGGCGTTGGGCTGTATGGCGGATGGCGTCGGTTGCCCTACGAAGTGTTCTTCGATTGCGTGCCCGCTGAGCACATCCAGTTCTTCGAAAGCCTGCGGCTCTACCACCGGACCGCTGACTGTATCTGTACTCACGGTGGGGTGGATCCTGGAGTTGACGATATTGATCGTCAAACTCGCGCCGCCCTGATCTGGGGAGGGACCACATTTCCGAATAGCTACGACGGTGCAGACCTCATCGTCTATGGCCACAGGGATACGGTCACGTTCAACCGCGACGGCTGGCCCGCACCGCGAATCGTCGGACGAACGATCGGCATCGACACGATTTCGCAGGGAGTGTTGACGGCTATACGACTACCAGATCGCCGACTGTTTCAGAGCGCGCGCTACGAACGCGACGGGCGTCGCGGCTGACACACGAAAATCGTGTCATAGCCAATCCTGCTTCCCCAGAAGCCGGACCAATATCCGAGCTTCGCCTGGCGGCGGCGGAAGAACGGCGCATACCGGACGGACTTCATCTCGACCATCTCCAATCCCGCGCGACGCAGCAGTTGGACTTCGTGCCTCGCGTCTCTCATGTTGTCCGCCAGCTTGTAGTCACGCAGAATTTCCCTGCCGGAAGGCGTCCATGGGACAAGTATCGTTGCCACGCGGAATCGAAGACGGACGGCCAATAGTTCAGCAGATCGAAGACAACGTACCCGCGCGGTTTCAATACCCGCTCGACCTCCGCGTACGTTTTCTCACGGTCGAGAAACGACAACTCGCTTCCTGAACTGGCGACCGTATCCATGCAGCCGCTTTGGAAGGGCAGATCATCAGCCGAACTTTGCAGTAGACCGCGATGACCCTTCTCCCACGCACTTCGCAACATGCCGATCGAGACATCCAGTCCAAAAACTTTCTTCACGCGAACATCGCGTCTCAGCATGTCCAGGAACCGTCCGCTCCCGCAGCACACCTCCAGAGCGAAACCGTTGCAGTATTTCATCGCGAGCGAGTGGATTGCGTTCCACACCGCGCGGTTGTCGCGACAAATCTCGTCGTAATCGGGTTGCGGCATGCTGTCCCACTCGTGCTCATGAACGGCGTTACGGCGCCCAATCTCATCCGTGATCAATCGCGGAATTCCCGGCGGTCGTACCTCGTACGTCCTCGTGATTGCATCGCATACGAGCCTGTCGGCGGATCGACGAAGGCCCGAGCTTCCACATTCGACGCAGCGAAGCAGCGGCAGCAGATCAGGATCAACCATCCGGTATGTCCCGCGAGTGTTGGCTGCTGAACCTGCAACGCCATGCGATTCGTCGTTCATGCGTTCAGCTTATAATCCGCGCGCAATCAAAGTGAGGAACGGACGATGAACAATTCGATACGCATCACTGTGCTCTCCGCGACTTGTGCGGTTGTCGCTTTCTCGGGCGGCAATCTCGGCACGCCTGCGTTCGCCCAGACCACATCGGAGCCGCTGAGTAAGACGTATCGCGTCACGCGCGCCGAGGACGTGGAGTTTCAGAAGATCGAACCCTTCAAGGTGTTCGACAACCTGTATTACGTCGGGCCCGGCTACGTTTCGGTCTGGCTGCTGACGACGCCCGAAGGGAACATCCTGTTCGACACGGCGCAGGAACCGTACGTCGATTACGTCATCGGCAATATCCGGAAAGTCGGTGTCGATCCGAAGAGCATCCGCTACATCATCCTGAGCCACGGGCACCTCGATCATTTCGGCGGCGCGGCGAAGATCCAGGAAGCATCAGGGGCACGTGTCATGGCTGCCGACGAAGACTGGAAGATGATCGAGCAGGTTGGAAGTCGCCCGGGACGAGGTGGTGCCGCCGCGCCGCGCGTGCCGAAGAGGGACGTCGTGGTGAAGGAAGGTGACACCCTCGCGCTGGGAGGGCAGAAGCTGACATTCCATCTGACTCCGGGACATACGCCGGGCGTGGTGACGACCGAGGGGATCACGGTGTTCGACGGCGGGAAACCCTATCGAGCGATTCTTTGGGGAGGAGCCGGGTACCGCGGCGGGCTCGCCGATGCCGAGGAGTCGGTGCGGAGCGCGGACCAGGTCGCGAAGATTCAGGGCGTGCAGGTCAACCTGCAGATCCACAGCTGGGCGGAGCCGAATGGATATCCGGGCGGCGGCGTGCTCGAACGCGGACTGCGCCTGAAGAGCCGCAAGGCCGGCGACGCGCACCCGTTGGTCGATCCCACGACGTTCACTCAGTGGGTGAAGCGCGCGCAAGAGAACGCGGCGAAGGCGGTCGATGACGAAAAGCAGAAGGCCAAGAAGTGAAGCTCGAACGATGTCTCTTCGTCGTCGCCGCGGTGCTGGCGGTGTGCGCGTCGTCGGCCCGGGCGCAGGAGCTGGGTCCGCATTTTCGAAAGATCAAAGACGGGATCTACGTCCAGTCGGCCCGGGAGGTGAACTCCACCTCCAGCATCATTCTGACCGAAGAAGGCGTGGTCATCATCGACACAGGTCAGACGCCGATTGATTCACGGGAGGTGATGGAGGCCGTCAGGAAGCTGACACGCTTGCCGGTTCGTCTGGTCATCAACACCGAAGTGCATCCCGATCACACGACGGGCAACTTCGTCTTTGCTCCTCCGGCTCTCGTCATCAATGCGGAGGGTGCAGTTGAAGCCATGCGGAAGGCGTTCGACCCGGAGCGGGGCAACGCGCTGGCGAAGGAGTCTGCCGAAATGCGCGACGCCGTCCAGGGCTACCGTCTGGTCACGCCGCACATCGAATATCACGACACGACGACCGTGCATGTGGGAGAGCGCACGTTCGAACTGCTGCATTTCAAGAATGTCCACAGCGAGGCCGACACCGCGGTCTGGCTTCCGAACGAGCGAGTGCTTTTTGCGGCTTCGGTCGCGATTCCCAATTCGCTCAACAACCTCCGCCCGTTCGTCTCCATTCCCGACATGCTGGCTGCGATCAAGACGATGAAGTCTCTCAATCCCGAGATCGTTGTCCCGGGACACGGCTCGTTCGGCACGACGAAGATTTTTGACGACAGCCAGCGATATTACGAGCTGCTTCTCGAGCGCGTCGGTGTCATGGTGCGCGAAGGCAAGTCGCTGGAGCAGATCAAACGAGAGCTGCGCATGCCCGAATATGCGGGCTGGTCATATCAGGAGCGCATGCCGACAAATATCGAGGCGGCGTATCGGGCGGCGAAGGGAAACTAAGCGGGCGTCGTCAGCGTCGAGCCCTTTTTTGCAAATATCATCGCCAGCAGCCGCGCGGGCTGCGTCTGGCTCGCGTTCTTGGAGACTTCGTGGGTCGCTCCGGGCTGTTCGTAAAACATCTGCCCGGCCGTGTACGTTTTCTCCTCGCCCTGTCCCGAGATCTTCGCGATGACCGCTCCCTCCAGGACATACGCCAGCACGAAGCCGGGGTGGCGATGCGGTGCTCCGACCCGTCCGGGTGCGTAGTCGACGTAGCTGACCGTCACCTCCCAGTCGTCCATCGTCAGATTCGGCAGGTCGTGCTTGAACACCGGTGGGACAGGCGGTCCCGCTTGTGCAGCCTGCCCGGTCTGCGTCTGCGCGTCCGCGAGTCCGCCGGTCGCGAGCAGTTCGGCAAACAACGTAAGTGAGGCCACCGCGTTTCGACGAGTCATTGTCATGGCGAGGGATTATATTGCTCGCGTTGACGTTCACAAGAAGGAGAGCGCGATGACCGTCATCGGACCAGGATTGATACCCGTCATTGCGATCGTCGTGTCGACTGTCAGCGTCGTGCCGGCGCGCGCCCAGACTCCGCCAGCTGCGACCAACGAAGGCGGCTACACGGTCACCAGGTCACAGACAGTGACCAACGCTCCAGAAGGATCGGTCGGCCGCAAAACGACCGACACCGAGACGCGTGTTGGGAATACGAAGGAGACGGAGGGGCTTTCGAGAACGAGCGTCATGACCATCGGCGGCTTCGCGCGCAGCTGCCCGACGGCGGAAGGAATCGTCGCGGGCAATTTCGAGTATTCGCTGACGGTCGATGAAATGAAGGGATCTGCGGGTTCGACGGAACCGACGCACTACGTTCGAAGCGCGCTCGCAACGCTCACGGGGCACGTCGGTGACGATGCGAAGATCGAATACGTGGACGTCGAGGCGGAATTCACACGCGGTGTCGATGGGACACAGAAGGATCGCGTTCGAACTCGCTTTACGCCTGGGGCGGATGGATCACTGGACATGCAGGCGATGCAAACGGCGGTCGAGCAGACCGCGGACCTGACGATCGCCATCGTCATCGCGATGGCCAGCCCGGTCTACACCCAAGCGCAGCTCGAGTGGTGGAAGCCGAGCCGCTGCGCTGAGTTCGTATTCGACCCGCCCACCGAGACACGCGCGCTCGGTCCGAATGAGACGGTGGAGGTTCGCACGGAGCTGCGAACGAAGGATGGAGGCGTTCGTGTCGATGGTGGCGCGTTCCAGGCCAACTCGCTCGCGGGTGTGGGTGCCCTCGCGCCGCGACAAGGGAACCTCCGGCCCGACGCGCCGTTGTTCATGACCTATACCGCGTCCGCGACACCGAAAAGAGGCAACGGATTCGACATCGCCGCGACGTCGCGCGCCGGCCTCGCAGGCGGAGAGTGGCGAATCGCCGAGCTCGTGAAGTTCGAGGGTACGTTTTCGCAGACGGAAGCGACGTCGATGTCGCCTGGCGTGTACGCGATCGGCGTGAACATGCGGCAGAAGGTGACCGGCAGGCTGGTGTGGACCCCCGAAACGAACGCATCGCGCGCTCGCTCGTTCGGCGAGGTGGCGTCACAGTTTTACGTCGCGACCGAAGGCGAAATTACCGCATCGATCGACAACGACAGCAGGAGCCGCGCCGGCAGCTGCGCGCAGGAGGGATCGAAGACCTTTGCGATCAAGGACCTTCCCCCTGCGGCACGCCAGTATCTCGTGCTGGAGGTGGCGGCCGACGGCCGCTATCGCATGATGCTCGGCATGATCAGCATGTTCCTGCAGTTCGAAGCCACGCAACGGTGTTCCGGCCGTGTCGCGCCAGTGCCTGGCGGCAACGCCAGGATCAACGTCAACAGTGTCGGGATCGTTATCGGACAACAGGACGGTCGCGTCACCGACGAGGGCGTTGCCGGAAAGACGGCGCAGCCGATCGTGTACGGGCCGCTCTCGTATACCGGTGAATGGCACTTCAAGAAGATCCCATGAAAACGCAGTACTACACTGCCTCAACCCTCGACGGATTCATTGCCACGCTGGACGATTCGCTCGAATGGCTCTTTCCGCTGGGCGACGTCGAGACGACGAGCTACCCGGCGTTCATCAAGGACGTCGGCGCGCTCGCGATGGGCTCGGCAACCTACGAGTGGATGCTGAAGCACGTCGTCGGTCCGGAAGCAAAGGAACGGCAGCCGTGGCCGTACACGCAGCCGACGTGGGTGTTCAGTTCCCGAACGCGTGTGGCGCTACCGGGCGTGGACATTCGTTTTGCGCGCGGTGACGTCACGCCAGTCCACGCGGAAATGGCTCTGGCGGCGGGCGGAAAGAACGTCTGGATCGTCGGTGGCGGCGAGCTCGCAGGCCAGTTCTACGATCGCGGTTTGCTTGACGAAATGTTCGTGCAGGTTGGTTCCGTCACACTTGGCGCTGGAAAACCGCTGCTGCCTCGTACGATCGTCAGCCCGCCACTGCGTCTGATATCCGTAAAGGCGGTGGGGACAGGGTTCGCGGAGCTGCATTACGAAGTGCCGCGGCCGGGGGCTGCACAATCAGCGCAGTAAATCCTGTCGTCTGGTGGCTAACGTAGTGGATTACGTCCGTTTCAGATCCCGCAAGATCTCCTTCGCCACACGTGCGCCGCTGCCGCCATTGAGGCCACAATGGGTGCCAGCTCCACATAGATACAGGTTGCGAATCGGAGTGGCGTAGCGGGTCCATCCGAGGACTGGTCGCCCCATGACGAGCTGGTCGAGCGCGAGCTCGCCATGAAAGATGTGGCCACCGGTGAATCCGTACGTGCGTTCGAGATCTAACGGCGTGATCACCTGGCGCGCGATGATTGTCGACTCGAACTCTGGTGCGTAACGACCAATGGTGCGCGTCGCCACCTCGCCAAGCCGTTGGCGCTCATCGTCCCACGTGGTTCCGCGGAGGGCATATGGTGCGTACTGCACGTACGCGGATACCACGTGAGCTCCGTCGGGTGCGAGCGACGGATCGGTCACCGACGGAATCGTCAGTTCGATCCACGGTTCATCTGAAAAGCGTCCGTATTTGGCTGCATCGAATGCGCGCTCAATCGCGTCTACGTCGGGCGCCAGCCGGATGCGTCCAGACAGCGCCGCCGGCAACTGATTCGCGACGTCCGGCAGCTCCGAAACCGCGTAGTTCACTTTCGCCAGCGTGCCGCGCGCACGGATGTTTTGAACGCGGCGCACGAATTCCGGCGCGAGGTGAATAGGGTCAACCATCTTCAGCAGCGTGCGCTTCGGATCGACGCACGACAGCGTGGCGCCAGCGGCGATCGTCTCGCCCGACGCAAGCGTGACGGCGCTCGCGGCGTCGTCGGCGATTTCGATTCGCTCGACCGCTGCATCCGTGCGGATGATGGCACCAGCCTGGCGAGCCGCTTCGGCAAGCGCATCCGAGACGGCGCCGACGCCGCCTCGAGGCCACCAGCCGTTTGCAATGGGATGCGCATGGATTGCGCCGAGCAGCAGCAAGACCAGGCTACTACCTGCCGAGCGGGGACCGAGAAACGATCCCAACACGCCGCCTGCCGCTACCGTGGCGCGAAGCGGCTCGCTTTCAAACCAGTCCCCGACCAGATCCGCCACCGGCATCGCGATCCACCGCATCAACCGGTGCGCATCGGCTTTTCCCAGCGCACGGAATGCGCGCCCAAGCTTCAGTCCGGCGACGAGGTCGCCGGCTGTTGGAGCATCAAGCGAAGGTGGCAGCGATTCGAGCGCGGCCGCGAGAACGCTGCTGATCCGTCTCACGCTTTCCAGAAACGGTTCGTAGCGTGCGCCATCCCGTGACGAGAATGCATCGATTTCCCGCAACGCTCGTGCGGGATCGCGCCACAGCGTGAGCGCGCGACCGTCGACCGTCGGTGCGCATACGTGCGCGTCCGATTGGAGAATCTCCAAGCCGTGACGCTCGAGCGCAAGCGCACCGACGATGGTGGGATCCACCGCGGCTGTGTGCGCAAGTGTTGGGCACCGGAATCCTGGCGCGATCTCGCTCATTCTCACGCCACCGCCGACGCGCTCGGTCCGTTCGAGGACGAGGGTCTTCAGGCCGGCCTTCGCCAGAAACGCCGCGGCGACGAGACCGTTGTGACCAGCACCGATGACGACGACGTCGTTGCGCACGGGATTAGCCGCGATCCCTTTTCAGAATCCGCAAGGCAGCGTTGCGACCTGGCGCTCCCATGATGCCGCCGCCGGGATGCGTGGCCGAACCGCACATCCAGAGATTTCGGATCGGAGTTGTGTACTGTGCCCATCCCGGCACGGGTCGCGCGAAGAACAACTGCTCGGGCGTCAGCTCACCCTGGAAGATATTGCCTTCGGTAAGCCCCCACTCGCGTTCGAGATCGAGCGGCGTGACAACCTGTCGATGCAGGATGATGTCGCGAATGTTGGGCGCGTAGGTGGCGAGCGTGTCGATCACCGTATCGCCGAATGCCTCGCGCCGTTCGTCCCACGTGCCATGCGCCAACTTATACGGCGCGTATTGGACGAAGCACGAGAGGACGTGTTTGCCGGGTGGTGCGACGGATGGATCCGTGAGGGAGGGGATCACCATGTCGATATACGGTCGACGCGAAAAATCGCCGTACTTCGCCTCGTCGTACGCCCGCTCCATGTAGTCGACTGACGGAGAGATTGACAAGGCCCCACGCAGATGCGGACCGTCGCCGGGCAAGCAGGTGAAATGTGGCAGCGCATCGAGTGCGAGGTTCACTTTGGCGGACGACCCGCGAAATTTGTAGCGGCGCACTTCGTCACGGAAATCGCCTGGCAGCTCCCGGTCGTCGATGAATCGTAAGAATGTCTGGTGCGGATCGACGCTCGAAAGCACCACGTCTGCCGTGACCTCGTCGCCATTGTCCAGCACGACTCCGGTTGCCTGTCCGCTTTTCACCGCGATCCGCGCGACACCTGCGCGCGTGCGCGTCTCGACGCCCGCTTCCCGCGCGGCGTCGGCGATCGCATTAGAGATTGCGCCCGTGCCGCCACGCGCGAACCCCCACGATCGAAACGCGCCGTCGATTTCGCCCATGTAGTGGTGCAGCAACACATAGGCCGTGCCGGGCGATCGAATGCCGAGAAACGTCCCAATGATGCCCGACGCCGCCATCGTCGCCTTCAGGACGTCGGTTTCGAACCACTGATCGAGAAAGTCCACGGCGCTCATCGTCATCAACTGGAGCTGGTTGTAGCGGTCGGCATCGGCAAGGCGGCTGAATCGCCGAACGAGAAACCAGAACTTCGCCAGCTCGCGGGGATTGCGCGAGAGCGGATCCGGCGGCGTCATGTTCAGAATCGGTTTGACGAACCGCGCCATTTCGACCATCGCTTTGCCGTACTCGTCGTAGGCTTCGGCGTCGAGCTTCGAGTGCCGCGCGATCTCGCGGCGCGTCTTCGCGTGATCGTTGACGCGCCACAGGTAGTCGCCGTTCGGCATCGGCGTAAACGTGCCGTCGAGCGGCAAAATCTCGAGTCCGTGCCTCGGCAGATCCAGCTCACGGATGATCTCGGGACGCAGCAGCGACACGACGTACGAACAGACGGAGAACTTGAATCCGGGGAAGACTTCCTCCGTGACGGCTGCACCGCCGAGGACATGGCGTCGCTCGAGCACGAGCACCTTGCGTCCCGCTTTCCCGAGATATGCCGCAGCGGTAAGGCCGTTGTGGCCGCCGCCAATGACAACCGCGTCGTATTTCATCGAGAGGTTCGACGCGCCGATTCTGTCATAGCGCGTCGTAGAGACGGACCTTTAGGTCCGCCTCGCGCGAGCGAGCGCCCTATAATTTCGAACCATGCCAGTCGGCACGGCCGTTCATGCGCGGACGTTCGCGCTTGCCGAAACGTTGAACTTTCGCGAGTGGTCCGGCTACTACGCCGTGAGCGCGTACGAGACGCACCACGAGCACGAATACAACGCGATCCGCAACGCAGCCGCCCTCATCGACGTCTCGCCGCTGTTCAAGTACCTCGTCAAAGGGCGCGATGCAGCAAAACTCGTCGATCGCGTCATCACGCGCGATGTCACCAGCCTCGCGGTCGGACAGGTGTATTACACACCCTGGTGCGACGAGCGTGGCAAGGTGATCGACGACGGGACCGTGACGCGTCTGAGCGAGGACACGTTCCGCTGGACGGCGGCCGATCCGAGCCTTCGCTGGTTTACTCAAAACGCGACAGGCCTCGACGTCGCTCTCGAAGATGTGTCGGAACAGATTGCGGCGCTCGCTCTTCAGGGACCAACATCGGCCCGCCTGCTCGATGCGGTCGCTGACGCGGATATCGGGAACCTGAAATATTTTCGAATGACACACGGGTCGATCGCCAACGTTCCGGTAGACATCTCGCGGACCGGGTACACGGGAGATTTGGGGTACGAGATCTGGATTCCGTGGGATCGCGCCGTTGAAGTGTGGGATGCGCTGATGCGCGGCGGCCGGCCATTCGACATCCGTCCCGCGGGCATGCTCGCGCTCGATGTTGCCCGTGTCGAGGCCGGACTCCTGCTCATCGACGTCGATTTCAATAGCAGCAAGAAGGCGCTGATAGACGACCAGACGTACACACCGTTCGAGATGGGGCTCGGCCGGTTGGTGCAGCTGGAGAAGACGCCGTTTGTGGGTCGAGGACCTCTGATCGCCGAGCATCGCCGTGGTCACAAGAAACAGATCGTTGGACTCGAGATCGACTGGACCGCAGTCGAGGCCCTGTACGATGCGCGAGGCATGCCGCCGCAGATGTCGTCGAGCACGTCGCGGGTTGCCGTCCCGGTTTACAAGGGTGGCAGTCAGGTCGGGCGGGCGACCACGACAACGTGGTCGCCCGTGCTCAAGAAGCTGATTGCGCTTGCGACGATCTCCGCCCCGTATTTCGCCGAAGGGACGTCGCTCGAATTCGAGGTGACTGTCGAAGCGGTGCGTCACCGCGTGCCGTCGAAGATCGTGAAGACGCCGTTCTTCAACCCGAAGCGGAAGACCGCAACTGTCGGGTCCTAAATCTTGGTTGCGCTGAGCGTTCCGCCTTCGATCGCCTTCCCGTTTACGCGGCCCGTGTGTTTGGTCGACCCGGCGGTGAACGTGATCTGATCGCCAACGACCTTTCCGTTGATCGGCGTCGATCCCAGTGTCCCTGTAATCATCTGGAACTTCTGGACGATGTTCAGCTCACCCTGAGGCGTCTTCCATCGGCCTTCTGCTTTCGCCGGCACGATCCACAACAGCGCCTTGCACCAACTCGTGCACCCTTCGGGCCCAATCGAGGCTGTTTCGTCGGGTTGCCAATCCTCCATGTCGAACGTGTTCGAGACGATACGTGTTCCGGGTTTCAGGTTGAGCAGCGTCGGCCGCAGCTTCATGTTGATGCTCGGCAGAAGGAACATGGTGATCACGGTCGGCTTCGAGAGGTCGGTCTGGAATAAGTCGGCTTGAACGAACGATGCTTTGCCCGTCACGCCCTGCGTCTGCGCATTGGCGCGCGACAGGGTCACCATGTCGGGGTTGTATTCGACGCCGATGGCCGTCGCACCACGCTTGGCGGCCATGATGACCGTGCGACCATCGCCCGAACCGAGATCCATGACCAGGTCTCGCGGTGTGACCTTCGCCATATCGAGCATCTTCTGGACGAGCTGGTCGGGCGACGGCACCCACACCACGTCCTTGCCGGCCTGCCCGACAGTTGGTTCGAACGTCTTGGTTGGCGTCTGTGTCTGCGCCGACAGCGCGACCGCAAAGGCAATGATGCAAACGGACGTGAGCGCTCGCTTGGGAAACTGATGTGTCTTCATAGGCGCACTCCTTGGGCGCGTATTGATCTGGCGTTAACGCGTTCCTACTCGATACGTGACGCGGTCCAGTTCGAACCCTGTATGGTGTTGCCGGTCACGCGACCTGTATATGACGCCGAAGCCGCCATGAAGCTAATCTGATCTCCCGAGACCTTCCCCGTGATCGGTGTCGTTCCCAATGTTCCGGTGATCTTCTGGAACGACTGCGTGATCCGCAAATTGCCTTGCGCCGTCTTCCAGTTCCCCTGGACCTTGGCTGGGACGATCCACAGCAGCGCCGTGCACCAGCTCGTGCAGCCGTCGGGACCGATGACCTTTCGTTCATCCGGCTCCCACTCGGCCATGTCGAAGGTGTTCGAGACGATGCGCGTGCCTGGCTTCAAGTCAAGCAGCGACGGTCGCAGCTTCAGATTGATGGTCGGCAGCAGGAACATCGTGATCACCGACGCCTTGGACAGATCCACCGTAAACAGGTCCGCCTGCACGAACGACGCTTTCTCGGTGACACGTTCGCTGACAGCGTTGCTCTTCGACAGTTCCACCATCTCCGGGTTGTACTCCACACCCATCGCGATGGCGCCGCGTTTCGCTGCGGTAATGACGGTGCGACCGTCGCCGCTCCCGAGATCCATCACCAGATCCTGCGGCGTGACTTTGGCCATGTCGAGCATGGTGTCGACCAGCTCCTGGGGCGTCGGCACCCAGACGACATCCTTGCCGGCCTGGCCTACGACTGGTTTGTAGGTGTCGGTGGCCTGCGCGTGGAGCAGTGCGGCGACAGCAACGGCGATTGGTAACGCGAGCAATGTTCGCTTCGTCACGAGCAGTTGTTTCATGGGCACCCTCATGGGGGACGTATTCTAGCCTGAGCACTCACACACGACATCACTGCACAACTGGGAGGGACTATAGGTACCCGGTCGGCAGGAATGGACGAGACGGGTACGACTCATTTGCCGCCAATAACGGCGTAGCCCTGAATCTCGATCTTTGCGTTCGGGTCCGCCAGCGCCGTCACCGTGATGAGCGCGCTGCCCGGGAAGTTGTCGCCGAATATTTCTCGGCGAATCTCCGTCAGGCGATCGCCATATCGAACATCGGTGATGAACACAGTCATCTGGACCATGTTACTGAGCTTGCCTCCCGCCTTCTGGAGCGTCGCGTCGATGAGCTTGAAAATCTGCCGCACTTGGCCTTCGAAGTCGCCGGCCAGTGACTTGCCGGTGTCGTCGACGGTGGCGATCTGTCCACCGAGCCACACGGTCTTCCCACCCTCGGTAATCACGGCGAGCGAGTAGCCGCGTTGCTGCGGACGCTCGCCCTTGATGTACGTCTGCGCCCACAGCGCAGGAGAGAAATCGCAAAGTACTGCGGCGGTAGCGATACCGATTGACATTTGTCGGAATGCCGTCGAGGTCATCTTCGCCTCCTGGGCGTGAATTCTTGTACGCTCGTCGGATCATGCGCAAGCTTGTTTCCAGTGGTAGCCCTTACGAACCGAAAGTGGGGATTTCGCGAGCGGTGCGAGCCGGCAGCGTGGTCACGGTCTCCGGCACGGCGCCGCTAGGTCCGGATGGTAAAACGGTGGGGAAAGGCGATGCCGCATTGCAGGCGCGCCGGTGCCTGCAGATCATCGCCGCGGCGCTCGAGGCGGCGGGAGCGTCGCTGCGCCATGTCGTCCGGACACGAACGCTGCTGACCCGAATCGACGACTGGCAGGCGGTCGCCGCGGTTCACGGTGAGGTCTTCGGCGACATTCGCCCGGCCAACACCATCATGCAAATCACGCGGTTCATCGATCCGGACTGGCTGGTGGAATTGGAAGCCGATGCGGTGATCGACGATGCGACGGACGGCAATATCTAGGAAGACGCTCCAGCGAACATCGCGCTAATATCCCCGCGGAGGTACAACGATGGCCCTTCGGGTGACAGGAAGTGCGGGCATGCTTCTGCTCGCCATCTGGCTGATCCTCGCAGGTATTGGCGCGATGGCTCCGTTGCCTATTCCGGGCATCGTCACAGGAGTCATCGCGCTGCTCGCAGGGATCCTGATTCTCATCGGCCGTTAAGCGGCGTACGTCGTCGCTCGCGGCGGTGACTACTCGCGCGCCGCCTCGCAGAAGTGTTCGTTGGTTTCTGCCGCGAGTCCGAGCACAGTTGTTGGCGCACCAGGAACCGGGGCCGGAAACGTCAGCGCAGCCAGCTTGCCCGTCGAGACCAACGCGTGCAATTCAGCGAGCAGGCCGGTTGAAATGCCGCATGCGGCGTCGAAGTTCTGCGGTTCCTGGTCCAGGGCGGCGACTTCCTGTTGCAGCTTGGCCGCCAGTGAGCGCACCTGGCCGCACGTCAGGCTCGAATCGGACAGGGAAGCGTTAATCCAGTTCGCAAGGACATGAAGCGCTGGAAGTGGACGCGTCGTTTCGCCGATGTCGACGGTGCAGCTCACCGCCGTGGTTGACAGCGTGGCGGTCGCCGACGGTCCACCTGCGGCAAGTGCGGATGCGCTCGCGCTGGGACTCAGCGATGGCGCTGTCGGCGTCGAGTTCCCGCAACCACTGCTCCACAGCGCAGCTGTTGCGGCGATTACGAATAGTCCGGTTCGGCTCATTTTCATTCCTCCTGATGGGTTCGCAGCGGCCAATGACATGCGGCAGTTGTTCTCGCCTCGCGAAGCAAACTCCGCTCCGTGCCCGCGCGGTCAAGAAAAATGACGGCACCAAATTGCATCGGTCGCGCTATTGTCTACTGCGGGACGAAGCGTCCTGGAAGAGTGGAGAATGAGAATGATGAGCGCTCATAAACCGAGATTGATCTGATGACGAGGCTCCTGGTTCTCTTCGCGTTCGTGTACGTCGCGGCCGCATCGATCGCGATGTACGCGCAACAGCCGCAGCGTGACGGTCCCCGGTTCGACGGGATGCGCCTTGTGCGTCCCGCCGATTACCGCGAGTGGCCCTTCCTCGGCTCGGGCCTGGGGCTGACCTACATGGAAGCCAATGCGGCCAACACGGCGCCGCCGTTCACGAATGTGTTCGTCAATCCCGCCTCGTACCGTAGCTTCGTCGAGACCGGCACCTGGCCCAATCAGACGGTGTTCGTCCTCGAGTCGCGGCGCTCGGAGACCAACGCCGCGCCGAACGTTGGCGGAAGATTCCAGGGCGAAATGCTGGGGCTCGAGGCTGAAGTCAAAGACACGAGATTTCCCGACGGTTGGGCGTTCTTCAATTTCGGCCGGGCGCCGGCGCTCGACTCCGCCGCCGCCCCGCTGACGGGCGACGCGGTTCGCTCGTGTGTCGAGTGTCACACGCAGCACACCGCCGTCGAGCGCACGTTCGTTCAGTTCTATCCGACGCTGCTGGAGGTTGCGCGCCGCAAAGGCACGCTGAAACCATCGTTTCGCTGAAGCCGCAGGCTGCTTCGTTCGAAAACTCAGGTAATGAAATTCGTTGCGGCCGTCGGCGTCCTGCTGATCGGAACGGCAACATCCGCATCCGCGCAAGCCTCGTCGGCAGAGGAGGGGCGGCGGGTGTGGGGATATGTTTTTGCCGCGCCTGGGGTCGGCGGGACACCGACCTCCGAACAATTCTTCCACTGGGGCGGAGGCGTCGAATGGCGCGTCCGTCCGCGCATCGGCCTCGCTGCCGATATGGGCGCTCTGCACTTTGCCGCTTCGCCCGCCTATCCGCTGTTCATGCTGTCGATCGACGGGGCGTATCACTTCCGCGATTCGGGCGCACACGCGCTCGTCCCGTTTGTCACTGCCGGGTATTCAGGGGCATCGAATGTCTCCGGCCTCGACATGCCGTGGGCCAACGCCGGCGTGGGCGTCAATTACTGGTTGAGAAACGCGAAGGGCTTCCGGGCGGAGGCCCGTTACCAGGTCACGCGCCACGGTTCCGGCTGCTACGGCCCAACCTCGTGCGTGAACTGGGTCCTCGAGTCGCGCCTCGGCTTCAACTTCTGATCCGCGAGTGGCACGATACGATGCTCACCTGAGCATTGCGTGCGATGGCGGAGGATACGTGGACGCAGACTTCGAAATCTCGACAGACCCGGCACGGCTCGATATCGACGTCATTCACAATTTCCTCGTTACGTCTTACTGGGCCAAAGGTCGGCGCCGCAGCGTCGTCGAGCGGTCGATCAGAAACTCGCTGTGCTTCGGTGTGTATCTCGCTGGGCGGCAGGTCGCGTTCGCCCGCGTCGTCTCTGACCGGGCGGTGTTTGCGTATCTGATGGACGTGTTCGTCCTTCCGGAGTTTCGAGGTCGTGGGATTTCAAAAGCGTTGATGCGCTCGGTGCTTGGACATCCCGACCTCCAGAACCTTCGAGTATTTCTGCTCGCCACGCGAGACGCCCACAGGCTCTACGCGCAGTTCGGATTCCGTTCGCTGGCCTATCCCGAACGCTGGATGGCAATTCAGGATCCAGAGTCCGACACGCGAGCCGTCTGACGATCGTGCTACATTCGCGCACGTTCATCCGGCGACCTCCCGCGGACGTGTCAATCCTGGAGGAACTCAGTGCCAGACCAATCGCCTCGAGCCCAGCTTTCGCGCCGACAATTGCTCAAACGCGCCGGCCTGGTCGGTGCTGCCGCGATTGCGACGCCGATCGGAACGCTTGTGCCGTCACCGAGTGTGGCGCAGTCTCCTGCACAGGCTCAGGGCGCGATCGGGCGTGGCCAGGCACTCGAAACGCTGACTGCCGCAGAGGCCGAGACGCTCGAGGTGATCACCGCGCGACTCATTCCGAGCGACGCGAATGGTCCCGGCGCGCTGGAGGCGCAGGCGGCGCGGTACATCGATCGAGCGCTCGGCGGCGCCCTCGCGTCGTCACAGGACGCCTACCGCAGCGGCCTTGCGGCGGTCGACGCGTACGCGCGAACGACGAAAGGGGCGGCGTTCGCACGGCTCTCCGCGGCTGATCAGGATGCCGTCCTGAGAGCCATGGAGGCCAACGTGGCCTCCGGCTTCGTGCCCGACGCGTCAACCTTCTTCAACCTCGTACGAGCGCACACGATCCAGGGCACGTTCTGCGATCCGTATTACGGCGGAAACGCCGATTTCGTTGGCTGGGACTTGATTGGCTATCCGGGCGTACGACTCGCGGTCACGCCGAACGAACAGCGGCTGGATCCGCGGCTGACGCCGACCCACAGATCGGCGTACGAGCACGCGATGTTCTCGAGAAAGAGACCGGCGAGGGCGAGCCTCGAAGATGAGATGTTGCGATGGCGACGAACCTGACGAAGACCGACATCGTCATTGTCGGTCTCGGCGCAGTCGGCGGCGTTGCTGCACTTCCTCTTGCGCGGTCTGGTCTACGCGTCGTCGGTCTCGAGGCGGGCGGATGGCTGAACCCTGACGATTTCGCTCCCGACGAGTTGCGGAACAACGTGCGAGGCTGGCCGCAAGCGGTCCAGAAAGCGAATCGCGAAATACCGACGCATCGGCCAAGCGCGTCGTCGCCGTACTCGCCCAGGCCTGCCATCCACCCGATGATGAACGCGGTCGGAGGTACATCGCTTCACTACTGGGCGCAAAGCTGGCGTCTGAATCCGTGGGACTTCAAGGTCGTCACCGAGACGACCCGACGGTACGGCGGTCGTCGGATTCCGCGCGGTTCAACCGTCGAGGACTGGCCATTCGGTCTCGAGGAACTCGAGCCGTACTACGAGCTCGTCGAAAACGAGATCGGCGTGTCGGGTAAAGCCGGCAACCTGAACGGAACGATCGATCCACGAGGCAACGTGTTCGAGGGTCCGCGGAAGCATGAGTACCCGATGCCGGCGTTGAGAGGCACGGGCTTCACGGACATGATGGCGGGTGCGGCGCGGACGCTCGGGTGGCATCCGTTCCCCGGCCCGGCCGCCATCAATTCGCGAACGTATCAGAACCGCGTGGGCTGCGCGTACCACGGCTACTGCAATCGAGGCGGCTGCCACGTCAAGGCAAAGGGATCGACGGCGGTGACCACGATTCCCAAGGCACAAGACACAGGGCGCCTCGAGGTGGTAACCCAGGCCACGACGACCGCGATCAACGTCGACGCGAACGGCCGCGTGAGTGGTGTCACGTATCTCAAGGACGGGACGGAATATTTTCAGCCGGCTGATGTCGTGCTGCTCGCGGCGTATGTGTACGAGAACGTGCGCATCCTGCTCCTGTCGAAATCAAGGGCGTTTCCGAACGGCCTCTCGAACAGTCACGGCCAGGTGGGCCGGCACTACTTCAGTCACAACCAGGGCGCCGCGGTGACCGCGCTCTTTCCGCGCGACATCAACAATTGGTACGGACTGCCGGCGCAGGGCGTAGCGGTGGACAACTGGGCCGATGACAACTTCGATCACTCGCCGCTGGACTTCATCGGCGGCGGGAATCTCTGGGTGTATTCCGACCGCCGACCGATTGGCGCCGCCAACATGACGACGTTTGGAAGAGCGCCGCGATGGGGATCGGAGTGGAAGGCCTTCATCAGGCGAAACGCCGACCGCTGGAATACGGCGTATCTCCAGAAAACCACGCTGCCGTACGAAGACAACTACCTGGACCTCGACCCGTCGATCAAAGACCCGCTTGGATTTCCGGTATGCCGGATCACGGCCGACTACCAAGACAACGAACGGAAAGTGGCGGCGTTCATCCAGGACAAGATGGCGCAGTGGTTCATGGCGGCGGGCGCCGTGGCCACGGAGAAGGCCCCGATCGGGACGATGGGTCCCACCACGCATGCCTACGGTGGGACACGGATGGGCGACAATCCGGAAACCAACGTCGTCAACCGCTGGGGCTTCTCGCATGAGGTTCCAAACCTTGGGATTCTGGGCGCGTCGGTGATGGGGACGAGCGGCGCGCGTAACCCCACGCTCACGGCGCAGGCGCTGGCATGGCGAACGGCGGATCACCTGGCGAAGAATTGGAAAGCGATCGCAGACTAACAGCCGCGATGCAGGCAGGGAGCCTTCCGTGAAGACACATATGTTCGTCGTTGTGTTCTGTGCTTCGGTGCTGATGGCAGCCGCGCGACCGGCGGCGGCGCAGGAGATCGAGACCATCCTCGTCAACGGCAAGATCCTGACGGTCGATCCGCAATCCTCGATTCGCAGTGCGCTCGCGATACGGGAAGGGCGCATCGCCGCGCTCGGGACCGACGCAGACGTTCGCCGGCTCGCGGGCCCGAGGACACGCACAATCGATCTGCAGGGACGAACCGTCATTCCCGGCCTGATCGACTCGCACATGCACGCCACGCGGGCCGCGTTGAGCTTCAGTACCGAGGTGAACTGGATCGGCGCGTCATCGCTCGCGGACGCGTTGAACCGCCTGCGCGACGCTTCGATGAAAGCGAAGCCGGGGACGTGGCTCATCGTTGCCACGCCGCCAGCGACGCTCGACACGTTCAAGGAACGCCGGCGTCCTACGCAGGCCGAGCTCGTGGCGGCTGCGCCCAACCATCCCGTGTACGTCCAGCTTGCCTACGGATGGGCGATGTTGACGCCGCTCGCGTTGAAGGCGTTGAACATCAACAGCGACGCGGATTTGCCGAAGGGGAATTCGCTCGAGCGAGGAACGGACGGCAAGTTGACCGGAGCGATCACCGGCAATCTGGTCGAGCTGTTCGATCGGTTGCCCAAGCCAACCTTCGACGAGCAGGTGGCGGGAACGAAGGCCTTCTTCCGCGAGCTCAATCGACTCGGCGTCACGGGTGTCGTCGATCCGGGAGGGAACAATGTCACGCCGCGCGAATATCAGGCGCTGTTCAAGGTATGGAACGACCGGCAACTCACCGTTCGTGTCGCGTACAGCCTGTGCGGCATGACCGACGGTGCCGAGTTCACCGAATACCAGAATTACCTCGCCATGATGCCTCAGGGCTTCGGCGATGACATGCTGCACTTCAACGGCATCGGTGAACGCATTACCTGGAAGATGAACGGCATCAACGGCATCCCTCCTGAAGCGGACAAGACGAAGTATTACGAGATCGTCCGGTGGGCCGCGCAGCGTGGCCTGACGGTGACGATGCACTGGAACACGGAAGCGAACGTCGATCAGCTCCTCGGCATCTGGGAACGCGTCAACAAGGAGTTTCCGATCGCGTCACTGCGGTGGACCATCGCCCACCTCAACGACGCATCGCCGAAGACGCTGCAGCGCATGAAGGCGCTCGGCGTCGGATGGACCGTGCAGGACGCGATGTACAACACCGGCGCGGACGTGTTGAAGCGCGACTCGGTCGAGAAGGTCGGCCGCCAGCCACCCGTCGTGACCGGCAACAAGATCGGCGTACCGATCGGCGCCGGCACCGACGCCCACCGTGTGTCGACGTACAACCCGTTCACCGTTCTTCAGTGGTTCCTCGATGGCAAGAATGCGAGCGGGACGGCTCTCCGCAGCACGGCGGAAACTCCCAGTCGCAACGACGCACTCCGCTTCTATACGTCCGGAAGTGCGTGGGTCTCGCATGACGAGGACGTGCGTGGGTCGCTCGAGGTAGGCAAGCTGGCCGATCTCGCGGTGCTCTCGAAGGACTACACGACGGTCGCCGTCGATCAGATCGGCGGCATCGAATCGGTGCTGACGATGGTCAGTGGCAAGGTGGTATACGCCGCGGGACCGTTCGCGACGCTGGAACCGGCCCGCGGAACAGCGACGAAGTGAAGAGGAGGACTCGTGAGCATTCGTTTATCGTTCATCGCAGCGTTAGCAATTCATCTCCTCGTTACGACCCCACTCCTGCAGGCGGAAGTACTGGACAAGTCGAAGAAAGTCGGCGCGAAGACGGTGCAATACAAAGTCGTTCTGCCGAATGGATACGACCCGGCGAAAGCGTATCCGGCCATTCTCGCGTTCGGCGGGGGACCGCAAACGATGAACACCATCGAAGGTATCCTCACGCGGAATTTTCGAGCCGAAGCTGAGAAGCGCGGCTACATCGTGATTGCGCCAGCGGCACCTGGCGGCGACCTGTTTTTCGAAGATGGCGCGCGGATTTTTCCCGATTTCCTGAAGGCGATACTCGCCGACTACAAGATCGAAGACGGCAAGTTTCACATCGCTGGTCCGTCAAACGGAGGAATCGCCGCGTTCCACGTCGCGGCCGCCAACCCTCAGTACTTCCTCTCGGTGACCGCATTCCCTGGATACATGTGGCAGCCGAGCACCGCGAAGCTGCAGGCGATCTCGAACATGTGCGTCTTCATGTACGTCGGTGAGCTCGACGAGTACATGTGGCACGGCGAGATGCAGCAGGAGGCCGAGTACCTCAGCTCCAAGGGGACTGTCGCCCGTTATTCTGTCGAAAAGGGACAGCCTCACCGTCTCGATACGCTTGCCGGTGCGAATGCGGGTCGTCTCTTCGACGGATTCGAGGAGGCGAAGAGGGGCTGCAAATCTGCATCAACGGCTCGGCGGTAGAACCGCTCGCGACTGAGGAAACCCGATTCATGAAAGTTGGCGTCATCGCAGAGAACCCGATGAGCAAACGTTGCCTGTCGGCGACGCTGATGCTGCTGATCGGCGCCGCGTGCGCGCCGTCGCAATCGCGCGTCGGAGATCCGGAAGCGGAAGTGAGAGCCGTGTGGACCGCCCAGGTCGAGGCATGGAATCGCGGCGACCTCGATGCCTTCATGGCCGGCTACTGGAACTCACCCGATCTGGTTTTCTTCTCGAATAAGACCGAGACGCGCGGATGGCAGCAAACGCTGGAGCGGTATCGCCAAAGCTACAAGGCCGAAGGGCGGCAGATGGGCACGCTCGACTTTCCGCAGCTGGAATTCAAGGCGTTGGGTCCGGAGGTCGTGCTGGCCCGCGGACAGTGGCGGTTGAAGATGCCCGACGGCAAGGAATCGACCGGGATGACGTCGGTGACTTTTCAAAAGCTGCTCGAGGGATGGCGCATCGTTCACGATCATTCGTCATCGTGAAGTCGTACGAACGCATCATGAGGTCTCCGGCACTTCTAACGTTAGCGGTACTATCAGCGATCGTGATGCGCGTTGACTCACACGCGCAGCCTCGTGACGCGCACGGACTGCTTGGCAGGATCGATCATCTGGTGTACGCGAA
>Ga0268265_10000422_pt1 | contig 45478 bp, 39 predicted proteins | sample KBSSwiS52_FD_190355 | JGI IMG/M metagenome (GOLD analysis project Ga0268265, IMG submission 190355) | Switchgrass rhizosphere microbial communities from Kellogg Biological Station, Michigan, USA - KBS Switchgrass S5-2 (SPAdes) (version 2) | ecosystem: Host-associated > Plants > Roots >...
CCACGAGCGAAGCGACGTGGGTTGGGCCGCAGCGGAGGTCGCCGGAGCACCCGTCCGCGGAGGAGGACGCCGCGCGGAGGTCCCTTCCCGAAGCGAAGCGAGGGAAGGGGCCGGAGCGCGGCGCCCGCACGGAGCGGACCAATGTCACAGCGCCCGGACGGAGCGGACCAGAAATACAGCGGACCATGAACGCAGTGCGATACGGGCTTAAGGTCCCGGTGTCGACATAGCGGGCGTGCCACTGGGCAGGAGCGGTGGCATGAAGCGACAAGCGGGTGGACGGGGACGCGCCCCGATGGAGTACCGCGACGTGGGCGGTCTGGTGATCATCTGTCTGGCGCTCGCGGCGGTCATTCTGTTGCTGTCCGCGCTGGTCGGGGCGCTGGACATCCTTGCGGTGGGCGCGGTCTTCGCCGCCTGGGCGCTCTGCGTGGCAACCAGGATGATCTTGGGCCGCTATGGTGAGGACTGGGCCCTCCCCGCCGACGGATGGCTCCCCGCTCGGCTGGAGGCCCGGCTGCGGGGCCGGCGGTCTGAGCCTGAGAGGACAACCGGGGGCGGACCGGCGCGGCGGGGGCCGGGGCACGGACGCCTGGACGCGTTGCGTCGCCGGCGCGCGCCGGGCAGAGCCCCGCTGCCGTCACCGTCCCTGCCCTCAGGTGCCCTGAGCCCCGGCGCGGTCCGGGCGGCCACCGTCCGACCGAACGCCGCGACCCGGGCAGCCACCGCCGCCCGGGCAGCCACCGCTGCCCGCCCGACCGCTGTGCAATCGCGGCCCGCTGGGTCAGGAACCGCCGCGAGCGCCCGGGGTGACGACCAGGCCGCTCCCGACGGGAGATCACCCATCGCCGCGCCGCGGCCGACTTCGGGCCCGGGGGAATAGCTGTCGAATGACCGGGTAGACCAGAAGGCATGGGTGCGACGAGTGAATATGGACGACGACCGGGATCTGGTGGTTTGTTTCAGACTCTCGCGGCGGGCCTGGATCAGGCAGAGCGGGAGCAGACCCTGAAGCTGATCAGGCAGCGTCTTTTCGCGGACCGCGCGGCCGCGGCGGCGGGGCAACGGGAACGTCAGGTTGATGTCGGGACGCGTACCCGTGCTCGTCGTCGCCGCGACAACTCCGACGAGCCCAAGCGGCCGTCTGGGCCGATTGGCTAGCCGCGATTGCCGCGTTGAGGTGTGGGAAGCGGCCCGCGCGTCCGACGCCTTCACTTGTCAGGTCGAGCGGCGGACCTCCGGCAGGCGGCTGCATGGTCATGACGTGGGGCGCTCGGTCGCGGCGCGACCGGCAGCGGCGCGCGACCAGCGATTCGGTTGATGAAGCGGCGCCGCGGGCGCCTGCCTCCCGAATTTCCGCCACATATGCGTGGCGCCCCGGCCGGTCCCGAGTCGTCGATTCCGTAACCGGCCAGGCGGAATATGTGCGACCCTCGATTGTCAATACGCAGGACCTTGATGCGCCGCGTCGCGTGGTCGCTGCATGGCGTCGCGCGGTGTGTCGGTTCGCGCGACGTGCCCGCGACGTGTCGATGCTCCGCCGACCATCGGTATCTCGGCGGATATGGGCCGCGTCTCAAGCGATCGGCGGATGAGGGCTGCGCCTCAGCGAATGGCGGCCCAGCCGGCCTGGTGAGCGCCGAGCGCGCTCGGCGGCCGGTCATAGCCATGGGCGACGCCGCCGACGGAGATTGCCGGCGCGATGAAGGAGAGTTCACCGAACTCGCTGCGCGTCGTGCGTCGGTACGGATCGAGGTCCCGGTCCTTCGGATCGGGGAGATCGAACGTGTCGCGTTCGCCCAGGGACATGAGCCAGTGGCCCGTCTGCGCGATCGAAGCCCGGACATGCCAGCTGCCGCCCTCGAGCTCACGCCGGGCGAGAGCGCTCAGCACACCGTGCGCCGCCAGGTATCCGGTGGCGTGGTCCAGCGCCTGCGCCGGCAACGGCACGGGGCGGTCCGACTCGGTGGCGCGCGCCCCGGCCAGCGCGATTCCCGACGCCGTCTGTACCAGGCTGTCAAAGCCGCGCAGTCCGCTCCACGGGCCGAGCCGCCCGTAGGCGCTGATCGTCGCGCAGACGATGCCTGGCCGGATCCTGGCCAGCTCCTCGGGCCCGAACCCGAGACGGTCGAGCGCCTTGGGCCGGTAGGCCTGAACGACCACGTCGGCCTGCGCGACGAGCTCACGTAGCCGGCGGGCGTCCGCCGCGACCCGGAGGTTGAGGAACGTGCTTCGCTTGCCGAAGCCCATGTCGATCACCAGGGCGCGCGCATCCGGGAGGTGGGCCGGGCCGACCCGCAGCACGTCGGCCCCAAGTGCGGCCAGCACCCGCGCGCAGACCGGCCCGGCGATCACTCGCGTCATGTCCAGAACGCGTAGGCCGGCGGCCGGCCGGGCTGGCGACGGCCGGACCTGTGCCTGCGCCGACAGCGCCTGGACGGGCACCGCCGGCGGTCGCATCCCCCGCGCCCAGCCGGCGGCCGACGGCCCGCGTCGCGCGCCCGCGTCGTCGCCGATCCGGGTGGTCTCGGTCAGCGGCAGCCCGGCCACGGCCTGCCCGGCCGGGTGGCCCCGCCATTCCCGCTCCTCGCGGGCCATGGTGGCGCACATGCCCATCGCCTGGAGCTCGGCCTCCAGGTCGGCCGCGTTGTACCGGGCGACGGCCTGCGCGACGGCGGTCGGGTCCGTGCGCGTACGGAGCAGGTCGAGGACGCCTGCCCGGTGGTGCGGCAGGTTGCAGTGCAGCTGGACCCAGCGGCCGTCACCGGTGCGGTAGTAACCGGAAAGCGTGTCCGAGGGGCCGGGCGCCGGCTGCCCACTGATCCGCAGCAGCCGCTCGCTGCGGAACGCGGCGGCGGCGTGCCGGGTGTCGACACTGACCGGTAGCACGTCCTCACCGGACCGGGCGGCCCACAGCCGGGCGGCGCCGTGCGCGGCCGCGGCGACGGAGATCGTCGCCGCGGCCGTCACCCGGTAGATGCTTGGCAGGACGTCGACCGGCCCGGTGATGGTGAGGCGCGCGGCCGCCCGCGAGTCGTCGACGACCCGGGCGAACTCGGTGAGGATCCCGGCGGTCTCCCTGACCGTGTCGCTGTCCTCGGAGCCTTGGTCCTCGGCGCCGGCGTCCGTGGAACCGGCGTCTTCGGAGTCACTGCCCGCGGAGCTGGCGTGGGCGGCGCCGCGGGGCGCGGGCGCGGCCACCGTGGTGGCGTCGCCCGCGTCCTCGAGGACGACGGCCGTGGCCGTGGCCGTGGGTGCGGCCGTGGGTGCGGACGTGGGTGCGGACGTGGCCGCGGCAGCGGCCGGTGCAGCGGTGGTGGGCGTAGCCCCGTTGGCCTCGGCGGCCCCAGCCTTCTCGCCCGCTCCGGCGTCCTTGGTGGCGGCGCGTTGAGCAGGGACGCCGTCGGCCGGCACACTCTCGGCCGGCACGCCGTCGGCCGGAACGCTGTCGGCTGTCGGATCGTCCGCTGTCACGCCGTCGGCCGGCACGCCCTCGGGCACGAGGCTGGTGTCCGGGGTGGCGAGGCTGCCGGATTTGGCTTCTTCGGCCGTCGTGCTGGCGGCCGCCTGGTCGGGGCGTGCCGGGTCGACCGGTCGCGGTAGCTCACCCAGCTGGTCCGCCATCTCACCATCCACCTCGCCGCACGTCTCGATCAAGCCAGCTGCCACATCCGATGTCCGGCAGTGGGCGATTCGTAACACACAGCATCACATCGATCGCGTAAGTACCCGGCACAACAGCCCAACCAGGACCATCATGACTAGGGAAAGCTGAAGTTTGGCGCCGGGGAGACCAAGTGGTCTCTGTTCGTGGAATAGCGGGCCTGAGCGTCTGACACGGAGGATCTTGGAGAAGTGCCGCGGTAAGGCTGGTCGACGAGGCTCAGCCCGCAGGCGAGCGACACGATGCGCGAGGGACGCGAGGGAGGGGGCTGGACATGACCCGGCGAACCTCGTTGTACGACGTGCTCGGCGTGGCCCCGTCGGCGACTCTCGACGACATCAGAGGCGCCTACCGCCGCTCTGCCCGTGTGCTGCATCCGGACGCCGGCGGCTCGGCCGCGGCCTTCGAGCGGCTGACCATGGCCTACCACGTCCTCGCAGACCCCGCCCGGCGCTCCAAATACGACCGCTACCTCGCTGTCGGCGGCGACGCCGCGCCCACCGGCACCGGGGCGGCGCAGGGAGGGGCGCAGGGAGGACCGTCGCCGGGCCGGCACCGCCCGCCGGGCGGCCGCACGGGCCCGTCGATGGCCGCCTTCGCCGGGGTGAGCCGCGGCGCGCGGCGCGGTTACCTGGTGATGATGGCCGTGGCCCTCACCTTGTTCATCCTCGCCGGCACGGTCGTTCGACCGGCCTCGGTGCCGGCGGCGATGGCCATGGCCCTGGTCGCGATGGTGATCCCACCGATCGCCGCCATCGTCGTCAACCGGCCTGGGGCGCGCTCGGCGAGCGATCCTGGCGCGACACGCCCCGTCGACCGCGACGCGGCCGGAAGGTGACGGATATCCGACACAGGCGCCGGCGGAGCTGGTCCTGGCCAGCGAGCCCGGCCCCGACGGGGCGAGAGTCGTTTCGCAGCGTGTCAGGCTCTAGTTCTTTCTATCCTCTGGCTATGCCGAGATACGACTACCGCTGCCGGGTCTGCGACGCCTCCTTCGAGGTGCGCCGCGCCATCGACGAGGACGCGTCGGCCTCGTCCGTAGCCTGCCCCGACGGCCACACCGAGACCTCTCGAGTCTTCTCGGCGGTGGCGGTCGCGCGCGGTGCGGTCGCCCCGATGCCCGCGTCCGTCCCCGCCATGGGTGGTGGCTGCTGCGGCGGCGGCTGCGGCTGCCACTGACTCCGACTTCGACTGACTTCGACTGACGGCTGCTGACCTGTTGACGGCCACGGCTGGCGCGCTCCGCCTGGCCTATTCCGACCTGGCATTTGAGGTCGACGATGGCGGGCCAGGCGGCGCGTTCGCGGGGCGCGGAACGCGTGGAGTGCCTCAAGCGGGTGAGAAGGCCCGGTGTGGTAGGTGTTGCAGGGTGGACACCCGAGGCCGATTCGATGAACAGACGCGTTGCGAAAGTGCCTCGTTTGTGTCCTACATGTAACAACACCTCAACGGCTCTACCCGTCCCGACGCGGGGGGGCTAGGTTTCCGCCAACTCGGCGGGGTCGTACCCGGGGGCGCCGGAAGTCACGTCCTGTGCCCTGACGATGCGCGTCGGGACAGGGATACCGAAGCGGTTCCGATCACCATGACCGGCGCCAGCATCCTCCGCGGCCGACGGCGGCCGGCCGGCATCGTTCGGCGGATCGCCGCGGTCCGCGGTTCCGGGGCGTCACGCCGGCGGGATCGTCCGGCACACGTAGGAGGAAGTTGATGGCAAGACGCAGGCTCCTGGGCGCGCTGGCGCTCGCGACGGCGGTCACGCTCACCGCCGCCGCCTGTGGCAGCGATGACGGAGACTCGTCCGGGGGTGGCAGCGGCGGCAAGCCGACCTACACCATCGGCTTCCAGGGTCCGTTGTCCGGCGACAACCAGCAGCTCGGTATCAACGGGCTCGACGGCCTGAAGGTCGCGATCGACGAGGCGAACAAGAAGGGCGACCTTCCGTTCGAGCTCAAGCTCGTCGAGTCCGACGACGTCGGCAGCCCCGACCAGGCGCCGGCCGCCGCGCAGAAGCTCGTCGACAACAAGGACGTCATCGCGGTCGTCGGCCCGATGTTCTCCGGCGCCACCAAGGCCAGCGAGCAGTTCTTCAGCGGCGCGAACCTGCTGTCGGTGAGCCCGTCGGCGACCAACCCGTCGCTGACCACGCTCGGCTTCACGACGTTCTTCCGGGTCATCCCGACCGACGACGTCCAGGGCAAGGCCGCCGCCAACTACATCTCCAAGGTCCTGAAGCCGACCAAGGTGTTCTCGGTGGACGACGCCAGCGAGTACGGCACCGGTCTTTCCAAGGTCATCGAGACCCAGCTGACGGCGAACGGCACCACGTTCGTCCACGACAGCGTGAACCCGACCAAGGACTACACGTCCGAGGCCACCAAGATCGTGGCTGCGAAGCCTGAGGTCGTCTACTACTCCGGCTACTACGCGGAGTTCTCGCTGTTCACCAAGGCGCTGAAGGACAAGGGCTACACCGGCAAGATCCTCTCCGGTGACGGCTCGCTCGACCCCGAGTTCGTCAAGCAGGCCGGCGCCGCGGCTGCCGAGGGCGCGCTGATCAGCTGCCCGTGCCTCTGGGCCCAGGCGGACCCGAACGCGGCCGGCTTCGTCAGCGCCTACAAGACCCTGAACGGCCAGGACCCGGGCACCTACTCGGCCGAGGCCTACGACGCCGGTAACGCGATCATCGCGGTCCTCAAGCAGCTTGGCACGGGCGCCGACCGCGCCAAGGTCGCCGAGGCCTTCAAGACTCTCGACATCAAGGGCCTGACCAAGCAGATCAAGTTCACCGACAAGGGTGAGGTCACCGACCAGGCCGTCTTCATCTACACGGTGAAGAGCGGCGAGATCAGCCTGGTCGGCCCGGTCTCGACGCTGGTCCCGACGAGCTGACCTTCGGGTCGGCCCGACGCCCCGTCGCCGTGTGCCCCGGTGGCGCGCGGGGACGGGGCTGGGTACCACCAGTGAGAGCACAGCAGGAGTGGTGACGGCCGGGCGGTGGACGCACGCGTCCACCGCCCGTTCCGGTGTCCGCGAGCGGAGTCGGCCCGCCTGCCCGTGCGGGCCCTGGCGTCCAGGGCCGCACCGGCCCTGGACGGTACTTGCGGTACTTGCAGCACTTGCTATCGACAAGGCGGATGCATGGGTTTCGTCCACCAGTTCTGGCAGCTGACCATCGACGGGCTGATGTCCGGCTCGTTGTACGCCGTGATCGCGCTTGGCTACACGCTGGTGTACGGTGTCCTGCAGCTGATCAACTTCGCGCACAGCGAGGTGTTCATGCTGGGCGCGTTCGGCGGCCTGTTCGCCGCCCGCGGCCTGGTCAACGGCTTCGACCACACCCCGTCCGGGATGACCTCGGTGGGGATCGTCCTGGTCGGACTCGCCGTCGGCGCGCTGTGCGGCGCCGCGGCCGCCTTCACTCTCGAGCGGGTCGCCTACCGGCCGCTGCGCAAGCGCAACGCGCCTCGGCTGGCCTACCTGATCAGCGCCATCGGCGCCTCGCTGTTCGCCGTGAACATGGCCGGCAAGCTGTGGGAGCGCCAGAACGTGACCATGGAGCTGCCGTTCACGAACGGCACCGTGTTCCACGTCTTCAGCGCCAGCGTGAACACGAAGACCCTGGTCATCATCCTCGTGGCGGCGCTGATGCTGGTCCTGCTCGACACGCTGGTCACCCGTACCCGCCTCGGCCAGAGCATCCGCGCCGTCGCGCAGGACGCCGACACGGCCATCCTGATGGGTGTCAACGTCGAGCGAGTGATCGTGCTGACCTTCGTCATCGGCGGCCTGCTCGCCGGCGCCGGCGGCTTCCTCTACGCGATGACATTCAGCGCCTCGAACAACATGGGCTTCATCCCGGGAGTCAAGGCGTTCACGGCCGCCGTGCTCGGCGGCATCGGCAACGTCCGCGGGGCCATGCTCGGCGGCATCGTGCTCGGCCTGGTCGAGAGCTACGGTGGCTATGTGTTCCAGGCGTCCTACAAGGACGTCATCGCATTCCTGGTGCTGGTGCTGATCCTGATGGTCCGGCCTACCGGTCTGTTGGGTGAGCGGCTGGGGAGGGCGGCGTGAGTACGACTGCGACTTCTGAGGCGTCATCGGTCGCACCCAGCCCCGGCGGCCCGGCGCTCGGTGGCGGGGCGGGTCTCGGTCAGGCGGTGACGAGCGCGCTGGTCAGCGTCGCCAGCTTGCGTCGCCTGGGCGCCTGTGTCCTGTTCGGCCTCACGCTCGCCGTCATGACCGGGCCCAACGGCAAGGCGGCCGAGCCGTTCGGCGCCATCCGGCATGCGATCCTCGACGCGCGGATCGTGACCTTCCTGATCATCGCTGTCGCGCTGTGGCTGGTGATCTCGCTCTGGCCGCTGGGGCGCCCGCTGGCGACGGTCGCCACCGAGGCGGTCCGGGGGCCGGTCACGTCCGTCACCGAGCAGAAGTACGCGCCGATCGGGCTGAACATCATCCTGCTCGTCGTCGCGGTCATCCTGCCGTTCTTCTTCTCGAACGCCTCGGTGACGTGGATGGTCGACGGCATCGGGATCTACGCGCTGCTCGCGCTCGGCCTGAACGTCGTCATCGGCTACGCGGGCATGCTCGACCTGGGCTACATCGCCTTCTTCGCGATCGGCGCCTACGCGACGGCCTACTTCGCGTCCAAGACGGCGATCTCCGCGCACTCGCCGTTCATCCTCAACCCGTTCTTCGTCTTCCCGATCGCGTTCGTGATCGCGGCCGTCGCCGGTGTCATCCTCGGCGCCCCGACGCTGCGGCTGCGCGGTGACTACCTGGCGATCGTCACGCTGGGTTTCGGCGAGATCATCCAGCTGATCGCGAACAACTCGCACTGGACGAACGGCCCGCGTGGCGCCTTCGGGGTCCCGCACCTGTCGATCCACCTGTTTGGGATCAACTACGCCTGGAAGCTCGACCCGAAGCCGTACTACTACCTGCTGCTGGTCATCATCGTCCTGGTGATGATCGCTTTCGGGCGGCTCGAGCGCTCGCGGATCGGCCGCGCCTGGGCGGCGATCCGGGAGGACGAGATCGCGGCCGAGGCGACCGGTGTGCCGACGCTGCGCCTCAAGCTGCTGGCATTCGCGATCGGCGCGTCGGTCTCCGGCTTCGCCGGCGTCCTGTTCGCGAGCAAGCAGTTCTTCAACCCGCAGATCTTCAGCCTGCAGGCGTCCTTCCTGGTCGTCACCATCGTCATCTTCGGCGGCATGGGCAACCGGCTGGGCGTCGTCGTCGGGTCCGTCATCCTGCAGGGCCTCGCCTACTACCTGCGGGACAAGGTGCCGGCGACGGACCGCTACATCTACTTCGGCGCCGTCGTGATCCTTATGATGATCTTCCGTCCGCAGGGCGTCATCCCGTCGCGGCGCCGAAAGCGGGAGATCAGTCTCGCCGAGCACGGCGTCGGCCAGGCCGATTCGCTGGGCGCGGCGGCGACCTCTCAGGAGGCGGCCCGATGAGCCTCGTCCCGCCGACCGGACCGGGCCGACGTCGCCCATGGCGTTCGGGCCGACGTCGTCCATGGGCCGCAGCGGTGACCGAAGCGGTGATGACTGAAGCAGTGACGACCGAAGCAGTGACAACGGAAGCAGCGGTGACGGAAAAGGTTCAGGTCTGATGAGCAAGCACCGCGCCTCCGGCCCGAAAGGCGCCACCCCCGTTCCGGGCGAACTCGCCGGCTCGCCCCAGCCCGGCGGCGGCACGGACCTGGTGGTCGACGCCCGCGAGCTGACGCTGCGGTTCGGTGGCGTCACCAGCCTGAACGGCGTCTCCCTGCGCCAGCGCCGCGGCGAGATCCTCGCCGTCATCGGCCCGAACGGTGCCGGCAAGACGTCACTGTTCAACTGCCTCACCGGGGCCTACAAACCGCAGGAAGGGTCGGTCATGTTCACGCCGACCCCGCAGAGGTCGTACTCGATCGTCGGGAAGACGCCGCACTCGATCACCAAGCTCGGCGTCGCCAGGACGTTCCAGAACATCCGGCTGTTCCCCGCGCTGTCCGCGCTGGAGAACGTCCAGATCGGCGTCGAGATGCGCCAGCGCTACGGTTCGCTCGGCGCAGTCTTCGGCACGCCGCGGATGCGGCGCGAGGAGCGTTCGGGCGTCCAGAAGTCGCTGGAGCTGCTCGACCTCGTCGGGCTCGGTCACCGGGTGCACGAGCTGTCCGCCTCGCTGCCGTACGGCGAACAGCGCCGCCTCGAGATCGCCCGCGCCCTCGGGACCAGCCCGAAGCTGCTCCTGCTCGACGAGCCGGCCGCCGGCACCAACCCGTCCGAGAAGCTGGAACTGGCCGAGCTGATCCGCACGATCGCGCGCACCGGCATCTCGGTGCTGCTGATCGAGCACGACATGCGGCTGGTGATGTCGGTCGCCGCGAACGTCACCGTGCTGAACTTCGGACAGGTCATCGCGTACGGCACGCCCGCGGAGGTCCAGCGGAACCCGGCGGTCGTCGAGGCGTACCTGGGCGCCCAGGAGGACGAGTCCGCCGGCGAGGCCGGCCCCACCGGCCGTGCCGGTGAGGCTGGCGGGCCGTCCGACGTGCCGGACGACGCGCCGACGGAACGTCTCACACGGGGCGGCAGCACCGGAAGGAAACAGTAATGCTCTTGGAGCTCGACGACGTCGAGGTGGCGTACGGCGCCGTGACGGCGCTGCGCGGCATCCGGCTGACCGTCGACGCCGGGGAGATCGTCACCCTGCTCGGGGCGAACGGCGCCGGCAAGACCACGACGCTGCGCACGATCTCCGGCCTGCTGCGGCCCCGGTCCGGCCAGGTGGTGCTCGACGGGGAGCTGCTCTCGAAGATCCCGGCGCACCAGCTGGTCCGGCGCGGTGTCGCGCACTCGCCCGAGGGCCGTCGGATCTTCCCGTCGATGTCCGTGCGGGAGAACCTGCTCATGGGCGCCTTCCACGACCGCAAGCACGTGTCCCAGGACCTGGAGCACGTCTTTGGCCTGTTTCCCCGGCTCAAGGAGCGGATCTCCCAAGCCGGCGGCACGCTCTCGGGCGGCGAGCAGCAGATGCTCGCGATCGGCCGGGCGCTGATGAGCCGGCCGCGGCTGCTGCTGCTCGACGAGCCGTCGATGGGACTGGCACCGCTGGTGGTGCAGACCATCTTCGACGTGATCGCGCAGATCAACGCCGAGGGCGTCGCGGTGCTGCTGGTCGAGCAGAACGCGGCCCAGGCGCTGAAGATCGCTAACCGCGGCTATGTACTGGAGACCGGAAGGGTCGTGCTCGACGGCCCGGCGGGGGACCTGCTCGCCGACGACCGGGTCCGCCAGGCCTACCTCGGCGAGGACGTTGCTGTGCCGGAGCAGCCGCTTCCCCACCAGCTGGCCAGGTAGCGGCTGGCCAGGTAGCGGCTGGCCAGGTATTAGCGGGTGGCGTCCGGCGGCACGTCCTGGCTCCTCGGTGGCTGTCGGCCGATGGACAGTGGCTCCGCGGCGTCCGCGTGCTGGTCGGCAGTGGCCGGTGCGGAGGTCAGGGCCATGGCTGTCGTGAAGGTGACTTCTCGGTGGACTCTCTGGAACTGGCGCTACAGGTCGCAGAGAGCCCACCGAACATCGCGGGGACGTGTGCGCAGGGAGGACCGGAGTCCTTCCCTGCTTCAGGAGCGCGGGCGGGGACGGTCGATGGGGCGGAAGCCGCCGAGCTCGGCGGGCAGCCGGAGGGCGGTCAGGTCGGCGGGCCGCTGGGCGCTGGGGTGGAACCCGGCTACCCAGGGGTGACTTCGTTCGATGTCGTCGGTGGGTTGCCAGTCTCTGCCGTCGCGGGAGTCGGCGCCGAAACGCTGGACCCCGGCCGCGACCAGCAGGACCGCGAGGGTGATGAGAGCTGCGATGACCATGCGTTGAGGGTGCGGCCTATCGGTTATCGCAGTCCATCTAATTTTTGTGGCCGATACCGTTAAGCTGTCCTACATGATCGATGTTCGGCGACTCCGGCTGCTCCGCGAGCTCGACAACCGGGGGACGGTGGCCGCGACCGCCACGGCCCTGCACCTCACCCCGTCCGCCGTCAGCCAGCAGCTCGCCGCGCTCGCCCGGGAGGCCGGCGTCCCCCTGCTCGACCCGGTCGGCCGGCGGGTGCGGCTCACCCCGGCCGCCCGGGTGCTGCTGCGGCACGCCGACGAGATCTTCGCCCAGCTCGAGCGGGCCGAGGCGGACCTCGCCGCGTTCGACGAGGGCCGGCTCGGCGAGGTGACCATCGCCGCGTTCTCGACGGCGATCACCGGAATCGTCGCGCCCGCGATCCAGGAGCTACGGATCACCCATCCCGGCCTGCGTATCACGGTCGTCGACGTCGCGCCGCCGGACTGCTACGACATGCTGATCAGCGGCGAGCTCGACCTGGCATTCGACTTCGTCTCGACCAGGCCCGACGACGGCCGCTTCGAGATGGTCAAGATGGTCGACGACCTGTTCGACGTCGCGCTGCCCTGGGACCATCCGCTCGCCTGCCACGACCAGGTGGGCCTCGCTCAGCTGGCCGACGACGACTTCATCGCGAGCCGGCCGGGAACGGCCTGCCTGGAGATCATGCTGGCCGCGTGCGCGGCGGCCGGGTTCGCGCCGCGGATCCGGCACCGCACGGACGAGTTCATCGCGGTCCTCGGCCTGATCGCCGCCGGCTGCGGAGTCGGGCTGGTCCCGCGCCTGGCGGGCCTCTCCTCGACGGACCAGGTCGTGCTGCGGCCGCTGGTCGGCGCGCCCGTTCGCCGGCTGGCGGTGTCGCTGCGGCGTGGCTCCGGCGAGGCCCCCCACCTCGCCGCAGTGCTGCGCGCACTGACCGCCGCCGCCAGTGTTCCTGGGGTGGGCGGCCACCGGGTGAGCGAAGAAAGACCCTTGTCGCCGGCCGGGTAGCCGAGCAGCGGCTGGAACCGACGGCTCACAGCGGTTTACGCCGGTTCACGCCGGCTGGCATTGGCTGGCATTGGCCGGCAGCGGCGGCCGATGGCGGCCGACGGCGACTCGATGACTACGTAGTGTTTGTCATCGCCTGATCGCCGTCCTTCGTTGTCCGGGCAAGCGCACGCGTGACCAGGCCGGTCACTGGTAGCGCGGAGTTATTCCCTGATCTGCAGGTAGTTGTCGTCACCCCGTGCGACCATCGCCGGCCAAACGGAAAGCTGACGGAAGATCAGGGCACGCGGTGTTCATCCCCGTGACGCCGCGCGCGGGCTCAAGTCCTGGTACACCAGCGCTACAGCACAGCCGAATATTCGATCAAGAAGCAGAGGCGTCATGCATCCGACGGTGGAGCGTTTTCAGGAGCGCCTGCGGGCCCTGGGTGCCATCGGCGAGGCGAGGGAACTACCGAACAGCTCGCACACCGCTTCCGAAGCCGCGGAAGCGCTCGGTGTATCCGTAGCCCAGATCGTGAAGAGCCTCGTCTTCCTCGCCGGCGAGCACCCGATCATGGTGCTCGCCTCGGGTGAGAACCAGGTGGACACGGAGAAGGTCGCTGCGCTGCTCGGCGAGCCGGTCGGACGAGCCGGGGCGAAGACCGTCCGCGAGGCGACCGGCTATGCGATCGGCGGGGTGCCGCCGGTCGCGCATGCCAGCGAGATGCGCATCCTCATCGACCGCGACCTGCTCGCCCACGCCCAGCTGTGGGCCGCCGCAGGCACACCCAACGCCGTCTTCCCGACCAACCCCGACGAGCTCGTCGCCATCACCCGCGGCGAATGGGCCGACATCCGCCACGACTAGTTCTGACCCGCGGACCCGCTGGCTGGCTGGCCAGCCAGCCGCGGAGGCCTGCCGTCGGTCTGGCGGCCGCGCCGGTCGCGACCGCCCGCCATGTCCATCTCCGGACAACGCGGCACTACATTACCATGATCACGATACGCTGCCGCGGACGGTTCATCTCCCACTATTTCTCGAGGCCGGTGAGTGGGCAATGCGGGTTAGCCGGGAAAATCGCGTGGTGGCCAGGAATGTTGGCGACCGGTCGGCGCATGCCTCGGCGCCGGCTCGGGGTACCGGCTGGTCCCCGACCGGCTGGACGCGCGGCCCGAGCTACTCACTGCGGCTGGACCTGGAGCTGGTGGACGCCGCCCCCTGGCAGACCGACGACTGGGCCGCCGACGACTGGGCCGGATGACGACCGGGCCGGATGACGACCGGGCCTTACGGCCTCACGCCTTCGGCCTCACGGTTGGACGGGGCCGAGGACCCGGTCCAGATAGTCGTTGGTCAGGACCCCCCTGGGGTCGGCGGCGGCGCGGACCGCGAGGAACTCGTCGAACTTCGGGTACCGGGGGCGCAGCGTCTCGGCATCCTGGGTGTGCAGCTTTCCCCAGTGCGGCCGGCCGTCGGCGGCCGTAGTGATCTTTTCGACGAGTGCGAAGTAGTCCTCGTGCGGCGTGCGATGGTCGACGTGCACCGCGAGATAACCGGTCTCGCGCCCGTACGCGGTCGACAGCCAGATCTCGTCCGCCGCGGCGACCCGAACCTCGATCGGAAACGAAATCCTCAGCCCCGACTTCTCCACAGCGCTCGTCAGCTCACGGACGACACCGACCAGCGCCGCCCGCGGAACGGCATATTCCATCTCCTTGAACCGGACGCGCCGTTCGGACGTGAATACCGTGTACGACAGGTCGGTAAAGGTCCGCGCGCTCAGGGCGCGTGCGCTCACCTTCGCCGCCGGCTGGATTGTGCGCGGTAGCCGGCGGCCGGCGGCGACGACCAGGCCGAAAACCCGGTTGGACAGGAACTCGTCGTCGAACCAGCCGCGCACCCGCGGCAGCGGGTCGAGCCCGTCGGAGACCGGCACCCGGGTGTTGCGCTTGGTCAACGCCCGGTCGGTGTGCGGAAACCAGTAGAACTCGGCGTGGTCCGCGCCGTCGACGAAATCGTCGAACCCGTCGAGCAGGTCAGGCAAGCGGGCCGTGCCCTCCTCGGCGCGCAGCGCGAACAGCGGCACGGCCTGCAACGTCACCGACGCGACCACCCCGACGGCGCCCAGGCCCACCCGGGCAGCGGTGAACAGCTCGGGGTGCTCGTAGGCAGAACAGAGCACGATCGTGCCGTCGCCGCGGACCAGCTCGAACGCGCGCACCTGGGTGGCCAGGCCGCCGAAGCGGGCGCCGGTGCCGTGCGTGCCGGTGGCGAGCGCGCCGGAGATCGTCTGCTGCTCGATGTCACCGAGGTTGGTCAGTGCCAGTCCCGCCTCGGCGAGCAGCCGGTTGAGCCGGCGCAGCGTCATCCCGGCGCCCACCGTCACCAGGCCGCTGCCCGCGTCCAGCGCGAGCAGGTCGGCGCAGCGGTCCATCACCAGCTGTGTGGTCCGCTCATCCGGTCGGCCGACGGCCGTGAACGAGTGCCCGGTGCCGATTGGACGCACCCGGGTGCCGTCGTCGAGGGCTTTGCGCACCAGCGCGGCCACCTCGTCGGCATCAGTCGGATGCGCCACCGCCATCGGAGCCGCGACCTGGTTACCAGCCCAGTTCGACCACGACGCCGATGCGTCGGACCGCACACGGGACCGCATACGCCGCCGGTTGGCGGAAGAGCCCACGGACCACCTCCGAATATCCGCCCCCAGCTTCCCCGCACGTCGGCCGGGGCGCGACGCGGGGGTGGTTGCGCGCGACGAGCTGCGCCCTCTTGGCCGAATGAGGGTGATCCGAGGCTGCCCAGCAGTGATCCCGGAGACCACGGCCGACGCCGCGCGAAATAAGATCATTTATGTTGGCGTGTGGCTCTGGTGAGACCGAGGTACGTCGCCGTCGGGCAAACAAAGAAAGGTCATTTTCAATGCCCTATAGCTCACTAGCTGTGGCTAAGGCGGTCGACAGCCGACACGATGAGGAGCGTGGTTGCGCTGGAGCATGTGCTACAGATCTTCACACGGCCCGCCGCCTCGGCATCGGCCGCCGAGCCACCGGCAGCGGCGCCGGCACCAGCGGCGCCGGCACCACCTGACTGGGGCCGGCTCGAGGCCGCCACCGCCGCGCTGGACCCGCCGTTCGCCGTCGTCGACCTGCCGGCGCTGCGGGCGAACGCCGCAGACCTCGTCCGGCGCGCCGCCGGAAAGCCGATCCGCGTGGCGAGCAAGTCCGTGCGCTCGCGGCCAGTGCTGCGCGGCGTGCTCGCGACCGACGGCTTCGCCGGGATCCTCGCCTACACCCTCCCCGAGGCGATCTGGCTCGCCGAAGAGTTCACCGACGTCGTCGTCGGCTACCCCACGGCCGACCGGGCCGCGCTGCGCACCCTCGCCGACCACCCGCTCGCGGCCAGCCGGGTGACCCTGATGATCGACTCTGTCGAGCAGCTCGACCTCGTCGACGCCGCCGTCGATGCCGCCCACGCCCACGTCAACGTCAACGCCGCTGGCGGTCAGGCCCGGCCACCGCTGCGGGTCTGCCTCGACCTGGACGCCTCCCTGCGGCTTGCCGCCGGCCGAGTGCACCTCGGCGTGCGCCGCTCACCGGTCCACACCGCCGACCAGGCTGGCGACCTCGCCAAAGCGATCGTCAGCCGCCCGGGCTTCACCCTGGTCGGCCTGATGGCGTACGAGGCGCAGGTCGCCGGTATGGGCGACGCGCCCGTTCTGGCGCCGGCCGAGCCCGCGGCCGCCGGCGGGTCCGGCTCCGCTGCCGGGTCTGGCTCCGCCGCGCACCCGGTGCCCGGCGCACGGCCTGTGCGCAGGGCGGCGGCGTCGGCGCGGGCCGAGGTGGTCCGGCAGATGCAGGCGCGGTCGATGGCCGAGCTCGCGGTACGGCGGGCGGCGGCCGTCGCGGCCGTGCGCGAGGTCGCGCCAGACCTGGAGTTCGTCAACGGCGGCGGCACCGGAAGCGTGCACCTGACGACGGCCGAGCCGGCCGTCACCGAGATCGCGGCCGGCTCCGGGCTGTACGGACCGACGCTGTTCGACAGGTACCAGGCGTTCGCCCCCGCCCCGGCGGCGCTGTTCGCCCTGCCGGTGGTGCGCCGCCCGGCGCCCGGCATCGTCACCGTCGCCGGCGGCGGCTGGATCGCCTCCGGCCCGCCCGGCCAGGACCGCGTGCCTCAGCCGGTCCACCCCGCCGGCCTGCGGATGATCGGAACGGAGGGGGCGGGCGAGGTGCAGACCCCGCTGCGCGGCGCCGCCGCCGACGGGCTGCGCCTCGGCGACCGGGTCTGGTTCCGCCATGCCAAGGCGGGCGAGCTGTGCGAGCACGTGAACGTGCTGCATCTCGTCGACGCCGACGGCTCCGTCCGCGCCGTCCCGACCTACCGCGGCGACGGCCACGTCTTCTGAGCCGCCTGCCTGGCCGCGAGCGCGGTGTCCACGTACGTCCGCCGAGTAGCGCTCACCCCGTGAGCATGATCGGCGTGTGTACCCAAATCCGAGCTGGCGAGCCCGTCTGAGCTCGGATCCGGGTACACAGCTGCCGATCTTCCATAGTTGGGCCGGGGAACTTCGCCGGCCAGCGCACTAGCTGCGCGCTCCTCCTGTCCGACGTCTGGGAAGCGCTCAGACGCCAGGGCCACGACCAGCGCCGTTTCGTGGCCCAGACGTCTGACAGGACGCTCGAGATCTTCAGACACCCGCATCTCCAGGCACCCACCACGCGATGCGGGAGGGACGTGGCCGAGAGTGCTGGGTCTCACCAGGTCGTGCTTCCGCCGCGGACGCGCAGGTAGCGACGGCTGGCCGGCAGAATTAGCAGCACCGCGCAGGCGACGGTGAACGCGAAGAACACGAACGACGCCGACTCGTGGTACACGGTCAGCTTGACGAGGCCGAACGCGGCCTGGGCGGCCAACAGCCCCGAGGCGAGGCGGATGACGCGGTCTTCACCGCGCCCCAGCCCCAGCCCGGTGAAGACACCGGCCGCGGCCATCAGGATCGCCCAGGCGGCGACGAGGTACTCGGCGCCGTGCAGACCCATCGTGATCGAGAAGACGACGGACGCGACGAGCTGGAAGGCACCGAGCGGCACCAGGAACAGGACCTGTGCGGCGCGCACCGTGCCAGGGACGCGCACATGTGCCTCGGCCGCCTCGCCGGCCGCCTCGATGGACGGTTCGACGGTGGACGCGATGCCAGCACCGGTACCGGTGCTGGTGCTGGTGCTGGTGCTGGTGGCGTCGGTGGCGACGTCGGTGGTGGTCATCGAACGCTCCAGTGCGGTAGGAGGCGCGCTCCTTGCCGGGAGCGCCGGCCCCGCCCGCGCGGCGGGGCTCACGGCCTGCACGGTGCCGGCGGGGGCGTCCCAGCCGCATGGTCCCGATGTCGCCTTTCGGGCGGGTCGCCCTGCCCCGCCGTCCGGGACATCTCGTCCCGAGAAACCCGTGACGGCCGCATCGGGCCGGCGGGACGCGCCCCCGCCGAGCATGAGCGCCATCCACCGGGCCGCGTCGGCCGGCCCGAGCACCTCAGGAGGCGCCATGACCACCATCACCAGCCAGACCCCGTCCACCTCGTCCCGCGCGTCCACCGCGTCCGGAATGTCCACTGCGTCCGGCGTGTCCACCGTGTTCGCTGGGTCTGGCGCGTCCGGTGGGTCCGGCGCTGTCTCGATGCCCGCCAAGGTGCCGGGGACGGCCGAGGACATCGGGGGCCGCTCCGCCCGCGTCCGCCGGACGGCTCGGCTCGGGGCCGCCGCGGCGGGTGTCTGCGCGGTCGGCTTCGGCTACCTCTCGCTCGACTCACTGGTCCACCCGGGCGTGAAGTACTACCGCGACGTCGTGTTCCTCTGGCCGTGGCTGGCCGGCGCGGCGGCGCTGGTCGCGCTGCACCTCATCCAGCGTCGGCCCGGCAGGCGGGTCGAGCGGGTGGGCGCCTGGCTCACGATCGGCGGCATGGCACTGTCCGCACTCGGGATGGCGCCGCGGATGGCCGGCGGGGACGGGCCGTGGACGGCGCTGCTGGGGCCTGCCATGGTCGCCTGGATTCTCGGCATGGTCGTGCTCGCGGTCGGGACGTGGCGGGCGGGTGTCGTCCCCGGCTGGGCGGCCCTCGCCCTCGCCCTGGCCGAGCCGTCGACCGTCGCGATGGCCTGGGTGCTGCGCTCGGTCTCGCCGCTGGAGGACACCGGCAGCTACAGCGGCGCCCTGGGCAACGCCATCGCCTGGCTCCTGCTCGCCTGTGCCCTGCTCACCACCGCCGACCAGCACCGCCGGCCCGCCGGGCAACGGCACAGCATCCGCTGAGGCACCAGGCACCAGGCACCAGGCCAGTGGCACCAGGCCAGTGGCACCTGGCGCGTGGCGCGTGGCGCGTGGCACCGCGACCGGCCCGGCCGCGTTTGCCCACCGCGGCGTGACGTTCGAAGATCAGTCAGACGGTGCGCGTCACGGGTGGTGCGCACCGTCTGACTGATGGCGGACCCCTGAGGACTGCCGCCAGCTGCAGCGGCGCGCCACGCAGGCGGTGAACGTGGGTCGGCCCCGGTTCCCGCCCGACCGGGACGAGCACCGGCGCCTGCTCACCGACTTCGTCGCCGCCGCTCGCGACGGCGATCTGCCGCGGCTGGAAAGCCTCCTGCGAGCGGACGTCGTCGCGTGGAGCGACGGCGGCGGCCGGGCCCGCGCCGCGCGCCGCGCGCCGCGCGCTCGTTGGGCGTGCCAAGGCGGCCCGGTTCGTGTGGCACCCCATCGACCCCCGTCGTAGTGATCCTCCACTTCCTTGCGTCACCACAGTGTGACTCTCGGAACAGGGGATCTGCATCCGGTGCGGCGCGCTGCTTCGCCGGACGAATTGGATCGGACGAGTTGGATCGTCGATCATGCCAGGATTTTGCTAATATTCTGGCATGGCGACGATGTTCCAGGTGAGCGACCTGGCTGGCGCTCGACGGCGGGAGTTCCTGGACGAGGCGAAACGTGGTGAGGCGGCGCTGCGCGACACGGATGGGTCCGTGCTGGTGATGCTGGCTGCTCGCCGGATGGCCGCGCTGACCGAGGCATCGACCGTCGCGGTGCAGCTGTTCGCGGCTGAGGCTGCGCTGGCATCAGGTAGGGCCGTTCCTGCGAGTCTGGGTGAGCTTGCCTGGCTGGCCGAGTTCGACGAGGAGGACCGTCGAGAGGCTCTCACCGAGCTTCGTGACTCCCTCGCGCTCGTGGTGGCGCACTCGGACCCGGGCCCTCTCCGCGAGACGCTGGATGCCTGGCGGACGACAGCCGCAGTGATGCGCGACCCGCTGCGTCGCGCGGTTCTCGCCAGCACATCCGGCGAGGACGATTTCGTCGAGGCGTCTGAACCGGCCGATGGCTGACCCGGATCCGAAACCGGATGGGTATCGGCCGTTCGTCGCGGCGCGGGCACCGGGGGGTCGGCCCGACAGCAAGCCGGTGTACCGGGTCCTCGTTCACCGCCAGTATGTCGATGTCTGGAACTCATTGGTCGACGTCGTGGGTCTGACCAGCGGTCGCCAGTTCTGGGATCATGTGTCCAAGACTCCGGCGCAGCCGCCGTCCGTCGGCTCGAGCACCGTCCTGCGGGGCAAGCACCACGGACCAAAATGGGAAGGCTACTCGCGAACGATCCATTACGAGATCAGCGGAGCCGGCCGCATCGACTATCAGTACTGCTCTGAGACGACGGAGGGCGTCTTGGGCGACAAGCACGCGGTCGTCAAGATCCTCACCATTGACTTGGCCAGTCACTGACCCTTCTGATCGCGACGGCCACTGCAGTCGGGGGAGCGGCGGGGTGGCAGGTGCGGGTGGGGGCGGGGCGGCCGGGAGAATGAGGCATGGTCAGTCACGACGATGTTGATGAGATCATGGCCCGGGTGGCGCGGGACGGGCAGCATGGGGCCGCGGCCGCGCGGTTCGAGGAGCTGGCCGGACAGCCGGACCGGCACGGCGAGGAGATCAACCGGGCGTCGCTGCTCGTCGCGGCCGGCAGCCAGTACGGGCTCGCCGAGGACTGGGACGAGGCGATCCATTGCTACCAGGAGGCGGTCGCCGACGGCGGTGACCAGGGGATCGACCCCCGTGTCTGGCTGCACGACGCCTTCCTGCGCTCCGGTCGCCACGACGACGCGACGGCCCTGCAGCGCGAGCTGAAAGCCAGCCGAAGCAGGGATCCGGACCTTTACGCCGCGGTCGCCGAGTCGCTGGAGGCGGCCGGGATGCTCGCCGACGCGCACACCTGGTTCACCATGGGCTTCCACCGCTGCGAGACCGCCGACGTCCCCGATTTCATGATCACACTGCTGCTCGTCGGCCGTCGCCGGGTCCGCGACGAGCTCGGCTACCCGGTGGACGAGCTGGACGAGGCCGCCGACGACTACCTCGCCGCCGTCAACGGCTGAGGTGGTGTTGGGTAGCCGACCGGTCGCGTCATGAGCAGATCTCCTTCCAGGTGGTGGCGCCGCGCCGCAGCGTGAAGGTCACGCGATGCCCGGCGTCGTCCGTGAAGACGACCGCCGTCTCGCTCACCGGCGTCAGGGTTCCCTCCTGGAGGGGGCTGTCCCAGCCCTCCGGCGCGCTGAAACTGCCGTTGTGTAGCCGCGGAACTATCTCGTAGTAGCGGCCCTGGTAGAGCACCTCACTGATGCCGCAGTGCGTGGAGAGCCGGTAAGACACGGCCGGTCCGAACGGCGTCGACCGATGATCAGACTCGGAGCCAGGCTCGGGCGTCGCGGGTGAGGATCCGCAGGCACCGAGCACCCCTGCCAGGCAGGCGACGGCGACCGCGCCAGCCACCCGCCTCCGCGTCCGGGCCCGCGTCGAGGCACGTGTATTCATCTGTTCTCCGTCTGCGTCGAAGCGAAAGCTTCCGGTTTCGACGCGACGCGGGCCACCTCGGTTCCAAACCGAGCCTGGCTGGAGAGCGCTAGGGACTGACCGGGCCGGGGGAAAGGACAGGGCGCAGGGCGTCGAGGACCGTCGGGTCCTCGATCGTCGACGGGACGGCGGGGGAGCGGCCGTCGGCGATCTCCCGCATGGTGCGGCGCAGGATCTTGCCGGAGCGGGTCTTCGGCAGCGCGGCGACGACGTCCACCTGCTTGAACACCGCCACCGGGCCCACCTCGGCCCGGACCCGGGCGACCAGCTCGTCGGCGAGGACCGCCGGGTCGATGTCGACCCCGCTCTTGACGACCACCAGCCCGCGCGGGACCTGGCCCTTCAGCGGGTCGGCGACCCCGACGACGGCGCATTCTGCGACCGCCGGGTGCGCCGCGACCACCGCCTCCAGCTCGCCGGTCGACAGCCGGTGCCCGGCGACGTTGATGACGTCGTCGGTGCGGCCGAGGACGTACAGGTAGCCGTCCTCGTCGACGTAGCCGCCGTCGCCGGTCAGGTAGTAGCCGTCGAACGTCGACAGGTACGACGCGACGTAGCGGTCGTCGTCGCCCCACAGCGTCGGCAGGGTGCCCGGCGGCAGCGGCAGCCGGATCGCGATCGCGCCCTCGGCGCGGGCCGGGAGCTCCACGCCGGCCGCGGGCACGGCGCCCAGGCCACCTGCGGCATCGGAGGTGTCGGCCGGGTCGAGGATACGCACGTCGTAGCCGGGCATCGGGACCGACGGAGAGCCGGCCTTCACCGGCAGCCGCTCGAGGCCGAGCGGGTTGGCGGCGATCGGCCAGCCGGTCTCGGTCTGCCACCAGTTGTCGACGACCGGGACGCCCAGCATGCTCGTCGCCCAGTCGTAGGTCGCCGGGTCCAGCCGTTCGCCCGCCAGGTAGAGCGCCCGCAGCGACGCGCCGACGTCGTACTTGGCGAGGTGGGCGCCCGCCGAGTCCTCCTTCTTGATCGCCCGGATGGCCGTCGGAGCGGTGAAGACCACCTTCACCGCGTGCTCGGTGACGACCCGCCAGAACGCGCCGGGATCCGGCGTACCGACCGGCTTGCCCTCGTAGAGGACGCTCGTCGCGCCGACCAGCAGCGGGCCGTAGACGGTGTAGGAGTGGCCGACGGCCCAGCCGATGTCGGACGCGGTGAACATGGTGTCGCCGGGGCCGATGTCGTAGACGTTCGCGATGGACCAGGTCATCGCGACGGCGTGGCCGCCGTTGTCGCGGACGATGCCCTTGGGACGGCCGGTCGTGCCAGACGTGTAGAGGATGTAAAGCGGGTCGGTCGCGGCCACGGTCACCGGGTCGGCCGGGACGGCGCTGGGGACGACGTCGGCCCAGTCGTGGTCGCGGCCGGGGGCGAGGTCGCAGCGCTCCCGTTCGCGCTGGACGATCAGGCATCGCGCCGGCGGGTGGGCGGCGAGCCGCAGCGCCTCGTCGAGCATCGGCTTGTACGGGACGAGCCGGGTCGGCTCGATGCCGCAGGAGGCGCTGACGACGAGCGTCGGGCGGGCGTCGTCGATGCGGGCCGCGAGCTCGGCGGGCGCGAAGCCGCCGAAGACGACGGAGTGGACCGCGCCGAGACGGGCGCAGGCCAGCATCGTGATGACCGCCTCGGGGATCATCGGCATGTAGACGATGACCCGGTCGCCGCGGCCGACGCCGAGTGCGGCGAAGGCGCCGGCGGCCCGGGCGACCTCGTCGCGCAGCTCGCGGTAGGTGAAACGGCGCAGCGTGCCGGTGACGGGCGAGTCGTAGATCAGCGCCACGGCGTCGCCGCGGCCGTTCGCCACATGCCGGTCCAGGGCGTTGAAACAGGTGTTCAGCTCGGCGTCGGGGAACCAGCGGTAGAACGGCGGCCGGCTGGCGTCGACGATCCGCTCCGGTGGGCGCGCCCAGTCGATCGCCCGGGCGGCCTCCGCCCAGAACTCCTCAGGCTGGGCGAGGCTCTGCTCGTAGACCCGCCGGTAGTCACCCATCCGCGCTCCTCCTCGAGTCCTGCCGCCCTGCCGGCCAGTTCAGGCCGCACCGACCCACGTGTCGCCGCCCACCTTGGCGGAGATCCGTGGTGTCCGTCACGTTCGCACTGTGACATGGTTCGCTCCGTCCGGGCGCTGTGACATTGGTTCGCTCCGTCCGGGCGCGGCGCTCCGGCCCCTTCCCTCGCTTCGCTTCGGGAAGGGACCTCCGCGCCGCGTCCTCCTCCGCGAACAGGGCGCTCCGGCGACCTCGCTGCGGCCCGGCCCACTTCGCTGCGCTCGTGGGCCGGGCCTCCGCGAGGTGCGCCTCCGCGCCCGTACGGTCACCTGCCGCTGTACGTCACCAATCCAGCTCACCGCTGTCGCATTCGAGAGGGCACTTCGCTGCGCTCGTGGGCCGGGCCTCCGCGAGGTGCGCCTCCGCCCGTACGGTCACCTGCCGCTGTACGTCACCGGTTCACCGCTGTCGCATTCGAGAGGGCACTTCGCTGCGCTCGTGGGTCGGGCCTCCGTGAGGTGCGCCTCCGCCCGTACGGTCACCTGCCGCTGTACGTCACCAGTTCACCGCTGTCGCATTCGAGAGGGGCCTCGGTTAGATGGGCTCGGGAAGGGCCTCCTCCGATCGGGGTGGGAGTACGGACGCCTTCTCCGCGCCGCGGCACCGGTCAGGGAGCGGACCTCCATCTCGGCGTACTTGGCGTCGTCGACCCGCTCGCGGCTGGTGATCGTGCCGAGCCAGCCGAGGAGGAACGCGAGTGGATGGAGACGATCCTGGGGTTGTCCAGTGGGAACCAGTGGAAGTCGACCGACGAGTCCTTGCGGCTGGGAGCATCGTGGGCATGGCGTCGAGAGAGGCGGAGGACGTGACGGACCACCCCCGTGAGCGGCCGAGTCTTGAGCAACGGCGGCGTGGGCTGCCCGCCGGGCGGCCGAGCCGGCGGCGGGTGGTGCTCGCGGGGGTCGGGGCGGTCGCCGGCGTCGCCGGGGTGGGCGCGGCCGCCGGCGGTGCGGTGTACGCAGGCTGGCTGCCGGGACGGGAGCGGCTGGTCCGGGCGATCGAGGGCTGCGGCGAGCCGGGTGCCGTGCCGGCGGTCGAGCCGGGCACGGTCAGCGTCACGTCGTTTCGCAGCGCGGCCCGCCGCCGTGACGTCGACCTGGTCGTCGCCTACCCACCCGGGTACAGGCCGCGCCCCGCCGTCGCCGACGGCGACGGCGACGGCGACGGGCCAGGTGACGTGGCGGGAGACGACGCCGGCCTCACGTTGCCGGTGTGCCTGATGCTGCATGGGCGGGGCGACTCGGCGCGGGACGTCGTCGGCGCGCTCGCGGCGCCCGCGTTCCTGGCCGCCGCGGCCGCGACCGGCGTCGCGCCGTTCGCGCTGGCCGCCGTCGACGGCGGCGAGACTTACTGGCACCGACGGGCGGACGGCGACGACCCGGAGAAGATGCTGCTCGACGAGGTGCTGCCCAGGCTCGCCGCCCAGGGCCTGAGTACCAACCGGTTCGCCGCGTACGGCTGGTCGATGGGCGGGTACGGGGCGCTGCTGCTCGCCCGGCGCCATCCGACGAGGGTGGTGGCGGTCGCCGCGAGCAGCCCGGCGGTGTGGCACTCCTACGGTGACTCGACCCCGGGGGCGTTCGACTCGGCGGCCGACTTCGACGACCACCGGGTGCTCGGCGTCGGCCCCGCCCGCGGCGTCACCTACCGGATCGACTGGGGCCATGCGGATCCGTTCAGCCGCGCCGACCGCAAGCTCGCCGACGAGCTGGCCGCCGCCGAGCGCGGCTTCACCGTCGGCTGCCACGACTTCGGCTTCTGGCGCCGTCAGCTCCCCGCCCAGCTTGCCTTCGTCGGCCGCGCCCTGTCGACCTGACGGCCCGTAGTCGGCACGTGACGCGGCCTGCGGCCAGGCGGGCGTGCCAACGGGTGAGCGGGCGCGGGAAGAGGCCCGGGTGGGCCGGTGGTTGGACCGGAGGTGACTCCGCAGTCCTCCGGACAGTTCCCGGTCCCGTTGTCCGTGCTCGACCTGGTGCCGGTGGGGAGCGGGGTGACACCGGGCGAGGCCATCCGCAACTCGCTCAAGCTGGCCCGGTGCGTCGAGGAGCTGGGTTTCGTCCGCTACTGGCTGGCCGAGCACCATGGCATGCCGGGGATCGCGAGCTCGGCGACGGCGCTGCTGATCGGCCAGGTCGCGGCGGCGACGTCGACGATCCGGGTTGGCTCCGGCGGCGTGATGCTGCCGAACCACGCGCCGCTGGTCGTCGCCGAGCAGTTCGGCACCCTCGGCGCGATGTTCCCCGGCCGGATCGACCTCGGCCTCGGCCGCGCCCCCGGCACCGACCAGGCCACCGCCCGGGCGCTGCGCAGGATCACGGACCGGGTGCTCACTGAGGACGAATTCCCCGACCAGCTTGCCGAGCTGACTACCTTCCTCGCCGGCGCCGAGTTCCCCGAGGGCCACCGGCTGCATGGCGTGAGCGCGTTCCCGCGCGCCGAGGTGCCACCGATCTGGCTTCTCGGCTCGAGCGGTTACAGCGCCCAGGTCGCCGGGATCCTGTCGCTGCCGTTCTCGTTCGCGCATCATTTCAGCTCGCACAACACGCTGCCGGCGCTCGATCTCTACCGCCGGTCGTTCCGCCCGTCGCCGGGCCGGGAGCGGCCGTACGCGATGGTCGCCGCCGCCGTGCTGGTCGCCGACACCGACGAGCGGGCCGACTGGCTCGCGGGCCCGATCCGGCTGACGATGATGCGGCTGCGCACCGGTCGCCCCACCGCCTATCCGACGCCCGAGGAGGCGGCCGCCTACCCGTGGACCGACGTGGAGCGGGCCACGGCCCGGCAGGCCACCGCGTCCCATGTCGTCGGCTCGCCCGAGACCGTCCGTGCCGGGCTCCAGCGGCTGCTCGACGCGACCGGCGCCGACGAACTGATGATCACTACCAACGTCCACGCCCACGCCGACCGGGTCCGCTCCTACGAGCTGCTCGCCGACCTCGCCCAGGACCTGACCCAGCCTGCCCGGCTGGCCACCCGCCCGCCGGCCGACGCGACCACTTCCGGCACGGGGTTGGGCTGAACCGCCACCGCCACCGCCACCGGCACTGTCACCGCCACCGGCACTGGGCTGCGCTGAAGGCCTGCTAGGCAGCCTCGCGCTCGACGTCGTCGAGCGCGAGGGGGCGCGACGGCTGGGCGGGGCGGGTCATCTTCGACGGGTGCAGGACGCGTTCGGTGATGCGGGCGACGAGGCCCCGGGGCAGGAACCGGGTGGCGTTGGCCGTCAGCCGGTACTGCCAGCCGTCGATCGCGTAGGGGGAGCCGCGGCGCAGGCCGCGGAAGGCGGTGGCGACGACCTCGTCCGGCGTCCGCATCCGCCCGTTGGTCGCGACCTGGTAGCCGAGGTCCTCGAAGAAGTCCGTCTCGGTCTGCGCCGGGCACAGCGCGAGGATCCGCACGCCGCTGCCGCGATACTCCGCCCACAGCGCGGTGGTGAACGACAGCACGAACGCCTTCGCCGCGCCGTAGACCGCCATGTGCGGCACGGCCTGGAACCCCTGCACCGAGCTGAGGTTGATGAGGGTGCCGCGGCGGCGTTCGAGCATGTCGGGCAGGAACAGGTGGGTCGTCCGTTCGACGGCCGCGCACAGGAGCATGACCTCGCGGTGGTTCTGCTCCTTCTCGAGCGTGTGGTAGTTGCCGTGGACGCCGAAGCCGGCGTTGTTGACCAGCACGTCGACCTCGAGGCCGAGCTCGGCGACCCGCGCGGCGAGCTTGTCGGGCCCTTCCTCGACGGCGAGGTCGATCCCGATCTCGTGGACCGTCACCGGGTGGCGGGCGCGCAGCCAGGCGGCGGCGGCGGGCAGCTTCTCGTTCGGCAGCGCGGCGATGACGACGTCCGCCCCGCGGCTCGCGAACCCGTCCGCGAGCGCCAGCCCGATCCCCGACGAGGCACCGGTGACCAGAGCCGTCTGACCGCGATAATCATCCACAAAGACCACCAGCCGCCTCGCCGATCCGATAATCCGGGTTCAATCGTAGGCATATCGGATTGCGCGTCCGAAGCGGGCGGTCGGTTGGCCGACAGTAGCGAATCGGGAATGACGGGCAGACGTGAACCCTGACGGAAGTGCCTGGTCAGGGCCCCGCGCGCGCACCAGCCAGGGCGCGTGCTGAAAAGACCAGGGCGCTTCCGTGCCGGTTTTGTCAGTAGTTGTCAGTCGTTGAGTAGTGCGCGCAGCGCCTTGCGGTCGGTCTTGAGGACGCCGGTGAGTGGAAGAGCGTCGACGATCCTGATCTCGCGCGGGTATTTCACCGCCGAGATTCGCTCCCGCGCGTACGCCACCAGGTCGGCCGCCGGCACGGTCGCGCCGGGGGCGAGCTGGACGAACGCCACCGCCTCCTCGCCGTGCGCCGCGTCCGGCCGGCCGACGACGCCGCAGCCGACCACGTCCGGATGCGTGAGCAGCGCGTCCTCGATGTCGCGTGGGTAGATGTTGAAACCGTTGCGGATGATCACATCCTTGATCCGGTCGACGACGTAGAGGTAGCCGTCGACGTCGAGGTGGCCGACGTCGCCGGTGTGCAGCCAGCCGTCGTGCAAGGTGCGGGCGGTCTCCTCGGGCGCGTTCCAGTAGCCGGTCATCAGCGATGGCCCCCGCAGACAGATCTCGCCGTCCTCGCCCGTCGCCGCCTCGGCCCCGTCAGACAGCTGGACGCGCACCTCGATGCCCGTCGCCGGCTTGCCGACGCTGCCGAGGCGCACCGCGCTGCCTGGCGTCGCCGTCGCGATCGCCGCGACCTCCGTGCAGCCGTAGCCCTCCGCCAGCGCCACGTGCGGTAGCCGGCGCGCCCACTGGAGCGAGATCTCTCGCGGCAGCGGTGCGCTGCCGCTGACGATCTTGTGCAGGCTGGCGGTGTCGTACTCTTCGACCGGTACCTGGAGCAGCATCTGGACCATCGACGGCACCAGCGCGCTCGTCTGGACGCCGTGCTGGCCGACGAGCGTCAGGAAACCGACCGGGTCGAACCAGCGCATCAGTATCGACGTCGACGGCTGCGGCGCGTGCAGCCCCATGACGCCGATGGTGAGACCGTAGACGTGCGAGAGCGGCAGCGGCGACATGCCCACCTGCCGCACGCTGTGGTCGGGGTGATCCTGCTCGCGGGACACGTGCGCGGCCCAGGCCGCGGCCGACAGCGCGTCGTGGGTGAGCATGACGCCCTTGGCGCGCCCGGTCGTGCCGCCGGTGTAGAGCAGGGCGGCCAGCTCGGTGGAGTGCACGTCCACGAGCGGCGCCTCGTCGCCCGCCTCCAGCTCGGCGAAGTCGAGCACCGGCGGCACCCGGCCGGCGCCCTCGGCGCCGTCCCCGGCCGGCGCCGCACCCGCACCCTGGCCGGTGGCGTCCGCGAGCACCACCGCCGCCACCGTGGGAACACCCGTGGCCGCGGCGAGCACCTTGGACAGGAACTCGGGGGTCGTGATGACCAGCCGGGCGCCGCTGTCGGTCAGCACGTGCCGCAGCTCCGGCTCGCTGAGCAGGAACAGCACCGGCGCGACGACGCCGCCCGCCCGCCAGACCGCGTTGTAGGAGACCCCCACCTCCGTACAGTTCGCCATGCACACGACGGCCCGGTCGCCGGGCCGCAGGCCGGCGCGGCGCAGCCCGTCCGCGAGCCGGTTCGCTCGGTCCGCGAGCGCCGAGACGGTCCAGCGCTTGTCCTCGAACAGCAGCAGCGAGTCGTCGCCTATCCGCGCGCGGGCGCGCTCGCCCAGCACCGCCAGGCTGATTCCGGTCGGCGCCGTCCTCGGCGCCATCACGCCCGCCTCCCTGACGGCCGGGCCATGCCGCCGTCCGACGCTACGCACCGTGAGTGAGCCACGCCACATGTCCGCATTCCGCCATGCTGCATCCGGCGCTCGCGACGATGCCACCCTTGCGGGACCCGGACGCGAGGGACCCGGAAACGAGGGAGCCAGCCGCCGTGCTTACAGCGGGCCGGTGCCAAGGCCGGCGTCACGCGCCCGGGCGACGGCCTCCGCCCGGTCGGCCACCTGGAGCTTGGTGAAGACGTTCGAGACGTGGTTGCGGATCGTCTTGTCGGACAGGTGCAGCCGGCGGGCGATGGCGGGGTTCGTCAGGCCGCGGGCGACGAGGTCGAGGATCTCCCGCTCCCGGTCGGTGAGCTCGGGGAACGGAGCCAGCGGCGCCCGGCCGCCGCTGGCGAACCAGGCGAGCACCCGGCTCGCGATCGCCGCGCTGAAGACCACCTCGCCGGCCGCGACCGCGCGCAGCGCGCGGGCGATCTCCTGGCGGTCGGCGCCCTTGAGCAGGTAGCCGCGGGCGCCGGCGCGCATCGCGGCGAACACCGAGTCGTCGCCGTCGAGCATCGTCAGGACGAGGACGGCCACGCCGGGGTTCTCGGTGACGATCCGCCGGGTCGCGTCGATGCCGTTGGCCCCGGGCATGTGCAGGTCCATCACGACGACGTCGGGCAGCAGTCGCCCGGTCACCCGGGCGGCCTCGTCGCCGTCGCCCGCCTCGCCGACGACCTCGACGTCGGGCATCGTCTCGATCGCGATGGTCAGCCCTTCGCGGAACAACGGGTGGTCGTCGACCACGAGAACGCGCACGCCTACCTCATCCTTCGTTCATGGCCGGCGTCATGGGAACCGCGACCGGGGCGGGCGGCGAGAGCGGCGCCTGCTCGGGAATTCCCGCTGGTCGAGGCCCTGCCGACGGCAGCGTTGCCGGTAGCAGGACGGCCACCCGGGTGCCGCGGCCGTCCGGGCCGGGCACGATCTCGAACGCCCCGCCCAGCTCGTCGACCCGCTCGCGCATCGAACGCAGCCCCAGCCCGCCCCCGCCGCCCGGCGAGGTGGGCCAGACCGGGCCGTCGCCGGCCGATACCCACAGCCCGCGGCCGTCGTCGACCACCTGGACGTCCAGGCCCTGGGCGGTCCTCGCCAGGATCACCCGCAGCTGGGACGCGTCGGCGTGGCGGACCGCGTTCGCCAGCGCCTCGGCGACGATCCGGTAGGCCGCGACCTCGGTGGCGGCCGGCAGCGCGCCCAGGTCCTCGTCGGCCGTCACCTGGACCCGTAGGCCCGGCGCGGCGAACCGGGTCGCGAGCTCGCGCACCGCCGGGCCGAGGCCGAGGTCGTCGAGCGCCGGCGGGCGCAGGCCGTGCACGAGCGCGCGTACGTCGTCGACGGTCCCGCGCAGTCGCGGGACGACCCGGTCGAGGATCCGCGCCGCGGCGGCCGGGTCTTGCGGCAGCAGGTCGCGCGCGGTCTCGGCCTGCAGCGCCGAGGCCGCGAGCACCGGGCCGAAACCGTCGTGCAGCTCGCGGTGCAGCCGGCGGCGTTCCTCCTCCCGCGCGGCGACCAGCTGCTCGCGGGAGCGGCGCAGGTCGCGGGCGAGGACGACAGAGTGCAGCGCGACGCCGGCGTTGTCGGTGACCTGGGTGAGCAGCCGACGCTCCGCCGAGCGCAGCCCGCCCAGCCGGCGGGCCAGCAGCAAGGCGCCGACGGCCGTGCCGGCGTACTCCAGCGGAATCCGATGCAAGCCCTGCCTGGCGGTCGATCCGGCGTCGTCGTCATTTCCAGGGCCACCGTCCAGGACGATCCCTGAGGCACTCGCCGGGGCCGCCGGCGGCGGCGTACCGTGCTCGATCACCTCACCGTCCACCACCTCGATCGCCGCGTACGGCACCCGCAGTGCCGCCGCCACCGCGGCGGCGAGCTCGGGAAGGACGCGGCTGCTGATCGTGTCGGCGTCCTCGGCGGCCCGCAGCCGGGCGCCTACGAGGCCAAGCACGGTGCGCGGGTCGTGCTCGCCGCCGAAGACCAGCCGGTTCGCCTGGGCGCGCAGCCGCCGCGCGAGCGGCTCGGCGAACACGGCGACCAGGGCCGTCGCGACCAGCGGTGCACCGGTCGTCCGGCCGAGCACGGCGCCGCCGATGCCGACGCAGGCCGCGTAGCAGGCGCCGATGACGACGGTGAGCGCGCCGTAGGCGAGCGTGCGGCTCACCACCAGGTCGACGTCCCACAGCTGGTAGCGCAGTACGGCGACCAGGCAGGCCACCGGCAGCGGCAGCATCGCGAGTGCCGTGAGTATCGGGCCCAGCCAGAACCCGGCGACGAAGAGCGCCACCGAGGCGGCGAGCCCCAGCAGGATCCAGCGGACCTGCCTGCGCTGCCGTTCGGCGGCCTCGCCGCCTGCTGGCAGGCCGCCCAGCGGCGTCCTGCCAGCGGGCCCGCCACGGCCACGACGCCACAACGACCACAGGGCCGCGAGCGCCGTCACCGCGGTGGCCAGCGCGAGGGGGACCGTCACCCCGGCGTCGACCGCCCAGGCCAGGCCGGTCGGGTTGCGGACGCCGCGGCTCTCGAGCGTGGGTGCGAAGGAGCCGTAGGGCGTCGTCGCCGCCTGGGCGGTGGAGCCGGCGACGGCCACGAGGGCGGCGGCGAGCACGGGGCGCCACCGCCGCGACGGCAGGCGCCCGCCGGGCAGCAGCAGCGGCAGCACACTGACCGTGCCGATCACGGCGATCATCCAGGTGGCGTTGCCCACCCACATCGCGGCCTCGGCTGCTGCCGGGACCGCCTGCGGCTTGCGCGCCAGCTCGTACACCAGCCAGCCGGGACCGGCGAGCGCGAGCGCGTTCGCCAGCCCGAACGTGAGCAGCAGCCAGCCGACCGACAGTCGCGGCCGCCGGGCGGCGAGCCAGCCGCCGAGCAGCCCGTAGCCAAGCCCCGCGACCGCGCTGGACAGCCACCAGGCCATCACCTCGTCGGCCCCGGGCGCGTCCCAGGCGGCGAGCCGCAGCCAGACGCCGAGCGCCACGGCCATGACCGTCGCCGCGGTCCCCGCCGTCGCGAGCGCCAGCCCCACCCGTCGACCCCTCACGCGACGATCGTGGCCGAGCCCTGAGGACCTGTCACGGGACACGATGTCCCGACCTGGGCGGGATGGAAACGCGGACAGGTGGTTCGCCAGTGCACCAGCCGAGCCGGCGCGGAGCACAGCCGGTCCGGGCCGAGCCGGCTGGGCAAGATCACAGATGAAGGGTGGCCGGGCCGGTTCGGGCGGGCGACCTGACCTGCCATGGCCGCGTCCCCACGCCCGCTGACTTCGATGACGCTGACTTCCATGATCTGGTGGGTTCGTCGGTGCCATAGCCCCGACGAACCCACCAGATCATGAAAATCCCGGCCCGGACCTCGACGGCTACGGTCAGGGGCGGCTGTTGCGGGCCATCTTGATGGTCTTCTCGAGCTGGTCGCGGTCGACCTCGGCGACCCGGCCGTTGCTCGAGCCGGTCGGGATGTGGCCGCCGTTGAGGACCAGCTCGGTGGTGCGCTGCAGGCCCATGTCCTTCTGCTCGACGTCGAGGATCGCCTCCTCGACGCGGTAGAGCTTCTCGACCTTCGCGACCCGGGCCTCGACCTGCGCGGCCACCACCCGCAGCCGCCGCTCGGCCTTGGCGAGGTGGCGCTCCAGCCGCCGGTCCCGCCAGTTCGGCATCGGGTCGTCGCGCTCGGTCGGGTCGTGCAGGTAGAGCTCGACGACGACGGCGACCAGCGGGATGAGGCCCTGGAAGAGGATCAGCGGCAGGCTGACGTCGGAGGCGGAGCCCTGGACTCGGACCAGCACACCGGCGATCATGAGGACCAGGAAGATGAGCGCCGTCAGCCAGAGCGCGAGCGGCGACGACTTCGAGTCGACGAGCTGCGGGCGGACCATCTGGTCGATGGCGAGCCGGCCGTTGTCGGCGGCGCTCAGGAACTGGCGCTGCGCCCGGGCGAAGATCGAGCCCTTGATGGCATGCGACAGAGCGAAGCCGGCGAAGAACACCGCGATGCCGAGCAGACCGCCGAGCCACCAGCCCACGCTGAACTGCGGGGTGTCGTCGAGGGCGGCGTACGCGCTCGCGAAGACGTAGAAGTCGAGCGCCGCCAGCACGAGGAGCACCAGGGTGCGCGGGCCCTTGCCCATGTGCAGCTGCGGGATGCGCTCCTGGATGCCGACGCTGCGCCACAGCCGGCCCTGCTCGATCTTGTGGCGCATGAGCTCGGACTGCCGCTCGCGCCGTTCGGCCCGAGCGTCGATCTCGGTGCGCAGCTCGGCGATTTCCTCTTCGAGAGCGCGGGCGTCGGCCCGGGTCGCGGCCCGGATCTCCTGTACCTCGGCGTCCTCGAGGGTCTTGAGGACTTTCGGGCGGGTCTCGGCGCCTGCGAGTGCTACGTCGGCGTCCCCGACCCGGCGGATCAGCTGCTTGGCCAGTTTCCCCGGCTGGTTACCCCTGCGCAGCACCTGGGACTCGCTTTCCGTATCTCTTCGTGCCTGTTTCGGTGACGTTCACAGCCGTGCCGATCGTGATCGGCATGGCCGGTGTGCTGGGCCGGCGGGGGGCTCCGGCCTGGACGGTGACTGCCTGTGTGGGTCGTCGACGAGGCATGCGCGTCAGCCGAGTCCGAGGGTCGCCATCAGTCGATCGGCCGGCATCAGTCGATCGGCCGGGAATAGCTGCCGGCGAGGAAGCAGAGCATCGCGAAGATCGCGCCGATGATCGGGGCGATGACCGTCTCGCTGCCCGAGTCGTCGCCGTTCGCGAAGACCGCGATCAGGACCAGCGCCAGCAGGCCCACGAACGCCGCGACCGCGCCGATGATGAACCGGCGTTGGATGGTGTCGCGGGGCGGGAGCTCGGACAGCGCCTGGATCGGCGGGATCAGGCCGGCCCGGGCCCGGTTGCCGACCCGCCTGCGGATGTCGCGCAGCCGGAAGGTGTTGCCGGACAGGAAGAAGCCGATGGCGGTCACGAAGATCGATCCGCTGACGGAGACCCGCACCGACGGCGCCGAGGGCATCGTGAGCCACAGGAACCCGACCACCAGCAGCATCGAGGCGATGCAGATGAAGATTACGACGGTGGAGCGCATGAGCGCGGGCGCGTAGTGCTGGTCCCGAGCTTCGCTGAAGGCGCCGCCTCGTTCCCTTCGCCCGCGTGCAACCGTCTGGGTGGAGGCGACGAACGATCCGTCCGGACCTGCGATGGTGGTCGGATCGACTGCGGGCCTGGACGGCTGGTCGAAGATGCTGCTCATACCGGTGCCTCCGGTCCATAACCCTCGGGAATGAGGCCTCCGGTGGCGCGCAGGCGGCGAGGCGCCGTGTCTCCTGCTGGCTGGGTGGCCCTGCTGCGTGCGTCGCGGTCGCTGCTGCGTGCGTCGCCATTGCTGCTGCGTGCGTCGCTGCCCCGGCTGCGTGCGTCGCCGTCGCTGTTGCGTGCGGCGCCGTCGCCGGCCGGCTTGGTCCCGCCGACGGCAAGGCCGCGTGGAGTCGCCGTTACGGACGACCTCACGCGGCTCGAGGGCCAGAGGGCGTGCGAAGGTGCTCGTCCTTCGCACGCCCGGCGGCCGATGGCCCCAAGATCACTCCCGGTGGCCGCCAGGCGGCTAGCTGCAGTCATCGCTTAGCCGCCGACATAGTTCGCCTCTCAGATAGCGTGAGAGGTCCTGCTGGGGTGCCGTCAGGTCGCCCTGGTTCGTGCCGATGAACCGGATCTTGGCGTCCTTGACCGCGCTGATCTGCGAGGTGGCGAAGCAGCGCTCGACGATGCCCTCGGCCACGCCCACGGTCGCCTGCTTGTTGTCGAGGTTCATGCAGTCGCCCTGCTCGCCGGTGCCCATCAGGTCGCTCCAGATGACCACCGTGACGTCACCGAGAGTGACGTCGGGGGTGGTGCGCAGCGACTGGATGTCGTCGTTGGCGGCGCCGAGCAGGCTGGTGATGCTGCCGGTCTGGCTGACGGGGGTCTCCTGCACGACGTGGTCGAACTCCGTCTGCAGCGCCTCGCCGCCCTTCTCGCGGTCCTTGTCCTGCCGGGTGCTGTTGTTGCGCTTGACGAGGAACGGCTTGTCGCCGGTGAAGCACGGGAAGGTCTTCGTGCCGGTACCGGTGCCGCCGCTGGAAATGACCTTGACGTACTGGCCGTTAGCGAGCGCCCTGTCGATGTAGGGCCGCATGGCCGTCGCGACCTGTCCCGCGGTCGCCGCGGAGTTGCTGGACAGGTCGAGCAGCACGAGGAGCAGCGGAGTCGCGGCACCTTTCTTGGGCTCTTCCTGGTAAGCCGAGCAATCGGCTTTCTTGCCCAGGAGGCTGTTCATGTCGCAGGCGGACAGGACCGGCATCAGACACAGCAGACCGGCGACGGCCAAGGCGAGCCGGTTGCGGAGGTAGGCGGGGCTGGAGGGCCGCAGGGCGCGCGAAAATGGTCTTCCGTGGCGCGTCGGGTCGCCGTTGCCTAGAGGATCACTAATGGCGTTCACTTGAGGACGATCTCCACCTTGCGGCGGGTGGAGTCCGGCACGTTGTCCTGCGCGCCTTCCTCACCCTTCGGGACGACCTGCAGAACCGAGCCGTCGATGCCGTCCTTGACCAGCACGTCCTTGACGGCCTCTCCGCGGCGCTGGGACAGGTTCAGATTCACGTCGGTGGAGCCGAGACCATCCGTGTAGCCGACAATCTGGATCTTTCCGGCATGCTCGCGCAGCGTCGGCACGATGTCAGCGAGCGCCTGCGCCGCCTCCGGCAGCAGCTTGTCGCTGCCGACGTCGAAGAGGTAGTCCGAACTGACGGTCGTTACCTGGCTGCCGTCGGACTGCCTGATGAACTTGCCGATGGGCGGCAGTTCGTTGGGTACGACGCTGGGCTTGACCCTGGTACCGGGCGCGGCGGGCGTGAACGCAGTGTCGTCGCTGCTGGAGGAGCAACCGGCCGCCGTGGCGACAAGCGCGCCAGCGGCCAGGACGGCTGCGGCGCGTAGGCGAACCACCGGGATGAGCCGCATCTTGGGCGAATCCTCCCGGATGGCGAGGGTGGCGTGGTACACAGTCAGCCCCTTACGGCGAACGCGGGGCCAAACATAACGAAGCTGGCCCGATCGACCTTCGGCAGGCCGGCTCGTTGTTCTTCAAGTGGGACGTATGCGGGCACTGTTGTCGAATGGGTAGCGCATGGGTTGAGTGGCATCTGTACGGCACATCGCCACCAAGCGCCGTTGCCGAGGTGACTTGATGACCAGTCGAGACGGCCGCTCGTGCAGCGTGACCTGCGACGACACCAAGCAGCGGGCTGGAACGATTCCGCTCTACTCGCCCGGGTTTCCGCCGGCGTGCTCGCGCCGCTGCGTACCAGACCCACCAGCCCACGCACCGGGACCTTCGGCCTTGGTCGATCGCCGACGGCCCATGCACGAGGATCACCGCGCCCCGGCGAAGGCCGTCGCCGGCGGTCAGACTGGCCTGGTGGTTACGAAGATCGCGGTCGACGGTAGGTAACGGCCGCGAACGGGGCCCCACTGGCCCCAGACCTCGTTGTTCTCCACCGGCCATTCCGGCTCGACGACGTCGAGCAGGATGAGCCCGGCGGCCACGATCTCCCGGATCCGGTCACCCATCGTCCGGTGCGTCTCGACGTAGGCCGGCTGGCCGGCCTCGTCACGTTCCAGGTAGGCGCGCCGGTCGAAGTAGCTCTGAATGACGCGCATCCCGGCCTCGTCCGGCTCGTCCGGCAGGCACCAGATCATCGGATGGTTGGTCGAGAACACCCAGCGCCCGCCCGGCCGCAGCACCCGGGCAACCTCGCGCATCACCGCGCCGCTGTCGGCGACGAACGGCACCGCGCCGAACGCCGAGCAGGCGATGTCGACCGACTCGGAGGCGATGGGCAGCGCGGTGGCGTCCGCCTGCACGAGCGGCACGGGGATCCCGGAGCGCCGACCAAGCTCGACGCCGTGGGCGAGCTGGCCCGCGGAGATGTCCACGCCGACGACGTCGGCGCCGCGCTCGGCGAGCCAGCGGGCACACTGCGCCGCCCCGCAGCCGACCTCCAGAACCCGTCGTCCGGCCACGTCGCCGAGCAGGCGTAGCTGGGACTCACGCAGGCCCTCGGGACACCAGCAGAAGTCGACGTCACCGAGGAACTCGCCGTGCTCGCGCTGGTAGGCGCTCGCCTCGTCCTCCCAGTAGCGCCGGCTCGCGGTCCGCGCCGTCGGCTCGTCGACCTCCTCATAGCGCACCAGCGCCCCATCACTCACCACGCCGATAGTTTCCCGCCACTCCGGCGCGCACTCGCCAGCGGCCTGGGCAGGCCTTCCTAACAGGAGCCCCGGCCTAGGCCTTCATGACCGCGGCGCCGATGACGGCGCGGTCGCCGGCGATGCTGACCGGGGTGTAGACGACCTCGGTGCCGGCGTCGTTGTCGACGAGGCGTCCGCGACGGCTCTCGCCGACGAGTCGGGCCCGTCCCTCCAGGGAGCCGACCCGCACTTCGTGGCCGGCCGGCCCGAACGGGCCAGTGCCGGACAGGCCCGACCCGGTCGCGACCGGTGTCGCATACACCCGGACGGTGGCGGAAGGCACCGTCGTCCAGCGCAGCACCGTGCCGCCGAGAGTCGACCGGCTTTCGAGGTCGGTCACCGGGCGCGGGCGGGGCACGGCGGTGACGGTCACCTCGGCGCAGTTCGTCGGGTCGAACGAGAGGTTGGCGACGGGCGGGGCGACCCAGACACGGTAGCGGTAGGTGGCGCCCGGCTGGAGGTCGTTGTCGAGGTACTGGCCGCCCGCACCGCGGAACCGGCGCTTGGCGCCGTGGAAGGAGGATGACTCGTCGAAGGTCCGCTCGATGACGACCTGGTCATGGCCGGGGATCGGGCGCCAGGAGAGAGCCACCGAGTCGCCGGCCAGGTCGGCGCGCAGCGCGGTGATGCTGGGTAGCAACGTGTTCGGCTCGGTGCTGACGGGCACCGACATGCCCGGCGCCGGCTCCTGGCCGCCGCCACCTGCGCCACCGCCACCGCCGTGACTGGTCGCGTCGCGGAACATCGCGACGACCTGGTGGCGGAACGGCGCGCCCTTGGGCACCCCGGCGTCGAACAGCTCGGTGACCCCGGTGGTGCCGATCCCACGGGCCCGCCAGCCGCCAGGGGCGGCCGGGTCGGCGATGAGGCGGAACACCCGGTAGACGACGCCCGGGGTGGGCGACGGCGCCCAGCGCAGCGCGATCGCGCCGTCCTCCTCGACGGCGGTGAGCTCCACGGGCGGCAGCGGCCGAGCTCCCGCCAGCCCGGCTCCGACCGGCTGCGGCGGACGGGCGCCGCCGAGGCGGGCCTGGGCGGCAGGCTCGGCGCCCGGGCGCCTGGTCTCAGGGTTTCCGGCTGGCGGCCGTCCGACTGTGGGCTGTCCGACTGTGGGCTGTCCGACTGTGGGCTGTCCGGCTGTGGGCTGACCGGGTGCCGACTGTCCTGCGGCTGGCCGGCCGGTTTCGCGGGGCGGCTGGCTGAGCGCCTCGTCGGCGACCTCGTCGCGCAGGACCCGGCGCGGTGCGGCAGCCGTGGCGTCGACGTCGACGTAGCTCGGGTCGACCTCGCGGATCGCGTCAAGAAAGATCCGCCGTGCGGCGGCGGGGCGCATCCGCTTCTTCGGGTCCTTCTCCAGCAGGCCGAGCAACGCCGCGGTGACCGGCCCGGCGTGCTGGGGCGTCGGCGCGGGGGCGAGCACAATGGCCGCGAGCATCGCGCTGAAGCTTTCCCGCGCGAACGGCGCCTGACCTTCTACAGCGAAGTAAAGAGTGCCGCCGAGGCTAAAGAGATCTGCCTCCAGCGTTGCCGGCTCGTTGTTGAGCCGTTCCGGCGCCATGTAGAGCGGAGTACCGATAACACCGGTGACGGTGAGTGTTGGATCGCCGTCGCCGGTCGCGATCCCGAAGTCGGTGAGGACGATCCGGCGGTCGTGTGCCATCAGTACGTTGGACGGTTTGACATCGCGGTGGATGATGCCGAACTCGTTCGCCGCCGAGAGTGCGTCGACCATCGCAACACCCACGCGGGCGACCTCGGCGGGTGGCAGCGGCCCGTCCTGCCGGACGACGTCGAACAGCGACCGGGACGGCACGAGCTCCATGACGATCCACGGCAGGCCGTCCTCCAGGACCACGTCGAGGATCGTCACGACGTGCGGATGCGCGCGCAGCTTCGTGGCGTGCCTGGCCTCGCGCAAGGCGCGCTCGACCCGGTCGGCGCGCTCCTCGTCCGGCACGCCGCCGGCAAACTCGATCTCCTTGAGGGCGACCTCGGCCTCGAGGAGTTGGTCGAAGGCACGCCAGACGGTCCCCATCGCGCCCGCGCCCAGCGGAGCGAGAAGCCGGTATCGGCCGACCACCACTCGGTTTGTGACAGGACCGGCCGTCACGTCACCCCCACGACACTCTTGGGATGTGTGCCGCCGTGACCGCGGGAGGAGCGCAATTTGCCGCCCTCTCCGGCCCGAACGGACGTTCCCGCGGCCATTTCATCATCCCAGACGGCAATCTGGGCAGCTGTCTGGAACAGCTTCTCGCGACAACCGCGCGCGGCCGTCGGCGCCCGCCCCAGCCGGGCTTGTCAAGGCAGAATTTGCCTACAGTTCGAATCCGAGCCGTCACCTAGAGAGTCAAAGAAAAGAGATCAAGGCCGGAACGTCTCGGCCCACAGCGCGACATCGCCAGGCTCCTCGACGGGACGATGCCCGGTGAGGCCGCTGACCAGCTCGATCAGGCCCGCGTGGTTGTCCGTCGGACCGACGATGACCGCGTCGGGATGCAGCGCCGCGTATGCCTCGCGCAGTCCGGGCAGCGCGAGTGCCTCCCGAGGGGTCAGCGTGCCGGCCTCCACCCGCAGCAACGCGGTCGTCAGGGGACTGGGATCGCCGTGGAACTGCGCCTTGCCATCCGGGCCGGGCACCGTGCAGTAGCAGCCCGGCAGCCTGAACCGGTAGCCGGCCTGGGCCTGCCAGAGCATCGCGGCCGGCACGTCCGGCCGCGGGTAGGGCGCGACCAGCACCATCGAGCCGGACGGGATCACGTCCACCGCCGCCGTCGTGAAGAACTCCGGCGTCCGCATCTCTCGGGCGTGCAACGACGCCGGGACCAGCGGCAGCAGCGCGACCGCGACGACCGCCGCCGCACCCGCCCGGCGCTGCCACGGCCGCGCCCGTACCTGCTCCAGCCAGACCGCGACCGCCAGCCCGGCGAACATCGTCAGGTAGAGCGACAGCCGCGACGCCAGGGCACTGCCCAGCACCGGCAGCCGCTCGACCAGCAGCCACGGCAACGGCACGCTGGTGATCCGGCCGTCGACGTGCAGATGCCCGCCCAGCGAGAACAGCGCCACGATGACGAACATCGGCGTGAGCACCTGGATGAGCGGCTCCCGGCGCAGCCGGACCGCGAGCGCCGCGAGCAGCAACATCAGCGGCACGCCGAGGTAGCCGCTGACCTCCACCGCGTTGCCCGTGAACCCGAGGCTGTGCTCGAGCGCACGGTTGGGTGCCAGCCACTGCATCGGTGTCGGCACGACGAATGTGAAAAGGTCGGCCACGGCCACGTCATGCGGCTGGATCGCGCCGTGCACCCGGTACGGCCCGAGGAACTGCACCGCCAGCGGCCCCGCCAGCAGCACGCCGGCGGCGAGGGCACACCAGCCCAGCATCCGCGCGAGCTGGCCGGCCTTCTCCCGCGCCTCCGACGGGTAGCGCGCTGCCAGGACGAGCAGGCCCAGCGCACCTACCAGCGCGGAAGTCGCCAGCAGCTCCTCGCTGATGAGCGCCTGCGCGGTGACGGCGAGGCCGAGCAGCAGGCCGGTCCGCCGCGCGCCGCGGGCCCAGCGGCCGACTGCACGCGTGTCGGGGCGTGGGGCGCGGACCAGGAAGTCGTGCAGCAGTACCAGGAGCAACGGTGGGAACGGCGCGAACGTCAGGTGCAGGTGGCCCAGGGACGCACCCACCACGTAGGGGCTGAACCCGTAGATGAGCCCGGCGACGGCGGCCGGCCCGACCCCCGTCCAGCGGCGGGCGGCGCCGTACATCGCCGTCGCCGAGACGGCCGGGGCCAGCGTCAGCAGCGTGTTCAGCGCGACCACCGGCCCGGCGAGCACCGTCACCGGCGCGATCAGGATCGCCAGCAGCACCACCGGGGTGCTCCACAAGATGTTCACGCCGTCCGGCGCATTGATCATATCGGTGACGAACGGGTTCATCCCGTGCCCGATGGCATGCGGAACCCAGCCGATGTACCACGTGAACAAGGTGGCGTCCGAGACGCCGTAGCCACGGCCGCCCGGATCCACCCACAACGAGCGCAGCATCAGCGTGGAAAGGGCGCAGTAGCCGACGAACAGCAGCACCCAGGGCGGCACCCGGCGCGGTCTGCGCCGTCGGTGCGCCGGCCCCGAGACGCGGTGCGCCAGCACCAGCGGAAGCCGGCCGCCGAGGCCGCTGGGCAGGCGGTGGGCAGCCGACCGGACGGCCGTCGCCGTCGACGCAGGCGTCTGCGTCGGAGCCCGCGTCGGTGTCGACGTCTGCGCGCCGCTGTCCGTGCCTGCGAAGCCGGTGCGCTCGTCGCGAGCCGACGCGGTCGGACGCCCATCGGTGGCGGACACGTCACCCCCAGACCGGCCATCCGCGCGCCGCCACCCACGACGCGTCGCCCGGAACTTTACCGGTAATGGGGGATTGGTAGCTTTCGGTAATCCCTTACGACGAGCTGTGCTGCTTGGTCCGCTCCGTCCGTTACCCCGGCTCGTGACGTGCAGCGGCACGCAGGCGAGCTGGGTGCGTGGGCCTGCCTCCGCGGAGGCCCGGCCCCGAGCGAAGCGAAGGGGGTTGGGCCGCAGCGGAGGTCGCCGGAGCACCCGTCCGCGCAGGAGGACGCCGCGCGGAGGTCCCTCGGGGTTCCTGCCGGATCGGCGGGGCTTGCGGAGCCCGGGGTTCCTGCCGGATCGGCGAAGCCGATCTGGGAGGTCTGCTGGGAGGTCTGCTGGGAGGTCCGGAGCGAAGCGAGCAAGGGGCTGGAGCGCGGCGCCCGGACGGAGCGGACCAGGCAACACAGCGGACTAGAAATACAACTAGGCAGCTTCGGGCGACGCGTCCGGGTGCCACTCGGCGACCAGCGCCCGCCGGTCGCGGTAGCGGGCCAGCTGGTAGACGGCGGCGACGACACCTGTGGGGTCCAGAACGGCCACGGGGTAGCCTAGCTCGGCTCGGTAGCCGCGTTCACCGACGATGATCCGCCCGCCAAGCCGGGCGACTCCGACCACGATCGGCAGCGATGTCCAGCGGGGATGCGGGGCCGCCGCCAGCTCGGCCGGACTGCGCCAGGCATAGAGGCCACAGGCGCATCCGGCCTCCGGCAGGCGGCCGCCGAAGCCGGTCTCGCCGCTAGGACCGGTCGCGCCAGCCGAGCCGGTCGCGCCAGCCGCGGCTGTCTCGCATGCCTCAGCCGCCTCAGCTTCGGCGCTGGCTGGTTGCTCGTGCGGGCCGCGCAGGCAGCGGGCGCGGGTGACGCCGTCGGGGCGCCACAGCATCAGCTCGGGCGGGTGGGGGGACCAGGGCGTCCACGCGGGCCGCAGCAGCCCGGCCCGGTCGACGGCCCACTGCCGCCACCCGAGCACGCTCACCGGTCGTGGCTGCCCAGCGCGGCCCCGGCCGGGACGGGCTCGGCCGGCACGAGCGGCTCGGCCGGCACGGTCAGCGGCTCCTGGTCCGGCCAGGAGATCGGCTCGTCCTCGACGATGCGCTCAGGCTTGCCGATGTCACCCATGCTTCCAGGGTCGGTCCCCACTGATGGTCGGTCAATGCCTCGCCAGGGCCGGGTCAATCCACCACCCTGCTGCTGCCCTACAACTTCGTCTCCGGGATGGCCCCGCTGAAGCCCGATTCCACCTGCTGGGAGGACCTCGACACCCGACGAGCCGGTTCGCGCCAGTCACCCGCTGTCTCACTGAGCTGCCCGCCGGGCGTCCGCGCTGGACGTACGGTCAGCACCGAGGGGGATCTGGTCGATCGGTGGGAGGGCGTCGTGAAGGTCCGGATCGGGGTCGGGTTCGCCGGGATGCCGGGAGAGGTGCTGTCCGACGTGGTCAAGCGGATCGCCCAGCTGAACATCGACTCGCTGTGGCTGTCCGAGCAGCTCTCGCTGCCGACCGTCGACCCGATGATGGGCATGGCCTGGGCGCTGGCCCGCACGAACCGGCTCAAGGTCGGCACCGGCGTCGCGGTGCTGCCCGGCCGCAACCCGGCGCTGTTCGCCAAGCAGCTCGCCTCGCTAGCCGCGCTCGCGCCCGGCCGGGTGCTGCCGGTCGTCGGGCTGGGGCCGGCACGCGCGTCCGAGCGCAGCGCCTTCCCGGTGCCCCGAGGGCGCCGCGGCGACGTCTTCGACGAGGCGCTGACGGTGGTGCGCCGGCTGCTCGCCGAGGACTCTGTCACCCACGACGGCGAGTTCTTCCACCTCGACGCGATCGGCCTCGGCGAACGGCCGGCTCGCCCGCTCGACCTGTGGCTCGGCGGCGCCGCGCCGGCGGCGCTGCGCCGGATCGGCCGGCTGGGTGACGGCTGGCTCGCGAGCCTCGTCACGCCGGCGGAGGCGGCCGCGGGCATCGAGGCGATCAACGCGGCGGCGGCCGAGGCCGGCCGCACGGTCGACCAGGAGCACTTCGGGCTGAGCCTGCGGGTCGGCTTCGAGGCGCTCCCGCCCGCGCAGCTCGCCGCCATCCAGGCGCGGCGCCCGGACGTCGACCCCGGTGTGTTCGCCCCGGTGGGCTGGGACGCGACCCGGACCCTGATCGCCGACTACGTCGCGGCCGGCGTCAGCAAGTTCGTGATCTACCCGGTGGTCCCGTCGGCGGGCGTGACGGCCTTCCTGGACGCCTTCCCCCACGAGCTCATGCCGCTGCAAACCTGACGGGGCGACTGACGGGACGACACCGCCGACCTGGCCGCGCGGCCGCGTCTCCGTGTGGCGCCAGCTTCCGCCTGGGCCGGCTCCGCGTTGTTGGCGGTGGGGACCGGCGTGGCTGGCCACGCCGGGCGAGGGAAGCCACCGGTGGTTGGGCCTCGCCGGTGGCCATTCATGATCTGGTGGCACGTTCGGAGCTGCAGCTCCGAACATGCCACCAGATCATGAACCCGGTCATGATCTGGTGGAATCGTCGGTGTCGTCGCGCGCCTCGGTCGCCGGGATTCCCGATCAGGTGATGGTGAAGCCGCCGTCGACGGTGAGGACCTGGCCGGTGACGAAGCCGCCGGCGTCACTGGCCAGGAAGAGCAGCGCGGCGGCCAGCTCCTCGGGGTCGCCGATGCGGCCCAGCACCTGCCTGGGCGCCTGGGCCTCCAGGTAATCCGGCGGGTACTGGTCGGTCATCTCGGTAGCGAAGAAGCCGGGGGCGAGCGCGTTGACCCGGATGCCCTTGCGGGTGCCCCACTGCTGCGCCAGATCCCTGGTCAGCCCGATCAGGCCGGCCTTGCTCGCCGAGTAGGCCGCCTGTGGCAGTCCCGCGGTCGTGATGCCGAGGACGCTGGAGATGTTGACGATGCTGCTCCCCGGCTTCATCACCCGGCCACAGGCCTGTGCCATCCAGTAGCAGCCGTTCAGGTTGAGCTCGACGACTGAGCGGAACTGCTCCGGGGTTTCGCGGGTCGCCGGCACGGCGGTGCCGACGCCCGCGTTGTTGACGAGAACGTCGACCCGCCCGAACTCGGCCATCGCCGCGGCGACCAGCGCCTGGCAGTCGGCCGGCTCCGTGACGTCGGTCCGCACCGCGACGGCCCGTCGGCGGAGCCCCTCCACCAGCGCCTTGGTGTCCTTGAGGCGATCCTCCCGGCGGGCGCCGAGCACGAGGTCCGCCCCCACCTCGGCGAGCGCCTTCGCGAACGCCACACCAAGCCCGGCGGACGCCCCAGTCACGATGGCCACCCGTCCATCCAGCCGAAACCGGTCAAGCACCGTCATATGCTTCCCCACCGATCTGCCAATCCCCGAGCTGGCCGTGATTCTGCCCCCTAGGCCGTTGTTGCGCCTCGGCAGCAGATCGGCGGTGTCTAGTGTTGCCGCCGGCGGCTCGTATTGCCGTGGGGTCGGGCGGGAAGGTTTGACATGGTTCGCTGCGTGCGGGCGGCGCGCATCGGCCGCGTCCTCCGCAGGCTCCGGACGCGGCCGCTACGCGCCGTCCTCCTCCGCGAACGGGCGCTCCGGCGGCCT